>WNGO01002991.1_pt1 | contig 15167 bp, 11 predicted proteins | sample 5400511 | NCBI WGS metagenome assembly WNGO01 (sample SAMN13153380, study PRJNA577476) | soil metagenome | isolation source: 20 cm soil or saprolite under Garry oak tree replicate 2 | place: USA:California | collected 2016-06-15 | reverse complement strand
CCGTGCGCAACCGCCAGGCGCGCGCGCGGCGCCAGCGCCTGAACGCGCGCGGCGATCGTCTCGATGGTCTCGATACGATTGTGGACGAAATAGACCTGCCCCCCACGGTCCAGCTCGCGCGCGATCGCCTCCTCCAGCAACGCGTCGTCCCAGGGCTCGACAAACGTGAGCACCGGCGACCGGTCCTTGGGCGCCGTCTCGAGGAGCGCGAGATCGCGGAGCCCCGCGAGCGAGAGATGCAGCGTGCGTGGGATGGGCGTCGCGGTCAACGTCAGCACGTCGACGCTGAGCTTGAGCGTCTTCAACCGCTCCTTGTGCCGCACCCCGAAGCGGTGCTCCTCATCGACGATCAGCAGGCCGAGATCCTTGAACGTGACGTCGGGAGACAGCAGCCGGTGTGTGCCGATCACGATGTCGACCTCACCCTGCGCGATCCGTTGCACCAGGGCGGCCGTGTCTTTGGCGGTGCGAAACCGTGACAGCACCTCGATCCGGACGGGATAGTCGGCGAGGCGCTCGCGAAACGTGCGGCCGTGCTGCTCCGCGAGAATCGTCGTGGGCACGAGCACGACGACCTGCTTGCCAGCCTGCACCGCCTTGAACGCGGCGCGTACCGCGACTTCCGTCTTGCCATATCCCACATCGCCGACGAGCAGACGGTCCATCGGGCGCGGGCGCTCCATGTCACGCTTCACCTCATCGGACGCGCGCCGCTGGTCCGGCGTGTCTTCATAGAGGAACGCAGACTCCAGCTCGCGCTGCCACGGTGTATCCGTTGGGAATGCAAACCCCACCGCCAGCTGTCTGCGCGCATACAGATCGAGCAGCTCCGCAGCCATGGCGCGGATCGCGGCGCGGGTCTTGTCGCGCTGGCGCTGCCACGTCGTCGCGCCCAGCCGGTGCAAGCGAGGCGGCGGCGCGTCACCATCGCCATCGCTGCCGGCCGTGCGATACGGCTCCAGCTGATCGATGCGGTACAGCGGCACATTCAGGCGCGCGCCGCCTTCGTACTCGACCACCGCGACGTCGAGGGTCTCGCCTTCCGCACCGACCGCGATCGTCTGCAGCCCGCGGTAAATGCCGATGCCGTGCTCGAGATGCACCACATAACCGCCGGGCGTGAGCGGCCGCGACGCCGCGGTCGAGACCGCCGTGCGATAGCGGCGCGGCCGCCGCAGCCGCCTGGCTCGGCGGAAGATCTCGTGGTCGGTGAGGACTCGCTGCGCCGGCATGATGAATCCGCCATCGAGCGCGCCGACGGCGAGCGTGGCCTGATCGGTGCCCAGCAGCTCCTCGAGCCGCTCCAGCTGCCCCTCGTTATCGCAGAGAATGACGGTGGGTGGTGGATTCGCGACGATTTGCCGCAACCGCTTCAGATCGCGGTCGATGTGCTCGGGCGGCGCCAGTGGAAAGCGCCGCTCGAGCTCGGCGTCCGATAATGCGAGCCGGGCGAGGCGGGCGAGCGCCGATCGCCACGTCTCCGGATCGACCAGCAACTCATCGCGCGGCGGTGGCTCCTCACCCATGCGGCGCGCGACCTCGAGATGGTGCGCCGCATCCTGCCAGGCACGCTCCGCCTCGCGCTCCACCGCCGACTCCTGATCCACGACGACCAGCGTGTCGGAGGGCAGCAGCTCGAGCAAATTGCTGCGCTGCGAATCCCCATTGACCGTGACTTGCTCGGATTTCACCGGCAGAACCGTGACCCGGTCCAGCCCGTCACCAGAGCGCTGCGTGTCCAGATCGAAGCTGCGGACCGAGACGATTGCATCCCCCCACCACTCGATGCGCGCCGGCGATGCCATCCCGAACCCGTACACATCCAGAATGCCGCCACGGACGCTGTACTGCGCGACTTCGGTCACGGTGGGAACGCGGGCGTATCCCATCGCATCGAGTCGCTGCGTTGTCTCGGTAAGTCCCCGCTCCTCCTTGGACACCACGAGTACCAGCCGGGACTGGGCGAGCGCTGCCGGTACCGTCGTGCGCTCCGCACTGGCACGCGCCGTGGTGACCACAACGCGTACGGCTCCCCGCCCCCCCGCGCGTAGCAGCGCCTCCAGCGTCTCGATTCGCTCACCGGCCAGCTCGTAGTGCGGCTCTTCTGCGCCGAGCGACTCGCGTTGGGGATACAGGGCGGGAGCGTCGGACCCGAGCAGCGTCTGCAAGTCGGCGAGCCAGCGCTCGCCATCCGCGGGCGTCGGAGCGACGACGGCGAACAACCGCTGCGGCAGCCGTCGCACGAGCGTCGCGACGAGCACCGCCGCACTCGAACCGGGCAGCCCGCCGACGCCCGCGCGCTTGCCGGCAGCCGGGAGCTGTTCCAGCAGCGCCCGCGTGGCGGGAAGTTCGTCGAACCTGTCCAGCAGAAAATCGAGGGGCATTAGCGCGTGCGGGTGGCTACTCCGAGCTCGGTGGCGGCCAACAACAGCGCGAGCACGAGCAGAAATGCGCTGCCGTCGGCCCGCCGGGTGCCGGAGAAGAGTTCAGCGGCGAATCGGGCATCGCTGAGCACTTCGGTGCGATCCCGACCGCCCAGTGCGGTAGCTGCGAGAGCAGCGGGCGCCGGTGTCAGATCGGATTCTCGTGGGTCGGGACCGAACACGGTCGCACCAATCGTGTCTGCTCCGCGCACGCTGAACTCCACGCGCGGTGCGCCTTCCGCGGCAGCGACGTCCGCCTCACCCCGGACAATCCGATTCACCAGCGCATCCACGAACGGCACGAATCCCGGCGCCGCCGGTAACGCGGTCCAGGTCGTGTCGAGCCGGCTTCCCAGCAGCACGATGTTCCCCGTTCGCACGATCCACGGATCGCCATTGACGGTCGCGAGGACTTGATCTCCCCCCCCCTCGAGGCGGTATCGTCGCGTCACTGCGACGCCCTCGATGACGGGGATGTTCGGCGCCGCAATGGGCCCCGGCGTTCCCGTCTGACCCCAGCGCCACGGAACACCGCGCGCCGCGAGCGCTCGATTCGCCTGCCCGACCAGCGCGGGATCCGCGGGAGGCTGTGTAATGGTCTGCACGCCCGACAGCGGCTCGCCGCCGGTAAAGACGACGTCGGGTCCACTCGTTACACGCTTGCCGTCGCGCAGCACCGCCACAGCCGCCGCCAGAAACTCCCCCGCTCCCGGCGTCGCGGTCACTCGCGCCGGTGGTGCGACCCGCCATGCGAACGGCCGGCGGTCGTCGGCGCGCAGCTCGTCCGGCTCGAGCGCGGCTTCGCCCACCCACCAGCCCGCCGGAAGTGACTGCGCCGGCAACGCGACCGTCACCGCCGAGCCCGGCGTGGCCAACCCGCGCGCCGCGATTTCCGCGCGATCGCGACGGCCAACGCCGATTCTGATGGTCACCGGAACGGGTTGCAGGGCCGCATCCGCTGTGCCCGAGAGATCGACCACCGCCGCTCCCTCGGTCACGCGCACGTCTGCGATGCCGCGGTTGGGGACCGCTCGTCCCGGTTCGAGTGCCAGCACGCGGACGCCGCCCGGCACGTCCGCTCGACCATCGGCCAGCGCCGTGCGTTGCAGGTCGCTCAGCACCTGCACCTCGCGTCCCGCAAGCGGCTGCGCATTGACCAGACGCGCGGCGCGCTCGACGGCCTGTACGAGATCCAGCCGCAGCCAACCGGTCGCGACGCTGTCCACGCTGGCGAGTAGCGCTTCACGAGTCCCGCCGCGGAGCACTCCATCCGCCAACATCAGCCACAGACGATCGGCAGAAGTGGTACGACTGATCGAGCCGCGCGCGGCGACCCGCAAGCGATCGAGAACCAGTCGCCCATCCACGACCGCACCGGAAGACGGGGAGTTATCGAGGATGACGACGACGGCCGTCGGTTCGTGCGCCCCCCCCCTCCCTCCACCGCCCGACTCCTTCATCCGTACGAGTGGTCGCGCGGCCCCCAGGACGATCACGACGATCAGGGTGGTCCGCAGAATAAGAAGGAGAAGATGGCGCAGCTTCAGGCGCCGCGCGCTCTCGCGCTCTGCCACCGTCAGATACCGCACCGCGGGAAAATCGAGCTCGGGCGGAACTCGACGCTGCAGCAAATGGAGCAGCGCCGGAATCGCCGCCGCGGCGAGTCCCAGCAATGCCAGTGGATTGACGAATGTCACGTCAGGAGGCGCAAGGCCATGCCGAACGGCAGGTCGGTCTGCACGTGGTGGTACGCAATGCCGTGCCGGCGGCACGCCGTTCTCCATGCGGCGATCTCGCGGCGCACGGTATCCGCATACGCGCGCGCGAGCTCGCGTGGCCGCACGACGACGCTCACAGCTGACTCAGGATCGCGAAATCGCACTTCGGGAGGGCCGCCGAGCTCGACCTCCGCCGGATCCATGAGATGGAAGACGATCACCTGATGACCGCGGTGCCGCAGATAGCGTAGCGCGGCCAGCGCGAGCTCGCGGTCGAACAACAGATCAGATAGCAGAACGACCATCCCCCGCCGCGTGAGCAACGCCGTCAATCGCTGCAGTGCGGCATGAGCGGCCGTACCCAAGCCATCGGGGGTGTCGAGCAACCCTCGCACGACGCGGGTCCATTGACCGGCCTTCACGCGCGGGGGAATGACTTGACGCACCTGCTCGTCGAACGTCACGAGTCCGGTCGCGTCTCGCTGGCGCAGCAAGATGAGCGCGAGGGCCGCCGCCAGCCGGTCGGCGTAGGCGCGTTTGGTGAGACGCTCGGCGTTCCCGCGCCACGCCATCGACCGACTCGCGTCGACGAGAATCATGGCGCGCAGATTGGTTTCTTCCTCGAACTGCTTCACAAACAGGCGGTCGGATCGGGCGAGGATGCGCCAATCGAGATAGCGCAGCTCGTCGCCGGGCTGGTAGGCCCGATGCTCGGTGAATTCGACGGAGAAACCGCGGAATGGCGAACGGTGCACGCCCGCCAGGAATCCCTCCACCACACCCTCGGCGACGATCTCGATGCCGCCCAGACGAGCCACTTCTGCGGGGTCCAGCAGATCTAGCCGCGGCGCCATGAAGTGTCCTTACCTGGGGACAGAAGCAATTGGCTGTTTGACCGGCAAGTCATTATACCAATATAATTTAGGTCGATTTTAGCCTTGGCACAGTCTCTGCCTAACGGCGGGCCGGGAGGCACCTATGCTTACACATATCGCGCTACTCGGTCTTGCTCTGGTACCGGCTCCAACCCACCGGTACTCCACTGTTTACCGACCCCGTATCGAGCTGTCCACGGACCGGGGCGATAACGTCGTCTATACCCGCGGCGAGCGCGTCCGGGTGTACTTCCAACTCGATCAGGACGCCTACGTCACCATCTTCCGTGTGGACACCGATGGTCGTGTCCGCGTTCTGTTTCCTCGTGAACCGTGGGACGACAACTTCGCCCGCGGCGGCAGGCAATTCGAGGTCGACGGCCACCAGCTGAGCAGCGAAGCCTTTACGATCGATGATTATCCGGGCGTCGGCTATCTGTTTGCCGTCGCGTCCGCTGATCCCTTCAGGTACGATGACATATCGACCAACGAGCACTGGGACTACCGCGTAATCGCGGACGGTCGTGTCCGCGGCGATCCCTACGTCGCGATGACCGATCTGGCGCAGCGCATTGAGCCAGAAGGCTACGTCGATTGGGATTATGACGTCGTGTCGTATAATGTCGAGCGGCATTATGACTATCCGCGGTTCTTGTGCTATGACTGCCACTCGTACGTCAGCTACTCGTCCTGGGACCCTTACTACACGTCGTGCGTGCGTTTCCGGATGTACGTGTACGACGATCCCTGGTACTACCCATATCGCTACTATGGCGGCGATCGCGTCGTCTTCGTGCGGCCCTATCGCCCCCAGCCACGCTTCATCTTTAAGGACTGGGGCAACAGCCGGCCGAGCCGCGAGGAGTTCGTCACTCGCGAGCGCGAGCGCCCGGTCAACGACAACACGCGCCGGGGCGTCACCGGACGCGACCTCGGCGGCGCCGGGATCATTCCTCCGCCCGTCGTACGCGGTGGCGACAACGGCAACCGCCGGGGCAGCGACTTCCGCGGCCGCGACGCGAACAAGGGCGGCATCGGTAGTACTCGCGATAACGAGCCCGGCCGCGGTCAGGACCGCCCTGATCGTCGGGATAATCTGAACAACGGAGATCGGCCGGAGCGCCGCGACCGTACCGATGATGCGACCCGGCTGGAGCAGCCACGCATTCAGCCGACGGTCCGCAGTGATGATCAGCGGAGGATCGAACCACGTGTGGTAGAGCCGCGACGGGACGACACTCCCCACGACCAGCCGCAGCGCGTCGAGCCGCGAGCGGAGCCTCGGAGGGAGGAGCCTCGCCGCGAGGAGCCTCGCCGCGCAGAGCCACGCAACGAGCAGCCGCGGAATCAACCGCGAGCGGAGCCTCGGAGGGAGTCGCCGCCTCCACCTCCACCACCTGCTCGCAACGAGCCTGAGGTACGGCGTCGCAAACCCTGAACTTCAGGCTCAAGCCGGACGCGCCCGATCGTAGTCTCAGACGGTCGGGCGCGTTAGCTTTCGGTCCCTTTCCCTTGTCTGGGGTAACCGTGCGTCGTTCGCATCGCCTCTTCTTCTCCGTCGTGTTGTCCCTGCCGTTGCCCGCTGTGATCGCGGCTCAAACGTCCCCGAACGCGGCCGTGCAGAAGGCGGTGCAGACCATTACGACCGCAGACATCCGGCGGCGCATCGGGATCATCGCGGACGACTCGATGCGCGGGCGTGACACGCCCAGCCCGGAGCTCGACAAGGTCGCAGTCTATATCGCTGGTGAGTATCGGCGCTTCGGGCTGAAGCCGGCCGGCGATAGCGGGCGCTTCGAACAGCGGTATTCGCTGGATCGCGTGCAGATCGTGGCTGAGAGCTCGGTCGTGCTCGTGCATGGCGGCGGTGATGCCTCGCTGACGTACGGCACGGACTTCGTCTTCGGCGACAATCAGTTCGAGAACGGGGATTACGCCGGCGAGCTCGTGCTTGTGTCCGGCGCGGTGGGGGGCGCCTTGCCCGCAGACACGGCCGCACTAGCGGGCAAGATGATCATCCTGGCGACCGGCCCCCGCAACCGCGGCGAGCGGCAACGCGTCCTCGGCTGGAAGCCGGCGGGAATCGTGCTGGCGAGCCCGGCGTCCGATTCCATCTGGTCTCAGTTCGTCGCCAGGACCACACGTGCCGGGCTACGTGATCCCAGCCGGCCGGTCAGTTCACCCCTGCTGATCGCGGTGCGCGTTGCGACGCTCCAGACGCTGGTCACGCGGCTCGGCGCCGATTTCGCTGGGGCGCAATCCGGCAGCACGTTCACGGTGAAATCCTTAGGCGGCGCCCAGCTACACGTCCACGCGCGCATTCAGTCTGTGGAGCGCAACTCCGCGCCCAATGTCGTCGCATTCCTCGAGGGCAGTGACCCGCGGCTCAAGAACGAGTACATCGTCTTCAGCGCCCACATGGACCACATCGGCGTCGCGGGCCCTCGGGGGAGCGGCGGCTGTCGCGCGCAGGGTGCGGACTCGATCTGCAACGGCGCCGATGACGACGGCTCGGGGACAGTCGCGGTTGTCGCGCTGGCGGAGGCGTTCGCGCGCCTCAACCCACGCCCGAAGCGCTCGCTCATTTTCCTCAACGTCAGTGGCGAGGAGAAAGGGCTGTGGGGAAGCGCGTACTTCGCGGAGCATCCGCCGGTGCCGGTGCAAAACATCGTCGCCGATCTCAACATCGATATGATCGGCCGCAACTGGAAAGACACCATCGTGGCAATCGGGAAAGAGCACTCGGACCTGGGCGCCACGCTGAATCGGGTTGCGGCGGCGCATCCCGAGCTCAACATGCATGCCATCGATGACATCTGGCCACAGGAGAACTTCTACTTCCGGTCCGATCACTACAACTTCGCGCGCAAAGGTGTGCCGATTCTCTTCTTCTTCAGCGGCACGCACGACGATTACCACCGTCCCGGTGACTCGCCGGACAAGATCGACGCCGAGAAGGAGTCGCGCATTGCCCGTCTGATATTCTATCTTGGTCTCGACGTAGCCAATGCGGCGGCGCGCCCCAAATGGAATCCGGACAGCTACAAGCAGATCGTGACGAGCCAGTGAGGCTCTAAAAAAGGTGGTCCCGTGCGGGTGCTGGTCGTAGAAGACGACCCGGAGCTCGCCGGTTTGCTGCGTGACGGGTTGCGCGAGCACCGCATCGATCCCACTGTCGCCGCGAGCTTTTCCGACGGACGCGAGCAGGCGCTCGCAGGCGACTACGACGTCGTGATTCTCGATGTGCGGCTGCCCGGCGGGACAGGGTTCGAGCTCTGCGCCGATCTGCGGCGCAGCGGCGTCACCGTACCGGTCCTCATGCTCACCGCGCTCGATGCGGTCGACGATCGCGTGCGCGGTCTTGCGGTCGGCGCTGACGATTATCTCACCAAACCATTTGCATTCCGCGAGCTGGTGGCCCGGCTCCAGGCGCTGGCGCGCCGCCGCGCGCTCGCCCTCGCGCCGGAGCGCGTGCGCCTGGAGGATCTCGAGGTCGATGTCGCCTCGCGTCAGGTCCGTCGCTCGGGTCGCGCCATCAGTCTGACCGCCAAGGAATTCGCGCTGCTCGAGCTGTTGCTGCGCCATCCCGGGCAGGTGATCGACCGCAGCTCGATCACGGCGCATGTCTGGGACAACAATCACGATCCATTCGCCAACGTGCTCGAAGTGCTGGTGCGGCGGCTCCGCAGCAAAATCGATGACGGCTTCGAGCCAAAGCTCATTCACACCATTCGAGGCGCCGGGTACCGAATCGGACCAGCGACATGACTCTCGCCCGCTTGCGCGTGCGCCTCACGCTGTGGTACGCCGCGACGTTCGTCCTCATTCTGCTCGTGCTCGGCACCGGCATCTTCGTGGCGATCGGCGTGCAGGTGTCGAGACGGCTCGACATCTCACTGGCGGCGGCGACGGCAGCAATCACGCACGCCACCAGTGACTGGGAGGCCGAGCGAGCGGCCGGCCAGACTGCCGACGCTGTCGAAGAGCTGCGGATCCCCGACCGCGATCTGTACCTGTTCGATGCCGATGGCCGGCCGATTACACCTCCCCAAGCCGATGCCTGGATAACAGCCTCGGCGCTCGCGGCCAGCCGCACCGGCCGATTCAATGCGGCGCGCGCCGTGTCGGGCAATCGGGAGCAGCGACTCCACGCCGAGCGGTTCGTCGCGCCGTCCGGCACGCCGTATGTGGCGGTGGCGGCGGCGGAGCGGCCGAGCATCGCCGATCAATACGCCTGGTTGATCGGAACATTCGTCGCGATGGCGCTGGTGGGCCTGGTACTGGTCGCCGTGGGCGGATTCCTGCTGGCGCGCCAGTCGACGATCCCGGTGGAGCAGTCGATGGAGCAGATGCGCCGTTTCATGGCCGATGCCGCCCACGAGCTCCGCACGCCGGTCACGATTCTCCGCACCCGGACTGAAGTCGCGCTGGGGCAGCCACGCGATGCCGCGAGAGACGCGGCGGCCTTTCAGGCGATCGAGCGTGAAGCCGAGCGGTTGGGAGGAATCGTCGGCGACCTGCTGACCCTGGCGCGTGCGGACGCTGGCGAGCGGAAAGTCGTGCGCGGAGCGCTGTATCTGGACGATGTCGCGTCCCAGGCGGTTGCCGCCGCGCGGGCGCTGGCGGAGCGCAAGGGCGTGTCGCTAGTCGTCGGCTTGTTCGAGGAGTCGCGGATCCTCGGGGATGCGGACTTGGTGGAGCGACTCGTGCTCATCGTGCTCGATAACGCGATCAAGTACACGCCGCCCGGCGGTAACGTCCGCCTCGACGTTACAGTTCGCGACGGCCGGCGGTCCGTGGTCGTGTCCGACAGCGGCATCGGGATTCCGGCCGATCAGCTGCCGCGGATTTTCGAGCGGTTCTATCGGGGCGACAACGCGCGTAGCCAATCGGAGGGCGCCGGCCTTGGCCTGCCAATCGCACGCTGGATCGCTGATCTGCACGGCGCCAGAATCACGGTCTCATCGGACACGACCGGCACGCGCGTTCAGATCGATTTCCCTGCCGCAGTGTAAGGTTGCCGTAAGGTTCGACTTTTAGGTTTCTCACCATGCGGGCAGCCGTTTCCTTGCTTTTGATCGTTGCCCCGGTTCTGCTGTGCGCACAGCAGCCGGTGAGCCGCGCCGACGCGGTCGCTGCCGCGCTCGCGCGCGGCGCACGAGTCTCCGTGGGCCGGGCAGACACGACCGCCGCCCTGGGTGGAGTGCGAGCCGCTCGCGCCTTTCCCAACCCGACGTTCTCCGGCAGTTACACGAAGGACCCCCCGAACTATCATGCGCTGGCCGATCTGCCGCTCGATATGCCGTGGCTGCGATCACCGCGGATCGGCGCCGCGGAGGCCGCGCGCGATGCCGCACGTTACCAGTTTGCGTTCGAGCGCGCCGCGATTCGATTCGATGTCGACACGACCTACACGCGCAGCCTTGCCACCGCCCTTCATGCGCGCCTGTCACGCCGCACCGCGGAGGATGCAGACAGCCTGCTCAAGATCGCCGAGCTGCGGCGCGACGTGGGGGATGTCAGTCACCCGATTCGATCGCGCCGGCAAACCCCGGTGACCTGCTGCCCGTTGCCGCGGCCGCGGCGTCGCTGCGGTCCGCCGAGCGGACCGTGACGTTCACGCGCGCGAGCCGCTTCGCGCCCAGCATCGAGGTTGGCTTCGATAAGGTCGATCCGAGCAGCCCGACGCCCGATCAGCTGTTGCCGGTAATCGGATTCTCGTTGCCCGTGCCCCTGTTCAATTGGAGTCGCGGCGATATCACGCGCGCGACTGCCGGGCGCGATCGGGCCCGCGCGGAGCTCGATTTGACGCGCCGGGAAACCGCTGCCGCGCTTGCGCGGGCGCGCCGTGAGCTGGCGGCCGCGCGCGATCGCCTGCGCCGCTCGGCAGCGCTCGTGGCCAGCGCCGATCGCGTCGCGGCCATGTCGCTCCAAGCCTACGGGGAAGGCGCTGTCGCGCTCGCGAATGTGCTCGAAGCGCACCGTGGTGATCGCCGCGGCCTGCAAAGGCGGGGCTAAACAGGACGCCGCAGAGGCGACTGCGGTGGGGGTAGGGACAGCAGTCGCCGCTCGGGAGGCGTTCCCGCAAACGATCAATGCGATTGGGACGATCGGCGCGCGGCCGGGACGCTACGCCGCGCTCGCTCCCCCGGGGCCGACGCGTGTCGCACGCATCTTCGTGGTGGCCGGCCAGCGTGTGGCCAGGGGTGACTCGCTCATCGCGTTCGAGCGCGCGCCATTCGATGCCGCGGCGCAAAGCGCCGCGGCGACGTTGGCGAATGCCGAGCGCGCCACCGCCCGCGCCCAACGCCTCGTCCAGGCCGGCATTCTACCCCAGAAGGACGCCGACCAGGCCGCCGCCGACCTCGCCGCCGCGCAGGCGGCCGCCGTCACGGCGCGGCGGGCGCAGGAGCTCGCCACGCTCCGCGCACCGCTCGCGGGCGTGGTCACGCGCATGAGCGCCGTGATGGGCGCGTCCGTCGATGCGACCCAGACTCTCGTCGAGGTAGCCGATCCCACCGCCCTCGACGTGCTCTTCAACGTTTCGCCGGCCGAGGCCGCGCGCATTCACGCCGGTGACACGCTCTCTCTGAAAAGCGGTGAAGGCGCCGGCGCCGAGGATCTCGGTTCCGCCGAGATCACAAGTGTGGGAGGTGCCGTCGACTCCGCATCACGCGCCGTTGCCGTGCGCGCCCGCGTGGCCCGGACCTCTCCGGCGCGAGCGCTGCGCATCGGTGAATCGGTGTCCGGACATATCGTGACGGGCGTGCACGCCAATTCGGTCACCATTCCGATCGAGGCGCTGGTGCCCGAAGGTGAGGGATTCCGCGTCTACGTCGTCGACTCGGCCGGCATCGCGCACGCCCGTCCGGTCACTGTGGGGGCGCGCAGCGAGAACCGGGCGGAGATCACGAGCGGCCTCGAGGCGGGCGAGACCGTCGTGACGACGGGCGCCTACGGCGTCACCGACAGCGTGAAGGTGCGCGCGTCCCAGCCGTGAGCCTCTTCGATATCCTCAGCCGCCAGCGACGCGTCGTCTACCTCGTCGTGGGCGTGTTGAGCGTGGCCGGCATCTGGGCCGCGCTGCGATTGCCGTCGGCGATCTATCCGGAGCTCCAGTTCTCCCGCATCACGATCGTCGCGGAGGGCTCCACGCTCGGCGCTCGGCAGATCGTGTTCAGCGTAACGCGTCCGCTCGAGGAAGCCGTCAGTATCGTGCCCGGCGTCACGCGGGTGCGATCCCACACGATTCGCGGTGCCACCGAGATCTCGATCACGTTTGCACCGGGCTCCAACATGGATCGCGCGTTGCAACTGGTGCGGGCGCGAGTGAATCAGGTGCAGGGCTCGCTGCCACCGGACCTCGACATCGAAGTCGAGCAGCTGACGCCATCGCTGTTTCCCGTCCTGTCGTACAACGTCGAAGGCGGTGAGCCCGCGCGGCTCTACGATCTTGCGCGCTACGACATCAAGCCGCTGATCTCCCGGGTTCCCGGCGTGGGTCGCGTGGATGTGCAGGGGTCCGACGTCCGGGAGCTGGAAGTGATCGCGGATCCCGCGCGGCTCGCCGCGCACGGGCTCACCTACAGCGACCTCGGCGACGCGATTCGCCGGGCCGTGACCGTCCAAGCCGTGGGCCGTGTGGCGCAGGACTACCGCCAGTACCTGATCGTGACCGACCAGGAGGCACATGCCGCCGAGGACATCGGCAGCGTGGTTGTGCGCGGCGGCCTGCACGTCCGCGACGTCGCGACGATCCAGCTGGGTACCGAAGATCACGTGCGTATCATCGCCGGCGACGGCAAGCCCGCGGCGCTCATCAACATCACTCGCCAGCTTGGCGGCAATACGCTCGCGGTCGCCGACAGCGTCGCCCGCATCATGCGGGCCATCGCGCCAACGCTTCCGCCGGGCGTGCATCTCAAGCCCGTCTACGACCAGGCCCAGCTGGTGCGCGAAGCCGTCAGATCCGTGCGTGACGCGATGCTGATCGGCGCGGCGCTCGCCGTCATCGTGCTGCTGCTGTTTCTACGGCACGGCCGGATCACCGCGATCAGCGCCACGTCGATCCCGCTGACACTCGCCGTCACCGTCTTCGTGATGCGCCTGCTCGGCCAGACCTTCAACCTGATGACGCTCGGGGCGATGGCGATCGCGATCGGCCTGGTGATCGACGACGCAGTCGTGATCACCGAAAACATCGCGCGACATCTGCGGCTGACCGGTGACCGCACAACAGCCATCCGCGTGGCGGTGCAGGAATTGATCTGGCCGGTGACGACATCGACCCTCACCACGGTCGTGGTGTTCTTGCCGCTGGGCCTGCTGCAAGGCGTCGTGGGGCAGTTCTTCGCCGCGCTGGCGACCACGCTCACGGTCGCCGTGCTCATCTCGCTGCTGCTCGCACTCACGATCATCCCGCTGCTGGCTGAGCAGTTCGTTACGGCACATGAAGTCGAGCCCAGCCAGCGAGGCCTGCTTGCGCGTGTCCAGGCGACGCTCGACGCGCTGAGCCCACGCTACGAGTCCGCGCTCAGCTCCGTGCTGAGCCACACGCGGCGCATCGTGCTCGCGGCCCTGGCGCTCGTGGCCCTGGGAATCGTGCTGTGGCGGCTTGTCGGCACCGGCTTCCTTCCCGAAATGGACGAGGGCGCGTTCGTGCTCGATTACTTCACGCCCGGCGGCACGGCCCTGGTGGAGACCGATCGCGAAGTTCACATCGCTGAACGCATTCTTGCCGCCACGCCGGAAATCGAAGGCACGTCGCGGCGCACCGGTGCGGAACGGACATTTTTGCAGTGATGGATGACGTCCGGGATCAGATCAACACGGCGGTTCCGCGGCTGCACATCGAGTTTGTCCAGATTCTTTCCGACGTCATCAACGACCTCGCCGGTGCGGCGAAGCCCGTGGAAATCAAGCTGTTCGGGGAGCGGCTGGATTCGCTCGAGGCCTACGCGCGACGGCTGGAGCCCGCGCTCGACAGCGTCGCAGGGCTGGAGGATCTCTACAACGGCGTGAGCGAGCCCTCGCCCGAGCTGCTGATGCGAGTGAACCAGGCCGAAGCCAATCGCCTGGGACTGACGCCGGAAGACGTCGGCGATGCGCTGAGCGCGGCACTCCTGGGTACTCGCGCCGGCGACATTCGCAGCGAGGATCGGCCCGTCGCCGTGCGGGTACGGGCGCCTGACTCCGTGCGCTTCGATCCCCTGCGACTGCGGGAATTGCCGATCGGCCCAGGTGGCACACCGCTCGGGAGCCTCGCGTCATTCACCCCCGCCGAGTCGCGCATGAATCTCGAGCGCGAGAACCAGCAGCAGATGATCGCGATCACCGCGGACGTGAGCGGCCGCTCGCTCGGCGGCGTGATGCGCGATGTGCGGCGGGGGCTCGCCGAGCACCCGGCCCCCGCCGGGATTCGCGTCGCCCTCGGCGGCCAGTATGAGAGCCAGCAGGAGGCCTTTCGCGCGCTGCTGCTCGTTTTGGTCCTCGCGGTCGTAAGCGTGTGCGCGGTGATGGTCGTGCAGTTCGAGTCGTTCGTCGAGCCGTTGGTCGTGCTGCTGGTCGCCCCGGTGTCGTTCGTCGGCGCGCTCTTGCTGTTGCTCCTCACGGGAACTGCCCTCAACGTCGCCTCGTTCATGGGGCTGATTCTGCTGGTGGGACTCATCGTCAAGAACGGCATCATCCTGCTGGACTTCACACGCTTGCAGATGCGTAAAGAACGTGTAACGCTCGACGTGGCAATCCGGACCGCCGCGAGGGTGCGTCTCCGCCCGATCCTGATGACGACCCTCTGCACCCTGTTCGGGCTCCTGCCGCTCGCGCTGGGAATCGGGGCGGGAAGCGAACTCCAACGGCCGCTCGCGCTGGCCGTGATCGGGGGATTAATGCTTTCGACCCCGATCACTCTGTTCGCTGTGCCGACACTGTTGGTCGCGATCCGGGGGCCGGATTTCAAGCTGCAGTGACCATCCCGGGAGTGCCGTGGTCTCAAATGGCGACACGAATCACTACCTCATTCTCGGAGTTTGTACCATGCGTCTGCTCAGCACCATCACCCTCATTGCCGGACTGGCCCTGGTGGGCACCGCCAACCTCTCGGCTCAGGCCCCCATGCGCCAAGTTCCCGACAGCCTCGTCGGGAAGGCCAA
>WNGO01001471.1_pt1 | contig 15169 bp, 14 predicted proteins | sample 5400511 | NCBI WGS metagenome assembly WNGO01 (sample SAMN13153380, study PRJNA577476) | soil metagenome | isolation source: 20 cm soil or saprolite under Garry oak tree replicate 2 | place: USA:California | collected 2016-06-15 | reverse complement strand
GATCCCAAAGCGGACGCGCTGGCGCGCCTGCTCGATGGGCGCGCGGGCAAGACGGTCGTCTTCGTCCAGTCCCGGGCCACGGTGCATCACCTGATGCGCCGCCTTCGCGGCCACCGCCTCGCGGCGGTGACGGGAGAGCGGGGTTGGTTCGGGAGCGAGCCCGCCGGGCGGGAGGAAATACTGCGCGCATTCGCACCACGAGCGCAGGGCGCTCCCCCGCCCGCCCTCGCACTCGAGACCGACGTCCTCGTCGCAACCGATCTCCTGAGTGAAGGCCTGAATCTCCAGGACGCCTTGCGCGTGATCCACTACGACCTGCCCTGGAGCCCCGCCCGGCTGGCGCAGCGCGTGGGCCGGATCGATCGCGCCGGCTCGCCCCATGGGCGGATCGAGACCGTCACGTTCCTCCCGCCGCAGTCGCTCGCCGACGCGCTGGCGATGGAGCGCCGGCTGGTCGCGAAGCGGCGCCTGCAAGCCCAGGCCGGCGCCGGCCCACACGGGTTCGATTGGTGCGATCGTCTGTACGGTCTCGCCGCCCGGGCCGGATCTCCAGCCACGCCGGGAGCCTGCGCGGCAGTTGCGTCGGCCGAGCCCGCAGTCGTGCTGGTGGTGCGCCTCGGCGGTCTGGTAGAAGCGGTGGTCGTGACGGACACGGGCGCGCGCGCCGATCCCGCGCGTGCCACGCGACTGCTCGAGCAGGCGGCCGCGGCCGACCCGGCCCCGTTCGACCGTGCGGTGCTCGAGCGGGCGATCCGACGGGCGGCGCCGCTCCTCCGCGGCCGGCTTGCGGCGCTCGAGGACGCGCGCTGGCGTGCGGCCCACCGCGACCGCCTCAGTCGCCGGCTCATCCCCTGGGTCCTGGCCGCCGCGCGCCGCGCCGCCAAGCGGCGGCGCCACGCCGACCTCGCCCGGCTCGATGACCTCGTGTCGCGGCTCGCGCTCGGGATGACGGCGGGAGAGGAGCTGCTCCTGGAAGACCTGCTGGCTCGCCTCGCACCCCTCTCGGTGCGCCAGGCGCTGGCATGGCACGAGCGCCTGCCACCGCTCGGCACCGGCGCCGAGGCGCCCCACGTCGAATTGGTCGCAGCGATGGTGCTCGGCTGACCGCTCACTCGTGATGGAGCAGCAACTCCTCGTAATCGAGCTCGCGCTGGATGCGTCGCATCACGGCGTCACCGATCGCGCCGTTGTCACGTAATCGGATCAACTGCCGCCGCTCCACGGCGAGCAGCTCCCGCGCGAGCCGCAGTTGCGCGATGGACTTCGCTTCTATCGGGCCGTCCACGACGCCGTCCGCGTGGCCGTGCAGATGGCGCGTGCGGAGGCGGTAACGATCGCGGGTGTGCGACAGGGCGTCCGGGTGCATCCACGACTCCGTCGCGAGCTCCTCGAGCCGCGCCAGCGCCGCCTCCGACGCCTCGATGCGCGCCGCGATCTCCTCACGGCGCTCGTCCTCGCCCGTCTCGCGGACGCCGAGCCAGCGCAACAGCGGCGCCAGCGTGAAGCCCTGGCCCAACAGGGTCACGAGGATGACGGCGAAGGTGATGGCGATGATCAGGTCGCGGCCCGGGAACGGTGTCCCCGCGGCGGTCATGGTGGGAATGGCCGCGGCCAGCACGAGGGACTCCCCGCCGCGCAACCCGGCCCAGGACACGACCGCCGGGAGCTGCCACGGCGGATACGGGTCCCGCTTACGCACCCGCGCGCTCAAGAACCGCGGGAGGTAAGCCGCGGGAAACACCCACACGAAGCGCGCGACGATGATCGTCACGCTCACGAGCACCGCTCCCGACAAGAGGTCCCGCGCGAACGGACCACTCCAGCCGGCGAGGATGGGCCGCAGCGCCAGTCCGGTAATAATGAAGATCAGCCCCTCGAGCACGAATACGACCACGTCCCACATGCCGACGTTCTGGACGCGCGTGTCCGCCGCCACGAAGCGGGGTCCCACCCGCCCCAAGTACAGCCCGGTCGCGACCACCGCGAGAATGCCGGAGACGCCGAGCCGCTCCGCGGGCAGGTATGCGGCATAGCCGGTCAAGAGCGAGATGGTGTTCTCCACCTCCGGGTCGTGGATGTGGCGGCGCACCGCGGCCAGGAGCCACGCCACTGCCAAGCCCACCACGATGCCCCCGGCACCAACGAGGAGGAACCGGCCGGTCGCGGCGGTGAGCGAGAACGAGCCGGTGACCGCCGCCGCTACCGCCATGCGGTACGCCACGATCGCGGCCGCGTCGTTGATCATGCTCTCGCCCTCGAGGATGGTCACGAGGCGCCGCGGCAGCGGCAGCCGCCGCACAAACGCGGTCGCGGCGGCCACGTCTGGCGGCGAGACGACGGCGCCGAGCGCGAACGCGGACGCCCAGGGCAGTCCCGGGACGGCTCGGCGGGCGACCCAGGCGACCGCGAGCGTGGCGAACAGGACGTGCCCGACGCCGAGCAGCAGGATGGGGCGAAGGTTCGCGCGCACGTCGCGGTACGACGCCAGCAACGACGCGCGAAACAGGAGCGGAGGAATAAAGACCAGAAACACGAGCTGCGGTTCGAACTGGACCATCGGAAGCCCGGGGAGCAGCGCGACGAGCACCCCGCCGGCGAGCAGGACCGCGGGCGTGGGAATCGCGAGCCGGCGCGCCACCAATGCAAGGAAGGTGACGCCGACGAGCAAGGCGAGGACGGTCTCGAAGTGGTGCATGGCGGTTACGACCCTCAAAGCTACCTTCCGGCGTGCCTCTCTCAACGTTCCTCTTCGACCTCGACGGCACGCTCATCGACTCCATCGAGCTGATCCTGCGCTCGTACCGCCACACGATGCGGCTGCACCGCGGGCATGAGCCGTCGGATGACGTCTGGATGGAAGGGCTGGGCACCCCGCTGTGGGTGCAGTTCCGCCACTTCACCGAAGACCCCGCCGAGATCGAGGCCATGGTGGCGACGTACCGCGCCTACAACCTCGCGCACCACGACGAGCTGGTGCGTCCCTATGACGGCGTAGTCGAAGCGGTGCGGGCGCTGCGGGCTCGGAAGAAGACCCTGGGCCTCGTCACGAGCAAGATGCGGAGCGGCGCGCTTCGCGGGCTGCGCGTCGCCGGGCTCGAGGACGCCTTCCAGGTGATCGTCGGCGCGGACGAAGTCACCCATCCCAAGCCACACCCCGAGCCGGTGCTCATGGCGCTCGAGCGCCTGCGCGCGCCGGCCGCGGGCGCCGTGTTCGTGGGCGATTCGCGCCACGACCTCGAGTGCGGCCGGGCTGCGGGCGTCAAGACCGCCGCCGTCCTGTGGGGACCGTTCGACCGCGCGCATCTGGCGGACCTCGAGCCGGATTACTGGCTAGAAACGCCGGCAGACCTCACTTTACTGGCACCCGACACCTAGCACCCGGCACCTGGAGGTTGCGTGCGGTTCGTTCCGTTCGAGTTGGAGCGCTGGCAGAGCACCTGGGAGAACCGGGTGCGCTACAACCTGTCGGAGTCGGGCGTGCACCCGCTCTCGATCCACGAGCTGCTCGACCTGGCCGGCGCGGCCGCGGCGCCGCTGCTCGACGTCCGGCTCGGCTACAGCCAGTCGAACGGCACCGACCTCCTGCGTGGGCGCATCGCGGCGCTATACGACGGAGTCTCGCCGGACCAGATCCTGGTCACGACCGGCAGCGCCGAGGCGAACTTCGTCGTCTGCTGGCGGCTGGTGGAGCCCGGCGACAAGGTCGCCGTCATGCTGCCGAATTACCTCCAGACCTGGGGGCTCGCCCAGAACTTCGGGGCCGAAGTGCGCGGCTTCACGCTGCACGCCGAGGCGCAGTGGGAGCCCGCGCCCGAAGAGGTGCGGAGCGCCATCGCGCCCGGCACGAAGCTCGTGGTGGTCACCAATCCGCACAATCCGACGGGACACGTGCTCTCGCGCGAGATGCGACAGGCCATCGTGCGTCGCGCGGCCGAGGTCGGCGCGTGGCTACTGGCGGATGAGGTCTACCAGGGGGCGGAGCGCGACGGGACGACGACGCCGTCGTTCTGGGGCAGTTACGAGCGCGTGATCGTGGTGAACGGCCTCTCGAAGGCGTATGGGCTGCCCGGCCTGCGGATCGGCTGGGTGGTGGCACCCCCGGCGTTCTCGGGCGACGCGTGGGCGCGGCACGACTACACCACGATCGGACCCGCGGGCGCGAGCGATCACCTCGCCGCCATCGTGCTCGAGCCGGCGGTGCGGGAGAAAGTGCTGGCGCGCACTCGCGGGATCCTTCGCTCCAACTACCCAGTGATCGAGCAGTGGTTGAAGCGCTTCGGCGACACGTTCAGCTGGCACCCTCCGCAGGCGGGGGCCATCTGTCTCGTGCGCTACCGCCAGGCAATCAGCGCTCTCGACCTGGTAGAGAAGATGCGGGCCGAGCACGACGTGCTGCTCGTCCCGGGCGATCACTTCGGGTTGCCGAACCACATCCGCTTCGGCTTCGGAGAGGAGCTGCACCATTTTCGGGAAGCGCTCGTCGAAACGGAGCGGGGTCTGAAGCGCGTCTTCGCCGATTGATGCCGTTCCAACGGATGGGCGAGCCCGGGCCCGGTACCCAGGGCAGCGTAGCGTTGGAACGGCATTGAGATGCGGGTCGTCCCGCTCGAAGCGTTCCGGGACAAGATCCCCTTCGCCGTGGCGATCGCCGCCGTCGAGCGGGGCTTCCGCGCGCTGGGGCGCGGTGAGGCCGCGCTCCCCGACCCGATGGTGCTGGAGCTCTCCGAGCAGCAGGCCGAAGTGCACGTGAAGGGCGCGCACCTCGCAGGCGGACGGCACATCGTCCTCAAGGTGGCGACGGGGTTCTATCGCAATCGCGCGCGCGGCCTCCCGTCGGGGGACGGCATGTTCCTGCTGCTCGATGCGGACACCGGCGTCCCCGCGGTGCTGCTCGAGGAGCACGGCTACCTGACCGACTTCCGCACCGCCGCGGCCGTGGCGCTCACGCTCAAGTACCTGGCACCGAGCGACACGCACGACGCCCTGCTCGTGGGCGCGGGTGCGCTCGCCCGGCTCACCGCCCGGGCCATGGTCGCGCAGCTGCCGCTCGCCAGGCTCACTCTGTGGAATCGCACCCGCGAGCGCGCCGAGGGACTCGCCAGGGAGCTCGCGCAAGTGGTCGAGACGCGCATCGCGCCGGCGCTCGAGTCCGCGGTTCGCGACCACCGCGTGATCGTGACCGCGACGGCCAGCACGACGCCGCTCGTGATGGCTTCCTGGGTGGCGCCCGGCACGCACGTCACGTCGGTGGGGACCGGCAGCCCGGAGAAAATCGAGCTCGAGCCGGCGTTGCTCCGGCGGGCCGACAAGCTCGTGGCGGACCGCGTATCCCAGACGGAGCGCTACGGCAACCTCCACCACGCCATGGCGGCCGGCGTGGTAACCCGCGACAAGGTCTACGCGGAGCTCGGCGACATCGCCGCCGGCCGGCTCCCCGGACGGGAGAGCGCGGGCGAGATCACCGTGGCGGACCTGACCGGCGTGGGCGTACAGGACGCAGCGATCGCGCAGGCGGTCGTGGAGGCGCTGGGACTTTGAACCGGCCACGCTAGGTGCGGCACCACCTCGTCGATCTCCTGGGGTTCACCCCCATGGCACACCGGCCGCCGCTGCCGAGACGGTGGTGGGTCTACTGCGCCGTCGCCTACCTCGCTCCCAGCGTGGTGCTCGCGCTCGTGCCGGCGGACGAGGTGCCGTACCGCGACCTGGTCTGGCTGCTCACGCTCGTGCCGGCGTATCTCCTGTCCCTGCACTACGGCATGCGCGGCGCCGTCGCCGGCCTGGTGATGGGCACGGTGCTATTCACCTCGATCCAGCTGCTGGTCGCGCTGCGGCTCGACGCCGAAGACTGGCGCATTACCGTTCCCATCTACGCCGCCTACGGAACGATCGCGATCTCCGTGGGCTGGCTGTCGCAGCAGCTGCACGAGTTTTACGGACGCGCCATCGAGGGGGAGCGGGTGGCGGTGATCAGGCAGCTGGCGGTAACGATGCGTCACGAGGTGAACAACGCGCTCGCGGCCATCCTGGCGGAGGGGCAGCTGCTGGAGCACGACGCCGTGCTCACGCACCCGGAGGACAAGCAGTCGCTGCAGAACATCCTGACGATGGCGCGACGCATCCAGCACAGCATCGAGACCCTGGTGACCGTCACCCACGCGCCGGTCACCGAGTACGTGGAGGGCGTGCCGATGATCGACTTGAAGAAGGTGACGTCAGCCCACCAGCGCCCGCAGCACTAGGTACGAGACCCCCGCGATCCCCGCCGCCGCCGGGATCGTGAGAATCCAGGCCCACACGATGCGTCCCGCCACGCCCCACCGCACCGCTGAGAGGCGGTGCGCGGCGCCCACGCCGGAAATCGCACCCGTGATCGTGTGGGTGGTGCTGACCGGAATACCGAAATGCGAAGCGATGAACAGCGTGATGGCGCCGCTCGATTCGGCGCAGAAGCCGCCGAACGGCGTGAGCTTGGTGATGCGCTGGCCCATGGTCTTCACGATGCGCCACCCGCCCGTCAGCGTGCCGAGCGCGATCGCGGCGTGCGCGCTGAGGATCACCCACAGGGGAATGACGTTCGCCGTCGTCAGGTGCAGCGCGCGGATCGGGAAGTCGACGAACGCCGCCCGGGCGGCGAACAGCAGCCCGACAATGATCCCCATCGTCTTCTGCGCATCGTTGGTGCCGTGGCCGAGGGAATAGAGCGCCGCCGACACCAGCTGCAGCGAGCGGAACGCGCGGTCCACCTTGCGCGGCAAGGAGCGGCGCAGCGCCCACGACAGGGCGACGGTGAAGGCCAGGGCGAGCGTCAGACCCATCAGCGGCGCGACGACGATGAACACCAGCGTCTTGACCCATCCCTGGGCGATGATGGCGGTGAATCCCGCCTTGGCGACCGCGGCACCGGCATAACCGCCGATCAGCGCGTGGGACGACGATGTCGGCAGCCCGCCCCACCACGTGATCAGGTCCCACACGATCGCCCCGATCAGACCGCCGAGGATCACGGTCGGCTCGACCACCGAGAGGTCGATCAGGCCGTTACCGATGGTCTTCGCCACCGCCGTCCCCAGGCCGAACGCGGCCACGAAGTTGAAGAAGGCCGCCCAGATCACGGCCATTCCGGGGCTGAGCACGCGCGTGGAGACGACGGTCGCGATCGAGTTGGCGCTGTCGTGGAATCCGTTGATGAAGTCGAACGTGAGCGCCACCAGCACGATGGCGAGGACGAACCAGACGGTGGTCGTCATCAGGCGTGCTTGAGCGTGATGGACTCGAGCACGTTGGCGACGTCTTCGCCCTGGTCGAGCGTCATTTCGAGATTGTCGTAGATCTCCTTCCACTTGATGATCTCGAGGGCGTCGCGCTCGGTCTCGAACAGGCGGCCGAGGGCCTCCTGGTAGATCGCGTCACCCTCTTCCTCGAGTTTTTTCGCCTCGATGCAGTACTTCATCACGTCGTCGCCCTTCTTGAGGCGGCCGACCGCTTCGGCGAGCACGCCCACCATCCGCTGGATCACCTCGGTGAGCAGCTTCACGCCCTGTGGTGCGAGACCGAGGTGGAAAATCTGGGAGCGGCGGGCGGTGCCGTCGATCGCATCCATCACGTCGTCCAGATCGGACGCGAGCGCGAGGATGTCCTCGCGATCGAGCGGCGTGATGAACGTGCGATCGAGCCGGTTCACCACCTCGTGCGTGACCTGGTCGGCCTCGTGCTCCAGGCGCTTGATCGCTTCGACCTGCGCGATGCGGCGCTCGGGGGGCGCGTCGAACAGCCCGCGGAGATGCTCGGCCGCGACCGTGTTGCGGGTGGCGACCGCGACGAACAGGTCGAAGAATTCTTCTTCCCGGGGCAAGAGGCGCACGGTGGTCCTCGCGTGAGAGAGTGGCTACGGCGGCCGGGAACATAGCGGCCCCACCCCGGAGCCACTAGGTTACCTCGCCAATGACCACGACCCAGCAGCCACAGGCCGATTTCGTCAAGGCGATCTCCCGGCTCGATGCCACGGCCCTGGTGGTCGGGTCGATGATCGGGTCGGGGATCTTCATCGTCTCGGCGGAGATGCTCCGTGAAGTCCATGCTCCGGGCCTGCTGCTCGTCGTCTGGGCGGTGTCGGGCATCGTCACCCTCATGGGCGCGCTCACGTACGGCGAGCTGGCCGCGATGTTCCCCCGCGCGGGGGGACAGTATGTGTATCTGCGCGAGGGCATCTCGCCGCTGTTCGGCTACCTGTACGGCTGGACGCTGTTCGTGGTCATTCAGACCGGCACGATCGCGGCAGTGGCGGTCGCGTTCGCGCGGTTCACGAGCGTCTTCTGGCCCGGCCTCTCGCCCGACGTGTTCCTCGGATTCACCATGCACTTCCCGCAGCCGATCGGCGACATCGCGGTCGGCCTTTCGCCGCAGCGCATACTCGCCGTCCTGTCTGTCGCGCTGCTCACGTGGATCAACGTCCGCGGCGTGCGCACGGCGGCCCTCATCCAGACGTCCCTCACCGCGATCAAGACCGGCGCGCTCGCGTTGCTGATCCTCTTGGGCGTGACCATCGGCCGCAATCCCGAGGCATTGGCCGCCAACTTCGACGGCGGCTTCTGGGCCACAGGCGGCGCGGCCGTCGGTCTGGGGACGATCGGCGCCGCAATGGTCGGCTCACTGTTCTCGATGGACGCGTGGAACAACGTCGGATTCGCCGGCAGCGAGCTCAAGAACGCCCAGCGCGACCTCCCGGTGGCCATGGGGGTGGGCGTGTTGATCGTGACGGTCCTGTACGTGCTCGCGAACGTCGCCTACCTGAACGTGCTGCCCGCGGCCGCGATCGCCGGCGCGCCGCAGGACCGCGTCGGCACCGCGGCGCTCCAGGCCATCCTGGGAGAGCCCGGCTTGAAACTGATGGCCGCGGCGATCATGATCTCGACGTTCGGCTGCAACAACGGCCTCATCCTGTCCGGAGCACGCGTGTATTACGCCATGGCGCGGGACGACCTGTTCTTCAAATCGGCCGGCGTGCTGCATCCGGAATACAAGACCCCGGCGGTCGCCCTCGTCGTCCAAGCGGTATGGACGAGTCTCCTGTGCCTTTCGGGGACGTACACGCAGCTTCTGAACTTCGTGATCTTCGCGGCATTGGTCTTTTACGGGCTGACCGCCGTGGGGTTGTTTGCCCTGCGCGCCAAGCGCCCAGCAGCGGACCGACCGGTACGCGCCCCGGGCTATCCCTGGCTGCCGGCGTTGTACGTGATCGCGACCGCCGTCATCGCCGTCGACCTGCTGGTACAGGACGCCACGCGTACTTACAGCTTCCTCGGGCTCGGCCTCGTGCTGATTGGTGTGCCGGTGTACTTCGGCTGGCGCGCCATGGTCCGGGGACGTAACGCCACCGTCTAGTCACCGAACCAGCACCCGCACACTTGCCGGTCCTCGGGACCGGTAGCATATTGGCTTCGTACCCGAATAAATACCGAAGCCAATAATCGTGTCGACGCCCCACCCTTCAGCCGCGCCCCCGACGTCCCAGCCCTCGTCCTGCCCGGACTGCGGTGGCGGGCTGGTCCGCCAATCGGGATGCCTGGTGTGCGTACAGTGCGGATGGGCGAGGTGCGGGTGAATCGGGCGGGAGGGCGGTCAGGCGGTATGGCCGTAGGCGAAGGGAAGACAGACTCAGCGAAGCGGTCCCAGCAGCTGCAGCTGCTTAGCGCCGTGCCGCCATACCGTCCGACCGCCCTCCCCATTCTCGACGAGCGGCTCCGCGGTACCAAGTTCGTGTCGCTCGAGCCCAAATCCGTCCTCAACTCGCCGCAGCAGACCGGCGTCGATTTCTGGTCACTCAATCCCTACATCGGATGCGAGTTCGGCTGCACGTATTGCTACGCGCGCTACGCACACCGCTACACCGTCGAGCGCGCCCACGACGCGGGAAAGCTCTCCGACGAGGAGTTTATCGAGTTCCGCGGACCGCACGGGTGGGAGGCGTTCGAGCAGCGCGTGTTCGTGAAGGAAACACTCCTCAGCGCGCTCGAGCGCGATCTGAAGAAGTACTTTCGGTCCGGCGGTCCGCCTGGCCGCCCGTCCACGCCGATTGTCATCGGAACGGCCACCGATCCGTACCAGCCGGCCGAGCGGCGCTTCCGGCTCACGCGCGGGGTGCTCGAGCGGCTGGCGCGCTGCGAAGACTTGAACATCGGCATCATCACGAAGAGTCCGCTGATCGCTCGCGACACCGATGTGCTGCGGCGTCTGCAGGAGCGCAGCGATCTCGAAGTCCACATCTCTCTCACCACCGTGGACGTGGCGCTGATCAGGCAGGTCGAGGCGCGCTCGCCGATGCCGGCGGTGCGGCTCCGCGCGCTCAGGCGACTGGCCGACGCCGGTGTCCGTGTCGGGTTGATCGTGGCGCCGGTCCTTCCGGGGATCACGGATGACGTACCCCATCTGGAAGCGCTCTTCCAGGCGGCCCGGGAGGCCGGCGCCAGGTTCGTGCATGCCGGTCCGCTGCGCCTCTACTCCGCGGTGCGGGACCGCTTTCTCCCGATGCTAGAGGAGCGATTCCCACACCTCGCGGCACGTTACCGACGCGCCTACGAGGGCCGGAGCGGGGTGCCGCGCGACTACGCGCGCGCGCTGGCTGCGCGCATCAAGCAGCTGCAGGCACGATTCGGATTCCCGGCGAACGAGGGGATGGCGGATCGCTACGGGCGACGGCTCGCACCGGTTCAGCGAGAGCTCGGATTATGAAGGGTCAGGCGACTTCGCTGGCGGCTTTGCCCCGGGGCCGGTAATGGCGCACCAAGTCCTGTACCCAGCGGGGTGGGGAAAGGCGCCGCGCCTCGTACGATTCGACGAGCAGCCCCGCGAGAGCCCGTCCCAGGCCGAGCGTGTGCTCAGGGGAGAGGTCGACCGACAACTCGTTCAGCAGGCGGACGAACTGACCCACGTTCGGCGGTCGCGTGACTTTGCCCTGGACGGCGAGCCAGCGCTCCAACCTGATTCGCGTGACGCTGCGGGGAATCGCTCCGTGCAGGAAACCGCGCAACCCGTTGGGGCTCATCCCCACCTCGCGGGCGACGCGCCGCAGAGAAAAGCGCGCCGACTCCCGCGCGAGCCCGTCTCGCAGCAACGGCACCGGGAGGGTCGGAACGGCCGAGTCGACGTTCACGTGACGCCCGAGGGCGGGGTACGGGCGGGCCCCCTAGGGCGCCCGCTTCCCCCCGTAATACGCGATCAGGTCCCGGACCCAGCCCGGGACTGTTTCTTGCTTCGCGCGGTACGCGTCTCGTAGCAACCCCGCGATGCCCCGCCCCAGCACGACGCCGTCGTGCGTGCCAACCCCGGTGGTCAGCGCCTCGACCAGACGCACGATTTCGGCGGCCTTGGGAGACGGGACCCGCTTGCCACGCTTGGTCGCCACGTCAGCACCGCTTCGAAGAGGAACTGCACAAACTTCACAAAGAAGATGTATCACGGGGGCACCGGGTCGCAAGACCCCAGCCAAACTCCTTATTTAAGCGACTTCGCTGGCCGCTTTGCCCCGCCGCACGCGGTAGTGACGGAGCAGCTCCTGGACCCAGCGGGGTGGGGACAACCGGCGCGCTTCGTACGCACTGGCGAGCAGCCCCGCGATGTCGCCTGCGAGCGCCGCCGTCTGCTGGGTGGAGAGGTCCCCCGCCAGCTCGTTCAGCAGGCGCACGAGCTGACCGACGTTGGGCGGGCGGCTGACTCGCTGTCGCCCGGCGAGCCAGCGCTCGAGCTTCACGCGCGTGGCGCTGCGGGGAGCCGAGCCGTTCAGGAAGTTCCGCAGCCCGTTCGGGCTGATGGAGACCTCGGCGGCTGCGCGTCGCAATGACAGCCGGGCCGTTTCCCGCCCGACGGCGTCACGCAACAGAGGAACCGGCAGCGTGGGAACGCCCCGGCTGCTAGCTCTCATACGAGCTGTGCACTTTGTGCGGTACTACGGGTGTTACACGGGAATAGCCTAGCCCGAGTCGGCAAAGGCCGCAAGCGCATCGCCGCTATCCCCCCGCTTCCATCATCTCCACGATCGCCCGGATGGTCCCCGGCGCGTTGCCTTCGAGCCGGTTGTTCACGAGGATCAGCGCTTCCATATGGCGCCGGATCACCTCGGCGACGAGGCGCAAAAGATCTTGTCGCACTTCGGGTTGGGGGTCGCGGATCCGGCCGTAGGGCTCGAACAGCTTCACCGCGTCGGCATACGCGCGCCCGGGCCGGAGCAGCGCGCGCGCCAGGGTGAACCCTGCCGGGAACGTCCACGGCAGCTCGAGCTGCTCGCCGATCGGCGGCATCTCGTTCCACGAATTGAACACGTGTGCCACCCCATGGCGCGCCAGCACCGCACCGTGGGCGTCGGTCAAGAGCTCCCGGTTCCGCAGTTCCACTGCGTAGCGGAAGTCGCGAGGCAGTCGCCGCAGGAAGGTGTCGAGCTCGTCCGCCCATTGGGCTGGCTCGGGGAGATCATGCCCTCGCATCGCCTGAAACTCGAACACAAACGAGCCGGCGTGGTCCGAGAACGCGCGGGCGTACGGCCCGAGTACCGCGTCCTTGAAGAGGTCGGCGTTCAGGAAGTCCGGATTCCTCTGTCCGGCGAGGTTGCCCCAGCGCGGGTCCTGCGTGAAGCGCCGCGCCGTGATCCGATCCCACACTTTGCTCACGCACGGAAAGCCGGGAGGCAGCGCTCGCGCGTACGCGACGAGGACCTCTTCTGACGGCGGCTCGTAGAACGCGCTGTCGATCCCCACCGTGCGGAACAAGGGATAGCGCACGTACTCCTCGAGCCGGCGAGCCGGCTGGGCGCTGCGATAAGGCCGATGGTAGACGTCTCCCGTCCACCCGTCATAGGTCCAGGTGGATGTGCCGAATCGGACGTTGGGCGGGACGCGTGCCCCGAGCGCAACCAGGTCGGGGGGCGGCGGCGGCAGCGCGCCGACGTCGTCAAAGAGATTCGGCTGATTGCGCTTGGGCATTAGAAGTCTAAATATATCAATAGCTTACATTCGAAGTAATCGACCTTGCGACTTGCTCAATCTTCGGGATATATTCGGGTCCCATTGTCATCTGGCAATGACCCTGAAGTCTCATCTGACGAGCGATACGGCCGCCTGCTGCTGGATCCCGTTGTTCGCGCTGCGCTGCGAGACGGCGCGGCGGCCCGAGCTCGCGTCGCTCCCCGTTGCCCTGCTTTCACCCGACGACAGCCGCCGGGTATGGCAGGTTGCGCCGCTCGCCCGGCGCGCGGGCGTGAAGCCGGGGATGACCGTGAGCCAGGCGATCGGGCTCTGTCCCTCGCTCAAGCTGTGCGAGCCCGACCCGGTGCATTACGACGAGCAGTTCTCTCAGATCGTCACGGCGCTCGTCACGGTGAGCCCGGTGGTCGAGCCGGTGGAGCTGGGGCGGGCGTACGTGGGAACTGACGGCTTGGAAGGGCTGTACGGTGGGCCCGAGAAGATTGTCGAAGCAATCCAATTGCGGATTGGGGATTGCGGATTGCGGATTGGAAATGAGAAAGCCGAATCCGCAATCCACAATCCGAAATCCGCAATTCGGGTGGGCTGGGGCAACGGAAAGTTCGTTTCCTGGGTGGCCGCGACGCGCGCCAAACCGGGAGAAGCGGTCATCGTGCCCGTGGGAGGGGAGGCGAAGTTCCTCGCCTCCCAGCCACTCGCCGTTCTCCCGCTCGACCCCGACACGCATCGTCGGTTGCTGCAGCTCGGCGTCAAGACGCTGGGCGCGCTCGTCGCGCTGCCGGAGGATGCCATCGTGTCGCAGTTCGGCAGCGTCGGCCGGCGTCTATGGCGGCTGGCCGCGGGGCTCGTGGCGGAGCCCGTGGTGGGACGAATCGTGCCCGAGCCGATCGTGGCCGCCCTCACGTTTTTCACTCCGGTCGGCGAGCGGGACCTGCTCGCGCACGCACTGGACAAGCTCGTCGACCGTGCGCTCGGGGATCCGCGCCGCAGCGGGTGGCGCGTGCAGGTGGTGCGCGTACACGCCGAGCTCGAGCACGGGGCCTCCTGGCTCGCGGCAGCGACCCTCAAGGACCCGTCCGCGACGCGGGAGCGCATCGCGGCACCGCTCAAAACGCAGCTCGAGCGGTCGCCGCCCGCCGGAGCGGTAGAGCGGCTCGTCGTCGAGTTCACCGCCTTCACTCCGGGCACCGCGGAGCTCCAACTGTTCACGCGTGATGCAGGCGCCGCGGCGCGCGCCGGGCGGCGGCGCGCGCTCCAGAGCGCCGCCCGGGAGATCGCACTCCGGATCCGACGGCCGATGCTGTATCACATCATCGAGGTGCAACCCTGGTCCCGCCTCCCCGAGCGGCGGTACGCGTTGATCGATTATGAACCGTGAACAAACGCGGAAGTTGGAACGCGGAACGCGGAACAATGTGGACAGGCTTCGGGCGCTCAACGTTCAGCAGCAGGTGAAGGTCGATCTGGATGACCGTGGAGTGCCGGTAGTCGTGACGCGGGAAACGGGAGACCGGAAACGGGTTGAGTCGATCGGCGAGACGTGGCGGATCGATGATGAATGGTGGCGATTGCCTATTGTGCGACGATATGTGGAAGTGATCCTCGAAGGCGGCGGACGGGTCGTACTGTTCGAAGATATGTCGACGGGCGAGTGGTGGATGCAGAAGCCAGCCTGAACGTTCCGCGTTCCGACTTCCGCGTTCCGACTTTCTATGTACATCGAGCTTCACTGCCACTCCGCCTTCTCGTTCCTCGACGGCGCCTCGCTCCCCGAGCAGCTCGCGCTCACCGCCTCACAGCTCGGTTACCCCGCGCTCGCGCTCACCGACCACAACGGGCTGTACGGAGCGATGGCGTTCGCGCAGGAGTCGAAACAGCTCGGGCTCCAGGCGATCACCGGCGCGGAGCTGACCCTGCTCGACGGTTCCCACGTGACCCTTCTCGCGGAGACGCCTGAAGGTTACGCGAACCTCTGCCGGTTGATTACGGAGGCTCACCTCGGCCGTGAAGACCGGCGCGACCCGCAGCTCGACTTCGCCTCGCTCGAAGCGCGGCGCGCGGGGCTCATCGTGCTGTCGGGGTGCCGGAACGGGCTGCTACCTCAAGTGCTGCGTCGCGACGGCCCGGCCACGGCCCGTCGCTTCGCCGAGCGGTGCCGTGCGGTGTTCGGGAAAGAGAACTTTGTCGTCGAACTG
>WNGO01018829.1_pt1 | contig 15172 bp, 16 predicted proteins | sample 5400511 | NCBI WGS metagenome assembly WNGO01 (sample SAMN13153380, study PRJNA577476) | soil metagenome | isolation source: 20 cm soil or saprolite under Garry oak tree replicate 2 | place: USA:California | collected 2016-06-15 | reverse complement strand
GATGCGCACGGCGATTTCACCACGATTGGCAATCAGGATTTTCTTGAACATAGTAAGGATTGAGCGAGCTGCGAGTTTAGCACGGAGGTAAGCGGGCGCCACGAATCTGCAATGCTGGTGTGCTTCGGCGAAACTAATTAACGAGCTTCTTCAAATCCTTCCACTTGACGCTGATGACGTGATTTTCTTCCAGGGCCTTCTTGAATTCGGGGCTGGTGACAAGATCATAGTCGCGCTGCCGCCAGGCAGAACCGTAGTCCGGGTGATCCACAGTCACAGCTTGTAGTTCGGCATCGTCATGACCGAGGTGGACGATCATTTCGGTGACGCCGGGTTTCAGGTTCTTCACCGCCTGGAGATAAAAATCTCGCCATTCGTTTGCGCGAACGGCGGGACTAGCGATGACCACCGAATCCAGAACAACGTCCTGCTCAGAGAGAATGGAGAAAAATTGAGCGGGAACGCTGGGAAGCCGTACCGCCAAAAAAGGCAATTTGTAGTCATGAGCGACTTTGACGTAGACGGCGAAAAGTTCCGGTGTGGAGAAGAGCACACCCATGTGGCTGTCCAGATGTGTGGGCCGAATTCCGAGAGCGACGGCGCGTTCGACCTGGGCGCGAAGTTCCCGCTCGGCTTCCTCGGGCTTCAGATTGCGGACCGCCAGGAGAGTTTCCGGCCACAGATAGCCGGATGGATCAAGCAGGCTAGTGACTTTATCTTTTGATTCCACCGGACCCCAGCGATCGACTTTCCACTCGCTGGTGAGGGTAAGGTGCAAGCCCAGGTCCGCATCCGGATGGTCTTTCGCATACCAAGCGACCTCGGTGAGCCAGGCGCAGGGCACCATGATGCTGGCAGAAGTGACGGCCTTCTTGTCCAGAGCGTCGAAGCTGGCGGTGTCCACAGAATGGGCCACGGAAAGATCGTCAGCATGAATGATGAGCAGCTTCGAATCCGTCGGATAGCCCAGGCGTTCGGCTACAGTCTTATTTTGCGCGGGCGTGCCCGCCCCTGCGAGAAGCAAGAGCATGCAAGCGCCGGCATACTTTCGAAGTTGCATGAAAAGCTCTAACAACCGAGTTTAGTGGCAAAGGGTAACATGGCCGAGGCAGTGACAAAAGTCCCCCGTCATTCGACGGGAGCGATGGTCCGATCTCCATCCAAGAGTCACTTCGCCGCAATGGTCCTGAGTGAGTTTCGCCGGCTCGAACAAATGTTCGCGATCGCAGCACTGATGGTGTATACACAGAATCCTGCACTCATGATGTGGAGGACAACTAAGATGAAACGACCCTACTTTTTGCTCGCAGGCGGGGCGATACGGGTCGTATCGAAGCGCGAATTTGGCGGATTGGCACCCCACAAAACGCGAAATGCTGATCGCCACGCGATTTGCGGAGACCCCGCAACTTCATGTGGTGAAAATGCCGGGAGGGACGCGGCAACAGTTGACTTTTTTCGCGGACTCCGTCGGGAGCGGGCGCTTTCATCCGCATGGCGGTGACTACATTCTTTTTGCGAAGGACATCGGCGGCGGGGAGTGGTACCAGCTCTATCGTTACGACGTGGCCGCTGGCGATGTGACATTGCTGACAGACGGGACGTCGCGGAACCTTGCCGGACCGTGGTCATCGAGCGGCGACCAGATCGCCTACATGTCCACGAGGCGCACGGGAAAAGATACGAGCTTTCCATCAACGAATCGTACTTCTGGCTTGTGGATGCGGCTACTGGCGAGAAATTAGAGCTTACACCTAGAAATATGACCGAAAAAGTCTCTTATGGCGAAGGACGGTTCAGCAAAGACGGCAAGGGGATTTACGTCACCACGGACAAGGATTCGGAGTTTCACCGGCTGGCTTACATTGATCTGGCAACGAAGCAACAAGAGTACCTGACGACGAACATTCCGTGGGACGTGGAGTCGTTCGACGTAACGCAGGACGGAAAGATGATTGCGTTCATGACCGATGAAGAGGGCGTAAGCATACTGCATGTGATGGACGCCTCCACGAAAAAGGAAATACCGTTGCCCAAGCTGCCGGCGGGAGTTATGGGCTCCCTGCACTGGCATAAGAATGGGCATGAGCTCGGATTCTCGCTGAACAATGCGCGTGACCCGGGAGATGTGTATTCGCTGGATGTGACGAATGGAAAAGTGGAACGATGGACGACCAGCGAAATGGCGGTGAAGACGGATAGGTTTCCGCAAGCGGAGCTAGTTCGGTGGAAAAGTTTCGACGGGAAGATGATTTCCGGGTTTTTGTACCAGCCGCCGGCGGCGTTTACTGGCAAGCGGCCGGTGCTGGTAGTGATTCATGGCGGCCCCGAGGGGCAGTCGCAACCAACATTTCTCGGACGCGCCAATTACCTTCTGAACGAACTGGGGATTTCGCTGATCTATCCGAACGTGCGAGGGTCGACGGGGTACGGGAAGACGTTCTCGCTGTTGGACAATGGATTTAAGCGCGAGGACAGAATGTCAAACCTGGTGACGTTTCTCGAGCACACCGAGGCGTACCGGCGGGAGTTGCGGCGTGTGGAATACGGCGACGAGCGCGACCCGAAGATGCGGGAGTTCCTGGAAAAAATCGCCCCCATGAATAACATCGACAAGATCAAGAAGCCCATGTTGGTGATCGCGGGAAAGAACGATCCGCGCGTGCCGGTGAGCGAATCGCAGCAGATCGCCGATGCACTGAAAAAACAGGGAACGCCGGTATGGTTGCTGATCGCGAAAGACGAAGGCCACGGATACCGAAAAAAGCCCAACCAGGATTTTCAGTTCTATGCGACGGTCGAGTTCTTGCAGGAATATTTGCTGAAGTAATTTCGACCTCCTGCTGACGCTTCGCGGCTGCCGGGCGCAGCCCCTACACAAAGTCACAACTACAGAGGGATGTTGCCGTGTTTCTTGCGGGGGTTCGTGTCCTTCTTGTTTTCGAGGGCGCGGAGGCCAGTGATGATGCGGGCGCGGGTGTCAGCGGGCTCGATGACCGCGTCGATGTAGCCGCGCTCGGCGGCCACGAAGGGATTGGCAAAGCGGTCGCGGAACTCGGCGATTTTTTCCTGGCGCAGTTTCTCGCGATCCGATTCGGGAACTTTGTCGAGATCGCGCTTGTGAACGATGTTTACGGCGCTTTCAGGACCCATGACTGCGATTTCCGCGCTGGGCCAGGCGAAATTGGCATCCGTTCGAATGTGTTTCGAAGCCATGACGCAGTATGCGCCACCGTAGGCCTTACGGGTGATGACGGTGATCTTCGGAACGGTGGCTTCGGCGAAGGCAAAGAGCAGCTTCGCGCCGTGCTTGATGATGCCGCCGAATTCCTGCTGCGTGCCGGGGAGAAAACCGGGAACGTCTTCGAAGGTGACGAGCGGAATGTTGAAAGCGTCGCAGAAACGGACGAAGCGCGCACCCTTCACGGAAGCGTTGATATCCAGAACCCCGGCGAGAAACGCAGGCTGATTGGCGACGATGCCAATGGGACGGCCGTCGAGGCTTGCAAATCCAACGACCAGGTTCTTCGCGTAATGTTCGTGGACTTCGAAGAAATAACCATCGTCAACAACCGAGTGAATGGCATCTTTCATGTCATAAGGCTTCTGCGGGTCGGCCGGAACCAGAGTGTTGAGCGAGCCATCGCGGCGAGCCGGGGAGTCTGAGGTAGCTCGGCGCGGCGGATCTTCCAGATTGTTGGAGGGGAGAAAACTCATCAATTCGCGGATCATGGCCAGGCAATCGGCATCGTCCCGCGAGACGAAGTGAGCGACGCCACTGGTGGCGTTGTGGGTCATAGCGCCACCAAGTTCCTGCTTGGTGACTTCCTCGTGGGTGACCGTCTTGATGACGTCGGGGCCGGTAACGAACATGTAAGAGGTGTCGCGAGTCATGAAGATGAAATCGGTGATGGCGGGCGAGTAGACAGCGCCGCCCGCGCAAGGGCCCATGATGGCGCTGATCTGTGGGATGACTCCGCTGGCCAGCGTGTTGCGGAGGAAAATATCGGCGTAACCCGCGAGCGACGCGACGCCTTCCTGAATGCGTGCGCCGCCGGAATCGTTGAGGCCGATGAGCGGAGTTCCGGAGCGCATGGCGAGGTCCATAATCTTGCAGATTTTCTGGGCGTTCGTTTCAGAGAGCGAACCGCCGAAAACAGTAAAGTCCTGCGCGAAAACATAAACCAGACGGCCATCGATGCGGCCGAAACCGGTAACAAAGCCGTCGCCAGCGGGACGCTGCTCCTGCATGCCAAAATCGACGCAGCGATGGCGGACAAATTTGTCGAGCTCCTCGAAGGTGCCCTCGTCCAGAAGAAGATGAATGCGCTCGCGCGCGGTGAGTTTCCCGGCTTGGTGTTCACGCTCGCGGCGCTCCGGGCCGCCGCCGGCCTGGGCTTCCTCGGAAATGCGGCGAAGCTCTTCCATCCGGTCACCGTGTCTGGCTTCGGGAATCAAACTGGGCTTGGGCTCAGACAACGGTTCCTCCTCCGGAAGCGGATTCCTGCGGTCCAAAAATGCGCACGGCAAGATGGGTGGCGAGCCAGACGGTTCCCATGAGCAGCACGACACCCAGGAGCAGTTCCGCGCCCATGGCAGCGGCGCGCTGCACGGGAGATTCGAGCGAAGTCACGTACTCGGTGGCCCGCACGAGAATAAACATGGCCCCGAGGGTCATCATCACGATAAGGATGGTGGTCAGAACGGAAGCGAGGATCATTTTCATTAGACTCGAATCGGTCCGCCCGGCAGCGGCATGAAGAAGGATAGCGCAACCGGAGGGAAAGCAGAACGCATAAGGCGGCGGAAGGGCGATCAGCGCAGACCGGACCAGTCGTCGGCGACGAGAATGGAATCGCTGGGATTGGAAGCATCGTACTTGATGCTGGCGGGCTGGCCCGCCACGAGCCGTTCCAGGCGAATCTGGCTTTCAAGGCCGGTGATGTCCTGCGCCGTCTGATAGGTGACGCCGGAAATCAAGTAACTGTAGGAAACCAGATGGCGCGGGCGCATGTCTTGAAGCGGGGGCGCGCCTGCTCTGAACAAACCCTTGCGCGGTTCGGGCGGGTGCTCGACGAGCTCAACGATCTGCCCTTCGGCAATGCGGCCGATCTGGTTCAGATGGAGCCGCCGCTTGCGCTCCTCCTCTTCGGGATTCACGGCGGGACGTAGGAATGCATAAGCGACCATGGCCAGCGCAGCGATCGCCGCGCCACCCATGGCCAGCATTAGTTTCCAATCGGCAAGCCAGGCCTTCAATGAATAGACTCCCAAATGGGTGGAATTGCGCACGGCGTACGAGAAATTCCCTCCACCAGTGTGGCGGAGGGACTCCCTCGATCCGCCGATGCCCCACTGATGCGTATTCTACCGAAACCCTGAGGTATACGTGAAACTACGCTTGGGGGGCGTGCACCGGATTGCGCAACACGCCAATACCCGCAACACCGACCTCGACCGTATCGCCGGCGACCAGCGGACCGACGCCAGCGGGTGTACCGGTGGCGATGACGTCGCCGGGCATCAAGGTCATCATACGGGAGATCCAACGGACAAGAAACGCGGGCGCATAGGTCATCAGCGAAGTGACGCCGGACTGGCGGCGGGTGCCGTTGACGTGCGTCTCGACCAGCACGTTTGACGCGTCGAGGGCGGTTTCAATGTGCGGACCGACGGCGCAAAAGGTATCGAAACCCTTGGCACGAGTGAATTGAACATCACTTTTCTGAAGGTCGCGGGCGGTGACATCGTTGAGGCAGCTATAACCCATGACCCAGGAGAGTGCGTCGTCGGTATCGCGCAACTGCGAGCAGCGGCGGCCAATAACCAGGGCGAGTTCGCCTTCGTGTTCCACGCGTTGGGAATATTTTGTCAAGACGATCGCTTCTTCCGGGCCGATGATGGAGGAAGGTGGCTTGAGAAACATCAACGGCTCTTTTGGGACTTCGTTGCCCATCTCCGCGGCGTGGGCCGCGTAATTGCGGCCGATGCAAACGATCTTCGAGGGCTCAACCGGAGCGAGCAGCCGAACATCGGCGAGGCGCGAAGAACGCGAGCCACGCGACCAGGCCGCCCAGGGTGGGGCAGAGATCTCGATGACGTTTTCTCCTTCGATCAGTCCATAGCGCGGCGAAGCAGAGTCCGAAGAGGAAGGATGGCGCATCAGGTAGCGGCAGATTTTCATCGGTGGTCAACTCGCATGGTGGTTGGGATGAGAAGCATGCGATTCACGCGCTCTCCAGATCGTGGCAACAATCCAGCAAAGCGTGGTGAGAATCATATAGACGACGGCGCCTAGCATGAAAACATGGAACGTGCTGAGCCGCAGACTGAGCCCGCGGAAGGTCAGACAGAGCGCACGATAGCTAAGGCTGAAAATGAGCCACGCAAGGAGGCTCGATGCCAGGAGATGTCCCGGCAAGCGCAGATACCGAAAAACGGGAATGGCCGCGAGGAAGCCGAGAATCGCGGCGGCGGCGATGTTGCGCTCCAGCGCAAAGCGTTCCAGGAACGGGGCATGATTGGCAATAACGAGCCATGCGGTGAAAACCAAAGTCAGGCAAACCCCCACGTAAACACCGGTGCGTACCGCCGCGTTGCGGAAGACGTGGAACCAACGATAACCGGGCAGCTGCGGGTGAACCGACATCGAGTGCAGGGCTCCCAAGATGCAAGCAATCGTTTAACCCCGAGTTACGGCGATGGTGGCGTGACGTCGACAACGACCGGCGCGTCGGGTGCGCTCTCATTCCCCGCGCGGTCTACGGCGGTCACGGTGTACCAATAGCGATGGCCGGGCCCTACAGAGGTATCACGAACCGCGGGTGTGGGCAACAAATCCGGGGTGAGAAGCTGGCCCCTAGTACCCTCCTGCTCACTTCTATAGACGCGATATCCGGCCAGATCGGTTTCTAGATTTATGGACCAGGAAAGGTCAACAAGAACCGTGCCGGGGGCCGAGCCGGGAAGCAAGCCGGCCACCAGGCCCTGCGGGGCCGCGGGGGGAAAAGTGTCGCGCGGAGTGACCGTCACCGGCTGAGAGTCAGAGGACTCCAGCTCATTGCCTTCCACCTGTATGACACTGCGCACGACGTAGAGGTAGGTATGGTCGAAAACAATGGAAGTGTCGCGGTAGCTGTTGGTTTGGGAAGAAGCCAGCTGCGCCGCCTGGGATTCTGGAATATCTTGCGGAGGCGAAGCGGGAGCGGAAGGATGAATTTCTGAGCGGTAGATTCGATAGCCGGTGATGGCCGGCATGGGCTCCCCGGCGGCGCGGGCCGGCATCAGCCACGTTAATTCGACCGCCGACTCCGTAACCCGAGCCTCCACCAGAGTGATTGGAGCTGGCACGGGAAACAGGCGCAGCGTAACAGCGTTCGAATCAGCGGAGGCGCGTTTCGGCGAAGCGCGCGTTCGCACGATGTAGGCGGCCGCGGCGCCGGGATGCGACTTGGTTTCCTCGGGCGATAGGGGATCTGTAAAGCGCACCCGGCCCTCGGCGCGATAACTGTCCAGGAGAGCTCCGGGAATCGTGTAAACAACCCTGAAAGACTTGGAGTCGGCCAAGCCGTCGGACTTAACGGTGCCACGGAGTATCTCGACCGCCGGCGGCGCCGGCAGTTTTTCCCCGGAGATGGAATTCGCCGGGAGGGTGAAGGAAAGTTGCACGCCGTCCCCGGCCTGGTGGACGGTGAGATCCCTGACCGCAACGGGAACTGGGGGGGAAGGCGGAACGGGATCGCCTGGAGCGCCGCAGCCGGCGGTTAGCAGAAGAATGGAAAATGGAAGATAGGAAATGCCCAAGACTTGCACAGGACGACTCGCGATGCGAATTCCGGCCCCTTTTCTAGTTTCCATTTTCCAATTTCAGGAGCTACAGGATGTAGCGGCTCAGATCCTGGTTCTTGACGATGTCCGCGAGCTGCTTGGTGACGTAGGCGGCATCAACCTTCACGTTCTTCTTCTTGAGGTCGGGCGCTTCGAACGAGATTTCGTCCAGAACCTTTTCGAGGATGGTGTGGAGGCGGCGGGCGCCGATATTTTCGGTCTGCTCGTTCACGCTGGTGGCGAAGCGGGCGACGGCAGCGACCGCGTCTTCGGTGATGTTGAGCTTGACACCTTCGGTCTCCAGGAGCGCAACGTACTGCTTGATGAGCGCATTCTTCGGCTCGGTCAGAATACGAACAAAATCTTCTTCCTTGAGCGAATGCAGCTCGACGCGAATGGGAAGGCGCCCCTGAAGCTCGGGGATCAGATCGGACGGCTTAGTGACGTGAAAAGCGCCAGCCGCGATGAACAGGATGTGATCCGTGCGAATCATGCCGTAGCGTGTGTTGACGGTGGTGCCTTCGATGATGGGCAGAATGTCGCGCTGCACGCCTTCCCGGGAGACGTCCGGGCCGTGGCCGGATTCGCGGCCGGCAACCTTATCGATTTCATCGATGAAGATGATCCCCATCTGTTCGGCGCGCTCCACGGCCACGCGCGTGACCTGGTCCATGTCCAGCAGCTTGTTTTCTTCTTCCTGGATCAGGTATTCGAAAGCGTCGGCCACGCTCATTTTGCGTTTCTTCTTCTGCTGGCCGAACATGCCGGAAAGCATGTCCTTGATGTTGACGTCCATCTCCTCGACGCCCTGATTGGAGATGATTTCAAACGAGGGCATGGCGCGCTCGCGGACTTCGAGGTCGACCATGCGCTGGTCGAGCTTGCCTTCGCGCAGCTGGAGGCGCAGTTTTTCGCGTGTGCGCTGGGTCTGTTCACGCTGCGCGGCAATCTCGGCGTCTGGAGTGCCGGGCGCGGGAGGAGGCGCCGGCGGAAGCAGGAGATCGAGCACGCGTTCTTCCGCGGCCTGCTCGGCGCGGTCCGCGACTTCGTCGAGTTTTTCCTCTCGGATCATGTCGATGGAGGTTTCCACAAGATCGCGGACCATCGATTCGACATCGCGCCCCACGTAACCAACTTCCGTGTATTTCGAAGCTTCGACCTTGATGAAGGGGCAGCCGGCGAGGCGGGCCAAGCGGCGCGCGATTTCTGTCTTTCCCACGCCGGTGGGGCCAATCATCAGAATGTTCTTGGGCAAAACGTCTTCGGCGATTTCCGGCGGAAGCTTCTGGCGGCGGACTCGATTGCGCAGAGCGACAGCGACGGCGCGCTTCGCGGCGGTTTGCCCGACGATGTATTTGTCGAGCTCGGCGACGATTTCGCGCGGCGTCATGTCATCGAGAGCGGGGAGAAGTTCCTGCCCTTCGACGGGCTCGGCGCCGTTGCCTCCCGGTGCGTAGGTCAATTCCTTTTCGGACTTACTGGTCATGAGTTGCTCGGTTCCTTTGATGCGCGAAAACATCTTGTCGTGTTCTCGCGTCGTGCCACTAGACTCCTGCCCGCCAATACTTCTGCTTTCCGTCGTTTCTTTAGAGCTCTTCGACAGTAAAATTAGCGTTGGTGAAAATGCAAATCTCGCTGGCGATGCGCATGGCCTCCATGGCCAGATCCTTGGCGGTCAGCTTCGAATGCTTCAGAAGCGCACGAGCAGCAGCGAGAGCATACGTGCCGCCCGACCCGATGGCCACAAGACCGTCGTCCGGCTCAATCACGTCGCCAGTACCAGAAAGTATGAAAGTCCCCTTGGTGTCGGCCACGATCAGCAGCGCTTCCAGATGGCGAAGCGCCCGGTCCTTGCGCCATTCCTTGGCCAGTTCCACCGAGGCTTTCTGAAGATTGCCGGAAAACTCTTGCAGCTTGCCTTCGAAGCGCTCAAAAAGGGTAATGGCGTCGGCCGTGGAACCGGCGAAACCAGCCACAACCTTGTCGTTGAAAAGTCGACGCGTCTTGCGCGCGGTGTGCTTCATCACGTGATCGCCCATGGTCACCTGTCCATCGGCGATGAGCACCACCTTGTTGTCCTTGCGCACGCACAAAACCGTGGTGCCGTGCATCGGTGGGCTTTCCTGGCGATTACGCATCCGCCCATTATAGCGCCCCGCGACTCCTTCCGCCAAAAGCAGAGAAGAGCGGGATGCCGAAATCGTTCCGGGCGGAAACGCACTTACTGCGAGATTTCGTGGAAAGAGAGAATCTTGAAGTTGGAGCTAGGCTGCGACTTTTGAATCCAACAATCGCTGTATCGTACGCCATAGCCTTTCATACTGTCGGAGAATAGAACGGATGCCCCTCCTAAATTCGAGCCTGGCAAGACATTCCCTAGAGAGTTGCGCGTCTTGGCAACCAGCATTGCGCCGTTGATTTGTTTGAACTGCGCATGGCTTCCGTCGACTTGGCCTTGCCCGATCACCAGGATGATGCCATTCCAAGTCGTGTCCGGGTCGTAGGTAAATTTACCTCGGACCAGGAGAAGCCCGTATCCATCGTTGCTCCAGTTGCTGATGTCTAGGTTGCCGTTGACGACGACCGTGAGGAGATTCGTGGAAGACATGCCCAGGGGCGTCAAGGCGGATCCCGTGACCGTGGGCAGAGGATAAGTTATGGGGCCCGAGGGGATCGTAACGTCTGCGTATTGAGCAATGGTTTGTGCGAGCGCATCGAGCTGGCTCGGTGTTTCCAGGCTTAGAGGGAACGCGGGGGCGATGTTCGCCACGTCCGGCGCCGGGTTGAAACCGGTGTAGCTAGCCTGAACAGTGTTCGGAATTCCGTTAATGACTGCATTCATGTCCGCATTGGTGAAAACACCGACCGCCAGATAGTTCAATCCGGTAAGGGTGCCGTTACAATCCTGGTCATTCCCCTTGACCGCGTAGAAGGAATTGGAAGCTGGCGCATGGAAGGCCACACCGTTAGCCGGGCTGCCGGAAAGGGTCAACGCGGCAAGAAAGGGAGGCAAGGCAATGGGGACGGGAGCGGCAAGATACTGCACGAGCTTCTGGCTGCCGTTCGGAAGGGCGGCCAAGGAGGTGATCTCCAGCACCTGTGGTCCAACAGATGGGTTATTGCTGAAGTGTGCGCCGTCGTAGTACAGGGGAGTGAGCGAATCGGGGTTACCATCCGCATCGACGTCGATATTCAAAGACTTTTCCGAGACCGCATTGATGCGGGCCCATTTATAGAGGGGACCTGGAATGTTCAATCCGTTTAGCGGACTGCGGTTCCAAACCGAGTTGGTCGTCGTGACTGTCGCCCCAGCGAGTGACCCGCCGCCAAACTCGTTGTCGTATTCTGTGTCGGGATAGGTGGTCAGTATGTTCGCGGCCACTTCCGTTAGACCAGGGTTCAGGACGTAGGCCACGGATCCAATGGCGAGAGTGATCCCCGGTGAAGGGAGAAACCCGGGAGCCGTGGTCGTGAAAGAATCTGGATTCTTCGCGAGCAGGCGCCCGCGTGCTTCCTCCAGACCAGAGAGTGCCGCGTAGTACACCCCCGTCGAGGAACGATAGTTGCCCGCCAGCGCAGATTCCGTGCCGGAGGAAACGACTAAAGCAATGGCTACAACACTGATCAGTAGCAACACGAAAATCGAAATGAGCAGCGCAATTCCCTCGTCTGTCCGTCTCTTTCGATGCGTGCGTCGCCCCTTGATTTCGATTTGCATCGTGTTATTGATTGGGATTGATGCGGCGGCCTCGTCCGACTAATTGTACGATACGCGGCTCGCCGGTGGTGGCATCGGGAAGAGCAGTGGCAACGATGAGGGTGACGACGACGTCGCGGATGTTCGCCGGTGAATTATTGGTGCCAGCCGCGGGACACGCCAGCGGAACATTTCCGGTATCGCAGGTGTAGGAAAAGACGGGCACAGGATTTCCGGTCGGAAACATGCCCGGGTACGCTGCCTGGTATTGAGCGATTTGCGTGGCCGAAGAATTATTCACGACGTTTTGTACCAGGGGAGCGAGGAAGGCGGCGGTATCGATGGCAGGATCATTGCCGGGCTGCTTCAGAGCCGCGCCCCGCATGAGCGTGGTTCCTTGAAGCTGGTAACGAATCCACTGGACCTGGCTGGTGGGATCCTGAGGCGTGGGATTTGTTTCGATGATGATATCGAAATCGCCGGGGGTGATACAGGAGCCGTCAATCGTGCAGGTGGTTGGGACGGTGTAGTTGGGACTCCAGGCAAAGGGCGTGCTTGCGAATTTTGTAGGATCGGTCCCGGCATAGGTGGGCGGGGGATAACCGGCATCGTTGACATCGCGCACGATCTGGTCCAGCGCGAGCCGCGCTTCCTGAAAGGAATTAAGCACTTGGGATTCGGTCTGGTAGCGCTGTTGCGACGAGGCCAGCAAGGTGAACGCCGCAGCGCAGACGAGAAGAAAAATCCCCAGGGCGGTCATCAACTCGATAAGCGTAAAACCGAATTGGGGCGAATGGCGACTTGCCGGGGTCATTTTTCCACCGTGGTATCAAGCGTGATGGGCTGAAAATAGCCGTTGCCACCCTGCTGCCGTATCCCCAGGATGAAGCGCTTGCTGGAAACAGTGGACCCGTTTCCCGTAACGATTACGGCCCAGCGCACGTCGTAGGCGGTGCCGCTGGGATCCGAGGGGTCCTGATAGGGAATGGCAAAACTATAGTTGGGTACCAATGTTCCTGTGAAATCGATGACCACTTGATTGTTGACGACCGCGAGAGAACTGCCCTGCACGGTATTCACAGGTGTGGCATTGCCGAGGGCACAGGTATTCCCAATCGCATCGGCAAAGGAAGTCAGGAAAAGCGGCTGATCTAGGAACTGATCCAATTCGCGCTGCGCAAAAACCAGTGCCGAAGAGTCCGTGCGGTTCCGGAAGTTCAGGAGGATCGTAGCCGGCACGAGCTGTGCGATGGCCACGAGGCCCACCAGCAAAATGACGGTGGCGAGCATCATCTCGAGGAGGCTGAAGCCCGCTTCGCTTCTGCGGCGTATTGTGAATGTGGACAGCATTACTGTTCGTCTGGTTTCGTGTCCCAACTAGCCAATTCTCTGCCACGTGCCGCCGCTAGGAGCCGTCCAAATCTGCGTGGCCCCCGAAGGGAGCAAAATCACCGCGCGATAGCCGAACTCAGGACTGTTCGCGCTGCCCAGGTACAACACGTAAGCCGCCAGCGGAGATACCGCGTTCCGGACGGCAGGATAAGGAAGTTGACTTGCGTGTTTCGGCGCACCGCTTCGAATCGCGTAAATTTCAGCATGTCGGACAAGCGCGCGGCCGCGTCGTTCAGCTGGTAGGTTCGAAGCGAGCGCATAAGACTGGGAATGGCGATCGCCGTCAGAATCAGAAGCACGGTCAGGGAAACTGCCAATTCAACCATGCTGAATCCAGCAATGCGGCTGCGACGAGTGCGGGGGTCTAGGGCACTCTTATACAAAGTCGTTTCCTCGAGCAAAGGCAGAACCAGCGATCCAGCCTGCAAGGGCGGCTAACAGACCAATTCAGTGCAGTTACGAGTCCAGGGACAGCCAGACGCAACTGCCGCTAAAGATAGTACTTTCTTGAACTAGACCGTTACATCTTATTATAAGCTACGGGGGAAGGGGTAGATAGGTAACAAATTGGAACACCCAGGTTCCGGAGAAGTGATTGCTCTTCTCAGTAATCATATCCAGCGGCAGCCGGGAGAGCGCATTTTCTATCGGTTGTGTGACTTTGCTAGTTCTTGCTCTTTTTGGCGAGGGATTGCGAACCCTGCTTGGAGAGGGACGACTTGTCGAAGAGTTCGTCGGAAAAGCCGGGATTGTACCTGCATGTGTCGTAGAAAATTTGAACGGCACGGCGTCCGTTGTGTTCCCGGGAGATCTGCAGCGGCGTCCAGACGCTGTCTTTCAACTGATAGTTTGAGTAGATGGAAACGTCTTCGTTGATCTGCTGGGTTTCTTCGTCTTTGGTGATGACAACGGCGCGCACCAGCAGGTGAGTAGAACGGTCCACGGCAAGGCGAAACGTGCGTTCGTCCCGGTCGTTGATCTCCACCCAATCCACCTGCTTGAGGTCCACGGTATCGTCGCCGCCGAAGCGCACGGCCAACCCTGCTTCCTTGAGACGGAGACGGAGCAGATTGTCGATGTTGCGTTTTGTCTGTTCCTGAAAATCACTGACCGCCGTAGCGGGCATTTCATTTACGCCACTGCGATCGAAAGTCCAGCCGTGGTCTCCGTTATACAGCGTTATGACGATGCCGCCATGAGCCCAGTCGAGACCGTCGATGCCTACCAAGAAAGGAAGAATCGTATTGTGGCCCTTGCCGATATATTCGACGCGGTCTTTGTCCGGGAAGCGCCGGTAATCGTTGAAATCGACGTAACCGGTTAATTCGCCATTGTGGCCGAACAGCGCCCGGCGCCCCTGGCAAAGGCTCTCGCGAACCTCAGAGTAGCCGGGACCGCCCAGGCCATTGATGAGCTCGCTGAGAACCTGCTTGCCCTTCGCGGCGCTTTGCTCGGGCATCATGGTATCGGGCCGCTGCGCCGAAGCGCCCGAAGCAAACGCCGTGCATCCGGCAAGCATGAGCAGAGCGACAGCGACAATTCTTACCCGCACAAGACGGAACCTCCATTTACATTGATGATTTCGCCGGTCATGAAGTTGGCTAGGTCCGAGGCTACAAAGAGGATGGGGCCGGCGATTTCTTCGGCGGTGGCGGCGCGACCGAGAGGGATGACTGAAAAAGCCATCTTCTGGCCCGCTTTCGTCTCGAGCACGGGAACGGACATGTCCGTGGAAACCCAGCCGGGAGCGACGGAGTTCACGAGAATATTGTGTCGGGCGAGTTCCGTAGCGAGGCCCTTGGTGAGGCTGATGATGCCTCCTTTGGAGGCGCCGTAATGGGTGTGGAGAGACTCGCCGCGCTGCCCGGCGGTAGAGCTGATGGGGATGATCTTGCCGGCCTTCTGCTTGATCATGTGGGGGACGGTAAAGTGGATGATCGAGTAGACGCTCTTGAGGTTGATGCGCATCATGTCGTCCCAGTGCTTTTCAGTCATTTTTTCGATGGGCAGATCTTCAAGGTTCCAGACGCCAGCGTTGGCGACAAGAATATCCAGCCGCCCGAGCCGGGCGAGGCAATGCTCGACAAGTTTTTGATTGTCGGCATGCTTGCCGACATCGGCTTTGAACGCTTCCACGCGAGTGCCGTGCTTGCCAGCTTCCTGTTGCACCTGGAGTGCGGCATCTTTGGCTTTGACGTAATTGAAAACCACGTCGGCGCCAGCCTGCGCGAAGAGTTTGACGGCGGCCGCGCCGAT
>WNGO01002260.1_pt1 | contig 15172 bp, 14 predicted proteins | sample 5400511 | NCBI WGS metagenome assembly WNGO01 (sample SAMN13153380, study PRJNA577476) | soil metagenome | isolation source: 20 cm soil or saprolite under Garry oak tree replicate 2 | place: USA:California | collected 2016-06-15 | reverse complement strand
GCCTCCGCCAGGCCCACTTCGGTTCCGGCCGAAAACATCTGAGCAAGTGCGCCGGAGTGCTGCAAAACCAGTGTCACAGGCCGCGGCCGATCGTCGGGCCAAAGCAGACCATTCCATAACCGGACACCTATTTGATCTGAGGTTTGCCCGAGAAGTTGCTCCAAAATATGGATCGTTCGTTGTTGGACAACTTCCGGACTAATTCCGCGCATCTTGAAGTCTAACGCGCTATTGGATTGCAATCGGTTTCTTCGACTCCTCTATGAGTTTCTCGGATCGCGGATCGCCGCGCAACGAATCCCAGAATGGATACAGACGCCCCTTGCCGGTCACTTGATAGGCAATATATGTGTTCCTGCTGCGCCCGTAGTTCATTTCTGGCCGTAAGCTCATGGTGGCCCACGCCAAATTTAGGATGAGGCGATGCATCGGTGGGATTGTGGTAAATTTCTAAGAACATCTCAAATCCGCGCGATCTAATGAAATACGACTGGAAAGATGCGGGCGAGGAATGGTCGGCGCCGTGGGGAACTTCGGCAGCGCAATGGTTTGGCGCCATTCTTCCGCGCATTCGTGATTGCCTCCCGACGGGAACGATCTTGGAAATCGCGCCGGGTTTTGGGCGGTGGACACACTATCTCAAAGATTACTGCCAGGAGCTGTGGATTGTTGATCGCGTCGATGAGTGCATCGAAGTGTGTCGCCGTCGTTTTGCCGCTGACTCGCACGTACGCTGTTATCTGAATGATGGCCTCTCATTATCGATGTTTCCAGACGCTTCGATCGACTTCGTGTTTAGTTTCGATTCCTTCGTGCATACGAAACGCGAGGTGGTCGAAGCCTACCTACGCGAATTGGGAACCAAACTGAAACCCAATGGCAAAGGTTTTATTCATCATTCCAATCTCGGCGAATATGCCAGCTCGCCACGCGAACGGCTTCCGCAAACAATGAGAAAACTGCTGAGGAAAGCGAGAATCCTGGATTGGGAGCACCATCGCAATCCGAGCATGAGCGCTGACTTGTTTCGAGCGTTGTGCCTGCGCTACGGTTTACACTGTATAAGCCAAGAGCTGGTCAATTGGCGCGGCCGGCGGTTGATCGATTGTTTTTCTTTGTTCACGCGAAGCGCTTCGGATGAGCGAAGGCCAACACACATAATTCGAAACCCGAAATTCATGCGCGAAGCTGCGCTTATCCGTCAGAAATCGCGAATCCGAAGCTGACGAATCGGAGATCTTCCTCAGTGCGCAACGCATGTATGGAATCACTACCGAATCGGCTGGACTCATCGCGTACAGATTTTCAGCGGCTCTATTAGTTCTACAACAACTTGTTCATTGTTAGCGACCAGCTGTGGGCCGTTCTGCCGATTTCGAGTTGCACTGAAATCATCTCAAATTGCTCACGCTGCTAAATTGGTTCCAGGCAGCCATGCTCCAGCAACAAGTTCGGCACAACATGACCGGTCTCTTCGACTGCTTACGAGCTTTTCAAAACGCGGATCACGGCGCAATGGATTTAAAGAAAATATCATTAAACGTGAACGGACGGGCAAAGCACACCGCCACTCGGCCGGATTTTTAACTCTTCCAACCGAAGTCGATTAACGCTCGAATTTGTCTGCCGTTGAGCGTCCCTCCGACACGGGCGATTCTAATGGTGTGACTGTGTTTCTCGGCTGCGGATTTGCCGCGAAATATCGTGAAGGCGGGGGTGTTTTGTCGGTGCCATTACAATGGATGCTTGGCCTGCGACGGCTAAACCTCGACGCAATCTGGCTCGAGATTTTTCCGGGAACCGGAGATGAGCAGACCGACCAAGCTGCAATCCGAGGTTTTCAGGCACAACTTCGGGTCCATGGATTGACGAAAAGATATTGTCTGCTCTACCAGCCGAGCCCGAATGATTCGCATGATTTCGACCAAATGCATTGTTTCGGAATCAGCCGAGCCGATTTACTGAACCGATTGGCCGGTCCCAATACGCTGCTGAATCTGAGCTACTCCGTTCATCCGCCTCTGCTGTTGGAATTCGAACGCCGTATTTTTTGCGATCTCGATCCCAGCGAAATTTTTTATTGGATGACGAAGATCGAAATGGGGCAATCGACCCATCACGAATTTTGGACAATCGGTTTAAATGCCGGGGCGGCAGATTGCAAGCTGCCGAAGTCGATGCTCCGGTGGAAGACGTTTTTTCCGCTCGTCGATACCGAGCTGATCAAGCCGGAGCTGATGCCGCGGATCACGAAATTCACCACGATCGGACAATGGTATTGGGGTGGGGCGGTAGAAGTGGACGGCAACTTTCCCGATCTTTCCAAGAAATATGCGTTCGAAAAATATCTCGATCTGCCGGCGCGAGTCGAGAACGCGCGTTTTGAGTTGGCCATGAACATCTCTGACGACGATCCAGAGCGTGAGCGTTTGGCCAATCACGGCTGGCACCTGGTCGATCCGCATCGCGTAACAAGAACAGCGCGGCGGTATCGGCGCTATGTCGCATCGGCCAGCGCTGAATTCACTGCGATCAAAGGCGTCGATGTGTCCTGGCGGACGGGGTGGTTAAGCGATCGCGCCGCAGTTTTTCTGGCCATGGGCCGGCCTGTGATCACCGAGGATACGGGTGCAACGGGACATTTGCCTCGGCAAAATGGATTCCGATTTGTGTGCGATCTCCAATCGGCCACGAAGGCCGTGCAAGAGGTGATCGGAGACTGGCATTGGTTTTCACAGATTGCCCGGGAGACTGCTGTCGAAGTGTTCGATTCAACCAAAAACCTGCGGAAGATCCTTCAGATTTGATGTCGACGGAATGTCGTTCCGAACGATCCGAATCACCGTTTGCAAAACAAATTTCGGGTGTTACTCGTTTGCCGTAATGGCCGACCTGATCAAAGCCGATGAGCTGAAAAATCGCTTGAAGAAGATCCCGGAATGGGAGCTGGAAAAAAAGCATATCGAGCGCACTTTTGAGTTCGATGATTTTACCGATGCCATCGATTTTGTGAATGCGGTCGCGGAAGTAGCAGACGAGGAGGAGCATCATCCCGATATTGACATTCGCTATAACAAGGTGCGTCTCGTTCTTTCGACCCACAGCAAAGGCGGTCTGACCGATCTCGATTTTGCGTTGGCCGAGCGAATCGATACGCTGTCGGAGTAGAGCTTTGGGTCAATCTTGGAGGCGGCAGCTCGTCGGCGCGATCATCACTCTCCTGTTTGTGCTGGCGGTGTGGAAATTTATCGATTGGCGGATGCGCCCGCCTCCGCCACCAGCGCGTCCCGCGCAGACCAGGACGCCCTGACCGACGAGGCCTCTGCCTGAGGCGCCAACTGGCTTCCCTTTTCGGCATTCGGCACCGGCGCTAGAGTTTGTCGGTTTCGACTTCTCGCCCCTCGTCCGCATCAATAAATTGGAACATGGTTTGGATGTCAGAACGATCTTCGAACCCACCCTCTTTTTTTCGGCGCTTCAGAGTCTCAGTGACCTCATCGGTCCAACCAAGTTTCCGCATAAACTCATTCCAGACGTGAATTTCGCGCTCTGATCGCCTGCGGCCGCGCTCCAAACACCATCTGAGAATCTCTTCATCGCCGCCGCCGTTCCTTACCTGCTCGGCCAGTTCGCCGTAATCGATACCGAGAAATTTAACGCACGAGCCATCGAAGCCCTTTCCCAAATTTGCCTGGTACTCAGCTAACAGTCTTCCCTGGGCGTGGAGGCGGATTTTGTCGAGCATCCGCCCGAAATGAAAGATACCGCCCACCTTTGCGGAAGGACTGCGCAACGGAAACTCGCTCATGAATTAGGACACTCTTTCCTTTCCTGGACGAGATTCAAGCAACCACAGTGGAGCCAATCGTTGAATTCGGAATGCGGAGGGCCTGGCGATTGCTGCTTGTTCGCATCGTTTTCTTCACGATGCTTGACTGAAAGTGAATCGGATCGTCGGTCTTGAAACGGAATACGGCGTTCTCGTCCGCGCGGGAGAACCCTCAGGAGAGACATGGCCGGCGCGGGTGAAAAATCACATCTTTCGTCAGGCATGTCTTGGGGCGATCGATTTGCACTATCGCGACTACGAAGAACCGCCAGGCAACGGCGGATTTCTTTTGAACGGCGGCCGCCTCTACCTCGATATGGGACACATTGAGTATGCGTCTCCCGAGTGTGTGCGTCTGCGCGACATCGTTACTTACGAAACGGCGGGCGACGCGCTCCTATTAAATGCAGTCCGCGAGTTGCACGCAACGGAACAAGTATCGTTCATCAAAAACAACATCGATCATTACACGGGGGCGACGTTCGGTTGTCACGAAAACTACTTGATGCGGCGCGAAACGCAGTTCACTCCACCGGTGCTGGGCAGTTTGTTAACCTTCCTGGCGACGCGGCAGATCTTCACCGGAGCCGGTCGCGTTGGTCAGGCTCATCCGCTGGCATTTGATTTCGACTTACCGCCAAGCTCGACGCCGGTGAAATTTCAACTCAGTCAGCGGGCTGATCACATCGTCAACGACATCTATCAGTGGGTACAGTTTAATCGCGCAATCATTAACGCCCGGGATGAGCCCTTGGCCGATTATCGGAAGTTTCGCCGGCTGCATCTGTTAATCGGAGACTCGAACATGAGTCCGTTTGCGAATGCTTTGAAGGTCGGGACCACCGCCTGCGCGCTAACGTTGCTGGAGGAAGGCCGATTCCCGCGTGGCCTGATCCTGGAAGATGCCGTCGTGTCGACGCGCGAAGTTTCACACTCTCCCGATGGTCCGTGGCTGGTCCGGTTGGAGAACGGTAAGACGATCGAAGCGCTCGATGTGCAGTGGCGGTTTCTTGACGCGGCCGGCAAATACCTTCAGGGGCGCGACCCGGAAATCGATTGGCTGTTAGAAAACTGGAGTTTCACTCTCGAATCTTTGCGGACCAATCCAATGGCACTTGTTGGCGGAGTCGATTGGGTCACCAAACGATGGTTGTTAGAAACCTTTGCCGAAGCCGAAGGGTTGAAATGGGATGACCCGTGGCTACTCAGTCTTGATTTGGAATATCACAACATCGACCCGGCCCGTGGTCTCTTTTTTCAAGTAAAAGGAGGGAAACGCATTGCCGATTGGAACCAAAGCGTGCGAATCAAGAGCGCCAGTTATCGTCCTCCCAATAATTCACGTGCAGCTGGACGCTCCCAGGCAGTGGCGCATTTTCGCGAGTCGCCGTTTCCATACGTCATCAATTGGGATTCGATCGCGTCCGGTCCAAACCACACCCTAATCATGAGCGATCCTTACGAAACTTACGCCCCTGAGGTGAGCGCGTTTTTACGTGAGGTGAAGGCAGATGCGTGATCTATTTCACTCGTTGGAGAACCGGAATCCCAAAATTCTCCTGTAATCTGGGTTCGTCCATCTGCGCCTGGTTCGCATCCAGCTCAATCTGTTTTGGATCTTCTACCGTTTCCACTTTGACGAATCCGTCGACTGGCTGTTGCAAGGCCGCGGCTAGATCTTCCAAGGAATGAACTTCCTTCCCGTTTACTTTTGTGACGGTCAAATAACCAACGTCATCGTATCCGATCGTCCCGTTAACGGGTAGAACCTGACTCAAGATCACGACACGGCGATGACCTTCTGGGAATAGTTCCCACTGGAATCGGTCCAGATAGACGAATCGCTGCGGAGCATCTTTCAACCAATTCGTTCCCCACTCGCGCAAATACTGACGGGTCAATTCTTGGAAAATGAGTCCCCCCAGGATGTAGTATTTGGGGGCCTCGTCCCGGGAATAGGGCGGAATGATATAAGCGTCCGCCGGGCGATGTTCGAGCGCCACATCCAGCTGCATCGGCTGACCCTGACGGTGAATCTTAAATGGAACTCTTTCCCCGGAATATCCCCGCATGGTGAGCAGGTTGGTGAAGTCAATTTTCTTGTAAAGCGGATCGACATAATTTCCGTTCTGATCGAGTTCAGAATTGCCAATTGCGGTAACGATATCACCAACCTGCAAGCCAGCCTTTTGGACCGCCGCGCCCGGCTCGATGCCAGTCACGTAAACTCCGCCGCCATTTCCATTTTCGCCCGAGTACTTTCGTAGTTGCGGATCGCGGGTGGGGAAGTAACTGAAACCAATGGATGGAAAACCCTGGTAGTTTGGCTTGGCAGCATCTTTTAGGAAATGCGTGATGATGGGCGCCGGAATCGCATCCATCAATTGCGAACGTGGGTCATAGCGAAGCAGAAGCCCGGCAAGCTTGTTGTTTTTAACTAATGGCACCGTATAGCTGTTATCTCGAAACTGCAGAGCAATGCTCAGACGATACGTTAGAAATTGTCCGACTTCAGCCGGGTAACGCGTGACTTGAATCGCTGTCACCAGGCCATCGGTGACAACTAGCGCGCCAGTCTGCTCCAACTGCAACGCCGCCAGTCGATCGCCGACAACGGTGTCGTTTGTTAATTCTAATGGCGGCAAGCCGTCCAGAAATTTCTTGTCCTGGGGCTGCAACAGGGCAAGGTTTGCCTCGTAGTCTACTACTTCGACTGATGCCGCCGTCTTCTCCCCCGACTCGGCTCGCTCCAGTTCCACGTAGTTCTGATTCGCGACTAAATCAGCCGTGACCAGAACACGGCCTTGAGAGAGGACGGCCCCGAGCGCACGTTTGGAGAAGGGCGCCCGTTTTTGCCACGGACGAAAATAGTCGAAACCTTGTCCGGTGACGTTTACCCGTACCAGTGATAATTGGCGCGGCTGGACGGCTGCCTGCGTGACATCCTTTTTGGCGAAGGCGCTTGTCACTCCCAAACAACAAAACACCACTAACAGCAATAGCCGGATTCCTGGCATATTACGAAGATGGACCTCCGGCCGAAGCTTGGGCTGGTTGAGCTATTGGTTGCTCATCGAGGTTTTGTTCCTGTATTACGTTGTACCGGCTACGGATGCGCTCGCGGGCACTTTCGACCTGGCTTCGCTCCAAGACCAAGGGCGGTGCCTCACCAATCATTTTGATCACAAATCGGTCTGGCGCTTCCGCAAAGGCTTCGGCCAGATCCCGTAGAGTCCCGATTTTTTTCCCATTCACTTCGTCGACAATGCTTGCTCGATAGGAGGTAAGATAAGTATTGGTAGGATCAGGCAGGATATTAGTCAGGACTATCACGTCCGGGTGCTGAAGGTAGATTTGCTCCTGGACAAAAAAGTCAAAGAAATGTCGCACCCGCGGGTCCGTCATCTGGTAGGCTTCCATTAAATCAAGGCACAGTGGCTGGAACAATAATCCGCCGAAAACGATATAACGAGGCCGCATATCGTAATAATGTCCCTGTGTGAGATAGGGCCAAACCGTGTTGAGCTCGATCACTACTGTCATCGGCTTTTTATCGCGAAGAAGGTCAAACTTTACTTTGTCGCCCTTGAACTTGCGCTCAACTACCTCCTGAAATTCTGCCCGCCCACCCTCCAGTTCAACAAACGCATCACTCCCGATGGGATGATCATCGATTGACAACAAAACGTCACCTTGTTTGAGAATTTTTCCAGCAGAGCCCGCCTCGACCACTGTATTCACGATTACTCCGCGCCCGTCGTCCTGTAATCCCAAATAGCGGCGCTGTGCCGGATTTTGCAACTTTGAATACGTCAAACCCAGATCGACGTACTTGTCGTAATGACCATCTTTGATATCGGTTAGGAAACGCTGAATTACCGGGGTGGGTATCATGTAAGCGACGCCTTGAGCGACATCGCCGCTGTAGCCTTGGAACGCGACGCCAACCACCTTGGCGTTCTGCATCACTGGACCGCCGCTATTGCCGGGGTTGATTTGCGCGCTGATCTGGACGGCAAGGTGCTGATCAATCGACGAGTGGGTATAAAGTTGAAAGTCAATGCGCGACACGATTCCGGTCGTAACGGACATCCGCTCTCCCCCGATCGGATAACCATAGGCTGAGACGATGGACTCTAACTCCGGAATTCCACCGAAGGTGAGCGGCGCCATATTTTTGTAAAAATCAGGCGAATCAACCGTAATAACGGCCAAGTCACAATCATGGGCTACGAAAAGGACTCGTGCCGGGTACTTATTCGGATCACCTTCCCGCTCCACCGTGAGATAGCGGGTATTGCTGACGACATGCGCATTGGTCATAATGCGCGGGCCAGCTATCACGAAGCCTGCTCCCACTCCGCGCCCGATGGCACCGATGTTCCAGGGTGCGCGGTAGTCCGGCTCCACTTCAGTCGAGGTAATTCGAACGAGGCTCTTTTCAATTTTGCCGTTCGGCTGTTTTGGCGCGGCAATCACGATCGGAGCTGGTGGGGGAGGGCTTGCGCTCGGCTTCAGTGGTGGTCCGATCGGCTCGAGCGGAGCGGGAGTAGCGCTAGAAGATACCGGTGGCATGCCCTCTCCGGGGGGGAGCGGTGGCGTGTTTTGCTGGGCGAGAACTTCACCGCCCGCGCAAAGAATCAGCCAGCAGGCGAAAACAACGCGACGAACCATTGCAAGAGTCGAAAAGATGAATCGAAGCCGATCAAAAGCAAATACAGTGATTGGGCCCGCATTTTTCCTGTTGGACGGCCGGTCGTCCGCAAAATCTTATATTCCTGCACGCTCCAATAATGAATGAAGAACTGTCTTGGCCTCGAAAATTTCGCGGGCAAGGACTCGAGCCAGTCGAGAGTGCTTCTTGTAATCGTGGTTGATCGCACGGACGGCCTCCGCGATTTCGTTCGAATTTCGGAATGCAAATAAGCCGCCGTTGCCACCAAACATCTGCGTGAAGCCGGTTTCCTGGATAACAACAGGACGGCCGGCGGCCAAATAACATGCGCTCCGGTCGCTAAACCAGCCGGTATTCAACCGAACGTACTGATCTTTTGCGACGGTGAACTCGCCTTTCGACCCGCGAATGTAATCGCGATAACTCCAGTAATTCACACTGAGCTCATGCGGAATGCGAAGTCGCCATCCATTCCGTAAGAACCGCCGTCGGGTTTTAACATCGGCAATATCCGTCGCCAATTCGAATGTTTCGCCCGCGACCGTCGGTGCTTCGATAAATCGCAAGAATTCGGCGGACTTGCTCCATAGATATTTTTTGCCTCGCCACTGAATGTCTTTGAGTCCGCTGGTGGACCAGTTCGCAACCGAGGTGAGGACGGCGGCACGAACGGGACTTCTTTCCGTTCGCCACAAATCAGTAACGACCGGTTGTCGCGTCGACAGCCATTTCAATCCGTGCAGCGGAACTGGAAAACGCTCGGTGCCGACATTTTCACCAAACGTGAAGAGAGCACAATGACGTTTGAGGTATTCGATAGTGGAGCGGACTCGCTTATCGACCTTGATCTGCTCGACCCCGGGATCGCTTTCGACATAAATGATGCGGTCGTTCGCCAGGAGATCGTCATTAAATTCCTGAGTCCCGCAGATGTTCAGGATCGCGTCAGCTGATTTGTAGAGCGACCGAACCGTTCTTAGCGGCAACCCGGCAGTCGGAAATTTGGGCAAGTAACGAGCGCAGAATGACCAGCGTGACTTGAAGTGGAATTCACTGGCCAGGCGCGTCAGGAGCCTGGCGGCATAAGCGAAATCGTTGTTTACCTCGAACGTGTCGGGGTTGTAGGGGAGCCGCGCCGAATCTTCGACGTAGTAGACCTCGTGTCCAAGGCGCTGCAGCCCGATAATGTAGTGAAGGTGTTGCCAGATCACCCCGGCGATTGGGCACGAACCCATGAAGCCCATCACGATAATTCGCTTCCGCTTCAACGGGTCGACCTATTTGGCCGGCAGTTCACGCGCGAGAATGGCCGGGTTTCCGGCGACCACGCAATTCGGAGGCACGCTTTTTGTCACCACCGCGCCGGCGGCAACGACGGAATTCTCGCCGATGGTCACCCCTTTCAGAATAATTGCGTTCATCCCGATCCAGACGTTATCTGAAATGATCACTGGCCGCGTTTCGAGTTTGGGGCGCGGCGGTCGGTCTTTGTAAAACGGTGCCAGGGCATGGGCATCGATCAGCCGCCGAGGTGGTTCAAGAGGGTGAAAATCGGAATCGGCGATGCCGACATTCCACGAGACAAGACAATGCGAACCAATCTCGATGCGCTCCTCCGCCATGATGAGGGCGCCGTTGAGTAAAGTGAAATCGCCAACCGTCGCCGATCCATTTTCCCCGATAGCGAAGGAGCATCCGGCATAGCAGGAAACATGGTTACCGATCCGAACGGCGTGCGGCTGCCGTGTCTTTAGGTGCCGAAAGATTTGAGCACTCTCGCAATAAAACCCTTCGCCGAAATCAACATTCGAGGGAATCGGATCCGCCCACCAATCACCTTCTACTCGCCGATCGGCGTTGACGTTACTCATGCAAATTTCCCGGAAGCGTAGAGCTTTGCATAAACGCCGCCACGGGTGACGAGATCGGGGCCGCGGCCTTGTTCAGCGATCCGCCCGCGGTCGAGCACGACGATCTGGTCCACGGTATGAATGGTGGCAATGCGATGGGTGGCAATGAGGGTGGTGCGGTCGTGCATCAATTCCTTGATCGTTTCCATGATGGCCGCTTCAGTGGCGGGATCGAGCGCAGAAGTTGGCTCATCCAGAAGAAGAATGGGCGCGTTTTTCAGGAAGGCTCGCGCAATGCCGATCCGCTGGCGCTGACCGACGCTGAGATGACTCCCGCGCTCGCCTACCAGGCTTTCGTAACCGTGCGGAAGCTGTGAGATAAACTGATCGGCTTGGGCCCGTTGGGCCGCTTCCCGAATTTCCTCATCGGTCGCTTCAGCCCGGCCATAAGCAATATTCTCGCGCACGCTCGTGGAAAAAAGCAGCGTATCCTGCAAAACGATCGCGATCTGGGCGCGCAAAGATTTCTTGGTGATCTGGCGAAGGTCGCGGCAATCGAGCATGAGGCGACCGTGCGTGGGATCATAAAATCGAGGCACCATGCTCAATAGCGTACTCTTACCAGCGCCGGTACCACCAACGAGGGCAATGATCTGATTAGGCGCAATTTCCAGATTGATCTCCTGCAAGACTTGGCGCGCCGAATTGTAGCCAAAGCTGACGCTTTGAAACGAGATTGCGCCATCCGTTTTTTCGATCGCGATTGCGGACGGTGAATCGGTGACGTCGTCCTGCCGATCGAGCACCTCGAAGCAACGCCGAGCACCGGCGGTTGCCCCTTCCATGGCCCAGGCTGTGTAAGTGAGTGACTCAAGGGGCTGATAGAGCATGAGCAGATACGCGCTGAAAACGAGCAGCGATCCGAGCGAGAGCGTGCCGGCCAGAACGTGCAACGTGCCGAGGTAATACATCGCTGCGGTTCCAAGCACCATCAGCGTACTGATGAGGAGTGCGCTCTTCATAGTGGTCAGAGTCAGGCGCAGGTTCGCCTGCAAACTCCCACGCGCCTGTTGGTGGAATTGCGAGACTTCGAATCCCTCGCGCCCGAATGCGTGCACCACCCGAATCGAACTCAATCCTTCCTGGGCCTGGGCCAGAACAGCACTTTCCTGTTCCTGGATCCAGGTCGATTCCCGCCGAATTCGACTGGCAAAAAAATAGATCGTCACAATCAAAAGCGGAACAATCGCGAGCGACAGCAGAGTCAGCTGCCAATCGAGCCTCACCATGATGGCGAAGGTGCCAATCAGCGTGATGACTGATCCGAAAATCCCGGTGAAACCTTTGTTGTAAATTGTTTGAATAGCCTGCGAATCGTAGGCGACGCGGAAGCTGGAATCGCTCGACCGACGGGTGTCGTGAAATTTGAGCGAGAGACGCTGCAGATGGGAATAGAGGTCGGTACGCAATTTCAGCAGTGCCTGCAGACCGATTTTCACGAAAACATAGTTGCTGGCAAAGTTGCAAAGGCCCCACAGCACTTGAATCAAAACGAGTGCGAGACAGAGAAGCGCGATCAAATGGGTTGAAGAGAGTTGATCCGATTTCGTGAGAGCGGCGTCGGCGAATTGTAGTGTCCGTTGAAAAATGGGTGGCGGGTGAAAATCGCTGAGCCGACCGGGCAAAATGTAATCAACAATGACTTTGAATGGCCATGGTTTGAGAAGATTCAAACCAATGCTCGCGAGGGAGAAAGCAATGCCTATCAACGTCCCCGCGGCGAACGAGCGGTAATATTCAAGAACCGAGCGGTAATATTCAAGAACGCGGCGGTAAATCGACATGGCAGATTTTTGGATTGCAGAGTGACAATTTCAGATTGAACTACCGGCGCGGCGTTCAGGCTATGTCTGAAATCTGAAATGTTCTAGTGCATCATTTACTGCAAGTCTGGTTCGATTGGGTTCAAGAGTGGGGCTATCTCGGCATCATTCTTTTGATGGCAATGGAGAGCTCGATTTTTCCAGTGCCGAGCGAAATTGTGATTCCCCCGGCCGCCTTCCTGGCGGCACAGGGAAAGCTGAACCTCTGGGGAGTGATCGCGGCCGGGACATTCGGATCGTGGCTTGGCGCCTCCGTTACTTACTGGGTTTCGCTGTGGCTCGGCCGAATTGTCATCGTCAAATGGGGACGTTTCTTTTTTATCAACCAATCGAAGCTCGTTCGTGCCGAGATGTGGGTGAACCGTTATGCTGCCGGTGGGATCTTCTTCGCGCGTTTGCTCCCGGTCATCCGACATTTGATCTCGATTCCGGCTGGGATCGTGCGAATGAATTTCGCGGCATTCAGCCTGATGACGATTGTCGGCTCGGCAGTCTGGTGCGGGGTTTTGGCTTGGTTTGGACAAACCGCTATCACCCCCGAAATGCTGCGCGACCCCGCCGGCATGGCGGCGGCATTGAAGGCAAAATCGCACATGATTGTTGCCGCAGTCCTTGTTTTGACCGCGCTTTATGTCCTGGTTTTAAGGCTGACAGCCCGCCCGCCCGGTGGCGCAGGGTCGATCGAAACCAGGCTGTAAAGGAATAAAACACAGTTGTCAGCGCCGGAGCAGCCGCGCCATTGGAAGAAGCCACTCCCAAAGCCCAAATACCACGTAAAGTATTCGCAACTGAACATTGGCACCTCATCTGCTGTCTAAGGTGGTGGATATGAAAAAGAATTCCCAAATCCTTCGGCAGAAACTTTCTCTGGGCGATCTCGTGCTCGCCGTCAGTTCATGCACCAAAAGCCCGCGTGAAACGGTTGCGGCTGTCGCGGACTTGCTTGGCAGTGGCCAAGTCAAAGTCGAAGACAATGGTCGCTTCTTGCGAGCGAAGGTCTGCTAATTCGGGAATATTTAATTTTCGCAAACGCTCCGGTGATATGATTACCGGAGCGTTTTCTTTTTTATTGGAAATAAACACTTTCCGCGTTTTCGCCCTGCTTTTATGTTGCCGCGGTGATTGACCGTTATTCGCGACCAGACATGCGCGCAATCTGGTCGGACGAGCGCAAATTCCAGATTTGGCTCGAGATTGAAACCCTGGCGTGCGAGGCGATGGCCCGGCTTGGGCTAATCCCGAAGGAGGACGCCGCCGAAATTCGGAAAAAAGGCAGGTTTTCAATTAAGGAAATCGCCGAGATCGAGAAGCGAACGAATCACGATGTGATTGCTTTTCTGGAAAACGTCGCGTCCTACATCGGGCCGGCGGCGCGCTGGATTCACCAGGGCTTAACTTCGTCCGACATTCTCGACACGACGCTCGCAGTTCAGATGACGGAAGCAGCGAAAATTATTGCCGAAGATTTAAAAGCGCTGCGGACAACGATTGCAAAGCGCGCGCGGCAATATAAACGCACGCCGATGATCGGCCGCAGCCACGGTGTCCATGCAGAACCAATTACGTTTGGCCTCAAGCTCGCTTTGATGTTCGACGAGTTTGGGCGCGCAGAGGAGCGCCTGTCCCAGACGCGCGAGCGAATCCGGGTGGGGAAACTAAGTGGCGCTGTTGGCACGCACGCGCACCTCGATCCAAAAATCGAACGGGAAGTTTGCGAGCGGCTTGGCTTACGCGCGGCGACGATCTCAACCCAAATCGTACAGCGTGACCGGCACGCGGAATTTCTCGCGACTCTGGCGCTAATCGGGTCATCAATCGATCGTTGGGCGACCGAATTTCGCCATCTGCAACGGACAGAGGTTCTCGAGGTGGAGGAGTTTTTCAGCGAGGGGCAGAAGGGCAGTTCGGCAATGCCGCACAAGCGGAACCCGATCACCAGTGAGCGGCTGAGCGGCTTGTCCCGAGTCGTCCGCGGGAATGCGGTGACGGCATTGGAAAACGTGGCTCTCTGGCATGAACGCGATATCAGTCACTCCAGCGCCGAGCGGATCATTTTGCCCGATTCCTGCATGCTCATCGATTACATGCTAGTGAGACTGCGGGAGCTCGTGGAAGACCTCCGCGTTCATCCCGAAAATATGGAACGCAATCTCGGGCTCACGCGAGGGCTGTATTTCAGCCAATCAATCCTGCTCGCGCTTACTCGCGCGGGTCTCGACCGCAAAATGGCCTACGAAGCAGTGCAACGCGCAGCCATGAAAACCTGGAAGGGTAAGAGGTCATTCGCTGAAAGCGTAAAAGCTGAATCGGCGATCGCGACCAAGCTCACGCCGAAGCAGATCGATGAGCTTTGTTCGCTCGATGACCATTTTCGTTACGTCGACGAAACGTTTAGCGCGCTTGGACTCGACGGCGCCTAGCTAACTGGCGCGAGCGTGAGCTCACTGATGTGTCCTGTTTTGTCGAGCTCCACTATGGTGGTTTCGAAGCTGGCTCCGATGCGCGTTGGAGAGGATTGAGAGTTTAGCGTCACGCGCATGGCTCTACTGCGGCAGCGCAGAACCAGCTGCCTGACCTCCAGGTTTGCTGAGAACTCAACTGATTCCAATTCGAGGGGAGCGAGCAATTGCATGGTCATGGTAGAAGTGGCAGCCGACATCAATTGCAAGCGCTCGCGTTCATTTGCCGGCACCACCGTGGCTCCGCCAATTTCAAACGCGCCGTGTGTTGCGACCGGCTGAAAACGCTGCGCCGTGGGCACCAGACGAACAATTGAAATCCGCGCCGCACTATCAAGCTCGATCGGACCGAGACGGAAAGCAGTTTGCAAAGGGAGCGCGGTGCGTGCGGCCAGGGCGGGGATCTCGATTGCTACTGTCGGCGATGCGGGGCGTGCGCGTATCGATCCGATTTGGAATGAAGTGTCGAACTGCAT
>WNGO01002228.1_pt1 | contig 15187 bp, 17 predicted proteins | sample 5400511 | NCBI WGS metagenome assembly WNGO01 (sample SAMN13153380, study PRJNA577476) | soil metagenome | isolation source: 20 cm soil or saprolite under Garry oak tree replicate 2 | place: USA:California | collected 2016-06-15 | reverse complement strand
GTTCCACTCGCGCCCCGGAATGACAAACAATATGGGACGAAGTGCCGCGCAGCCTGAAATTTGCCGGTGACTTCAGGGCAAAATCAGCCGACAATGGCCGCGATTGCCCGGCGGCCTGCCGGGTGCTTCCCCGTAGCGACCTACCCGCGAGGACTCCTCATGAAATCATCAAAGCTCATCGGCCTGGCATTGGGCGCATCGTTGGCGCTGTCGACAGCAGCGCTGGCGCAAGACATCACCATCGCAGTGGCGGGCCCGATGACGGGCGGCGAATCTGCCTTCGGTCGGCAGATGAAGAACGGCGCTGAACAGGCGGGGGCGGATCTCAATGCGGCGGGTGGCGTACTCGGCAAGAAACTGGCGCTGGAAGTCGGCGATGATGCCTGCGATCCCAAGCAGGCGCGCTCGGTGGCGGAAAAGTTCGCCAGCGCGAAAATCCCGTTCGTCGCCGGCCATTACTGTTCCTCGTCGTCGATCCCGGCGTCGGAAGCCTATGCCGACGGCAACGTCTTGCAGATCACGCCGGCTTCGACCAACCCGCTGTTCACCGAGCGCAAGCTCTGGAACGTGGCGCGCGTCTGCGGCCGTGACGATCAGCAGGGCCTGGTCGCCGCCGACTACATTGCGAAGAATTACAAAGGCAAGAACATCGCGATCCTCAACGACAAGACCACCTACGGCAAAGGCCTCGCCGACGAAACCAAGAAGGCGCTCAACAAGGCCGGCGTTACCGAAAAGATGTTCGAATCCTATAACAAGGGCGACAAGGATTTTAACGCCATCGTTTCGCGCCTGAAGCGCGATAACATCGATCTCGTTTATGTCGGCGGCTATCATCAGGAATCGGGTCTGCTGGTGCGCCAGATGCGCGATCAGGGTCTCAAGACCGTGTTGATGGCCGGCGATGCGCTGGCCGACAAGGAGTTCGCGTCAATCACCGGCCCCGCCGGCGAAGGCACGCTGTTCACCTTCGGTCCCGACCCCCGCAACAAGCCGACCGCCAAGTCCATCGTCGAGCGTTTCAAGACCAAGGGCATCGATCCCGAAGGCTACACGCTCTACACCTATGCCGCGATGCAGATCTGGTCGAAGGCGGTTGCGAAAGCCGGCACCACCGATCCGAAGAAGGTCATGGATACGATCAAAGCGGGTTCGTGGGACACGGTGATCGGCAAGATAGAGTACGATCCCAAGGGCGACATCAAGCAGATCGACTATGTCGTCTACAAATGGGACGCCAAGGGCAACTACACCGAGATCAATCCGAAGGGATCGTGAGGCCCTCGATTTGATCGCAACATCCAGCGCCCCGGTTCGCCGGGGCGTTTTTGTTCAAGCCGCACGTCCTTCAACACGGTTGACCGCGGCACGGGCCTGCGGTCATCTGCTGGCGCAAGGAATGAATGACGTCATTGCGAGCGAACGCGAAGCAATCCACGCGAATGATAAAGGTCTGGATTGCTTCGTCGCGGAGCCTGTCATCGGGCGCGCATTCGCGCGACCCGTTGGCTCATCGCAATTACGAAAGTGGGGCCAACCATGCGATGAAAAACCTCCTCACCGACATATCCGGCGTCCGCGTCGGTCACGCCGATAACCCCAGAGTGGCGTCGGGCGCCACGGCGGTGATTTTCGACAAACCGGCGGTGGCGGCGATCGATGTGCGCGGCGGCGGCCCCGGTATCCGCGAGGGCGCGTTGCTCGACCTCGCCAACACCGTGGAGCGGATCGATGCCCTCGTGCTCGCGGGCGGCTCGGCGTTCGGGCTCGAGGCCGGCGGCGGGGTGCAGGCCTGGCTCGCCGAGCAGGGCCGCGGTTTTGCGATCGGCGACGCGGTCATTCCGATCGTGCCCGGCGCGATCATGTTCGATCTGCTGAACGGCGGCGACAAGGCCTGGGGCCGCTTCGCGCCCTACCGCGAGCTCGGCTACGCCGCGGCCGCGGCGGCGGCCACGGATTTTGCGCTCGGCAGCGTCGGCGCCGGGTTCGGCGCTACCACCACGAATTTCAAAGGCGGGATCGGCTCGGCATCGGCGGCGACGCCAACCGGGGTTCGGGTCGCAGCACTTGCGGTGGTCAATGCCGTCGGCAGCGTCACGGTCGGCGATGGGCCGTGGTTCTGGGCGGCGCCGTTTGAGATCGACGGCGAATATGGCGGGCGCGGATTGCCAGCGTCATTTACGCCGGACATGCTGAGCATGCGCATCAAGGGCGCCGCGGCCGCGACATCGGTGGAGAACACCACGCTCGCGATTGTCGTCACCGACGCCGAGCTGACAAAACCGCAGGCCAAGCGGCTCGCGATGATCGCACAGACCGGCTTTGCCCGCGCGATCTATCCGGTGCACACGCCCCTCGATGGCGACGTGCTGTTCGCCGCCGCCACCTGCGAAAAGCCGGTCGATCCGCTGGCCGGCCTCACCGAACTCGGCATGGTCGCGGCCAATGTGGTTGCCCGCGCCATCGCGCGCGGCGTCCATGCGGCCACCGCACTGCCCTTCCCCGGCGCATTGCCGGCCTGGAAGGATCGCTTTGGCTAGGGCATGATGAGGTTAGGTGGAAGCGGCGCGAAAGTGACTCAGGCCGTCACGGAAAGCGGCGAGGCCGAGGCGGATGAAATGGCCTTCGCCTCGCGCGCGATCATCCGCTCGATGACATTGTAGGACGAGGTCGCGGTGCTAGACGCCGTCGTCGCCGCGGGCGACGTCATCGTCACCATGGAACCGTCGGCGTAGGTCACCGACGTCGTGGTCGAGCCGTCACTGTTGGTTACGGACGTGCTCGAGGCATCCTGCAACGCTTGCAGCAGCGGATCGGAGCTGGGTGGCTGTGACCCTTCCCTCTTAGTGCCGACCACATTTCGTCGAGGCTGATCGTGCCGCTGTCATCCTTGTCCAGCTTGCTAAACACATCGTCGGCCTGCGCTGTATTGGCTCCGCCGGCGCCAAGGGCGCTTTCAAATTCCGACTTGCTGATCTGGCCGTCGCCATTGGTGCCGAACTGCGAGAACAGATGTTTCAATGCTTCAGACCGGCCGATCGGCGCCGTCGTAGCTGAACCCGCCGAGGACTGGCTTTGCGCCGCGAGCAGCGCGCTCATGGTAGCCGGCGATATCTGCGAATTTCCGCCGGACCAGGGCGGCGGCGAACTTCCTGAAGCCGGTCCGTTCCCGGGGAAATCGAAGGGCTTCGTGGCACCTTGCCCAAAACCGGTCGATGGCGGAGACGACGGTTTCGACGACGTCAGCGACTGCAGCACATCCAGCGCGGTCGATACGACGCCAAGAGCCATCAGCATGGCAAAACCCCCGACAGCTGCCGCATGGCGCGGCCTTTTACTTTCCTGGCCCAAGGATCAGCAAACCCCGTGCCATGCTCAAAAACCCAATAGAAACGCGGCTTTTTGCACGTCGAATGGTCCGGCGACCCCGGCAATTGATGCCGTTGCGGCAGAAATTTCCGCCTCTCCACGCGCGATCTCGCCCGCATTGCCCGCAAGGCTGGCGCGTGTTACGCGAGCCTGCTGCAGGCTCTTAAAAGGTTCCGGAAAGCGCACATGTCTCAGCAATTTGCGTCTCGCCCCCTGGTCATCGCGCCGTCGATCCTGGCTTCCGATTTCGCCAGGTTGGGCGAGGAGGTCCGCGCCGTCGATGCTGCAGGCGCCGACTGGATCCATCTCGACGTGATGGACGGGCATTTCGTCCCCAACATTTCCTACGGCCCCGACGTCATCAAGGCGATGCGCCCGCACAGCAAAAAGATTTTCGACGCCCACCTGATGATCTCGCCGGCCGATCCGTATCTCGAGGCATTTGCAAAAGCCGGCTGCGATCACATTACCGTCCATGCCGAAGCAGGTCCGCATCTGCATCGCTCGCTGCAGGCGATCCGCGCGCTCGGCAAGAAGGCCGGCGTCTCGCTCAACCCGGCCACGCCGATTACCGCGATCGAATATGTCATCGACATGATCGATCTGGTGCTGGTGATGTCGGTCAATCCCGGTTTCGGCGGCCAGGCTTTTATTCCGTCCGCGGTTGGCAAGATCCTGGACCTGCGCGCAATGACGGCGGGGCGGCCGATCGACATCGAGGTCGACGGCGGCGTGGCTGCGGATGTCGCGGGAAAACTTGCCGCCGCCGGAGCCAATGCCTTCGTCGCAGGGTCCGCCGTGTTCAAGGGCGGCACCATGGAGGCCTACAACGCCAATATTTCTGCGATCCGCAATGCGGCGGCGCTGGCGCGCGGCGAGGCGGTCTAGGCTCTCACCTCGTCCGGCCTTGCACTCTCCTGCTCCTGCACTGACGCCAACCGCGGCGGCCGCACCACCGTGACGGTACAGGGCGCTTCCGCCGCCACCTTGGCGGAGACGCTGCCCGGCAGCGCACGCGCAAGCGAATTCTGCCGCGCGCCGATAACGATGTGATCGACATGATTGGCAGCGGCAAATTCCAAGATCGCCGCAGCGGGATCGACGGCCTCCAGCACATGCACCGCAAGCCGGTTTTCATCGAGCTTTAACGGCTGCGCCCAATGGCGCAGCGTGACCAGCCGATCGACGTGCTTGTTGTTGCCTTGCTCGTCGAGCGTCCTGTCGATGGTGATGCGGCCAAGCTTCAACACGTTGAGGCATGCGAGCCTTGCGGACGGGAGCGTCGCCAGGATCCGTTCCGATGTCACCCGCAGCGCCTCGTTCAGTCCATCAGATCCCTCCGCAATATCAACCGCGACGGCCACGATCGGACCCGAGGCCAGTTGGGCCGAGAGGTCGGATCTTGCTTTCGGGTGCGTCAGCTCGCGATTGAAGCGCCGGCGCAGCACAGTGCTCAGGGGATCGCGCTTCAGCCGCTCCGACCGCGCGGTCAGTTTGACCTGGTCGGGGTGAGCGAGCTCGAATGCCAGCTGCGATGCCGTGGGGTGGCGCCACACCGGTTCGATCTCCAGGCACCGCAGCACAATTTCCTGGAGCCAGGGAGGATAATCTGATCTCAGCTTGCGCGGCGGATATGGATCGCGCCATAGCCGCCGCATTCCGCGCAAGGTTTCGCTCTCGCCGAACGGCCGCTCGCCGGTGGTGAAGAAATACAGAAGCACGCCCAGCGAAAACAGATCGCTGCGCGGATCGTCGCGCACGCCGAGCAGCCGCTCGGGCGCCGTGTACGGCGCCGTGCCGAAGGGCAAGCGGAACTCTTCCTGCAACAGATCGGGCAAGTGATTGTGATGCGATAATCCAAAATCGATCAGGACCACTTCGCCGCCTGGCCGGAACATGATGCTGCTCGGCTTGATATCGTGATGAATAACGTTTTGACGATGCAGATCGGCCACCGCGAGTGCGATTTTTTGCACCATGGCGCGTGCCTGTTCGTAAGGCAGCGGCAGCTCGCTTAGCCGGCTGTACAGCGTTTTGCCGGGAATGCGCTCGATCACGACATAGGCCTGGCGCGCGAAATCGCCGGTGCCGAAGCAACCCGGCACGTGCGGTCCCGACAGCCGCGGCAGGATCATCTGCTCCATCTCGAAGCTGACGATGGCAGCCGCATCCTCGCCTTCGGACACCCGCGGAATCTTCATTAGCAGCGGCACCGTGATGCGGGGATGGGTCACGCTCCATAGCGTCGCCATGCCGCCGTGATGGATGCACTCCCCGATCGTGAAACCATCGATGACCGCGCCGGGCTGAACCGAAAATTTCGCCACCCTCACCTCCCGATCAGCAACCGATCGGCGAGCCAGTATGGCAGGCCATTTTGGCGGATCCGCCTCGCCGCCGTCTCGACGTCGTAGGGCACACGGCAATAGGTGATTTCCCGGGTATCGGTATCGAACATCGCAAACGAGGCCGCCGGATCGCCGTCGCGAGGCTGCCCCACCGAGCCGAGCACGGCGAGCCAACGCCGCCCCGGCAGCAATTGCAGGGGCACGCCTGATCTCGGCACAAAGCTCGTCATCTTGGCGGCTGAGGACCTCGAATAGAGCGTCGGCTGGTGAATGTGGCCGCAGAATGTGATCTGGGCTTGCGTCGCCTCGATGCTGCGCGCGGCATCCAGTGTCGTCTGCACGTAGTGCCACCTCTGGGGATTGCTGGCTTCGGAATGAACGTAGAGGCGGTCGTCCTCCTGCAATGTCAGCGGCAGCTCCGCCAGAAATCGCCGCTGGGCCGCACTGAGCCTGCCGCGCGTCCATTCGATCGCGGCCTGGGCTTCGGCATTCATGGATACCCTCATTGTGCCGATGGCGCTGTCATGGTTGCCGCGCACCGCAATCGCCCCGCGCTCGACGAGATCCATCACCACGTCAACCGTCCATTCCGGATCGGCGCCATATCCGACGTAATCGCCGAGGCAAATGATCCGTTCCGCGCCGCGCGCCCGCGCGAAATCGAGGCACGCGCTAAAGGCCTGCCGGTTGGCATGGATATCCGTGAAGACGGCCAGCCGCACGCTTTCCTCCACCTTACCATATCGCCCACGCCGGGGCCGGATTTGATGGACATCAAACAACACGCGGCCCGAGGCGCGCAACCACGCTGAAGGCCGGGATCGGGGGCACGCCGCTTCTCTCCCTGACCTGCAACCTCATGCCGCCGGCACTGGGCCGGCGCGCTCGGCGGGAACGCCCTCGTCTCGTTGTAGAGGCAGGGTGAACTGAAAGACGGCGCCGCGCGGTTCATTCGCGGAGGCGCACAGCTGTCCCTCGTGCGCCTCGATGATCGAACGACAGATCGCCAGTCCCATGCCCATGCCGCCGGACTTGGTCGTGTAGAATGCATTGAAGAGGCGCTCAACACTCGCCGGATCCAGTCCCGGACCCGAATCTCGCACCGCGACCAACACGCCGCCTTGCTCGGCCTGCCCGGTGCTGATCTGCAATGCGCGGGGTGTCTCGGCGACGCCGCTCATGGCTTCAATAGCATTGATGATCAAGTTCAGGATCACTTGTTGCAGCTGAACCCGATCGCCGTAAATGAGCGGCAAGCCGTCCGCGAGATCCGTTTGCACCGAAACGCCGGTCTTTGCCGCTTCGCCACGGGTCAGGGCAATCACCTCGCGGATTGCCTCGTTGATGTCCAGGCAAGCCTGCCGCGGCGGCACCTTCTTGATGAGGGCCCGGATCCCGCCGATGACATTGCCGGCTCGCGTGCCGTCCTCGACGATAAGGCCGAGGGCCTCGCGAACCTCCTCGAGATCGGGCGGTTGAGCGCCCAGCCAGCGCAAGGCGGCCTCAGCATTGATGACAGTCGCGGCGATCGGCTGGTTGACCTCATGGGCGATCGAGGCCGTCAGCTGCCCCATCGTGGTGACGCGATTGGCGTGCGCGAGCTCCATCAGGGTCTCGCGATAGCGCCGCTCGCTTTCGCGAGCCTCTGCTTCCGCCCGCTTGCGGTCGGTCATGTCAACGACAAAGGCAACGCCTTCGTCTCGTTTCCATTCGAAAAGCGCGCCGCCGATCAGAACCGGCACGCGGCTGCCGTCTTTGCGGAAGTACTCTTTTTCATACGGCTGGGTACTTCCGATCGCCCTCACCTCTGCTAGGGAGCGTTGGTCTGCCTCGCGCCATTCCGCTGGCGTCAGGTCCGTTCGGTTCACGCGACCCGAGGCAAGATCCTCTCGGTCGTATCCCGTCATGCGGAGAAACGCGTCATTGGCCTCAAGAAAACGACCTTCGAGATTCCAGATAATGATCCCAATGATGTTGGCGTCGACCAGGTGCCGGATCTTCTTTTCGCGCTCCTCAAGATCGCTGTGGAGTTGAACGTTCTCCTCGGTCGCTTTCCGTCGCCGTCGTGCTTCGAGCCGTGCGAGCGCCAAGGCGCCCCCGGCGAAAACGGTGACAATGGCGACCGCCGAAGCGATCAGCCTCGTCTTGCTTTGTTCGAGCGCGTCGGCGCGCGTCTCCCAATCCGCAAGCAGGAAGCGCTCGTTATCTATCATCTGGTCGATTTGCGATCGGATTTCGCCCATGGTCCCAATCGTCGCCAGCGCCGGATCCACCTTGGACGTGCGCGCCGTCTTGACGATCTCGTCAATCTCGCGCAGCTTTGCCGCAACGGTCAGCGCTAGATGTGCGGCACGAAGGCTCTGCAACGGATCGTCCGCCACGAGAGCTTGAAGCGCCTCGCTCTCCCGTCGCACGCTTTCGTCAGAGATGCCGTAGGGCTTGAGATATGCCGGGTCCAGGGTCAATAGATACCCGCGTCTTTCGGTGTCCAGGTCGGCAATATTCGCCCGCAGCCGATCGAGCGTATCGAGCACCTGGCGGCTATGCTCGACCGCGCGGCTTGCCGCCTGCCGCTGTTGCCAATACCGCACGCCCAGGAACCCGCTTGCCGCAACCAGCATTAGAAGCACCGCGACCCCCAAGATCAGCGGATGAGCGAACCACCGCGAGGACGGGCGTGACGCGGCGAACGGCATATACTCGGCCCTTCCATGCGAGCGCGACCCGCACGTCTTCTGGTGCGGACGCCAGAGTATTGATAGAATAGTAGAACACACGGACCATTCCGCCTAGGCGAGACAGGAGCCCTGACAATTTCAAGCGAGCAGGTTTCGCTGCTTCCGGGGTCTATCCATTCGTCTTGCGAGAGCGTCCGACCTGCCGTGTTGTGATTGATTGCCACAAAAGGAGCACCGACATGGCGCTGGGGGAAAAGTCGCTGAACAGTCGAGTGCCAGCCAGCCGGCGCACTTTCGTCAAGGGATTGGGCGCTGCCGGAGCAACACTCTCGGGCATGGCGACGTGGCCGCGATGGAGCTTCGCAGAGGAAGCCGCGGCGATGTATGCCAGCGCTGCGATTGACTGGAAACAATTCTCCGGCCAGACGATCACGCTTGCGGGCGCGATCCATCCTTGGTCGAACGCCATCGCCGCGCTCTTGCCGCAGTTCACCAAGCTCACCGGCATTAGCGTCGTCACCGATTTCCAGTTGGAGACCGCATTCCTGGGTGCCCTGCCGATCAAGCTCGCCGGCGGCAGTAGAACGCCTGACGTCTTCATGTTCCTGACTTATGGCCAGGGCATCTCGGCGGGATGGCTCGAGCCACTGAATGCCCATTATTCCGACAGGTTGCTAACCGATCTCGGCTGGTACGACGAGAACGACCTCCTCAAGACGGCCGGAGCCTTTCCGGTCTGGTCGAACGGCGAACGCTACGCCTTCCCGATTACTTCCGAGGCGGTGACCTTGTTCGTTAACAGCGATGCGTTGGCAGCCAAGAACCTGTCGGTTCCTCAGACTTTCGACGAGCTGCTTGCGACCGCCAAGGCGGTCAAGACCAACGAGATGTCGGGGATCGCCATGCGGGCCCAGGCCGGCGGCAACTCGTCCCCGGCGGCCATGAGCTACGTATTTTCGTATGGCGGGCACATGGTCAAGGACAACCAGGCCGCCTTCGCTAGCCCCGAGGCGATCGCAGCCGTCGCGATCTACGGAGAGACCCTTCGCCAAGCGGGGCCCGTCGGCGTCGGCAGCTATGAATGGTACCATGTGTTGAACGACTTCGTTCAGGGCAGGACCGCCATGGCGATCGACAGCAGCGTCCTTGCCAAGGACATTTCGGATCCGGCGAACAGCCGCGTCGCCAAGCAGGCAGCCTTTGCCGCCTTTCCCCATGCCGACGGTCGCTCACCCGTCCCCTTCATGTCGCACTGGCAGGCGTGCATCAATTCCAGATCGCAAAACAAACGGGCGACGTTCCTGTTCCTGCTGTGGGCGACAAGTAAGCCGACATCGTTGCAGACGGCCGCGTCCGGGTTGGCGACGACGCGTCTGTCGGCCTGGTCGAGCGAGGGCTTCAAGAAGGCGTTCGGCCCACAAGCCGCCGCCGCGGCGCTTACCAACTTGCAAAATGCCGATGTCGACCGCGCCAAGGCGATCCTTTTCCATCCGCAATCGAGACCCATCCAGGACGCCTTCATGATCGGTGTCAATGAAGTGGTCTCCGGAGCGAAATCGGCGAAGAGTGCAATGACCGCCGCCGCCGAGAAGGCCAATGCAGCGATCCGCGGATAGCGGAGCCGGTGGCGGCGCTGTTATCGAGCGTCGGACTTAAACCATTAGCGCTTGCGCGGGGCTTCCAGACTCTTGAGCAACAGAGCCAGCAGGGCGTCGATCCGCGCTGCGAGCTGCGGATCGCTCCATTCCTCGGCATGGGCGGGATGATGGAAGCGGCTGGTGGCGTCAAAAATCGCGCGCGCCGAAGCGTTGACGTCGCCGACCTGGAACACGCCCTGCTTGACGCCATCAGCCAGAATGTGCGCGATCTGGTCGACCAGACGATCCTTATGCGCCTTCACCACCTTGCACGCCTCTTGCGCCAGCGCCAGATAGGTCGCGAACATCTCGGGATCGTCGGAAACCTTCTTGTGCTTGATCGCAAACATGGTACGCAGCCAGCGCTCCAACCTGGCGGGCGCGGGCCCGGACGCTTCGGCGATCTTCGCAAGCGGCGCGTTGGCGCGATCGAGCCAGCGCTTTGCTACCGCTTCGCGCAGCGAAGCCTTGCTCGGAAAATGGCGGTAGACGCTGCCGTGGCTGACATCGAGCGCGCGGGCGACATCGACGACGGTGGCCTTGGCCAGCCCGAAGCGGCGCAGCACGTCCTCGGTGACCTCGAGAATCCGCTCCGGGGTCAGAACCACGGTTTCGTTCATGCGCGCACCATCTGCCTTTCGTTGTTCGGTACTGTTTAGCGGCTCAGCCTCGCCGCCTGCGCGGCAAGATGCCGGGCCACGCGCCTGTTGATCCAGCGCTGGAGTTGATGGGTCAGATAAAGAATTTCGATCGTCATGGTGTAGTCCTCTGCACGTCCGGGGCTCGCGGTCGGATGGCCAACGAGCCAAGGGACGCCTCACGCAACGGCGTCACATCGGATATAGGACATCCGGGTAACAGATTTCAATATCTGTCAGTCAATAGTTCGTGATCGAGCGGCCGGTGCCGGACACTGTGGCCGTCGGCCCTGCCCTGCGGCCGGTTTGTCTCCCCTCCGCCGCTCTGCTAAAGCGCGGCGTGAGCCCCTTTTTACAAGAGTCGTCGATGATTTCCCGCTACGCCCGCCCGGAAATGGCCTCGATCTGGGAGGCCCAAACCCGCTTCAAGATCTGGTTCGAAATCGAGGCGCATGCGGCGGATGCGCTGGCGGAACTTGGCGTCATTCCCAAAGAGGCCGCGAGGGCGATCTGGGCCAAGGCCCGCGACGTCACCTTCGATGTCGCGCGGATCGACGAGATCGAACGCGAAACCAGGCACGACGTTATCGCCTTCCTCACCCATCTGGCGGAAATCGTCGGCCCGGAGGCGCGCTTCGTGCACCAGGGCATGACCTCCTCCGACGTGCTCGACACCTGCCTCAACGTGCAGCTCACTCGCGCCGCGGACCTGCTTGTCGAGGACATCGACAAGGTGCTGGCGGCGCTGAAGAAGCGCGCTTTCGAGCACAAGATGACGCCGACCATCGGCCGCTCCCACGGCATCCATGCCGAGCCGGTGACGTTCGGGCTGAAGCTCGCCTACGCCTATGCGGAATTTTCACGCGCCCGCGCCCGCCTCCTGACTGCCCGCAAGGAAGTCGCGACCTGCGCGATCTCGGGCGCGGTCGGCACCTTCGCGCAGATCGATCCGAGCGTCGAAGCCCATGTCGCAAAAGCGATGGGACTTAAGCCAGAGCCGATCTCGACCCAGGTGATACCGCGCGACCGCCACGCGATGTATTTTGCAACCCTCGGCGTGATCGCATCCTCGGTCGAGCGCCTCGCCACCGAGATCCGGCACTTGCAGCGCACCGAGGTGCTGGAGGCGGAGGAATTCTTCTCCGAGGGCCAGAAGGGTTCGTCGGCGATGCCGCACAAGCGCAACCCGGTGCTGTCGGAAAATCTCACCGGCCTGTCGCGCATGGTGCGCGCCTATGTGACGCCGGCCATGGAGAATGTCGTGCTCTGGCACGAGCGCGACATCTCGCATTCTTCCGCCGAACGCATGATCGCGCCCGACGCGACGGTGACGCTGGATTTTGCCCTTAACCGCCTCGCCGGCCTGATCGACAAGCTCTTGGTTTACCCTGAAAACATGCGGAAGAACCTCGACCGCCTCGGCGGCCTCGTTCATTCGCAGCGAGTGCTGATCGCGCTGACGCAAAAAGGCTGTAGCCGTGAGGACGCCTACAAGCTCGTGCAGCGCAACGCCATGCCGGTGTGGCGCGGCGAAGGCGACTTTCAGACGCTGCTAAAAAAGGACGCCGAGGTAAAGAAGTATCTCAGCGACGCCGAGATATCCGAGCAGTTCGACCTCGGCTATCACCTCAAGCACGTCGATACCATCTTCAAGCGCGTGTTCGGGGAAAGCTGACGCGGGAAGCGGGCCGCGCATGCCTCACGGGGCTGCAATGACAATCGAATGGTAACCCGGCAGCGGCTAGGATTGCGGCGTGGCATCACCTCCGACGATTCTGGTGTTCGATTCCGGCCTTGGCGGGCTCACGGTATTGCGTGAAATCGTCCGGACCCGCCCCGACGCGCATTACATTTATGTCGCGGACGATGCGTTCTTTCCCTACGGCCATCACGCCGAGGACCGGATCATCGCGCGCGTGGTGCCGTTGATCGGTGAATTGATTGCCGCGCATGCCCCGGATCTGGTGGTGATCGCCTGCAACACCGCCTCGACGCTGGTGATGTCGCAGCTTCGCGCCGAATACAAGGTACCCTTTGTCGGGACGGTGCCGGCGATCAAGCCGGCTTGCGCAAGTTCAAAGACAAGACGCGTGTCGGTGCTCGGCACCAAGGGCACCGTCAAGCGCGAATACACCAAGGCGCTGATCCGTGATTTCGCGCAAGGCTGCGAAGTAACGCTGGTGGGCTCGGCGCAGCTCGCTTCGCTGGCGGAGGCGGCTTTGAGCGGCGTCGAGGTCAACGATCTCAAGATATCGGCCGAGCTCGCGCCATGCTTTATTGGAGAGGGCAGGAACGATCCGGCGCGCACCGACACCATCGTGCTCGCCTGCACCCATTATCCATTGCTGATGGATCGGTTCCGCCGGCTGGCGCCATGGCCGGTGGACTGGATCGATCCGGCGCCCGCGATTGCCCGCCGCGTTACCGATCTGCTCAGGGCCGCCGGCAGCGAAGCCGATCATGCCGGCGCCGAGATGATTTTCACTTCCGGACGGCGGCACACGCTGAGCCGGGCGTTGATGCCGTTTTTCGGCGGCCGCGTCCCGGCGTGAATGCAGCTTGATCTTTTCGACATCTCGCCGCGCTGGTAGCTTTCGAACCAATCGGCATTCTCGCGATCGAAACGGAGCTTTGGATTTGACCCCGGCGACGCCTCAACCGCTCAACCGTCTCCGCAAGCTGTGGCGGGAAGGACGTCCGACATTCGGAGCGATCGCGACCATTCCCAGCATTCAGACCGTGCAGATCATGGCCCGCTCGGGATTCGACTGGATCGTCGTCGATCTCGAGCACGGTCCGATCGACCTTGGCTCCGCGCACGCAATGATAACAGCGACGTCAGGGACATCCTGCATACCGCTGGCGCGGATCGCGGCCAACGAGCCCTGGCTTGCGAAAGCGCCGATGGATATCGGCGCTCTCGGCATCAATTTTCCGATGATCTGCAGCCGCGAGGATGCCGAAAGGGCCGTCCGCAGCGTGCGCTATCCGCCGCGCGGCGACCGGCTCTGGGGCCCGTTTCACGCGCCATTTCGCTGCGGCGTCTCGATGCCCGATTATATGGCGACCGCGGACGATGACATGATCTGCATGATCACCATCGAGCATGTCGAGGCGGTCAACCGCATCGACGAGATCATGGCGACGCCCGGCATCGACATGGCGGTGATCGGACCCGGCGACCTCGCAACCTCGATCGACAAGCGCGGCCGCGCCGACGACCCCGAGGTGCTGGCGCTGATGGCGCGCGCCGAGGCCGGCATCCTCAAAAGCGGCGTCCCGATCGGCGGCGTGGCGCGCACGCCGGAACAGGCCAATCAGATGATCGAACGCGGCTATGTGGGACTCGCGCTCGGCTTCGACTGGTCGCTGTTTCAGCGCGGCATCGCTGCAAGTTTTGACGGCATCAAGCGCTGAAATGAGTGTCGTGGGGGCAACGCGCTGAATAGAATTTACATGATCGCGCCATCATGCGCGCTCACTCAGTTCTTGCTGAGTGGCACGATCTGCAGTCCGGCGGCGGTTAGCGCCTCAACGATGCATTTCGCAATTTGTTTAGCTTCCTCGGTGTCCATTCGATGATCCGGGTCCTTTCTCAGAGCATCGCAGATTGCCGTAGCAATTATCGAATGCACCTGATGCTGATCAGGCATACCGTCGTCCAATGTTTGTCGAGCGCACGGCTGTGAGGCCCCGGAGGTGGCGCGCGGCTTCACGGAGTTGGCGGCCCGCCATTGAGAAGCTGGGAAACGGCAGTGACAAGCTGCGCCGGAGCGAACGGCTTTTCCATAAGGATGCTATTCGGAACGCCCCGTGAGGGCCATTGGTCGGCTTTGGCGCCGGTCATGTAGATGATGGGAAATTCCGGGTCGATCTCTCTCGCTCGTTGGGCCACTTCCCAGCCATCTATCCTGCCCCGCAGAACGATGTCGGCTACCAATGCGCGATATTTGCCTCTGTGCCCCCTTAGCAAGGTCACCGCCTCTTCGCCTGAGGGAGCGACCGCCGGCTCAAAGCCGCCTTCGGTGAGCGCGTCTTCAACGATGGTCTGTATCTCTTCATCGTCTTCAACGACCAAAATGAAAACTTGATCTTCCACAGCGATTCCCCCCGCCTCCACGGCGCCAATTCCATTACGCAAAAGTCGGGGTTTGGTTCCGGACAAATGAAAAAAATGAACTCAGGCGTCCCGGATACGCCAAGGCGAGGACGTCTTATGCGGAGACTGGTGATCTGGAATTAGAACAGTTCGCCGGAGGGAGGGTTCGGATTTACCTTCTTGGGCTTCAACGCCTTGTCGATCAGCCACACGACGCTGTTCATTGCAGCCGCCCGTGACGTGGCCTGCCCCGTTTTGATGGTCTTTTCGTCAAGGTGAACCGTCCATCGCCAGGAATCAGGTCCGATGCCTTGCACAATTGTGTATTGTTTCCCGCGATATTCCATTTCGCTCCTCGCCCGATGATTCAACGGGCGGAGCAACAGATCGTTCGCGCAATAATGGCAGAGGGCTAGCG
>WNGO01001499.1_pt1 | contig 15187 bp, 10 predicted proteins | sample 5400511 | NCBI WGS metagenome assembly WNGO01 (sample SAMN13153380, study PRJNA577476) | soil metagenome | isolation source: 20 cm soil or saprolite under Garry oak tree replicate 2 | place: USA:California | collected 2016-06-15 | reverse complement strand
TGGCGGCGTAGTTGATGTAAATTGCGCCGATGAAATAACCCTGCTCACGTTCGAATTTTAAATCGCAGTGCGGGCAATAATCGAACATTCTAAAAGGCTTCGCATACAGCCGACCGACGCCGCAGCGCGGGCAACGCAGGCGGACCCCGGAGCCGAGCATCTACTTCGAAAGGCGAGCCGCAAGCGACGACTTTGCCGCCTTGTTCGCCACCCTCTGGACCCAGATCGACAAGATAGTCTGCGTCTTTGACGATATCGAGATTGTGCTCGATGGTGATCACCGTGTTGCCCATGTCGACGAGGCGGTGAAGAATTTGAATCAGCTTTTCGACGTCGGCGAAGTGCAGACCCGTGGTCGGCTCGTCGAGCACGTAAAGCGTCTTGCCGTGCGACTCTTTGCCGAGCTCGTAAGCGAGCTTGATCCGTTGAGCTTCTCCGCCAGACAGCGTGTTGCTGGCCTGGCCCAGCGTGATGTAGCCCATGCCGATATCTTCGAGTATCTTGAGCGGCCTGGCGATCTTCGGAAACGCATGAAAGACCGGCACCGCTTCCTCGACCGTCATACGGAAAACATCGCCGATGCTTTTGTCGTTGAAGCGGATGCTCAAAGTTTCTTCGGTGAAGCGCTCGCCGCTGCACTCCTCGCAGTCGATGAACACGTCGGGCAAGAAACTCATTTCTTTGCGAATCTTGCCCTGACCGGCGCAAGCTTCACAACGCCCGCCCTTGACATTAAACGAGAACCGGCTCGGCGTGTAGCCGCGCAAGCGCGCTTCGGGGGCGAGGGCGTAGAGTTTGCGGATCTCGTCGAGCAGGCCGACGTAAGAGGCTGGCACGGAACGCGGCGTCTTGCCGATGGGTGTTTGGTCGACCTCGACGACGCGTTCCAACGTCTTCCAGCCGGCGATTTCTTTGTGCGTACCGGGCCGTCCCGCGAACTGGCCGAGGTGCAGCTTCAGTCCTTTGTAAAGCACTTCTCTGACCAGCGTGCTCTTGCCTGAACCCGAGATGCCGGTCACGCAAGTCCACATGCCGAGCGGGATTTTGACGTCGATGTTTTTCAAATTATGCGCTTTGGCGCCGCGAATCGTCAGCCAGCCAGCCTTGGTCAGCTCGCGCTGCGGACCGAGACGTTTTTTCTCCGAGCGCAGATACACACCGGTGGGCGAGTCCGGATTATTCCTGATTTCATCCGGGGTGCCGATGGAAACCACATTGCCGCCGCGCACGCCCGCTCCCGGTCCCAAATCGACGATCAAATCAGCCGCCTGAATCGTCGCCTCGTCGTGCTCCACGACGAGCACGCTGTTGCCCAATTTCTCCAACCGGCGCAAGGTGCCCAATAACATGTTGTTGTCGCGCGGATGAAGGCCGATGGTCGGTTCATCGAGGATATAACAGACGCCGCGGAGATTAGATCCCAACTGCGCGGCGAGACGAATGCGCTGCGCCTCGCCACCGGAAAGGGTGTCGGCGCGGCGATCGAGAGTCAGATAGGGGAGGCCGACTTCGGATAGAAAACTCAGGCGCTGCTGGATCTCGCGCAAGATTTTATCCGCCACCGCTTGGTCGCGCACGGCGTTGCCATTGCTCGACTGGGAAAGATCGAGCTTGTCGAAATAATCTTTGGCTTCGTCAACGGAGAATCCCGTGACCTCCCAAATCGTTTTGCCTTCGACTTTGACCGCCTGGGCGCGTTGATTCAGCCGCCGGCCTTTGCAGGCGGGACAAGGAGTCTCCGTCATCAGCTCGTCGAGCTCGCTGCTGGAATTCACATCGCTCGCTTCCCAGAGTTCCTTGAGATAGGGCACGAGACCGACGAAGGCGCCGCGTCCCCGGCCGCCGTAAAGAATTTCCTCCTGAACTTTCTTCGCTTGTTTCGCGAAGGGTTTGTCGACGTCGACGTCGTGATCGTTCTCTAATTGTTCGAGCAAGCGCTGCATCGCGCGCTCGACCTCGGAGCCATTCACCGACGATCCCGGCGATATGCCGCTCATCGCCTCCTTAAGCGGTCGGCGCGGATCGGCGAAGATCAAATTGGGATCGAAGTCCCAGGTGAAACCCATGCCGGCGCATTGGCCGCAAGCGCCTTGCTGGCTGTTGAAAGAAAACAACCGTGGATCGAGGGGCTCATAGCCGATGCCGCAGCTGAGACAAAAAAGCCGCTGATTGAAGATTTGCTCGCCGCGCTCGGACATCAGGTGGATCACGCCGTTGCCTAAACGCAGGCCTTGGTCGATGATCGCTTCGACTTCGCGGCCGCCGGCTTTGGCTTTGCCGATGATGATGTCGATATTATGCTCTTTGAAACGTTCCAGGCCGTTGGTCAGCTCGGGCGCCCGCAGATCCACCAATTTACCGTCGATGCGCGCGCGGCGATAACCCAGGCGGCGCGCGCCGGCGATCACTTCTTTGTGAAAGCCCTTGCGGCCGCGCACGATGGGGCTCAGCACCATGACTTCTTTGCCGCGATAGGAGCGGCCGACGCGGTCGAGAATCTGACTGCGGCTGAGCAAATGAATCTGCCGGCCGCACTGCACGCAATGCTGCTTGCCGATCTTCGAATAGAGCAGGCGCAGATAATGGTAAATTTCCGTTACCGTGGCGACAGTGGATTTCTTGCCGCCTTGGCTGAGGCGTTGCTCGATGGCGACCGTCGGCGGGATGCCGGCGACATAGTCGACGTTGGGGCGCGCCATCACTTCGAGAAATTGGCGCGCGTAGGCCGACAGACTGTCGATATAACGGCGTTGCCCTTCGGCGTATATGATGTCGAAAGCGAGCGAAGATTTTCCCGAACCGCTCAAGCCGGTAAAGACGATGAAGCGGTCGCGGGGAATGTTCAGACTGATGTTTTTTAGATTATGTTCCTTGGCGCCGACAATGGCGATGGCATTCTCTTCCGGCGTTGACCCATTGAACATTTGAACGCTTGAACGTTTCTCCAACACAGGCGTGAAGGGCGACGCGATGTCTTTTAGATATGGACGTAGGTACACGCCGGTGTGCGAAGCCGCTACTTTAGCGATTTGCCCCGGCGTTCCGACGGCTAGGATCTCGCCGCCGGCGTCGCCGCCCTCGGGACCGAGGTCGATGATGTAGTCAGCGCATTTCACCACTTCCATGTTGTGCTCGATGACGATGATGGAATGGCCCTGATCGATCAGTTCGTTGAAAGCCCAGAGCAACCGCTCGATGTCATGAAAATGCAGGCCGGTGGTGGGCTCGTCGAAGATAAACAGCGTGCCGGCTTTTCTCGCCTTCGCCATATGGGCGGCCAACTTCAAGCGCTGCGACTCGCCGCCCGAGAGCGTCGTCAATGGCTGGCCCAAGCGGACATATTCCAGTCCCACGGCGCGCAGCGGATTGAGGCTATTTTTGATTTCGGCGGTATCTTTAAAAAACTCCAAAGCCTCGGCGACGGTGAGATCGAGAATCTGGCGAATGCTCTTGCCGCGATAGACGACCTCGAGGACTTCTTCACGAAACCGGCTGCCGTGACATTCAGCACATGACGTGTACACGTCGGAGAGAAACTGCATCTCGACTTTTTCATAGCCTTCGCCGCGGCAGGTCTCGCAGCGCCCGCCTTCGACGTTGAACGAGAAAGTCGACGGCGTGTAACCACGCAGACGCGACAGATCGGCGGCGGCGAACAAGCGGCGAATGCCGTCGAAGGCTTTCATGTAGGTCGCCGGATTGGAGCGTGGTGTGGTGCCAACCGGCGACTGATCGACGAGCACGACTTCGGAAATTTTATCGATGCCGGCGATTTTTGCGCAGTCAGTCACGCCAGCGGCGGGCGCTTCCTTGAGCTTTTTCAGATTGCGATAGATGACCTCGTCCACCAGACTGGATTTTCCCGAGCCCGATACTCCAGTGATGCACACGAACATGCCCAGGGGAATTTCGACGTCGATATTTTTGAGATTATTGGCGCGGGCGCCGGTGATCTTGATCGAGCGCTGCCACAGCGGCTTACGACTGCGCGCGGGAAGCGGAATGGTTTTTCGCTGGCTCAAATAGGCGGCGGTCAAGGAGTGTTCGTCCTTGAGCAAATCTTGATACGACCCGGCGAACATCACCTCGCCGCCCTGTTCTCCAGCCTTGGGTCCGAGATCGATGATATGATCGCATTCTTTAATGATCTCCGGGTCATGCTCGACGACGATCACCGTATTCTGATTGGCGCGCAGGCGCTGCAGAATCTCGACGAGACGGCGACTGTCGCGCGGGTGGAGACCGATGGACGGCTCGTCGAGGACGTAAAGCGTATTGACGAGTGAAGAGCCGATCGCCGTCGTGAGATCGACGCGCTCCAATTCGCCGCCGGAAAGAGTGCGCGACTGGCGATCGAGGGTGAGATATTCCAAACCGACGCCGACGAGATAAGCCAAGCGGCGGCGAATTTCATCGAGGATTAGACTGGCCACCTGATCCATCGCGCCCGCCGGCTTGAGCTCTTGAAAAAAGCGCTGCGCAGCGCCGACGCTCATGGCGCTCACTTGGGCGATGTCTTTAGCTTCGATCCGATAATTCAGCGCATCGGCTTTGACGCGGCTGCCTTGACACTCGGGGCACATTAGATAGGCCCGGTAACGCGCCAGCAGGACGCGCACATGCATGCGATAACTTTTCCGTTCCAGGCGGCGGAACCAACCGCGGATGCCTTTGTATTCGCCGTCGCCGTCAATGACGAAATTCTTCTGCCTGTCGGTCAACTCGCCCCAGGGTTTTTTGGTCGGGACTTTTTTGCGCTCGCAGAAGTCGAGCAAGCGGCGCATCCGCCGAGTTCGGTTGATCCATGGCTTGATCGTGCCGTCGCTCAGCGCTTTGCCGGGATCGGGAATCACCAGATCGAGATCGATGTCGATCACCCGGCCGAAACCGCGGCAGGTTTCGCAGGCACCGAGGGGGCTGTTGAACGAAAAGAGATTCGGCACGGGGTCGCGGTAGGAGATATCGCAGTGCGGACAATGCAGATGATTGCTGAAGGGCTCGCAGCGCCATTCCTCCTCAGGCAAAAACAAATTCAAGCGGCCCTTGCCGTAATGGAACGCTTGTTCGAGCGAGTCCAGGATGCGTTTCTTGTTCGAACCTCTGAGTGCGAAGCGATCGACCACGATTTGTAACGGTTCATCACCGACCGGCGGTGTGTCCAGTTCGCTCAGGTCGCGGATCGACCGATCGACGAGCAGACGATGAAAACCGGCTTGGCCGAGGCCGCTGCGCATCTCGTCCCACGTGACCGATGAGCGAGGCAGCGGAAAGGTCACGACCAGTGGCGATCCTTCGGCGAATTTGTCCAACTTGGCGTACACCAACTGAGCCGAGTCGCGCTCGACCAGGCGATCGCAGCCGCGGCAGTAAAGCAGCGCGATCTTGGAAAAGAGCAGCTTAAAGTGATCGTGCAGCTCGGTCATCGTGCCGACGGTGGAGCGCGACGTCCTGACCGGTCGGCTCTGATCGATGGCGATGGTCGGCGGTATGCCTTCAATGCTCTCGACATCCGGTTTATCCATGCGGTCGAGAAACTGGCGCGCGTAGGCGGAGAAACTCTCGACGTAGCGGCGCTGGCCCTCGGCGTAAAGAATGTCGAACGCCAGCGTTGATTTGCCCGAGCCGCTGACACCGGTCACGCACGTCAGGGCATTGAGCGGAATCTTGATATCGAGATTTTTTAAATTGTTTTGTTTGGCACCGCGGATATGGATGAATTTAGCGTCCCTGGCTGGCTGGGTCATCGGCATTTGTCCTTGCGCTCCGGCGCGCGCAGCAAGAGTTTCATTGCAGGCGATATTTTTCCACCAGAATACGGCGGAAGCGCGAGCCGTAAATCAGATCGAAGGTTTCCTCTTTATCGGGAAACAGTTGTAGCGCGGTCTCTTTGGCGTGGTTGACGACATCCTGCGCTTCTTCCAGGGTCAAATCGACCCGCCATAGCAGCGCCGCCGCGACATCCATCGCGCGGCCAAGCCGGCGCAGCTTGCGCTCTTCGGCCAGCAACGCAACTTTATCGACAGTCGTCTGAAGATCGGGTTTCACGTCACCCCTATTGAGAGGATTCTCCTTACGCGCCAACCTTTAACATCTATCACAGGGCGCATTCGATGCAAGATTGCTCGGCCTTTCATGGCGCATTGCGCTTTGCTAATTTGATCGGGTGCGCATCAGCGAAATCTTTTATTCGATCCAAGGCGAGGGGCGACTGATCGGCGTTCCGTCGGTGTTCATCAGGACTTCCGGTTGCAATCTCCGTTGTGTTTGGTGCGATACGCCTTACACTTCCTGGCGACCGGAAGGGCAGTCTTACAGCGTCGCTAAAATTCTTCGCGAGCTTGAAAAATACCCGGCTCGCCATGTCGTCATTACCGGCGGCGAACCGTTGCTGGCACGAGAGATCGAGGAGCTTACTGCCGAGCTGAAACGCGCCGGTCGTCATATCACCATCGAAACCGCCGCGACGATTTTCAAACCTTTATCCGGCGACTTAATATCGATGAGTCCGAAGCTGGCGAATTCCACGCCGTGGAGAAAATCAAATGGCAAATTCGCCAAGCAACACGAGACGCGCCGCCTGAATTTTCCGGTCATCCAGCGCTATCTCGACAATTACGACTACCAGTTGAAATTCGTCGTCGAGCAAAAAGAAGACTTTGACGAGATTGGCCGGGCGCTCGAACAGCTTGTCGGCGTCGATCGATCCCGGGTGCTCATCATGGCGCAAGGGACGACGGGAAAACAACTGAGCACGAAAGCGCGATGGATTGTCGAGCTCTGCAAGCGCTACGGTTACGGGTTTACGCCGCGACTGCATATCGAACTATTCGGCAACCGGCGCGGCACCTAAGACCGGTGGCGGTGAGCTTTGGTTTATTCCGACTTGACGAGCCCCTAGCTAATCGGCGGCGTGCTTGAATCCAATTGCTATCAGTGAGCGCAAGGGATCTGCGATTCAATGGGCCGCGGCTACGGCCAGCAAAGGTTGTGAAGTAGATGAAATGTTTGGGTTTGCTTTGGGCTCGGCCGGCGGTTGGTCTATCGTCGGCGGCTCCTTGAAGTTTTTGTCCAGTTTCGCCAGCAAGGTTGGCGCTAAAAGCTTCAACAGTGTCACCGGCAGAGCACTCGTGAAGTGATAGTTTTCCGCTTCCCGCCCTTGAACGTAGGCGGTGATCACGCCGAAGTAGCGCTCGCCGATATAAAAAACAAACGTCGCCGTTCGGTTGGTTGCATGCGAACTGGTCACTGCGCCGGACCGGCTGAAAGTTTCGAAACGGTTGTCGCCCGAGCCGGTTTTGCCGCCGACGGTCACTACTTTACCGTCGGATAATTTAAAGACTCCGTTCAAGCGGCGCGCGGTGCCTTGTTCGACGACATCGGCCATGGCTCTGCGCACGGTTGCGGCGACTTCCGGCGCGAGCACGCGATCGCCCTTATGCGGCGTGCGCTCGAGCAGAGTTTCGTAAGGCGTGGCGCTGGCGAAGTGGACATTGGTCAGGCTTTCCGCGGGACGGCGCACGCCATCGTTGATCAAAATGCCCACCAGCTCGGCGAGTGCCACCGGACGATCCGAAGAGCTGCCAATGGCGGTAGCATAGCTGGGCACCATCGTTTTGAACGGGAAGCCAAGCTTTTGCCAGTAGGGAGTCATGCGGTTGAAGGCGTCTTTTTCGATGCGAATGCGCAGACGCAGATTTTGGGCGCGGCGATTGCGGCTGCTCAGCAGCCATGCCGAGCCCAGGCGCCGCGCGTCGCCACTCTCCGCGTAGAGTTCTTCCCAGGAAAGATTTGGATTCTGGCGAAATTCACTGGCGCACCAAAGATCGAGCGGATGCAACGCCAGCAGATAGGCATAATCGGTCAGGGTCAAGCGCGGGTTATTGTAGGCGCGAAAGAGTTTGCCGATATCGATGCCTGCGGATGAAACTTGATTTTTTTCGAGCCACGCTTCGAGATCGCTCTCGCTCTTCCCGATGCGCCACGCGAAAAATAATACGGTCGCCCGGCGCGCGAGGTTTTTCTTCGATCCCAGCAAATGGCTAACGATTTGTTCGGGAGTTTGCTTGGCATAGTTCTGGTAACCGCGGCGCAGCGCCTGGCGCGACTCCTCGTCGGCGATTTCCTGAAGCATTTTTATCCGTTCCGGATTGGCGGGATTTTCCAGCACGTCTTGGGAATCATACGGCAAACGAGCACGGTGATAGCCCACCAGATCGCGCATTAAACGGATAAACACCAGATTGACCGAATTACGAAAGGCCTCACGCAGCGGCAAGATCCGCTTGTTGTCTTCCTTCTCGAAATTTTCAAAGTGAAGGAGCCCGCCGCTGGTGAAAAACTGCTCGTAGGGACTGGCGGAGTAGCGCCGTTCCATGGCGAGATCGAGAAACGGCTGTAGGGCAAGATCCGTTTGGCTCTCCAGGGTTTCGATGGCCCACTTCGTCAGCGGATCACCCGCGCTTTGCGCCCTTTGCGCGAGCTGCTTTTTATCCAATCCCGCCAGCTCGCCGTGGAGTCCGGCCATCACTTCCAGATAGTGGGTGACCGTGCGCAGCTTGGCGGTGCTGCCCAATTCCAATTTCACGCTCCTATTGAAATCGAAGGGCGCGGCGAAATTGTCCGCCTGGACGCGGATCAGATTACCGCCGGGAGTCGCTTCGACCAGCAGAAAAGAATAAATCACCTTGGCTGGATCGGAGTTCTCCAAGAGCCATTTGCCGTTCAGTCCCTGAGCGCTGATGAACTTGGGGTCGGCCAGGCGATTCAGAAACTCAGTGACATTTTTTTGCAGCGTGACATTGAACGTGCTATCGACTTGCAAGTGAAGCCGGCTGAGGTCGTAGAGATTTGCGATACCGAGCGCGTCCATCATGTTCATGCGAATCGCGTTGGCCGCCTTGTTTCTACTCGACGAAGGTTGCGGCGGCAACGGCGCGGCGGGAAGAAAGTGGATCGGAGTATCTTGCAGCTCCGCCGCCATCTCCCAATCGATCAGACCGGCGCGCGCCATCAGACGGGTGAACTGGCCGACTTTTTCTTCCAATGACCCGCGCTCCTCGACGAGAAAAACCGAGGGCGCGCGCACTGAGATGAGCAGCGTCAAGATATGTTTGAAGGCTCGGACTTTTTCCGGCGTTCGGCCTGGTACGGTGAGTGCCGCCACGACGTCGCTCAAGCGCATGCCGAACCAGGCGTAGAGGCCTTCGCCGACACCGTGGATCTCGCCATAACCTGGCGCGGCGGCTAGCGGCACGGTATTGAGATAGTCGACGATGATGCGTTCGCGCCAGGCGCGGGTATTGGCGCCTTCATGGTACGCCTTAAGGCTCGCGCCAATGATTTGGCGGAGCTTCTCCACGGGTGTGTCCGTGCGGCCGTTGGGTGAGTGGCGAAATTTTTCCAACTGCACCGCCAGGGTACTGCCGCCTTGCACCGGCACCGGTAAATGCAGCTTGGCACCGACGTACATCATGGCAGCTTTGAGAATTCGGTCCCATTCGATCACCGGATTCTGCCACGCCGTAGCGGGGTGATCGAGGTCCCGGTTCTCAAGAAACAGGAGCGCCTTGACCAGCAGCGGCGGGATATCGTCGATCTTGTCAAACAAAAATTCTGATTGCCCGTAGCGAAACAGCGGTGCACCCTCAACCCCGCGGATTTCCAGACCAGCGTCGGGTCGTTCGGTATAGGGCGGAGAAATACCGTGGTCAAACAGCGTAAGCATGGTTTCCGATTGGCGGACCTGTTGGGCGACTTGGTATCCTTGAGACGCCAAGCGCGCTTGAAAGACCGGCAACTTGGAATAGCCGCGCCGATCGTCGAATGGCGCCGATCGCGGAAAGCGAATGTCTTTGCTCGATCCGTCCTTCAGGTTGAAATACAGGCGCTCGTTGGTACTGGTAAAGATCCACGACTGCAGGATCGATGTCTCGAATTCGATAAAGACGCAAAGGAAAAGGACGAAAACAGCGCCGAGCCAGCAGAGCCAAATTTTAAGTCGCCGTTTGCCGACCAACGAAAGGAGACGAGAGATCAGCGAAGGAGTCCCTGAGATCTCGGATGGAATGGATTTCCCGTTCATTAAAGTGACGAAAGAGAATACCATATTCTGCGCGAAATACTAAGACGAATTTGAATAACCGTCGTTTCGACGGCATGAAAAAATTCGCCATAATTTAACAATTCTTTTCCGGCAAAAATGTGATAGCGGATGGATTAACAGGAGTGTCATCAATGAGCATCGAAGAGTTACGCGGCTTGGTCGAAAAAAGACGGAGCACGCGGGGTTACGACGAGAGCCGGGAGATTTCAGACGAGGCCCTGCATACTATTCTCGACTGTGCCCGCTGGGCGCCGTCGGGCGGCAACGGCCAGCCTTGGGAATTTATCGTCGTTCGCGATCAGGCGACCCGCTACAGGATCGCCGACTATTATATGAAACAGATGGAGCAAAAGCGCGAAATGGATCTCGCTGTACGCGGCACGGCGAAAATGACCGGCGACGGCTTCCGCCACGCGCCGGTGCATATCGTCGTGCTCGGCGATCCGAGAGTTAAAGAAGCTTATCCGATTCGCACCAAGTTAGAGAAAGCGGAGTCGCATTTCATCACCGGCTTGGCCAACGCGACGTTGCTGATCCATCTGGCCGCGACTTCGCTCGGCCTGGCATCGCAGTACGTGAGCGACGCCAATTCGCCCTACATGGAAACGATGCTCAAAGTTTTGCTGAAAATTCCCGACCCCTTGCGCATCTATCATCTGATTCCCATCGGTTATGGCAAGGGAAATGTCGTCGCGCCGCCGCGCCGGAGCTTGGAGGAGGTCATCCATCACGAATCCTATGATATGACTAAGTATCGCGCAGACGCAGCCTTTGACAGTTTCGTTAAAACTGCGACGCTACAAGGAGCCTATGGCAGAAAGGGCGGTGCACAGGGCGAAGTATGAAATCGACAGCGTGGCGGATCCTGGCGCGGCTCGTGCGAGCGACGAGCAAACCGAACTGGTCTTTGGGACGGTAGAGGTTGGCCTGTGTCCACATGCGTTCAGGTGAGCTATATGTTGGAGGAAACGATAGTCGGTTGAGGAGGAGCGATCTATGTTGGCAACGCGAGTGCTGCAAAAGGAAGGCACGTTTTACTTTATCGCCTATAAGGCAGCGGAGCTGCTCGACCGGGTGAGTTTTTCGAGCCGCTACTATTTCGAAGGCGAGGAGATTGAAGCCGATGAACCCGGCGACGACGAGGTTGCCAAGTTCATCGCTGGAATCGAGAAAAGCGAAAAATCATTTCAACGGCTGCTTAACCGGCGCAAGATCGGCCAGATCGTTAATTTCTACGAGACGGCGGTCAGTCAGCCGCTGATTCCGGGCACGATCCTGCTCTTCACCGACGAAACGCTGCGCTTTCGGCGCTCTGATGCCGCGGAAAGCGTCGGTTTCTTGAGCGAGCCAAATGGCAGGTACCTTGTTATCGACGGTCAGCACCGTCTTGCGGCACTGCATTTCTTCCGCCGAAAGCATCCCGAGCAGATCGATCGGATCGAAGTTCCCTGCGTGCTGTTCGACGGCAGGAGCGCCGACTTCGCCACCGAGATGTTCGTGATCATCAATTCGACCCACACCAGGATCAATAAATCCCATTTGGTGGATCTCTACGAACGGGTCTCCTGGGAAACACCGGAAAAGAAGTTTGCGGCCAAGCTGGTCAACTTGCTTTACGAAGAATCCGACTCGCCCCTGCGCTACCGCATCAATCGTCTAGGCGGGCGAAGTCGGCAGGAGAAATGGATTTTACAGTCGGAAGTGTTCAATGAGGTCTTCAAAGTCGTGCAGCGAAACCGCCGCTTCTTCGACGATCACTTTGGTATGCGCGCGGACCGCGCCTACGCTCTCCTGCGGGATTATCTCAAAGCCGTGCGGGACGTCATGGACGCCGTTTGGGGCGACAATGAAAAATTCATGTTTACCCGCGACGTAACTTTGAAGGCGCTGTTTCGTGTCTTCGCTGATCTCATTCGCAACCGCAAGATCCTTCAGGCCTGGGATGAGGACCGCTCCTCCAAGGTTTTCACAAACGTCATCAAACCCTGGGCCGATTTAACCCGAGAGTTTCGCGCCGAAGGTTTTTACGAACGTTTCCCGGCCAAGGGACAGGTGGAGCGCGTCCGGCGTATTCATACCCGGCTCAGTCAAAAACTGAACCAGGAATGAAACGGACTCGACCCGCCATTCTCATCGCCCGAGCCGCTGTGGCGGTAATTGACCGTGATCTGTTGCCGGCATCGTAAAAAAGTAAAAAGCCCGGCTGGGTAAACTCCAGGCCGGGCTTTATGAAATGGGTCAAAGATCAGTTGTGATCGTCTAGTCTGCCAGCACGCCCATGTCCTGGCCGCCGCCGTGCTGGTAGATGATTCTTTTGCCGGTCTTTTCGTCGATTTCATTGCGCTGGCCGCCGGCCTTGGCGACATCTTCCGGCGTCGCCTTGTGGCTGTTGCCCAGCAGAACCATCGGCTCATCGTAGGGATTGGATCCTTCATAAAATTCATGCGCCGGAATGCTGATAATCTTCCCTGGAGAGAGCTCGTGCGATTCGTTTAGGCCTTTCATGTTGCCGCGGCCGGTGAGCACGTAGTAGGTGCGGTCCGACGGGTGGTTGTGCATTCTCTGCACGTCGCCCGGTGGAAAAATCAAAACCCACGTTTCGAGGTTTTCCCGCCGGTATAGATCGATGCGACGCTGCCCTTTCTTTCGCTGCTTGGCGATCTGGGAGATGTCCTTCACTTCCATGCTGACCTCCTTTTGGTTTGTTAGAACATCAGGCGACTACTTGGCAACGACCAAACTCTATTCCCGAGGGAGGTCGAGTGTCAAGAATCAGAGCGTCGATGATTCAATGGCCCGGCATCGCGGTTTGTTTGCCGGGACGAGGCATAATATAGAAAAGGAAGCGGTGGTTTAGTTGTCGAAAGGAGCGGAACGATGAGCCTGGTTAATCTCAACGTCATGTACGGTCACCTCGAAGGCGCGGGACACGATTTCGCGCGCGATCCGACCGGCTATCTGTCGATTGAAGCTGGAATCTTTCGCAAGCATGGCCTGGAGGTTTCATGGCAGCATGTGCAGGGAACCGAAGAACGTTATCGCCGGCTTGGCGACGGCACCGCGCATGTTTCGCTCGTTGTCGGTAGGGCGTCGTTACAGCATTTTCTAACTTCGAAAGCGACGCGGCTTATCGGTTGCGCGATGAACACCTGTCCTTACTATCTGGTTGCGGCGCCAACGATCACGAAGCTGGCGGATCTAAAAAATAAGGCAGTGGCTTGCCGCGAAGGGCCGTTGCGCAATACGCCCATCGCCGAAACGTTCGATAAACTCACCCGGCTCCGAGTCGGCGCCGATCTCTCGCTCCAGTTGCCCCAGGGGGATCAAGACGCGTTCAATATGCTGGTCAACGGCAAAGTTGACGGTGCATTCCTACCGCGTCCGTTCGCTTTTATCGCTGAGGAACAAGGCTTCAAGCGAATCACCGAATGGCCGGAGGTCGTCGACGATCCGCTGCCCATTACCATCGAAACCACTAGAAAGTTGCTGAGCGAAAGAGAAAAAGATTTGGCGACGTTTTTGACCGCGCACAGCGAAGGGATTCGTCACTTTAAGTCGCATCGAGCTGAGGCGATCGGCATTTTGGAAAAACAATTCGGCCACTCATCGTCGCTGGCGCAAAAAACTTTTACTGACTACATCGCCTGCATGGACGAAACACTGAAAGTCGATTTTAGACAATTTGACAAATTACTGTCCCAAATCGCGCCCGAGATGGCGCCCAGTGCGCAACAAGTCGCGTCGGAATGGATTATGTCAGGCGCCCTGCGCGTAGCGTAACTCCGCGGGCAGGGCTTGTTACTAGCGCGTGGCCCGGGATTTTTGCTATAGCTCTGTGGATTGAAGGCTTGGCGCAGATTGAGAAAACGATAAGGAATTGAAAGACGTGCACAAGAGCGAAGCCACAGACGACGAGGTTTTCTTGATAAATCGCTACCTCCTTTCGCTTGCGTTAATTTTATTTGCGCTCGCTTTTAGCCTTTTGCAGAAGGCGTCTGGTGCCGAAGTCATCATCGCGCTGCCGACCAAAAGTTTTCAGCAGATTATTTTTCCCCTGGCGCTGGAGCGCGGCTACATGAAGGAAGAGGGCATCGATCTCAAGGTCACTTTCATGGAGCCGACGCCGAGCATCCAAGCGCTGGTCGCTGATAGCATTCAACTGACAGCTTCCGGCGGCAGCGCGTTGGTCGCCATCACGCGCGGCAACATCCCGGCGAAAGTTGTTCTGGCGGTGAATGATCGGGTGCATCAATGGATTCTCAGCCGGCCCAACATCACCAACATCAAGGATCTCAAAGGAAAGAAGATTGCCACCACGGGCGTCGCTTCGGTATCCACTTTCATGTTCAAAAATATTTTGCCGAAGTACGGTCTCGACGGTAAAGACGTTGTGTTTACCGATCCCGGTGTCGGCAATCAGGCCGTAGCGCTCATGTCGGGAGCGGTCGACGCCGCCATCGTCAGCGTCGAGCAACGCTACGCCGGGATCGATAACGGCATGAAAGAGCTTATGTATCTAGGCAACGAAGTTAAAAACTCCTGGGGCACCTCGGCGGCCTCGGATAAATTCATGAAGGAGCAGCCGAAGTTGATGGCCGGTTTCACGCGTGCGACGCTCAAAGCGCTGCGTTTGATACGCAAGGATCGTGACGGAACGATCGCCGCGTTTGGCAAGTTCTCAGGGTTGCCTGCGGCGACCGTAACCCGTTTGTACGACGATTTGATCGGCACTTTCACCGCCAACGGCGCAGTCGACGAAGACACACAGAAAAATGATCTGGCCGTGATCCGCCAGGTGCTCGATGCCAAAGAAACGCTGGCGCCGGCGCGGGCGTTCGACTTTAGTTTCGCTTTGGAAGCCGACCGGCAGTTGAATAAGAGCGGCTGGAAGCCATAGAATTTGGTCTAATGGAGTGATGCAGTAGTGGGGTGTTGGGGCCGGTTGGGTACATTTGGATTTAACCAATTAAGATCATTTTGAGGGAGGATTCATATGCCAGGGATAATCGATGCGGATACGCATATCTCAGAGAGCGAAGCGATGTGGGCGATGATGGACAAGGAAATGTACCCGCGCCGGCCGGT
>WNGO01001932.1_pt1 | contig 15192 bp, 24 predicted proteins | sample 5400511 | NCBI WGS metagenome assembly WNGO01 (sample SAMN13153380, study PRJNA577476) | soil metagenome | isolation source: 20 cm soil or saprolite under Garry oak tree replicate 2 | place: USA:California | collected 2016-06-15 | reverse complement strand
CAGTACGCCTGCCTGCAGCTGTTGGATCACTGCGCAAAGCCAGACTGGTATGATTCCAGTCTTTCCGCCTCCGGTGGGGATATATAAGTCGTTGACGGGCTGGCCCAGGTTCACTGAGTCAAAGAGCCTCACCTGCCAGTTGTACGGCGGGTATCCCGTCAGTTTTTTGAAGAGCGCCCTGAACTGCTCCTTATCTCGCGCTTGTGTTGACACTGCTGTTTCCGTTCCGTGCCCTTCGTACGCTTTCGTCCGGCCCGACTGAAAAACCAATCTTATCTTACATGCTGGCGGGTGATGAAGCTTCGGGTAGAGGCCCACTTCCCTCCTAATTATTTGTTCACACCCTCAGCAAAAGCAGTGAGATCTCGCGAGCCCGGACCATCACACTGGCCGTTCACGTCCCGCAGCTCGAGCCCGTATCGCACGCGCTCGGCGTCGTGATCGAAGAACGCATACGCTAGTTCCGGAGATTGTCTCGCGTCCCAGGTTCGCATGAAGTAACAAAGATCACCGTCTCGCGAAGCTACCACGGAGTCGAAACGAAGTTTCTGCGCCGGAGTGACCTCGTAGATATCGCGGAGTATTGTGGCGCCTTGAACGGCTCTCTTCTCGAGCTTCGGTTGGTGCCATGCCACCGAGACAGTCTCCGCGAAGAGGTGGTGCGTTCTGTGTTCCTGCTGCAGAAATGCCGGGATGCCGGCGAAGATCAAGAAAGCAAGGAGTGTATACTTCATGGCGCCGCCTCCGGCGCAAAGAAAAACGCGGGTAAATCTTCGTCTGTTGCGGCGTAGGACACCGGCTTCGCGTCGCCTTTCAGCGTGATTTGCATCCGCTCGAGCCGCGACCGACGCTTGCGCGCCCGTGTTGGATGTCCCAGGTGTTGCAGGTCGAAGCCCAGGCCGGCGGCTTTCGCGAACTGAGTGCGGTACTCAACGTCTTCCGCTGTTTTGTCGTACTTATCAGACACGTCTTTACTAGAATGGCCCATCCAGGTACGCAGAAGGGTCTCAGGCACTCGAGCTTTCCTAAGGTGGGTCAGGCGGTATCGCCTGAACGAATGAAACCCTGGAATCCCACGTTGGCGCAGCCTTCTCGTTACGGTCTCCAAATTCGAAACGGCGCCGTTTTCTGATTGAAACAGGAACTGTCCGGGCTGGATCTTATACTTACTGATGAATTCCGCTATGCGGCTTGGAAGGCGCGGGTCTAAATCTATGTCCCGTTTTGCGGCCGCGGTCTTCAATTTGCCGCGATATTCCTGATTTTTCCAGATGCTCGCCCGCACTTTGATTATGATTACGCCCTCCGCTTCTAGGAATGAAGTTTGGTCTTCCGCAACAACCCCCACGCGAATCGCCAAAGCCTCGGAAATGCGCAAGCCTGTTCCGGCCAAGATTACGTAAAGGAGTTGCTCCTGATGCGAACGCGCGTCCTTGATCGCTTTGTTGACCTGCTCGACGGTAGCACAAGGCTGCCTCTGGTCTTTCACTGTTGGCGCGTCAATAAACGCGTGATTCCACGCTCGAGGGTAAATCTGTTCACCGGTCGCAGGGTCGACTGCGCTGGCCACAATTTGCTTAAGCGCGGCCAATGTCTCGCCGATCGTCTTCGCCGAGCCAGGGATCCTTCCCGCAAGGCTTTTTAGAAAGCCGTTGTGGATCTCCGAAAGCAAGGTTTCGGCACCCACCAACGGAAGCAGCCGGTTCACGTGTGCGCGGTAGGTGGCCAGCGTCGCCGGGGAGACTGGTTTACGTTTCCGTGCCTCGAGGGCGGCAAGCCACGCTTCGGCCTGCACGGAAAATGTGTGCGTCATTGCTGCCCTCCGCTATCTATAGCTTGGTTCTTCCTGCGGTATTCAACGAGGGCCCGACGCACCACGTTAAGTTGATCAGCGTGCTTCTTGAACCACTCGTGATCTTCCGGTTTGATGTACACGGTGACCGGAATAAACTCTAGTTTCTTTACTGCCTTTTTCGTAGCCACAATGTTCCTCCACTGTACCACTAGTATGCCATTGCATCAGAAGCAAGTCAAGTCGGGTCAATTGCGCCCGGACTACTACTGAACCTCCGGCTCAAAGCGCTTCGCCCCAGGTCCTGGCGGCGTGTAGAACTGAGCTTTCTCGCCTTTGCTCTTGGCGTCCCGAATGCACTCTTGGCGGGTCATCCAGGGATACGTCGGCAATCCGTCTGCGGAATCCTGGCTGTAACCGTCGCACCAGCGATAATCGGTGCCACGCTCGATACGCCCGCGGTAAACATACGTAATGACTTGTTTCTGCTTCATGCGTTGCCCTTTCTTGGGAATGTTTCCCGGCAAGCCCACCATCTAAGATGGGCTTGACGCGAACACTACTATGCTTTGTTTCGGTAAGGAGTCACTCTTCGCGTCCCTCGCACGAGACAATCAGGGACCCGGAAACCTCTGTATTGACTGTGGGAGTGCGTCCGTTGCGGCAAGAAACGATAGCTTGCCACTCGTTTACTTGCGTTAACTTGACTCTGTGCTGCAATTTCTCCGTAGCCTTGACCGCCACTACGAGAAACAGACAGGCCAGCAATACACCTATTGATTTTTTAAGCATTGGTCCTGCTTTCTTGGGAGCGTATCCCTTGAGACTCCCAGCGAACGGACTGGGAGTCCTAGCGATACACGCTCGCGCCTATCTTTGCATTAAGTTGGCGTAGTCTAGACTCTTGACAGTCTCTAGCCATTGTTGGCTAAGCTGTTTGCGAATGAGATAGCCTATTACTTGTGCTTCTACCGCGGTTTTGCGGAAGACAAGGAAGGCAGTAGCGCGAGGCATCTCCTTTGACTGCGCGCCGTGCTGTACTTGTCCCATGAGAATCAGTTTAGATGCGGTCTCGCTAGAGAATCCGGGCACGCTTGGCCGGTTTGACCTATGCTGCCGTTCGTTAGCACACTCGCGGCCTAACAATGCTGCCAAGTCATCAGACCAGGAGATATTTTCCGCGTAGTCTCGGAGACACACTCCGTCTTCGTTCCTTTCTTTGTCGGCGAGAGCGTACGCGTTGTTTATCGCGCTTCGCATTTCCCGCCAAAGTACATCTACCTTTTGTTTAGTATTCATTGCTATTCCTTTCTCGTTTTTAACGTCCTGACCGGACGGATTTATGGCGTTACTTTCACCGACCTCGACAGGCGCACACGTACACTTCGAGTAAGTGCACTTATGCGCCTAGCGCGGTGGGCGATTAGGTTGGAGTTGCAGGTAAATTACTAGGAAGGTTTAGACGGCGCAGGGTGCCCCGTTAGTCTGTCTTGTGTTGCACGTTCTCGAAAGCCTTGGCAATCGCGCGAGTCGAGAATCCGTACGCTTTCAGTTCATCCTTGAGGTTGGACAGTTCTTCCTGCTCCACTTCCTCAAAGTAGCTTTTCTCGGAATCAGATTCGATTCCCCAAAGGCCTCCGGAGTGAATCCGCTGAACAACCTGAGTTTCAGGATTCCAGACTTCTGCCTCGGCGCTAATGCCTATGAAAGACCAGTCACCTCGATTGAGAGATTCCATGCGTTCGTAGTCTTGACGGACGTATTTGCGAACCTCTTCCGGGGTGTTTTCTGGCAAAGCTTTGCCTTGTTTGTCTAAGTAGTTAAAGGACGGATTGAAGTAACGGTATTCGCCGCGTTCCATATCCCCGCGGCCGCCACAATCGCAAGCATCTATATCCTCAATCAGTTCGCCTACCACGTCATAGGCTTCGTCTAGCGCACCCTTTTCCGCGTCTAGCTTTTCGTTTGCCAGAGTGCCGTTGTATTTGGCTAAAACATCGTTGTGTAAATCTCCAATGGTCTGTTGGACGTGCTCCAAAGTTTTCTTGGCGTCCTGTGCGGACGGGAGCACGCCGGCGCAGTCTTCCGAATGCGCGCGGTCAATCGAGAATTCAGACCTAGGCCGGTTGCTGTATTCGCCGAGCCAAGACGTGTCTGGGCTCTCGTCAACCATTCGCTTGAGCGTTACTGATAGGATGCGTTTACCTTTTTTCATGGTGCGTCTTTCCTCTCTTTTCTGGGAGTGTGTCCCATTGGACCATCCACTCAGGACGGCCCTAGCGATACACTTACGCCGAGGTGTTGAGATACTCTTGCGCGTCGCGAGATAGCGCGGCCAGTGCTTCGCCGTTGACTCCGGCCGGCTCTGCAATGTCTAGTCCGGACTCGCCGTTGAACCATTCGATGTCCACTAAGTCACCGTTGGAAGCGAACGAAAAGATGACGCCATAGTCGCCGCCAAATCGCATGCCACTGCAAGGCCAACTATCCGCGAATCGCGCAACTCCGCCGGACGTTGCCATCACTTGACGGGAGTTGAGCGCTACAAAGTCATAATCTGCTTTGCCCATTGGTACTCCTCCTTTTCTGAGAGAACTTCGCAAGCGTACCAATGCTTCCGAGGTACGCTTACGCTCTTCTCTAGCGTTAGAATGGTTTAAACTGTCCTTGCTCCCAACGTTTGCGCCATATGTGAGTGCATTGCATATTGCTTTTGTACTCGGAAGATTCCTGCAACCAGGAATCATCTTTGCGGTCAAACATGCGGCCGTCTGGCCCTATGCTAATGGCGATAAGAGGAGATGCCGGCGCGTCGCCCGTAGTCCAGTCAATCGGTACCTCATAGAGCATAGAGAAGAGCACGTCATTCGCGCCGTGTATCGCACTTTTAGCCCAACCGGGCAACGTCTTATACTCTGGCGTTTCCCAGACGTACTGTTTCATGCGCGCTATGTGCTCATCTAAGGTGCGGGCAAAATGCGCGGATTCGCGATACACAGACTTAATCCGCTGGATTAATTCCTGCTCTCTTTTGCTGGCAAGGTTCAGTCTCATAAGTTGCCTCTCAGTATTTGGATTGAAGACAAACTATTCGCCTGTCTCGGAGCACACACGTTCTGCTTTGCGACGTTGCAACGTATGTGCTATGTGGTAGGCGAATCCGGGAAGGAATCTAGGCGGAGTTACTTCTGGGGTTACTTGCGGCTGAAAAACTTCTTTTCCATTAATTCGGCCGCGTGCTTCTTTGCGGATTCAAAGTCATTCCAGAAACGTACTCCCGAGGAATACCAAGCTTGGAAGCATTGCGACGGATTCCCGTCTTTGTCTTCCCACTTGCTTGTAACTGCCAGTTCTGGGAACAAGGGCAGGTACAGGTTATAGCGGACATCTTGGCGCAGAGCGTAGTCAAACGTCTGGTGCAAGTATTCCTTGATGTCGTTCCGATTGCTTCCCCCGACGCGGAGAGTAAAGCCAAACTGCAAAGACGGCTTGACCGTCAACGTGTGCTCTGTCCATCCGTCCCAGTAACCTACGTCATTCATGTGTTGAAAAGAGCAGTAGAGAACAAGCTTATCCGCGTGGGACTGGTCTAGGTCAATCTTGCAATCGTGGGGAAGCAAGTCAACCAAAAGCGTAATAGTCTCGGAATGTTTGTCGAACCATTCCGAGTTAGTACCCTGGCAAGCTTTCCTTGCCTGAATTCTGCTTGCCAGTTCTGCATAGAGTTTACGTTCCATGTTTGTGTCCTTTCCGCTGTAAGGGTAGCGTGCCCATTTTGAAGTAACTTCGCGCGACGGCTGCTAGCGCTACACAGCCGTCCCATGCAGTTACTTAACACGGACCAAAACTTGCGTCTTGGTGGCGTCTATCGTCTCGACTAACTTCGATTCGATAGACTTGCTACCGAATAGCTTGCGTCGCATGCTTGCTGACATTGAATCCTCCGAATTGGGAGTGTGTCCCTTGATGCGTCGCCCGCAACAGCTGCGACGCACTAGCGATACACTCAACCTCGCGCGAATATCGCCACCAGAGTGGCAACGAACACCATTCCCATAGCGATACCGATAAAGATTGCAGGTATGTCGTTTTTCTGATTTACAAGGATGTCCATTCGATTCTCCTGTAAGTACTTCGCACGTCCTGCTTTGCAGAGCAGGACGTATGCTGCACTTACTGGCCGAAGACATAAGCAAACGCGAGTAAGACGCCAATGCTGGCCGCAACCATGTATGGGAAAATTCTGATTTGCATTGAAACCTCCGTTTGTACTTCGCGCGGCCGAGTAACTTGGAATCTGCTCGGCCGCATGCTGTACAAAAAGTTTTCTAGATTGTTTTGCGGGATCCGGTAGGCAATGCGTTTCGCCTGATACCTCGACGCGTGGGACGCGTCCCCTGTCTGTCCTTCCCTACTAACCTCGGCCGAATCGCGCGAGAGGTTTTCAGTTCTCAGACTACCTAGGCGCATTCGCCGCATGCTTGGCACGCGAGCATCTAGGCTGAAGTATTGCCCGCTATCGCGGCCGTTTTTACATCTCCGGCCGTTCGCCGACGTTTGTTGACGTCGGATTCGCTTAGGACTTGGTCTCTGGCGGGTGGCCCGATTTGTTGCCTACTGCAATATCCGCGCGGCCAAGAGTACCGTTCGCTTGCGCTCTTCCGCGTGACTGGCTTTGCGGTCTTTCATGCGCTTGCGAACGGCAATTCCTAGTGCATGCAATGTGCCATTACTGCACTAGCACAAGGCCATTGCCGCAAGTTCAGAAAACTAAACGGTTTGCCGCTAACCTGCTGCTTAGATGCCATTACTCTAAATTTTCTAGGTCGGGCAAAAAGACAATTTTTGCTCATCCCGCGGAGGCGTTTTATTCGCCTGCCGTTCGTTTTTTGCGTGTTAAACCGTGTAACATCACACTAATGGCAGTGTGCCATTTTGTGTCGGAAGAATTTGCCCATTTGTGGCAGGTTTTTCTCGGCCGCGGTTTGGTTTGCTCTCGGCCGTGTGCTCCCGGATCCGACGTGCATGCGCGGAAGATTTATGAAACGCGCGCACAAGATGTAGGGGTCGGCGCAGGATGTAACCCACAAGATGTAGCGGGGCCCGAGACAGGCGGAATACAGCCACAAGATGCAGTGGAGGCACAGACGAGGACCGCAAGGGGTTGTGGACTTTGTCTGACACAGTACTTTGTGACGAAGACCTTCGTACGTCGGGGCAGAAACCTGCCCAACACAAGGAAAACAAAAGACTTGCGGCAAAAATGGTTGGTCCCGTTAGTGCGCGGGCCGTTATGACAGGTGTTTACTGTCATCATGTGGTGTTAGGGACGGACTAACCGTATCGTTAGCGCAAGCGAATTGAGTCTAGCCCTCTTGTTTTGTTTCAGTTACGGACCATAAGGGGGTCAGCCTAGGGTAGGGGGGCAGGGACTTCCAAGGTTTCAGGGGAGGTAATCGGTGACCGCACCGATGCTCAAAAAATTTACCAGAATAGGATAAGTACCGTTAAGTCATACTGAATGATGGGACCCCTTTTTCCGAGGTCGGCAATAGTATTCCGGCTCCTGGGAGTCCCACAGGATCCCTCGCCGCCGATCGGCTCACAACCAAGAGCGAGTGTGTTCAGGGATACACACTGCCGACACACAGGCTGGCGCCACAGCGTGCGTCGGCTCCGGACAGGATGTTGCCGTGGCCAACCTGCTCTGATCGGCAAATCCGCCTCCCTGTGCGTTTTGTCGAAGGACTACCGCTGGACGCCCCCGGGCGGCGCTGCCTCAACGCTCCGCGACTCAGGCAACGTCAGGTGTGTAAATATTACTGCCGCCTTTGCCGCCTTGCTGCCGGCTATAGGCGGCAAAATAAACCCAATAGAATGTAGCGTGTAGGGCTGTTTGCCGCCTTTGCCGCCTTATTTCCTACTATCTACATGGAAAAGAAAAAATCCCACACATATGTCGGTTTCCGATATATGTCGTACTCAGATACCTAGACCTACGATGTATGTGCGGGATTTTTCCCCTAGAGAAAAAGTATAGGAATAAGGCGGCAAAGGCGGCAAGGCGGCAAAATAAGTCCTTTGTTTCCGTCGATGGGTATTTTTGTTACATCTCAGTGCCGGTTTCCGCCCCAACGCCACCCGGCAGACGCCCATCCGCCCCGGCCAAATCTGTCTCACATTGAGACACCGTGCGGGCGACCCGCGGGCCGCGGCCGGCGCCTTCCCGAGCTTCGCGTTCCCGCCGTTCGGGCGCACATCCTTATATACGACGCTGTCCCGCCGACGGCTTCCCCAACACTTCCTCGACCGAAATAGACGCGAGCGGGATCCCAGGACGCCAACCCCAACCCAATTGTGCGGGCCGCGCACGCGCCGAGCGTGGAAGGCCCGCCAAGAAAGGAAAAGTAGCTTCGGCCGGCCACCGGGGGCACCACCCCTCGCGGGAACCCTCAGCCACGTCAGTCCTGGTTCCATGCCGCCGAGCCCGGGGAAAGGATCTAGGTGGCTACCCCCTGGCGCCGCTCGTGATGTCTGGACATCATGTCGACCCGACAACGATGTCAACTCGACATCGACAACATGCTGCAGGATCTGCATCTGTTCATCGGTAACAGCGTAACTCGATGAACAGCGTAATTGCATAACGATTGCACATCACCGGCACCCGCAATCGTTTCAGAATCGTTTCAGACGCTCAGGCTCGATATGGCGCAACGCCAACGCTGTCAAGCACTTAGACCACATAATTATCGTTTCAGCGGCTGCCGTAGGCGGTTCGGTGGCGCGTTGTCGTACGCTTTGTGTCCGCGCCATGCGCGCAACGTGCGTCTCCCGCGCATCCAACTACGAACATCTTCGTACTTATGCGGCATCGTGAGTGCAACCCAGTCGCAGTTGCTGTCCAGCCGTCGGACATCGAGCCACAACACCTGGAAGGATCCCTCGGCCGGCCTCCCCAACATTTAAAAGTCCGCCGTCTGGATTAGCTTCATTATTATGTCCACGCCGCTTGCCTGTAGGTAGCCTGTGCACGCCACGCCTGGGACGGCTCCATACTCCTCCTGAGCCCGTCCGTCGCGTCCTGTGGCTTCCTAATGCGTTTTGCCTCGTCTTTGTGGACTTCGACGTGCGAGAAAGTGCTTGACATGGTTCTAGGTGTTTTGGTACCCTCTGTGTTGCGCCACCTGCCGAAAGAAAAAGGTGCGCAAGCCTTCGAGATCGTACCTCCGTGGCATAGCGGCGGGGGACAAACAAGATGCGACTCGAAGGATATAAATCGCGCAAGCCGTCAGAGAGCAGTTCTGAGAAACGCCGCGACCAGCGGTTACAGTTTCTCGTGTTTCGTGATCGAGCAGCACCAGGGAGTTTGGATTCGCAGCGAGTCGGCAAGCAGTTATAGCCGTAAGAAGCCAGACTAGGGGCTGATCGTAAGTTCAACGTACACAATCCGCCAGGATTGGTGTACATGGACTACAACGAAACAGCAGCACAGCAGGCGTCTTCTGCGCCGGCTGAAAATCCAAAATCAACTTCAAGCAATTCGGTCGCTGTATCTGCGTCACGGAGGACCGCGGGCGCAGCCAAGTGCAGTCGAAAAATCTTAAAGTGCCACATGTATCAGTTTAAGGCGGTGCCCCGAAAAATCTTAAAGTGCCACATGTATCAGTTTAAGGCGGTGCTCCGTGGCTAAGGCTGAATGGAAGCGCACCACCGAACTGATTGACGCGGCTTCGGCTATTCTCGATACGCAGCAGCCGATGACCATCCGCCAGTTGTTTTATAGGTTAGTCAGCACAGGCTTGATTCCCAACGACCGCAAACACTACCAACTGGTCAGCCGCATTATGACCAAGGCGCGTGATGACGGGCGCATTCCGTTCCAATATATCACCGACCGCAGCCGCCCTGCATATGTACCCAACGTCTTTGAAGACGCCGCCGACTACGCCGAGGGTGTTCGCCGCGGCTATCGTAAAGACTATTGGGCAACTCAGCCCAACCACGTCGAGATTTGGGTTGAGAAGGACGCCATCATCGGATCTATTGAAGACGTTACCGATCAACTTGGCGTGACTGTTCGCGTCGGTCGAGGTTTTCTAAGTACAACTCGGGCTCATGAAATCGCCGAACGGTTTCGTGCCATCGATAAACCTATTACTGTGTTTTATCTCGGAGATCATGATCCGAGCGGACAGGCGATTGAGACGGACCTGTTTGAGAGAATCCAACAATATGGTAGTGGTCATTTTGAGTTGAAACGACTTGCGATCTTTAAGAAGGACATCGCTGATTACAATCTGCCGCCGCTACGTATCAAGCAAACCGACAGCAACGCTGCTACCTTTTCAAAGAAATACGGTAACGACTGTGTTGAACTTGATGCCCTTCCGCCGGACGTTCTCCGTGAGCGAATCAAGGTTGCCGTCGAAGGCTTGATTGACTTCGATACTTGGAACCGTGCTAAGGCGACCGAAGAAGTGGAGTTTGAAAGTATTCGCAGCACGGTGGCGATTTGGCAAAATCTTAAAACCAACTCTGCCGAAGCGAATGATGCGGGCGATTAAAACGGGTTTCCTGTGTCCCTGATCAGGGCACGGGCGACATGCGTGTTGGGTGGCTTCGCCGAAAGGAGAACTGCCGTTGACGCAGGCCACGTTGGTATCGGATTGAGCGCAAAAATTTTGTTCTGAGTTTCAGGAGTAGGAGTAAGGCCGCAACGTCGCGCGGAGAAGCGGCGCAAACGCGAGCGCAGCGAACAGCGCAGAAGGAATAAAACTATGGGAGCAGTAAAAGTCAAGAAGCAGAACGGTTGCTCGCAACCCACGCCAACCGCGGCTCAGTTTTTCGCTGATTGCGCCGCTGCGGCCGCCGACGGCAAACTACGCCTCCCTCCGCGAGAGCGAAAATACCCACAGGTCTTCTGCTTAAACCACGGCATCCAGCCCGCCCACTTCATTTGCGAACACGTCAGGGACGAGGAGGGCGGCGTGATCACCTACACCGCTTGCGAGCACGTGGTCGGTGGCGAAACTCCATTGATCTTTGATCCCCCCAAAGAGGATTACGACGGCATCGCCTTCTGTGGAGACAATTGCTACGGCGAATGTGTGAGCCGGGCGCACGACAAGTTCTACATTGTGTGCGTCGAGTCCTTGACGACAATTCTAGGCGACCGCCTAACCAACGGTGAGGCATTCTTGCCCTGCTAGCCGCGCAACTTGGCGCAACAGGATTCGAACGCTAAGTGCTCGCACAGCCGCCCGCCGTCCGCGGTCACACGGATGTAAACGACGGCATAGGGCCGAAGGCCCGGAGAGAAGAACGAGTTCGCGTCCGACGGGACGCGGATACGCGCGTAAAGCGCAAACGTGGGGCAGACCCTGAGCCAGCCTGCCCCGCGAAATCTCAAATGGCTCCCAAGGAGATAGAAATGGCTCGACAACAGAAGAAAAAGCAACGCGCTTTCGAAGGCTTCAGCCTTCGGAACGCCGACCAGTACGCCGACGCTGCGCAGAAGCGTTCTTACTACAAACAGAGATTAGTCGATGGACTGGTCGATGAAGCCGCGGCCAAAGAAAATGCTCGTCTACAAAGTCTTGAAGGTTGGGAAGACGATGCCCCGGCGGCGCTTCAGCCGTACGCTTTTGATCCCGAAATAGGTGGCTACGATCCTGGTACGGGTTCGAACGTAGGTTCGGGCGCGCGACTTAGCCGCTCCGGTAGTGCTACAGCTTTCGGCAAATTGTTCGAAGACTATGGCATCAGTGCCTCCGGCACTCGGAAAGTCACCAAAGGCGGTTTTCACATCGACAAGCCGGCCAAGCTTTCTAAACACCCGCGTCGAAAAACGCCGTGGTGGCTTCGTGTTTCATGGAAACATCCGGACATCGTCAAGGAGTTTGGGCAGGTTGATTACGAAATGTTGCGCGACTTCTATCTGTTCCGCCGCTCGGATGAGGAGATTTTCGAAGAGAACAAACTTGTGTTCAAGCGCGAGGCCAGGGAATCCGGCCTGCAACGCGTCGTCAGTTCTGCAAATGCCGTGACCAGACATCGCCTGGATCTCGTTGATGAAGGCAACAAACTGTGGGGCGCAAAAGATCCAGATGCCGCCAAGCCCGCGCCAGAAGATGACGATCTCAACCCATACGGTTTCTTTGCTGCTGGGCCGGTGATTCCCGAGGGCTTCGGGTCCATCTCCTGCGTTGTTCGCGGGTGCCATAGTTATAGTGTTGTCCCGCTGGAAGAGTCTGGCATCTTCCGGCCGTCTGGTTGGTACATTTGCGCGAATCACGGCGATCGCACTCAAAAAAGATTTGTAAGGTATAAAGCACTTGCCCTCAGCAAGTTACGGGTGAAGCCCTGAATTCTGTACAAGTGAAATAGGGCGAAATTGGGTGTTTCGTCACTTTTGTGCCCATGTAATGGGAGGGAGTCCCCAAAGGAATAAGGGTGTCAAACATGGCAGAGAAAAAATTTTTGGTTCAGCTTTCGCCCGGTCAATATTTCGTGGACTTGGACGGGACGCAGATCTCGGTTTCATCGATCCTTTCGAGGGCTGCGCATCTCGACTACACGAAAGCCGATCAGATGTCCCAACGCTTCCGCCGGCGGGGGTCCCCCAACGTTTGCGTAACGGATCATTTTGGTGTGCCGGTCAGGGCCGAGAATTTTGCTGACGAGCGCGCAGCGGCAGACGAGCGTGCCAAAAAATTCTGGGGCGAGTAGGCCGCCACCGCGGCGAGGAGGCCATCATGGACAAACACGACTTAGAACGCGTGATAGCGCGAGAGAAAACTTTGGGCGACACAGGCTTCATCTTTCGCGGCAACGGACAGCCAGGGAACGACACGCCTGCTGCATTAATCAAGAGCCGTAACGAACTACTTCAAGCCGATACGGAAAAGCTCGGGAAAGTAGAGAAGCTGATGCAAACCAAATTCAAAACTGGAGGCTACAGCTATTGGCTTAAGCATCGCGTCGAGGAGGCGATCGGCGAGTACGTGTCGAACGGCGAACTGATCGCAGTCTGCCTCCATCTTGGTTTTTCGTACATTCCTGATGGTCCAAATTGCAGGTTATTTTATGAAGGTGCCTGCCGGCCCAGAAGGAGGCTAACGTGACAGATTCAGTAGTCCAAATTCCTCCGGCACCGCTCGATGAAAAAGGCTTGCTGCAGGCGACGAACGTAGTCGAGCCCAAGAAGCGGAAGACATCCGCCGAACTGAAAACCGCGCGCGAGGCCAAGTGCTTAGGCTTCATAAGCTGGCTTCGAGCCGAGAAAGAGATCGCCGCATCTCCTGACGCGGAGTATCGCGCGGCCCACTGGACGGCCGGCGGGGAGATTCATATCTACTTGACCGAGCCCTTGCGCCTGAGCGCCAGGATGCGGGACGCCATAAACGAGGGCAGACGTCGTCGGCCGGAACAGCATCGCGTACTTGGCTTCGTCGAGAACGGAGTCTTGCGCACATACCGAGATCAACAGTGGCATTTTCACCGCAAGCTTAAGGGGCTGACGTTCAACTATCACATCCTAGTCAACGCATCTAAACTTGGATTCGAGTATGTCGAGATAGAACGCGCGAACGAGGAAACGGGGCGCATGCAAAGACTTGTGAAGGTTTCCGAGCTTTTGGCTTGCCCGATCGTGCCGCGCAGCAACAGCGGTGGATACGAAGTGCAAATCTTGTTCAAGAAGTAGCCCGCGCCGAAACGAAAACCCAAACCGTAAAACCCAAATCGTAAAACCCAAACCGTAAAACCTAAACCGTAAAACCTAAACCGCAAGCAGCGAGATTTCGGAATCTTGAACCAATCCGCAACTCGCGCGTGTATAGGCTGAGTACCAGCCAAAGGTGAGTATCATGTGTGATAAAAAAGAAGGGGTTGTAATCGTTTGGACAAAGAATTGGGGAATAGTTCAGTGTGGCGGTGTTGAAAGCTTAGATCGCTACTTCCTCCACACGCGCTTCATCCGCTCAGGAACCGCTAGGCCCAAGGTTGGGCAAACCGTCCTGTTTGACGTGAGCCCCGAAACTCCTCGGAAAGATCATCTCTATCCTGCCGCGATCCGCGCAGACGTCATCATCGAACCTGTTGCGCCGAAGTCGGAGGTGCAGTCGTGAGAGACCCTCTTGACAACGGACGTACCACGGAGATCCCATTTCCGCCGCCAGTTTCACTAAATGCTCTCGACAATTTGATCGCTCTTAAAGAAGCCGAGATCAAACGCGTTCAAGCAGAGTTAGCGGAAGCAACTGCGCACGCGCCGGAAACACAGGATGTCGCGGAAAAGTATTCAGCCGTTCCGGAAGAGATGAAGCAGCTTTCTCGCTGGATCACCTGGTCTGGCGACATTCACAAGAAGCAGCCATTCATCTCCGGTACGCACGAACCGGCCTCAACAACCACACCAGAGCATTTTGTAAGTTTCGATCAAGCCCTGGAGAACATTCAAAACGAACGTGGTTATCCGCATCTCGGATTCGTCCCGCAACAACCGATCGTAGGCTTGGACTTGGATTCATGCCGCAATCCTCAGACGGGAGAGGTCCAGCCTTGGGCGATTGAATTCTTGAACCGTGTTGGCCCTACTTATACGGAAGTCACGCCGAGTCAAGGTGGACTGCGCGCGTGGGTGAATCTTGCTCTCGGCAAGAAGACGGTAATTAAGATCAAGCCGGAGTTGGGATCCGTAGCCGGCAAGGCGCCGCAGATCGAGCCTCTTGTTAAGAACTATGGAACGATCACGGGGCAACGGCACAACGACGCGCCTTCGACCATCGCCAGCATCAGCGAGCAGCAGTGGCATGTGATTCAAAACTACATGCAATCGTTTATCGCCGAGGAGCCGGCCAATCAGGCGCAGAAGATCGAAACCAATGAAGGCGCGCTTATTCCGCACGGCCAGATTCACGCCGCCCTAGTTAGCGAGGCCGGCCGCCTGCGAAAGTTCGGACACGAAGTCGCGGCCATAGAAGTTGCGCTCGTCAGTTGGGCGCACGCGCATTGCGTTCCAACGATCGACCAAGACAAAGTCAAACAGATTGCGCGATCGATGGCCAACTACAAGCAAGACGACCCACGACTTACAAACGGCGAGTTTAAAGTTGATCTCCGGGCTCAAGAACGGGAAGGGGCCATGAGGACGTTGGACGCGTGGCTTGTCGGTGAGAGCGAGCAGCCTGAAGACGTTTTTGAATTAAGCGGCTTGCTCGACAAAGCTAAGTACTACAAACGCCGTGACAATATCGCTAAAAAGTCGGGCATCCCAAAGAAAGCCCTGGATGACGAGCGAAATAAGCTTATCAAGCAAACCCAGGTAGAATCCAGCAAGGCAGCTAAGGCTGTTTCCGTTTCTAGCTTTGTTTCCCAGGAAGGCGGCGAAAAAACCA
>WNGO01002410.1_pt1 | contig 15195 bp, 11 predicted proteins | sample 5400511 | NCBI WGS metagenome assembly WNGO01 (sample SAMN13153380, study PRJNA577476) | soil metagenome | isolation source: 20 cm soil or saprolite under Garry oak tree replicate 2 | place: USA:California | collected 2016-06-15 | reverse complement strand
CGATGTTCCAGTTTGGCCACAGCACGCCCGCGTAGAACGTCGGTGACTGGCCATCCGGATAGAGGCCGCCGAACGCGTCGAGCGTATACATCGATTGGCTCGGCACCGGAGTTGGCGTCCGGGTTGGCGTTGGTGTGGGAGTGGGCGACGGCGTTGGCCTCGGCGTGGGAGTCGGGGTTGGCGCCGGCGTGGGAGTCGGGGTTGGGGTCGGCGTGGGGGTTGGGGTTGGCGTGGGGGTTGGGGTCGGTGTTGGTGTTGGCGTTGGTGTTGGCGTTGGTGTTGGTGTCGGTGCCGGGGCGGCCCCTGGTGCCAGGAAGGGAATCAACCCCGATCCCAGCGGCGACCCGAGCCCGGTGACCAGGTCGTAGCCCGGTCCCGCGGAACAGCCGGTCCCGCAGTTGCCGTTCGTGCCGAGGGTGATGTCGCGATAGTCGGCCGCATACGCGCTGCCGGTCGCCGCCTGGTAGAGGGCGCCGGGGGTCGACGTCAGCGGGCTCGTGCGCAGGCTGTTCGCCATCGCCAGCAGCCCGGCCCACTCGGCGGTTGAGGCGCTCGTTCCGCCGAACTGATACCAACCGGTCGTGCCGTTGAACGGCGTGGAGTCGTAGACCGCCACCCCGGTGGTCGGGTCGCCATCGAGGCTGACGTCGGGGATGCTGCGCATGGCGCCGGCGATCCCGAAGTTCGCCTGGAACGCCGGCTGCCTTTCGTACCCGCTCGCACCGCCGCCGCTGCCGCTCCAGGCTGTCTCCGGTCCGGTCAGGGCGCCCGACGCGTCGAGCGGCAGGCTCGTCCCGCCGACGCCGATGACATAGGGCGACGCGGCTGGATACTGGGTGCCGCTGCCCTTATCGCCCGAGGCCGCGACAAAACTGACGCCTGACGCGCGAAAGTGAGAGTCGTCCGCCGTTTCGTCGCTCGTCTCCGCGCCGCCCCAGCTCATCGAGACGACGGAGGCACCGTGGTTGACCGCGTAGTCGACCGCCGCCAGCAGGTTGTCCGAATAGCGGTCGATCGACTCGACCAGGAGGATCCGGGCGCCCGGTGCGATGGCGTGGACCCACTGAACGTCCAGCGAGATCTCCCCCGCCCACGTGGGATCGGCGGGCGGCAGGCCCTGTGGCGTGGCGACGGTGAGGCACCCGTTCGCGATCGTGCAGGTGGGCAGTCCGAACTGCGCGTCAAATGTCTGCAGGTCGGCCTCGACGCTCGGGTCGTCGTAGGCGTCGATGATGCCGACCGTCTGGCCGCTCCCGCATGGATGCGCGGCATCGCTGGAGCAGGCAAGGCGATCCAGGGCATAGGCGTGGAGGAATTGCGCGGGCGCGTAGCCGCTGACGTAGAGAGCCGTGGCCGCCTTGCGGGCGTGGATCGGGGGACTGGCGGCCCTTGAGTGGTGCACCGCGGCAAACGCTGAGCTCGAGCCCGCTGCCGCGATGAACGCCGTGGCCAGCGCCATGGCGTGCGCCAGCGCCGGGATCCTGGAATGCCTCCCCAACCCGAGAAATTATAACGACGCTATTAGGCGGTTACATATGGGGCCGGGTACGCGCGCCCGGCCCCTACCACAGCGACTACTGCGCCATCAGTTGCACGCCGAGGTTGGTATCGGGCCAGTAGCCGCCGGTCGGCACGGCCGGGATTCCACCGAATTGATGCAGACCACCCCACCCGTCCAGCACCCAGCCCTGCGGGCGGGCCGCCGTGCTCCCCGGGGCGAGACGGACGGCGCGGGCGATGTCCCAATTCGGCCACATTGCGCTGATCCCGGTCACCGCGCCCGCGCTGCCGAAGGGATGGACGCCACCCCAACCGTCGAGCGTGACGCCCGAGACGTTGCTCGCCGTGCTGCCCGGTGTCAGCACGATGTCGCGGGCGATACTCCATGACGGCCAATAGGCGAAGTTCGTGATGGCCGGCGGCAGCGGATTCGTTCCCACAGCGAACGCGTGCACTCCACCCCAGGCGTCCAGCGTGTAGCCGCCGGTCCCATCGCTGAGCAGCACGACCCGCTTGGCGAGGTTGGTATTCGGCCAGTAGGCGGTGGCCGGCACGTTGGGCGCGCCACCGAATTGATGGAGCCCGCCCCAGGCGTCCAGCGTGTAGCCCGCGGCGTGGGCGCTGGTCGACGACGGCAGCAGGACGACGTCGCGGGCCAGGTCGGAATTCGGCCAGTATGCGACCGGCCCGGGCGCGGCGGCCGATCCGAACTGGTGCAGCCCGCCCCACTGATCGAGCACGTAACCGCCCGATCCATCCGGGAGCAGGGCTGCCGAGCGGGCACGACTCGTGTCGGGCCAGTACGCGGTGATACTGGGATCGCCGGAGCTGCCGGCCCCGTGGACACCGCCCCAGGCATCGAGCGTGAAGATGTTGTGGACTGGATAGGGCGCGATCCCGTTCGTCGTGTTCGACGGTGCGCTGTTGCCGTTGACGTTGACCGCCGCCACGGTAAACGAGTAAGTCGTGTCCGGGTTCAGGGACGGAATGAACGCCTTGCGCGCGCCGGCGCCCACGCTGACGGTCGCCCCGCCAGGCGAGGCGGTCACGATGTACCCGGTGACCGGCGTCCCGCCGTCATAGGAGGGCGCTGACCAGGAGACGGTCGCCCCGAAGTTCCCGGCGCTGGCGCTCGCGTTGAGCGGCGGCCACGGCACCGACGTCGGGACGATCCTGTTGGATGGGCTCGACCAGTAGCCGTTGCCAACCGCATTGCGCGGCAGCACGGTGAAGGTGTACGAGTTGCCATTGTTGAGCCCGGTGACGGTGGCGGTGGTACGCCCGCTCACGGTGGCGCTCGCGCCTCCGGGGCTGGCGGTCACGACGTAGCTCAGCACCGGCAGGCCGCCGTCGAAGGCGGGCGGCTGCCAGCTGACGACTGCCGAGGCGTTGGCCGCGATCGCCGTCACGTTCTGCGGCGCGGTCGGTATCGGATCGGCCGGGTTGCCGGTCAGCCACAGGTCGCCCATATCCGACGGCCAGGGGTCGGCGCCGGCGCCGTACCAGCCGAAGGGGTCGATCGCCGTCCACGAGCTCGTGATGTAGACGCCGAAATGGAGATGGGCGCCAGTGCTACAGCCGGTGTTGCCGCTCTGCGCGATTACCAGGCCGCGGTCGACAACCTGGCCGGCGCTCACGTAGATGGCGTTCAGGTGCGCGTAGCGGGTGCTCAGGCCATTTGCGTGATTGATGATGATGGTGTTGCCAAAGCAGGGATTGACCGAGTCGGTGCCCGCCAATTGCACCGTGCCGCCGGCCGCAGCCCGAACGTTCTCGTAGTAGAGCGGCAGATCCCAGCCGTTGTGGCCGTCATAGCTGACGTAGTCGCTCCCCCCGCGCGTATACGCATAGCCCTTGGAGAACGACGGGTCGACGCCGTTGGACGAGAGCGCGACAAAGCCGTCCGAGTCGCAGATCCGGCCGTCGACGCTGTAGTCGGGATTGCAGTGGTCGAAGATCGAGGTCGCGATGTGCTGGCCGAGGTAGGGGCGGGTGATGAACGCATTGGAGAGGTCCACCGCGGGGATGGCCGCGTTGGCCTGGGCCGCACCGACGACCCGCAACTTCGGCATCTGGTTTGCGAACGGATGGCTGACCCGTACCCCAACGAGCGGCTTGAGATGCTCGTCCTTGATGAAGGCCGGCTGCGGGGCGGTGTTGGTGACCGCGCGGTTTCCGACCCACGGCGAAGTGACGGCGGCGCCATCCTGGAACGCCGAGAGCAGGACGACAGCCGGGATGATCGCGAGAAGACGAATCCGCATAGCGAAGAACCTCCCGCTTGTTCGTTCGACGAAACGAACCGGCAGATTCCTGCGCGGCCCGGCTTCCCGCTTCCCTTCTTTGTTCTTTACTCGACGAGCAACTGCATGGCGACCTCACGATTCGGCCAGTAGGCGTAGGCGTAAATGATGGGGGCGCCCCCGAAGGCATGCATCCCGCCCCAGCCGTCCATCATCCAGCCCTGCGGCTGTGCGGCGGTGCTGGCCGGCGACAGCCTGACGGCGCGGGCGATGTCCCAATTTGGCCAGAAACCCGAGCTGCGGACCGCGCCCGCCGACCCGAATTGATGCAAGCCACCCCAGCCGTCGAGGGTCACGCCCGAGACGTTGCCGGCGGTGCTGCCGGGCGTCAGCGCGATGTCGCGCGCAATGTTCCAATTCGGCCAGAAAGCGGCATTCGTGATCCTGGGCGGCATCGGGTTGGCGCCGATGGCGAAGGCGTGCAGGCCGCCCCAGCCGTCCAGGACGTAGCCCCCGGTTCCGTCGCTCAGCAGGGCGATCCGCTTGGCGATGTCCCAATTCGGCCACATCGGGCCGCCCCGGGTCGCCGGCGCGCCGCCGAACGCGTGCAAGCCGCCCCAGCCGTCGAGCGTATAGCCGCTGGCCGCGGTCGTGGTCGACCCCGGCAGCAGCGCGACGTCGCGGGCGATCGGCCAGTTGTTCCAGTACGCCTCGTCAGTGATCGAGGTCGCCTGCCCGAACTGATGCAGGCCGCCGAAGGCGTCCATCACATACCCGCCGCTGGCGTCCTGCAGCAGGGCCGCGGCACGGATGACCGGCCAATTCGGCCAGTAGCCGCTACCGCCGAGCGGGACCGACGAGGCGTCGGACTGGATGCCGCCGAACGCGTCGACGGTGTACATGCCGGTGAATGGATAGGTCACCACGAATTTGCCGGCGATTGCATTCCAGAGGTCCGGCGAGGAGCCGTCCATCCCCAGCGCCCACATCCCGGCGCCGCGCAGATTGTTGGCATTGACCAGGTCGTATTTCCTGGCCAGCGATGCGGCATCGTCGTAGTACAGCTCGCGCCAGCTGTTGTAGTTACCGCCGCAGGGGTCGCCCACACCCGGACTCCACCACGACGACCAGGGAGACTGCGCGGTGCCGTCCCAGCCGCGTGCCTGTTGCTGCGCGCCGCAGCTGAGGTCATCGAGCACGCCCGAGTAGGTGTTGGCGATGGCCCCCGAGCCGGGCACGATCGAGGCGTACGGCTGATTGCTCGTGGTCGACCACTTATATCCGTAATAGGGCACGCCCAGGATGATCTTGGAGGCGGGCGCCTTGGAGAGATACTGGGCGACCGCGGTGGTGTCGTTGTAGGTCCAGCCGGTCAGCGGCGCGTTCGGTCCGGCGTGCCCCGGCATGTTGCCCGAGGCCATGTCGTACCCCATGATGAAAAACGCGTCGACCTTGGGCGCCAGCGCGCTGATGTTGAAGAAGCCCGCGTCCCAGCTGGCCGCGCCGGAGTAGGTGTCGACGCTCACCATGGCGTTGGGCCAGCGCTGATGCACCTGCGACGACAGCTGGCCCGTAAAGCTCGTGAAGTCGGCCTGCAGGTTGGGATACGAAGAACTCGTCGATCCCTCGAAGTCGATGTTGACCCCATCGAGGCCCCGCTGCGCGATGGCGTTGATGGTGTTGGTGATCAGCGTTTGCCGGGCGGTGCTCGAGCTGACGATCCCGTTGATGGTGGCGTTGCTGAATGCCTTGATCACGACCACGTCCCGATCGCCCGCCGCGTGGGCGCGATTGAAGGTGTCGGTCAGCGCCTGGCTGTTCCATCCCGTCCAGCCGGAGTCGCTGGTATTGAACGTGCCGTCGTTGTTCGCGGTCAGGCCGAAGTAGGCCACCGTGCTCAGCAGCGAGTAGTTCCACGACGCGTTCCTGCTCAGCTGCCAGTAGGGCGCGAAGCCGAAGACTTCACGAAACAGCTTGTTGCTAGCAGCGACGGACGGCGTCGACGGCCCGGCGACGGCGCTGGGCGCTGCCTTGACCTGCGCGCGCGGCGTGATGGAACCATGGGCCGGCGCAAGCGCCAGGGGGACCGATGCGTGCTCGGCATCCTGGCGGGCGTGCGGTCCGACCGCCGGGTCACCCTGGGTGGCCGGCGCGGCCCGCGCGGGCACATTCTGCGGGACCGCCACGACGAGCAGCCCGGCGATACACCCGGCAATTCCAATACGTCGAAACCGGCTGACCATGGCCTCCACGACCGCCGATGCTAACGGTCTATCCGGCTCTTAAACGAGCGAGGCGGCTGTAACGTTTACGCCGACGCCGAAACCCGGACGGTCGGCTGCGGCGACTCCTCTTCGCGTCCGGTCAGCATCCGCTCGAGATAGCCTCGGACTTTGACTGGGTCTTTCGTCTTGAAATACCAGTCGATGGTCTGATGCAGGCCGTCCATGAACTTCACCTGCGGCGTCCATCCCAGCCGTTGCTTGGCGAGGTCATTGCTGGCCACCCGGTTCAGCGGCCCGGTCGGCATGTCGGGCCTAAGCTTGATCTCGGCTTTTCGCCCGGTATAGCGCAGCACTTCCTTGACCGCGTCGATCACCCGGGTCCGCTCCGTGGTTCCCAGGTTGATCGCCGTCCCATCGTCGACCTTCTCCGCCGCCAGCAGCATCCCACTGACGATGTCGCCCACGTACGTCCAGTTGCGGACCTGGGTGCCGTCCCCCCAGACCTCGAACGGATTCTGGCCGATGAAGGCGCGGGCGATCATCGCGATCACCGCGTGGTTCTCCACGCCGCGCTCCCCGTAGACGGTGAAAAAGCGACACGACGCCGACTTCATGCCGTAGTCCTTGTGATACGCCTTGAGCGTCATCTCGGTCATCAGCTTCGCCCAGCCATACATGTTGTCCGCGTCGAAGGGCGGGCCAACCATGTCCTCGGTGAGATACAGCTCCTTGCTGACGTCCTGCTGGATGAAGTTCGGATAGACGCACCCCGACGAGGCGAAGACAAATTTGTCGACACCCTCCTCGTACGCCGCCTTGACCAGCATGCCGTCGAGCGCGAGGTTCTGGGCGCAGGCGGCCTGGTGAAGGTCGACGTAGCCCCGACCCCCATGGATCGCGGCCAGATGGAAGATCGTATCCATCCCGCTCACCATGTCCTCCGCCACCCCCGGCGTCAGCAGGTCGGCTCGATGGAACTCCACCAGGCCCCGGTCCAGGTGCGGCTGGATGTTCTGCAGGTGGCCGCTGCTCAGGTCATCGATCACCCGGATCCGGGTGGCGCCATTGGCCGCCAGCGCGTCGATGAGATGCGAGCTGATGAACGAAGCGCCACCGGTGACAAGAATTCGCCGATCCTTCCAATCCATTTGTTGACATTATGCCTAAAGTATTTCCCGATCAGCTATGGCACGAACTCTCCGCGTGCTCTTCGATGATGCCCTGGCGCTGAATCCGGCGGGCACCGGTACCTTTACGCGCGGAATTCAAACACCGCTCAGCCGGCTCGACGGCATCGAGCTCATTCCCGCAGGCTCGGCGGCGCGGCCGCACCAGCTCGATATCGTGAACAAGGGCGTCCTGCGCCGGATGCGCAACGGCGCCGATCGCGTCTGGTACTACCTCGACACCCTCCCCCGTCTGGCGGCCCGCAACCGCTGCGATGTGATCTACTGCCCGGCGGCGCTGACGGCGCTGCGCGGCCGGGTGCCGGCCGTGATGACGGTCTTCGACATGACGACCCGCCTCTTCCCGCACACGCTCGACCCGTTGAGCGGGATCTACGCCCGGCAGATGCTGCGCATCGGGCTCCGGCGCAGCTCGACCATCTGCACCATTTCGCAAGCGGTGCGGGCTGAGCTGCTGTCCCGCTATCCGCGGCTGACGCCGGACCGGGTGCACGTTGCCTATCCCGGGCCGAGCCCGGAGCTGATGCAGGCCGATCCGCAGCCGGCGCTCCCGGACAACGCGCCGTTTCTGTTGATGGTGGGGACCCTCGAGCCGCGCAAGAACCACGTCACGGCGCTGCGCGCCTTCGCCCGCTACAGGCAGGGCCCGCACGACGCGCGGCTGCGCCTGGTGCTGGCCGGCTCCCCGGGATGGCGCTACCAGCCGGTGGTCGATGAAATCGAGCGGCTCGGTCTGCAGGACGCCGTCGTGCGGCTCGGGCCCGTAACCCCGGGCCGCCTGAAATGGCTCTATCAGCACGCGCGGGCGCTGCTCTTTCCGTCGCTCTACGAGGGCTTTGGCCTGCCGGTTCTGGAGGCGTTCGCCCTCCAGTGCCCGGTGGTGGCGGCTCGGATCGCGCCAGTGATAGAGGTCGCGCAGTCGACCGGCGCGCTGCTGCTCGAGCCGGATTCGGTCCCGGCCTGGGCCACGGCGATCGAGCGCGTGTCAACGCAGCCGCCCGATACCGCGCAGCTGGCGGCCGCCCAGCAACGCGCGGGGCACTTCACCTGGGAGGCGTGCGCCGGCGCCGTTCGCGACGCCCTTCGCGCAGCGGCGACTTAACCTTTGGCGTGTAAGCTCGGCTGTCAGGAGACGTGGTTCTGGCCTCCCCTGCCCATACCCGACTTTCAACGCAGGTGCGCCTGGTTGGTTTTCGCTATCACCCCGCCATCGGGGGCGCGGAGCAGCACGCGCGCCGTCTGCTCGCGGAGATTTCCACCCGGCTCACGATCGATGTCGTCACCGTGGTCACCAGCAATCGCTCCGACTGGCTCCGGCTCCTGATCGAGGGCGTTCGCGACCAGCAGGAGGATTACTTCGTCGACGGCCGTGCCGTCCGCGCGCTGCCCCGCTGGCCGCCGCGCACGCGACGGCTGATGACGGCGCTGGCGCCGATCTATCACCTGCCGTACAGTCCGGCGCCTGGCCTGATGGGACGCCTGCTGGCCACCGAGCTGGCCGGCGTGGTCGACGGCGCCGGCCTGATTCACAACATCTTTATGGGACGGGAGGCGTTCTCGCTCGGGCTGTACCTGGCGGCGCGGCGGTCGGGCGTGCCGTTTGTCTTCACCCCGCTGCGGCACCAGCGGCCGCTCGGCTGGAACTCGCCGGCCTTCCGCGAGTTGTACCGCTCCGCCGACCGGCTGGTGGCGCTTACCCGAGCCGAAGCCGATTGGTTGGTCGGCCAGGGCGCCGGCCCCGACCGGGTCCGCGTCATCCCGGTCGGGCCGCTCAGCGACCCGGCGGCTTCGCCGGATCTCGCCCTTCAGCGGCTGGGCGATCGGCGGATCGTGCTCTTTCTCGGACAGCTCCACGACTACAAGGGCTTTCGCCAGCTGCTGGCCGCGGCCGGGCTGCTCGCCTCGCGCCGGGACATCCTCTTCGTGTTTGCCGGCCCGGACGTCCGCGGCCACGCGCGCGCCTTTGCGAACGCCCCGACGAACGTTCGCTACCTCGCCTCCGTCGATGATCGCCTGCGCGACTCGTTGCTCCGGGCCTGCGAGGTGCTCTGCGTCCCGTCATCGCGCGAAAGCTTCGGCGGCGCGCTCCTCGACGCCTGGGCCTGCGGCAAGCCCGTGATCGGCGGCCCCGCCCCGGCCGTCAAAGAGCTGATCGACGACGGCGTCGACGGCTGGACGGTGCCCCAGGACCCAACCGCCATCGCGGACCGGCTGACCACGCTGCTGGATGACAGCGGCCTGCGGGCACGGATGGGTGAGCAGGGGCGCCGGAAAGTCGAGACGCGCTTTTCGTGGGCATCGATCGCTTCCAGCTATCTCGAGCTCTATGCCGAGCTCGGGGTGAGGCCGCACTGATGGGATCGCCGCGCGTCAACGTGCTCGGCACCGGCATCAGTCCGATCAGCCTGCGCACGGCCCTCAGCCAGATCGACGACTGGATCCAAGGCGGCGCCCGCCAATACGTGTGCGTCTGCACGGTCCATACCGTGATGCAGTGCCGCCGTTCCGACGCGCTTCGCCGGCTGGTCAACGCCGCCGGGATGAACACGCCGGACGGCATGCCGCTCGTCTGGCTGTCGCGCATGGCCGGCTATCCCGACGTGACGCGCGTCTACGGGCCCGACCTGATGCTGGCCGAGATGGAGCACGGGCAGGCGGCCGGCCATCGCCACTACTTCTACGGCGGCGGGACCGATGTCGCGTCCCGCCTGGCGCAGCGAATGCGCGAGCGATTTCCCGGGCTGCGCATCGCCGGCACGCACACCCCGCCGTTCAAGCCCGTCGACGAGCTCAGCGGCGACGAGACCGTCGAGCTGATCAATCGCGCCGAGCCTGACATCGTCTGGGTCGGGATCAGCACGCCCAAGCAGGAGCTCTGGATGGCGCGGATGCGAGCGCGACTGACCGCGCCGGTGTTGATCGGCGTCGGTGCCGCCTTCGACTTCCACAGCGGCACCGTCGCCCAGGCCCCCTCCTGGATGCAGCGCTCCGGCCTGGAATGGCTCTTCCGGCTGGCTCACGAGCCTCGCCGGCTCTGGCGCCGTTACCTGGTCGACAACCCCTGGTTCCTTTTCGAGCTGGCCCAGCAGAAGCTCGGGCTGCGGCGGTACGAGCTCACATGACGGTCGCAGCCGTCTTGCTGGTCCTGCTGCTGGTCGCGATCTATGCGCTGGCGGTGTGGCAGATCTGGCGCTCGCCGTTTCGCGCGCTGGGCGTGCTGGTTGCCGGGATGGCGTTCCACAATTTTTTGATCATGGTGCTGCTGGCGCAGCGAACGCCGGCCCCGGTGGTGCGGATCGTGCAGTCCTGGAAGGAAGGTATCCTGCTGCTGCTCTCGCTCATGGCCGCTGCGGCCTTCATCCGGGCCTGGCGCGCCGGCCATCTTCCGCGGCCGAATCTCTTCGACCTGCTGGTGGCCGTCTTCGCCGGGGTCGCCGTCATTTACACCGTGCTACCCCCGAGCCTTTTGCACGGCAGCGCCAATCTCCAGCAGCGCGTGATCGGCCTGCGCGTCTTGCTGCTGCTTCCCTTGCTCTACCTGTTCGGCCGCGTCTTCCAGCCGCGCAGTCGGGCGGACCTCCGCTGGGTGGCCTGGGCCATTCTCGGGTCGGCGGCCGCGGTCGGCCTGTTCGGCCTCTGGGAGTTGTGGCTGGTTCCCACCCCGGACTGGTTCGGCTGGGGCGTCAACCAGCTGTCGGCCTGGTTGGGCTTTGCCTACAACGGGCCGAAGGGCCTGCCGGCGAACTTTTTCCAGACCACCGCGGATGGTCTTTTGTTGCGGCGCATGGTCTCGACCTACGTGAGCCCGCTGGGGATCGCGTACGCCGGCCTGGTGGTCGTGCCGCTGGCGGTCGCCCTCATCCTGGCCCTCAAGCAGGCCCGCAAACGCTGGCTGGCGGCGGCCTTGACGATCCTGCTGCTGGCCGGCATTCTCTTCAGCCTGACCCGGCTGGCCCTGTTGATGACCGTCGCGGAATTCCTGATGCTGGCCGTCCTGACACGCCGGCGCTGGGTCCTCTACGCAACCCCGGTCGTGGCGGGGCTCGCCATGTTCATGATCTTCCAATACGTCTACGTCGGTCCCCTGATGGACCGCAACCTCGTGCCGGTCGCCCAGCGGCCGACCCACCTGAACATCTCGAGCGTCGCCGACCCGTCGCTGACCGAGCACGCCGGTCAGCTGGGGTACGACCTGCAGTACGTCGTACAGCACCCGCTGGGCGGTGGGGTTGGCTCATCGGTCCACCGCTACGGGCCCAGCTCGGGAACGGGTGAGAGCGCCGTCTTCGACATGTTCGGCGACCTCGGCGTGGTCGGCGGCATCCTGTATCTCCTGATCTATGCCGTGCCATTCTTTGCGGCCGTGCTGGTCTACTTCCGGCTTTGGCGTGACCCGCTGGCCTCGATGCTGCCGTTGATCTACGCCGTGGCCGCCGCCGGGCTGGCGCCAATCACGCTGACCAGCGACATCTGGGGAGACTTCGCCACCACCTTTCTGTTCTGGTGGGCGGCCGGCGCCTCCATCACGCTCTATTTGGCCAGCCGGCAGACGCGGGTCACGGCTGCCCCGGCGGGCGGAACGTCATCAGCCGAATCGGTCAGCGCCTAGCGTCGTGCAAAAGGGCCGCGATGGCCTGCGCAAGCCGGACGGGATCGTTGGGCGGCACCAGCAGGCCCATCGAGTCGCCAGTGATCACCTCCGGGACACCCCCGACCCGGGTCGCCACCGGGGCGCAGCCAGCCGCCATCGCCTCGACCAGCGCCAGCGGAAGGCCCTCGCGGTGACTGGGAAGTACGAACAGGTCGCTGGCGGCGACCCAGGTCGCGACCACGCTGGATGATTGCTGGCCGGCCAGAACGACCGTGTCGGCGAGTCCGAGCCGTCGGATTTGCTCTCGAAGGCTGGCCTCCAGCTCGCCGCCTCCCACGATCAAAAAGCGCGCCTTGGGCGATCGCCCCTTCACGACGGCGGCCGCTTGCAGCAGGTCCGGCAGCCCTTTTTGCTCATTGAGCCTGGCCACGGTTATCGCGAGCAGGAGGTCTCCGCTCCAGCCTTCCGGGGCGATCGCCTCGCCCATCCGCCGCCGGGCGTCGGCCAGCGAACCTGGATCGAGCAGCGCGAACCGGCGCAGGTCAACGCCGTTGTAAATCATGGTGACCCTCCCTGGCGCGAAACCGTAGCGTCGGATGAGCAGGCCTCGCCCCGCCTGGGAGACGGCGATGTGGCGGGGTGCGATGACCCGGTAGCTTCGAAACGCAGCCGACCAGGCGGCGCGTTTCAGCGACGACATCGCGATGTCGTCGAGGTCGATGGTGAGCTGGTGGGTGAGAACCAGGGGACGCTGGGCAAGCCTGGCCAGTAAGGCGGCGATCAGCTGGTACTTCCCCACCGGGTAGGCAAGCACGAGATGAACCAGGTCGGCACGCCGCGCCAGGCGCAGCAGCCGGGCGTAATCCGAAAGCCGCTTCAGATCGATCCGCTCGACTTCGACGCCTGCCCGCTGAATCTCGCGAGCGCGTCGCGGCTGTAGAGAATCAGACTACGCAGGTACGATTCCGCACCGCCGACTTCTTTCGAATGGCTGACGAAGAGCAATCGACGCCGGGGATCTGCGCCGCTCCTCACGGTATGCTGACGGTCGGTGCGACCAGAAGCGTGGCAACCGATCTCGGCTGAGTCCCTGCTACGCGTCCCGCCATGGTTAGAAGTCCTTCGCGAGCAAATGCGGCTTCCCGACGGACGACAGATCGACGACTTCTACACAGTTCGGCTGCCGGCCTATACCGTCGTGGTCGCGATCACTGCGGATCAGCGGGTGGTCGCCGAGCGGCACTATCGACCCGGCGCTCGGCACGTCACGCTGACGCTTCCCTCCGGCTTCCTCGAACCCGACGAAGATCCGTTGCGTGGCGCAAAGCGCGAGTTGCTGGAGGAAACGGGCTTCGAAGCGTCCGACTGGAACCCGCTGGGGCGCTTCGTCGTCGATGGCAATCGGGGGTGTGGCACCGCCCATCTCTTTATGGCACAGAACGCTGCGGAAGCGACGAAGCCGGATGGCCAGGATCTGGCTGAGCTGATGATCGAGCTCGTTCCGCTGCCCGGTTTTCTTGCGGCAATCCAGTCCGGTGGCGCTGTGGAACTGGCGAGCGCCGCGGCCTTCGCGCTGGCCGCGATTCGGCTGCAACGCTAACCCTCCCGGACGAGGATGACGCAGGTGGCCTCGAAGCGCCGGAACATCCAGGGTAGATAGCGGACCAGTTGCAACGCCGCCCGCCGCCATCTGGCTGGTTTGTGGAAGGGCAAGAGCAACCGAACCAGCAGCCGGATGAATTCGACCGGCGTACGACGAATCTCGTCGAGGTACCTGCCATTCTTGATGATCGCCTCGCGCTGCAGCCGGGTCCCAGGAAACAGTCCGGCCAGCTCCCGCGGTGTGGGCCGAAACATCGAGTCGATCGGGTCGGGATGCAATGGGTAACGATATGGACCCGAGACGAACAGATAGCCGCGCTGCGGAACGATCTCCAGCAGCGCGCGGGCAATCTGCCCGCGGTCGACGACGTGCTCGAGGAGATTCGAGCACAAGATCGATCGAAACCCCCGCGCCGCCAGGCCGCTGATCGCGAGTCGATCGCTCAGGTCGGCCACGATGTCGACGCCCTCCGCGGATTTGGCGTCCAGGTGCAAAACCGTGCGCCCTGCGGCACGCGCCGGGGCAAAGATCAGCTCATCGATCCAGGGTTGCTCCTGGGTCCGGAACGACATCGTCGAGCTTCCCACGTCGAGCAGTGGGAACACGCGCTCCGGGTCGAGGGCCGAGAGTTGCTCGCCCAGCCAGCGGGCTTCCTCGATCAGCAAGAAATCTTATAGTAGCGACGATGGCGTGAGCGCTCCCATGACCGGCGGTCGCCGCGTGGCGACCAACGTGCTCTTCAATGTCGCCAGCCAGGTCTGGCTCACGCTGCTCGTGATCGTGACGGTGCCGATCGTACTGCACCGCATCGGGCCGGCCGCCTACGGGATCTTCGTCCTCGCCAGCCTGGTGCTCGGTTACACGGCCCTCCTCGATTTCGGCGTCACGCCGGCTGTCATTCGATCGATCGCGGTCCATCACGCGACCGGCGACCATGTCCGATTGCAGCGCATCATCGGCACGGCGCTGACGCTGCTGATCGTGCTGGCGCTGGTCGTCGGCGGACTGCTGGCGATCGTGACGCCGCTCGTGGTCGATTCCGTCCTGCACCTGCCGGCTGGCCTTCGCGATGACGCGCGCTTTGTCCTTTACATCGCAGCCGCCGGCTTCGCCTTCAACATGGTCTTGCTGCTTTTCGTTGCGATCGCGCAGGGGCTGCAGCGGCTCGATCTCTTTGCTAGCCGGACGCTCATGTTGGGCACCCTGACCGCCACCGGCCAGATCCTGGCCGTCAGCCTCGGCGGCGGCCTTCGTGGGCTGGCGCTGGTGACGATCGGGGTCAACGTGCTGAGCCTGGTGGTCTTCGTCTTCGTCTCTCGGCGGCTGCTGCCGGACATCCGCTTTCGGCCCGGCTTCGATCGGTCCGCCCTGGGCGAGCTGGCGGGCTTCGGTTCGATGAAGTTCCTCAACCAGGTGGCGGTTCAGGGGATCTTCCACGTCGATCGACTGATCGTCGCCGCCTTCGTGCCGATCGCCTTCGTCAGCTATTACTCGGTCCCGGTCAGCATGTGCCAGAAATTCGTCCTCGTCCAGCAGGCCGTGACCAACGCCTTCTTTCCGGCCGCCGCGGAGCTGCATGCTCTCGGCGAATCCGAACGATTCCAGCGACTGTACGTCTCGGCCGCGAAACTCGGCCTGGTCGGGCTGCTGCCCGTCATGATCATGCCCAGCATCCTGGCCGGTCCGATCCTCAGCGTCTGGATCGGCCCCGCCTTCGCGGTGGCCAGCGCGCCGATCCTGGCGGTGCTGGCGGTCGCCTACGGCCTGGTCGCCGCCAGTGCGGTCGCCGGCTTCACGGCGGATGCGACCGGACATCCCGATTGGAGTGCGGGGGTGAATGTCGCCC
>WNGO01001468.1_pt1 | contig 15205 bp, 10 predicted proteins | sample 5400511 | NCBI WGS metagenome assembly WNGO01 (sample SAMN13153380, study PRJNA577476) | soil metagenome | isolation source: 20 cm soil or saprolite under Garry oak tree replicate 2 | place: USA:California | collected 2016-06-15 | reverse complement strand
GGGTCGGAATACGCCGCTGCTCGGTTTCGCCGTGCGGCAGAAGGCGGGGGTCGCCGGTGCCCGCTTCGATTGCGACTATTCCGGCAGCTTCGAATCCGGTGCGGTGTCAGGGCCGGCGCGCAACGGCGCGCCGTGCCGCTCGACGAGCGACAACGACCCGCTCGAAGGCCTTCAGCTGCGCATCATCGACCGCTCCGCGGCCCCGTAGGGCGGCCGGCGGTTAGACCACAATGTCGCGTTCGCGCAATTCTTCGATGAGCTTGTCCGACAATGCCTCGGCGTCGGCATCGATCGTTAGCAAGCGAACTTCCGGCGCGTCGGGCGCCTCGTAAGGCGAGTCGATGCCGGTGAAATTCGGAATGGCGCCGGCGCGCGCCTTGGCGTAGAGGCCCTTCGGATCGCGCCGCATGCATTCCTCGATCGGCGTGTCGACAAACACCTCGATAAAGGGATGCGGCGCGGCGATGTCGCGCGCCATCTGACGGTCGGCGCGGAACGGCGAGATGAAGGCGCAGATCGCGACAAGCCCGGCTTCCGCCATCAGCCGCGCCGCCTCGGCGACGCGGCGGATGTTCTCGACCCGGTCGGCGTCGGTAAAGCCGAGGTCGCGGTTGAGCCCGTGCCGGACATTGTCGCCGTCGAGCAGCATCGTGTGGCAGCCCAACGCCGCCAGCTTCTGCTCGACGCGGTTGGCGATCGTCGATTTGCCGGCGCCCGACAGCCCGGTGAACCATAAAACCGCCGGCTGCTGCCCCTTTAGCTGGGCGCGTTGCCCCGGCGTTACGGTCGAATCCTGCCAGTGGATGTTGCTGGCGCGCCGCAGCGCGAACGCGATCATGCCGGCCGCTGCGGTCTCCTGCGTAAAGCGGTCGATCAGGATAAACCCGCCGGTCTCGCGATTGGCGTCGTAAGGATCGAACGCTACCGGCGTCGCCGTCGAGATATTGCAGAAGCCAATCTCGTTGCTGCCGAGGGTGTGAGCCGCGAGATGCGCGCCCGTATCGACATCGATGCCGTGTTTGATCGTCGTCACGGTCGCAGCCACCGTGCGCGTCCCGAGCTTCAGCCAATAGGAGCGGCCCGGGATCAGGCTCTCCTCCTTCATCCAGACGAGCGTTGCGGCGAACTGATCGGCGAATTCGGCGCGCGCTTGCGGCGCTGCGAGCAGGTCGCCGCGAGAGATGTCGATCTCGTCTTCCAGCGTCAGGGTCACCGCGTCGCCGGCGGTGGCGAGCGGCAGCCGGCCGTCAAACGTCACGATCTCCTTGACGCGCGATTGGCGGCCCGAGCCCATGACGACGACCGGGTCGCCGGGCATGACCGCACCCGCGGCGACGGTCCCGGCAAAGCCGCGGAAGTCGAGATCGGGGCGGTTGATCCATTGCACCGGAAAGCGGAACGGCCGCGCCGCCGCGGTATCTTCGACGTCAACGCTTTCCAGATATTCGAGAAGGCTCGGGCCCTCATGCCAGGGGATGTTCGGCGAGGGCGCGGTGATGTTGTCGCCCTGTCGCGCGGAAATCGGGATCATCGCCAGAGACGCAAAGCCGAGCCCCGCGGCGACCCCGGCGTAATCCTCGGCGATGCGCTCGAACACGGCGCGGTCGTAACCGACAAGATCGAGCTTGTTCACCGCCAACGCGACATGCCGGATGCCGAGCAGCGAGCATATGAGCGAGTGCCGCCGGGTCTGCGTCAGGACGCCCTTGCGCGCATCGACCAGCAGCACCGCGAGATCCGCCGTCGAGGCGCCCGTCACCATGTTGCGGGTGTACTGCTCGTGACCCGGCGTGTCGGCGACGATGAACGAGCGCCGCGGCGTCGCAAAGAAGCGATAGGCGACATCGATCGTGATGCGCTGCTGGCGCTCGTCTTCGAGCCCGTCGAGCAATAGCGAGAAATCGATATCGCCGCCGGTTGTGCCAAAGCGCCGCGACTCTCGCTCTAGCGCTTCCATCTGGTCGACCAATACCAGCTCGGCATTAAAGAGGAGGCGGCCGATCAGCGTCGATTTGCCGTCATCGACCGAACCGCAGGTCAGAAACCGCAGGAGGCCACGCTGGACCGCGACCGGGCGCGCGATAGCGTCGTCGGGCATCAGAACTCGTCCGGCATCAGAAATAGCCCTCGCGCTTCTTGCGCTCCATCGAGGCGTCGCTGTCGCTGTCGATCAGGCGGCCCTGGCGTTCCGAGCGGCTCGCCTGGCGCAATTCGGCGACGATCTCGCCGACCGTCGCGGCCTCGGAGTCGATCGCGCCGGTCAGCGGATAGCAGCCGAGCGTGCGGAAGCGCACCCGGCGAAATTCCGGCCGCTCGTCCGGTTCGAGCGGCAGGCGGTCGTCATCGACCATGATCCACACGCCGCCGCGCTGCACGACCGGCCGCTCCTTGGCGAAATAGAGCGGCACCACATCGATGCCTTCCGCCTCGATGTATTGCCATACATCGAGCTCGGTCCAATTCGACAGCGGGAAGACCCGCATCGATTCACCCGGACGCAGCCGCGTGTTGTAGAGATGCCATAATTCCGGCCGCTGATGCCGCGGGTCCCACACATGCCCCGAATTGCGGAACGAGAAGATGCGCTCCTTGGCACGGCTCTTCTCCTCGTCGCGCCGCGCGCCGCCGATCGCCGCGTCGAAGCTGTATTTATCGAGCGCCTGCTTTAAGCCTTCGGTCTTCATGATCTGGGTATGCAGCGCCGACCCCGAGCTGATCGGATCGATGCCGCGCTCGACGCCTTCTTGATTGACGTGCACGATCAGATCGAGCCCGAGCCGTTTCGCCGTCTCGTCGCGAAACGCGATCATCTCGCGGAATTTCCACTGCGTATCGATATGAAGGAGCGGGAAGGGCGGTTTCGCCGGATAGAACGCTTTACGGGCCAAGTGCAGCAGAACGCTCGAATCCTTGCCGATCGAATACATCAGCACGGGGTTGCGAAATTCGGCCGCGACCTCGCGCAGGATCGCGATCGACTCCGCTTCGAGACGCTTCAGGTGCGATCTCGGGTGCGGCCCGCTGGTCAGCGATGTCGGCTCACCGCTCGCCCCCGCTTCGAAGGCTTGCGGCCCCGTCATCGCATCGCTATGCCCGGCAGCCCCTCGCGCCAATGCCAGGCGCACATTGTCGAGCAGGGCTTCTTCGCTGAGCGGCTTCGGCACATACGACAAAACCCCTTCCGCAAGCGCCTGGTTTCGGCCGCTCGGGGTCGGGCCGCCGGTGATCAGGATCGTCGGTATGCGGTGTCCCGCCGCCATCAGCCGATGGTGCAGCGCCAGCCCGCTCATCTCCGGCATTTTAACATCCGCGATCAGGCAAGCCATCTCCGGCAGCCGGTCCGAAGCCAAAAGCTGCTTGCCCGAAGCGAACACCGCTGTCTCTAGGCCATGCGCGGCGAGAACACGCCGCAGCGCTTCGCGCACGGGCTCGTCGTCATCGACGATCGAGATCAGCGGTTCCATCGACGGGCTTAACGATGTGGCTTGCGCGGCAAGCCTATACGGAGCGCCGGGACCGTTCGACGGAACGAGGGGACAGCGGGATAGCAACAAGGATCAGCGCCGCGGCGACTTTGGTTTAGCGCCGGCAAAACCAGCCGGTTTTGTCGGGCGAGCGCGCTGCACTTGGGCGCGTATTGGCTCCGGCAAGGAAAGCTCCTGGGCAATCGGCACGGTAAACGAAAAGCAAGCGCCATGCCGCGGCGCCGGCGCCGCCGACAACTGCCCGCCATGCGCCTCGATGATCGATCGGCTGATCGACAGCCCGACACCGATCCCCTCCGCCTTTGTTGTATAGAAACTGTCGAAAATGCGATCGAGATTCTGCGGGTCGAGACCGCTGCCGGTATCTTCGACGCTGACTACCACGGTCTCGTCCTCGCCGAGCCGCGAGCGAATCGTCACGATCCGCCGCCGGCCCCCCGTCTCGCCTATGGGCATCTCGCGCATCGCCTCCGCAGCGTTGGTGACGAGATTGACGAGCACCTGCTGCAATTGCACCGGATCGCCCATGATCGGCGGCAGGGCCGCGGCCAAATCGGTGCGGATCGCGATCCGCTGCCGGTCGAGCGTCGCCCGCAACAGATCGATGACATCATCGATGATGCGGTTGATCTCGAGAACAACGTGGCGCGGCGCTTCCTTGCGGAGCAGCGCGCGAATGCGGCGGGTCACTTCTCCGGCGCGGGTCGCGTCGCTGACGATGCAATCGGCCGCTTCCCGCGCATTGGGCAGCGCCGCCGGACCGCGGGCCAGAAAGCGGGCACAGGCGCTCGCATTGGCGACGATCGCGGCCAGCGGCTGATTGATCTCGTGTGCGATCGATGCGGTGAGCTCGGCAACCGTCGCAAGGCGAAGGGTGCGCGCGAGGTCCGCTTCGGCATCATGCAAGGCCTGCTCGGTGTGCTTACGCTCCGTCAGATCCATGACGGTGCCGATGACTTCCGTGTCGCGGCCCGGACCCGCCTGGATCTCGCCGAGGGCATGCACATACTTGACGCCGCCGCCCTCGACGGCGATCCGAACTTCGCAGGAAAAGTTCGTGTTTCCCTGGATCGCGCCTGCCATCGCCGCATCGAAGCGGGCGCGGTCGTCGGGATGTACCCTGTCGCGAAACAGCTCCAATGACGGGGTTGCCACCGCGCGATCGGTTCCGAATATCTCGAACAGCTCTGCCGACCAGCGCATCTCGCTGTTCGCGGGTCGCAGGGTCCAGCTCGCCGTCCGGCTCAATTTTTGGCCTTGCGCAAGCAGCGTCTCGCTGCGTCGCAATTCCTCTTCCGCGGCGCGCCGTTCGGCGATTTCGACCGTGAGGGCGGCATTTGCGTGGACCAGCTCGGCGGTGCGCTGCGCGACAGTGTCTTCGAGGGTGTCGCGTGCCCGCTGCAGCGCCTCTTCCGTGCGCTTGCGCTGCCAGCTCCACGCCAAGCTCATGACGGCACAGAGGATGAAGGCGCCGGTGAATGGCACATCCTCCGGCGCGATATCGAAGCTCCATTCCGGCGGGGTGAAAAAATATTGCACCGCGACGACCGACAGCACCACCGCGACAACGCCCGGACCGGTGCCGATCCAGGCGGCGCCGACGACCGCCGCATAGAACGAGAACAGGAACACGCGAACGCCCCATTCCTGCACGAGGAGGGCGATCACGAGCGCCAAGCCGACAAGCCCGATCGCGGCCATGTATCGGCCACCGGCCAGCAGCCATTCGCGCCTGCCGGGTCGCCGCGGCCCCTTCGGCGAGCGCGGAAGCGCTTGCGTCGCCGATCGCTCCGTGGCTGTTGCCAATGTATCGCTTGCTGAGGTCACGGTATCGTCACAGCGGGGATATGGGGTGACGCATCATTCGGCGGCGGACAGCGCCGGTTGCGGCGCGGGATCGAGCCGGAACGCGATATGCGCCGGTGCAGCCAGCGGCGGATCGGCGATGCGCTGGTATTGCTCCGCACCCGCTGGCGAAAATCCGCAGCGCTCCCATAGATCGCGGCACAGCAAATTGGCGGATGTGTGGACGAGCGAAGCATGAATTTCGCGCGCGCCGCGCGCGGTCATCGCCTGCAGCACGCCGGCGACCGCCGCGATTTCGACATCCATGCCGACGACGCGGCAGCTCATGACAAATTGCGCGATCTGGTTGCCCGCAACCAGCAGCACGCCGACAATGCCGTAGGCGGTGAAGCGATCGGCGACATCGAGCACAAAGCAGCGTCCGCCCTCGCGGAAGAACGCCGCAAACTCCTGCTGCGTCCAGCGCTTGCCCGTCGTGTTGAACTGGTTGGTCTTGTTGATCAGCTCAAGGGCCCGCGCGAAGCGGCCGTCCACGGTCGAGGCGATCTCGCCGAGCCTTGCCGTCACTTCGAGGGAGGCGAGGAAATCCTCTCGGCTCAATTTCTTGCGCTGCGTCTCGCGTTCGACCTGCTTTTGCACCATCTCGGTGCGCGCCGCCGATTCGGTGGTGATCGCCGCAACCTGGGTTTCCGGCGCCCACAACAGGATGCGGCGCCACAAATACGGGTTCGGCCCTAGCACGCGGATGTCCGGGAACGCTGCCTTCACCGCGGCGCGCTCGACCGGGTTGTCGTCGATAAACAGGACGCTCTTCGGCAGCAGGTTCATCTCGCGGAGGATCGCCTCGATATTGTCGGCCTTGGGCTGCCAGTTGATTTTCCTGACGGCGAAAACCTCGAGCGGGATCAGATTGCCGTAGATCCGCTGCCAGATGGCGCGAGCCCGATCTTCGTCGTTTTTCGAGACGATGCCGAGCAGAATGCCGCGCTTCTTCAGAAACAACAGCGCCTCGGCCAGACCGAGCGGCCAGCCCTCGCGCGACATGCTCGATGCTTCGGCCTCTTCCGCGGCAACGCCGCGCCACAGCGTGTCGTCGAGGTCGACGAGCACGAGCTTGACCGTGTCCGCCTGGCGGATCGTGCGGACCATCGCCACGAGCTCCGTGCAGGCGCAATGGATGAGCTTGTGGGTTGCCAGCGGGTAATAGCGAGAGACCCTCTCGAGCGGTTCGAGCCTGCCCGTATCTTGTTCGAAATCGGTATCGGCCAAGGCCGATCCGTGCGAGATGGTCCAGACCGCGTCGTCCTGCAGATACCGCCGGCCGTAGGTGCTGACGATCTGATCGAAATCGAACAGGTATGCGTTTTCGTACTGCTGCAGCTCGCCGCCGAGCGCCTCGTTCAGCTTCTCGATGAAATAGACGAAGTTGCGGAGATCGTAGCGCGGCAGCAGCCGCCCCATCGGGTTCTGCTGCGGTACGAGAAAATTGCAGACAAATGTCAGGACGCCATGCGCCTGGTTCCAGCGCATCAGGTCGTGCAGCATGTCCGTGAGCCGGCCGCACACCGCATCGAACAGCCGCTCGAATGCGGTGGGATCGGAATAAGGCAGGCCGAAATAAGTGTGCTCGTTGAGCAGCTGACGAAGCGGGATTTGGATCAGCTGAAAATCGTACGTCGCCGCGGGGCTCGGCGGGTCCGCGGGCAATTGGGCGGCGTTGTTGATCAGGAAGTGCTCGGCCACGCAACCGGAGAAGCGGTCCTCGATAACCGCCGGCCAGGCCGAACTGAGACATGACCCGAGCACGATGACCCGCTTCGGCAAGATTTCCGTGTCTGCCAGATCGGTCGGGCAGCGATATTCGCCGTCGTCGATCGACATGACGGGCGCCGCACCCGCGATCCCGCGACCCGCGGGCTGCGGGCTCGCAGCGGCCGTTCGGGCTTCTTCGAGGGCGCCGACCGCGGAAGTCTGGCCGGGGAAGCGGTCCAACAGTCGCGACCAGACCTCTACCGCGCCGGCGGCATCGGCGCTTTGAGCATCCTCCCAGGCGGCCCAGAAATTCGGCCAGAATTCGTCGGGAAACCGCAGCGCCGTCGCCGCACGCAAGGCTTTTGCTTCCTGCCTGCGGCCGAGGGCGGAGAGAGCATCGGCGACTTCGGCCCAGCCAAGGGGAAGATCGGGAAAATCGTCCCGAAGCCTCTCCGCGCGACTGAGATACGCCGGCCAATCCTTTCGGCGGCGCGCCACCGTCGCATAAAAATAGCGAACCCACGGATCGTTCGGAAACAGCGTCAGCGCCTCTGCGAGGAGCTGTTCCGCGGCGTCGATGAGACCGGCTTCGCAACAGGCTTCGCCGGCTTTGCCCCAATAGCGGGAGTGCCCGGGAAATTCGTGCCGCAATTCCTCCCACAGTTCGGCCGCGCGGGGCCAGTCCTTGGCTTTGCTCGCTTCCTCGGCGGCGTTCACGCGCCCGGCAGGCGGCTGATCGCCGTCCTGCTCGCGATATTGCTCGCCGGGCGCGGCCAGAATCAGTCCGACGCTGCCGCTGGCGCCAACGGAAATTTTGGCGATGGGCTGCCTATTCAAACGTGACCCCCGACACATAAAACCCGAATTCGCGCTTGTCCGGGCCGACCCCGGCCTCCTTCGGGCTCAGCGCGTCGCGCGCCCAGATGTTCAATTCGACGGGCGCGCCCTTCTCGATATTGACAGCACAGGAGAACTGGGTGGTCGGCTCCGCCAGCGTACAGCGGTGCTGTGTCTTGTCGATCGCGATCGTGAGCTCGTTTTCGGCAACAAAATCGGGTTTCTTGAACCCAATCGAGACCCGCCGCAGATCGCGGGTCGCCCGAAACTGGGCCGAGAGGCTTCTGCCGACCCCGAAATTGGCCATCAAGCCAGTAGCCGATCCGACCTGCACCGCCCAGCCTTGGCGCGGCAGCATAAAGTTGCGCTCGAACTGCGTCAGCCGAGCGATCGTGTCCTGGAATTTTTTCTCCCTGTCGTACAGGTCTTTCACCATCGTCGCGCGAAACTGGTAGTCGTTCTGGAGGTATCCGACATCAGCCGCCGTCAGCGTGTGCCCCGGCTTCAGATGGCCGGGCATCGGGCGGGGCACATAGATGGTCCCGTGCTTGTCGGCGATCTCGTTCAGCGGTCTCTCTTTTGTGTACATGTAGATCGTGAACGATTTCCGTGAGATCTCCTTGCCGTCGGGCACGCTGACTGCGTGAAAGCCATGCCAGGAATACTCGTTCGTCTCGAACAGCACGCAATGATTCTTGAATGGCGGAAAGGCGATGATCTCGTCACCTTCGGGATCCCACGGATTCTTGTGCAGTTCGAGATTGCCGCCCCATTTCGGGTCCCATGACTCATTCAAATAGATGATGGCGTTGATGCGCCGGTGATAGCCGGTCGACCGATGCAAGTTGAAATCGACGTGCGGGTCCATCCCCTGCCCGTCATGGTTATCATGCGTTCCGGCGCCATGATATTCCGGGTCGTACAGGAGCCCCGGTATCCCGGTGAGTTCCGACATCAGCGCGGCAAACTTCGGCGATCGTATGTAGTCGTCGAGGTCGGCATACACGGGGCCGATATTTCGCACATCGTGCCGCGCGAATTTTTTGCTGCCCCGGCCGAACTCATTGACCATCTTTGTGGCGTCCGGCACTGGAAATTGCCGGATCAGATCCGACACCACATCGGCCGCGAAGAAAATTCTCGATCAGAACATGCCGAAACGGCTTTGCCTCCGCAAACCGCCGCTTCAGATCGGCGATGTTCAAGGTCATGGCCTCGTGCAGAATCGGGCGACCGGCCTCAGACATGTTCTTGCTCCCCGAAACTCAACGATCCCGCTCTTGGCGGGTGTTTTTGCTCAGTTGCCAATAAATCGCTTCTTTATCCCGCGGCCGGCTTGGCTCTGCCCTGTGATCGGCGTGCTGGGCGACATCGCCTCCCACGAATTTACGGGGCCGGAGCTTGCGATGACCGGAGTATGCCCACCTGCCAAAGCGGGACATGGTCCGACTATGGCTTTGCCGGCGCGATTTATCAAGCGTGACGGTGGCAAAAGCTCTACGCCGGCTAGGTGATCGGCAATATTCCGCCGGGATATCCTAGAAGGTCACAACAAAGGAATGCTTAACGCCGGTAATGCTTATTTGCGCTTGACTGCCAAGGTGCGTGACCGGCTTTGGAAAGCGCCGCACCGGGATGCGGCCAAACCGCGCGCGAAATTCCCCGCTCGATCGTCCCCTATCGGGTGCGGGCGAGGCGCCGCAGCAAGTCGTCGAACCGCGCGCCTTCGGACAGATGCCCGATCTCGCGCTCGCGCGAGCCGCGCGGCGAGACCCGCCGGTCGGGGATCGGCATGCCCACAAGCTGCGCGATCGGCACGATCCCGGCCCAGCAATCCGCGCCGTGATCGATGTCGAGATCGAGCGGGCCGTCGTCGCGGATCTTCGCCGACACCTCCTCGATCGCCATGCCCAGCAGCATCGTTGCCTTCAGCTCCTGCGCCGCGATCGGGCGCATCAGCGCCGTGCGGCCGGGGTAGAGCCGCTCGATAAAGGCGTTGAGCCCGGCCTCCTTCTCGCTCTCGTCCTCCACCACATGGGCTGTCCCAAAGGCCATGACGGCGCGGTAATTCAAGGAATGCCGGAAGGCGCAGCGCGCCAAGACGAGCCCGTCGACATGGCTGACCGTCAGGCAGACCGGGATCCCCTCGCGCTGGGCGCGCAGCATGCGGCTCGCCGACGAGCCGTGCCAATAAAGCCGGTCGCCGTCGCGCCAGAACAGGGTCGGCGTCACATAGGGTAGCCCGTCGATGACATAGCCGACATGGCACATCATGGCGGCGTCGAGGATGGCGTAGACGGTCTCGCGGTCGTAATGGGCGCGCTCGGGGTGGCGCCGCACCCGTGACCGTTGGGTGGCAGCAAAACCGGGCCTCAGACTGCCATTATCCGGCATGGCGTGATCCTCCTGGCGACCTACGCCCAACAGCTAGCGCCGAGACTGGTATGATGAAAGATCCAGTTTCGCCCGATTTATCAGACCGGCTTCCCGGCGAACGCTGCCGCCATGCGCTCGACGGCGCGGGCGATCGCCGCCTCGCTGTGCCCGGCAGTGCCGAGGACCAGCGCCGGCGGCCGCGGCTTTTCGAGGATCAGCGCCGACAAGGGCAGGGCGCCAACGCCGGCCGCCGCCAAATCCTCGGCGACGCCCCGGTCGGACCACCGGGAGGGAAGGGACGCGGTCACATACATGCCGCAGCCCTGCGGCCGGATGGTGAGCCAGCCGCCGAGCCGTCGCTCGGCCTCGGCGATCAAAAACGCCTGCCGCTCGGCGTAGATTGCGCGCATCAATTTGAGGTGGCGCGCGAAATGCCCGCCGATCGCCTGCAAAAGCGATGAGCTCTGGCGGTCGGCAAGATGGCGCGCTGCGGTGAACGGCCGGACCAGGTCTTCCGGCAACACGGCATAGCCGAGCCGCAATGCCGGAAAGACCAATTTGCTGAAGGTGCCGAGATAGATGACCCGCCCGGCGCGGTCGAGACCTTGCAGCGAGGGCAGCATCCGCGCCGGCTGCTGGAACTCGCTCTCGTAATCGTCCTCGATGATCCAGGCGCCCGCCGCCGCGGCCCAGGCGAGCAACGCCATGCGCCGCGCCAGCGGCATAGCCATGCCGAGCGGGTATTGCCGCGACGGGGTCGTGTAGACGAGCCGCGGCGTGCCGCCCCGGGACATATCGCCTTGTTGCGCCGCGGCGCCGATGTCGAGCCCCCCGGTATTGAGTCCCTGGTCATCGACCGCGACCGGCACGATGCGCGCCTCGGCAGCGCGTAAAATGTCGATCGCGGCGCGGTAGCACGGATCCTCGACCCAGGCCGCGTCGCCGGGATCGAGCAATACCCGAGCAGCGAGGCTCAGCCCCTGCTGCGTGCCGGAGGTCAGCAGGATCTGCTCCGGCCGGCAGCGAACCCCGCGCGCCGCCGCGAGATAATCGGCGATCGCCTGGCGCAGCGCCGGTTCGCCTTGCGGGTCGCCATAGCCCCAATCGAGCCGCGAGCGACCGGACAGCGTTTGCGAGGCGAGCCGCTTCCAAGTCGCGACAAGGCGCGCATCGATATCGGCATGGCCGAGCTCGAACGGCCGCGGCGGCGTGCGGGGCTGCGGGTTCAACTCGCCGAGCAGCCTCCCCACCCGGGAGATGGACCGCGATACGGGCCGCATGCCGGGAAGCGTAGCTTCGCGTGGCGGAACGGCGCGCACCTCGGTCAGGTTGGCCGGCACGAAATACCCCGAGCCCGGCTGGGCCGCGATGTACCCCTCGGCCGCGAGCTGCTCGAACACCGCGACGACGGTGCTGCGCGCGAGACCCAGCTCGGCGGCGAGGGCGCGCGTCGAGGGCAGCCGCGCCCCGGCGCCGAGCTGCCCCTCGGCAATCGCCGCCCGCAACGCCGCCGCGAGCTGGCGCGACAGCGGCAAAGGCGCCCCGCGGTCGAGCGCCGCGATCCACAGCGCCGCGCCCGCCGGCCGCGCCCGGGCTGACGGAGGCGAGGTTGCGCTATCCGGCGGCATGGCCCGGAGCATAGCCGATCCGCAGGGCCGGCTCGCCATAGGGCGAAATATCATGGGCTTGGAGACAGCGGGCGTCGCATGATTGCGGGGTGCGGTCGATGAACAAACCCGCCCGACCGGCGTTGCGACGGCATGGAATCCCGAAAGCAGCGCGCCGACCGCTACGGGCGGGAAGCCGCGCGCCTGCGCTCCGGGGCCGAGACCACGAACGACCCAGAGATACGTCGGCAGATTCTGGCGATCGCGCAGCAGTATGAAGACTTGGCCACAACCCTGAGAGGGCTACTTTCCTGTTGAGGGCCGGATAGCAAAGGCGCACGGTACGGCCATCACGCATTTTTCCAGGCCAGAGGGGCCAATGGCCCAGACGCCCCTGACGGACGTCGAACGCTGCGCGCATTACCGCCAGCTTGCGGTTCAATTCCGCGATTGGGCGGCGAGCGAGTCCAACCAGCAGGCTCGCGACGGCTTGATGGATATGGCATTGCAATACGATCGGTTGGTCATCGAACTGACCACCAAAATCGATCAGGCAATTCGGGCGAAACGGGACTGATCAGCGCCTAGCGCGGGCCTTGCTGCTTTACCGCGTCACAGCCCGGGCGATGTTACCGATTGCGTTATGGCCGATTGTGTTGCGGCAGCAGCTCGGGATGGCGAATTTCGATAGCGCCGTTCTCTAAGTCTTCCGCCAGATCCTCGTAATCCTGTGCCATGCGCAGCAACAGCCCCTCCACTTCGCGGTTGGTTTGAGACCGGGCCTATCGCTGCGCCCGCTCTGCCTGCTCGCGCCAATAAGACGGATCCTGCATCAGGTTAGAAACAGCGGGGGCGCGGGATTGCCGCGGCCGATATTGAGGCCGCCGCGCTCTCCGAAACCGTCACCAAGGCGCTCGGGATGTTAAAGATCCGCCCGCAATTCGATGATATCGAGATCTGGCAGGGCACGCATCGCCTCTATCCCGAGCCGGCAGCCGATAAAGTGGCTTCCGGGGAACGTCTGTAGCGGCGACCATGACGCGGCTCACGTCCCGGCCGAGCTGCGCGCGATTGCAAAAGCTCCCTCGGATGCCTGGAGGCAGCCATCATGAAAACCGTTCTGCCGGCGATCTTATTGGTCGCGGCGGCCTCATCTCCGGCAAACGCCGCGCAGAACATCACCTGCAATGATATCAGGATCCCCGTCCCCGCAAAGCTGGGCGACTTGCCATCGATCGATTTCGAATACCCGTCGCAAGTGAGTGTTTTCAGTTTGCGCGATGGAAACCTTCTGATGATTGCGCATGATCAAAACGATACATCGCGCACGCGCCTTGTGATCTCGGCGCAGCTGAACAAGGCGACTCGGATTTACACCGGACAGATCGTCAGAGACGATGGAGGGAACGAGCGCCAATTGATCAATGGGCCCGTATCCTGCTCCGTGAAGTAAAACCCCGCCAACGCATCCCTGACCACAGGTTCTGGCTCTCGGAGGAGGGAATGGTGTCGCGCCGGAGTTGCGCTATGATCCAATAAGGCGGGCGGCGCTGGCAGGCCGCTCGGCAAAAAATGCGGGGGAACGGCATGACGGCAGCAGCAGCCTCGATCGCGCCCAGCGGCGCCGAATACCGCAAGGCGATCACTGCCGGCGTCATCGGCAATGTCCTCGAATGGTACGATTTCGGCGTCTACGGCTATCTCGTGCCGACGATCTCGGCCTTGTTCTTCCCGGGCGGCGATCCGCTGGTCTCGCTATTGTCGACCTTTGCGGTATTCGGGGTCGGTTTTGTGATGCGGCCGGTCGGGTCGATCCTGTTCGGCGTTTATGGCGACAAGCATGGCCGGCGCAAGGCGCTCAGCGCCGTCATCTTTGTCATGGCGATCGCGACCTTTGCGATGGGGCTGTTGCCGACTTATGCCCAGGCCGGCGTCATCGCACCCGCGCTCCTCGTCATCGTGCGGCTGTTCCAGGGGCTCTCGGTCGGTGGCGAGTTCGGCGGCTCGACCGCCTATATCGTCGAATTCGCGCCGCCGGGCCGGCGCGGCTTTCTCGGTTCCTTCCAGCTGGTCGGCGTCGCGGGCGGGTTTCTGCTCGGCTCGCTGACCGCCGCCTTGTTTATCGGCTCCTTGTCGGATGCCGACCGGCTTGCCTGGGGCTGGCGCGTGCCGTTCCTCCTCGGGATCGCGGTCGGAATCGTCGGGTGGTATCTGCGCTGGCGCCTCGACGACACGCCGAAATTCACCGAGATCGAGGAGCAGGGCGCGGTCGCCAAGGCGCCCTTGACCGAAGCCTTCCGCGACCATCCCTGGGAGACATTCCTCGGCTTCGGCACGACGCTGCACAACACGGTCGCGTACTACATCGCGCTGATCTTTATGAACAGCTACATGATCAATGTCGCGAAGCTGCCGCAGCGCACCGTGTTGTGGATCGGCACGGGCTGTCTCGCGGTGTTTGTTGCGCTCTTGCCGCTGATGGGCTGGCTGTCGGACCGGGTGGGCCGGCGCCCTCTGCTGCTGTTCTCCTGCGCCGCCTATGTCGTGCTCGGCTATCCCTTTTTCTTGATGGCCTCGTCCGGCAGCATCGGGATGGCGATCCTCGCGCAGCTCCTGATGGTCGTCCTCTACGCGCCTTACGCCGGCACCTGCCCATCCTTCTACACCGAGCTCTTCCCGACGCGAGTGCGCTACACGGCCTTGTCGGTCGGCTACAACATCGCCGTCGCGATCTTTGGCGGCTTTGCGCCGTTCATCGCGACGTTCCTGGTGCACGAGACCGGCAGCACCCAGGCGCCCGCGTTCTATGTCATCGCGGCGGCGGCTGTGACCGGGCTGATCCTGCTCAAGGTGCCCGAGACCGCCTTCAAGCCCTTACGCTGACGACGACGGCGGCAGTTCCGGTACGAGGGTCTTGCGCACGCGCATGACATTGGGATCGGCGCGCTCCGTGACGATCGAGAAGCCCAATTCGCGGCACATCTCGAGCATGCGCTGATTCTCGCGCAAGACCTGACCAGCCAGTTCGCCGATGCCCCATTCGCGCGCGACCGCGATGAGCCGCGTCATCAGGAGATAGCCGAGCCCGCGCCCCTTCCAATCGCTGCGCACCGCGATCGCGTATTCGGCGCGGCTTCGGTCTGGCTCCGCATGAAACCGCGCGACGCCGAGCGCGGCCCCGTCCTTCAGGGCGACAAGCGCCATCGCGCGGTCGTAATCGATGTGACTGAGCTTCCAGGCGAGCGCGTGGCTCAGCCCGCGCACCGCCGCGAAAAACCGCAGCCGCAAATCCGCCGGCGTCATGTGCGCCGCGAGGTCTTCCAACAGCGGCTCGTCCTCGGC
>WNGO01001756.1_pt1 | contig 15212 bp, 10 predicted proteins | sample 5400511 | NCBI WGS metagenome assembly WNGO01 (sample SAMN13153380, study PRJNA577476) | soil metagenome | isolation source: 20 cm soil or saprolite under Garry oak tree replicate 2 | place: USA:California | collected 2016-06-15 | reverse complement strand
ATGGGGCAGCAAATCGATCAAGTAAACAAAAAACGCGGAGCGGCAAATTTGGAGGGACCATCTGGTCTAAAAATGAATCGGCCAGTCCCTGTTGAATCGATCCTCGAGCAAATCGAAAAAGGCGGATTGAAAATGCCTGCGCCTCCGGCTCCTTCACCTGTTCCCCCTCCCGCTCCAGCGCATTCCTCCTGACATCCTCATCACTGCAATTGTAGTTGAAGCGGGCACGGAACTCTCGGAGTTTACGCGCCATGATCTTCCGCCCGTCGTTTCGCTTCGCGGCCAATTTCGCTGCCGTCACTTTCATCGTCCTTTCCGGAACCATTTCAGCCGCCCCATCGCCCTCTCCAGCGGTTTCGGCCACCCCGGCCCCGCAAGTTGATCCGAAGCTTTTCAGTGGCATGCGGTGGCGACAGGTCGGTCCGTTCCGAGGCGGTCGTGCGCTCGCTATTGAAGGCGTTTTGGGCGAACCGAACACGTGGTACTTTGGCGCAGTTGCGGGTGGAGTTTGGAAAACAACGGACGGCGGTGCGAACTGGATTCCGCTATTCGATAAGCAGGACATTTCCTCAATTGGCGCCATTGCAGTAGCGCCATCGGACCACAACACGGTTTATGTCGGGACGGGCGAAGCTGCTATTCGCGGCAATACCACCTACGGCACCGGCGTTTACAAATCAGTCGATGGCGGGAAGAACTGGAAAAACATCGGCCTGCGGGACACGCACCAAATTGGAGCGTTGATTGTGCATCCGACGAATCCCGATACTGCTTTGGTAGCAGCCCTCGGTCACGCCTTCGGGCCGAACCAGGAGCGTGGAATTTTCCGGACCAGCGATGGCGGTAAAACCTGGACGAAAGTTCTCTACAAAGACGAAAACACCGGTGGTATCGACATTGTTTTCGACCCGCACAATCCGAATGTTGTCTTCGCGTCTTTATGGCAGGCTCGCCGCCAACCTTGGTTTTTTTCGAGCGGTGGTCCGGGGAGCGGTCTCTACAAATCAGAAGATAACGGCGTCACTTGGAAACAGTTAACGGGAAATGGATTGCCTGAAGGCATTCTCGGCAAAATCGGCATTGCCGTTTCCGGCGCCGATTCGAATCGAGTTTACGCCATCATCGAAGCAAAAGAAGGCGGTATTTATCGTTCGGAAGACGGCGGCGAGAAATGGACAAAAGTGAACGACGACGGCCGTTTTCGTCAGCGCGCCTGGTATTTCAGCAAGATTTATGCGGACCCCAAATCGGCCGACACCGTTTATGTGTTGAACACTGGCGCGTTCAAATCCGTTGACGGAGCAAAAACGTTTAATCTCCTTCCCGCCCGCCACGGCGATCATCACGGTTTGTGGATCGATCCACAGAATCCCGATCGCATCGGCAACGCCAATGACGGTGGCGCCAGCCTCTCCATGGATGGAGGAAAATCGTGGACAACGCTGGAGAACCAGCCGACGGCGCAGTTTTATCATGTCGCGGTGGACAACGCGTTTCCCTATCACATTTACGGCGCCCAACAGGATAACTCGAATGTCGGCATCGCCAGTCGCGGCGAATCGGGCATGATCGGACGCGAGGACTGGTTCGTGGCCGGCGGCGGCGAATGCGGTTTTGTTCTTCCCGATCCACGTGACTGGCACGTCATCTACTCGAACAACGAGGGCTACATTGTTCGCTACGACAAAAATAAGGAGGAATCTCAGGACATAACCGTACTGCCGCTCGATCACTCCGGGCATGGCGCGGCCAATCTCCCCCATCGTTTCCAATGGGTTTCGCCCCTAATGCTTTCGCCGCACAACCCGGATGTGATTTATACCGCTGCCGAATGCGTCTTCAAATCGACCGATCACGGAATGACTTGGAATCAGATCAGCCCGGATCTGACTCGGAACGATAAACCGAAACAGCAGCCGAGTGGCGGGCCGCTAACCAACGACATCACCAGCGTCGAGTATTTCGATACCGTGTTCGCGCTGGCCGAGTCACCAAAACAGCAGGGCACTCTCTGGGCGGGAACGGACGACGGTCTGGTCCAGGTCTCAACTGATGATGGTCAGCATTGGACGAACGTCACTCCGAAAATGCCCGAGTGGAGCACGGTCAGTATTATCGATCCATCTCCGCACGAAACGAATACCGCATACGTCGGCGTCGATCGCCATCGCCTCGACGATTTCAAACCATACATTTTCAGGACCACTGATCTCGGAAAATCATGGACAGCAATCAGCACTGGAATTCCTGACGGCGCTTACGTTCATGCTGTTCGCGAAGACCCGAAACGAAAAGGCCTGCTTTATGCCGAGACGGAGTTGGGCGTTTACGTCTCCTTTGACGATGGTGCTCACTGGCAGCCATTGCAATTGAATCTGCCGCAATCGCCCGTCCACGATCTGATAGTGAAAGATGACGATCTGGTCGTCGCCACCCACGGCCGTTCATTCTGGGTTCTCGACAATGTGACTCCTCTACGCCAGATCAACGCACAGAATTCGTCGTCCGAAATGGTGCTCTACCAGCCGCAAACCGCTGTTCGGCTGCACTATCCGGAAGAAATCGACCGACGACGCCCGGCCGGCGAGAACCCCCCTCCCGGCGCAATCATCGACTATTATTTTAAGACGACGCCCAAAGATGAGGTAACGATTGATATCTACGACGCTCAAGGGAAGCCGGTCCGGCATCTCTCGAGCAAGGAGAAGAAAGAGTTCGAACAACCGCCGGAGTGGCCGGACCAAGTGAAGGAAGTGAAAACGATTCCAGCGAAGGACGGAATGAATCGCTATGCCTGGAATCTGCGTTACAACGATCCGATTCAAACACCTGGCGCCTTTTACGGCGGCACCGGACCGCATGGCCCACTCGCGCTGCCAGGCGACTACCAGGTGAAATTAACCGCGAACGGCAAGACGCAGACAGCCACGTTGCATCTCATCGTCGATCCGCGAATTAAGGAAGATGCGAGCGTTTTGCAGAAGCAATTCGCGCTTTCGCGACAAGTCACCGATCGGATTTCGGAGTTGCATCAGGCGGTGAACGAAATTCGCGACATCAAATCACAGATCAGGGCGCTACATGCAAAGTTCGATAGTGACGAGCGAGTGAAACCCGCGCTGGCGGCGGCAGATGAGATGGAGAAAAAAATGTCCGAGATCGAGCAACAATTAATTCAGGTTAACCTAAAGGGTTCGGAAGGAAGTCTCGCTTTCCCCGTCATGTTGAATGAGCAGTTCGACACTTTTAGTCACGCAATCGACGTGGGTGATAGCGAGCCGACAAAGCCACAGCTGGATGTCTTTGCCTCGCTCAGTGGACGACTTGACGAACAACTAAAAAAATGGTCGGCCATGAAACAAGACGAATTGCCCAAGGTCACGGCGTTGATTAAGCAATCGGATCTTCCGGCTTTGATGGTCCCGCCGAAACCGCAGGAGAACCAAAGCTAACCTTTATCGACGCTATATTTGCCGGGCCCAATGAACGCGAGGCAGACAAGGATCACGGCAATTTCGATCGGAACGAGCTTCGGATAAAGTCCGGGAACATAGCGCGCGAGGCTGATGGCGTTCACCAGCGCAATAACAAAGGCGAGGAGAATGCCGAGACGGAAGGCGAGGCCAAGGACAATTAAAATGCCGCCGACAGAAGCCGCCAGGGCGCCGAAAAATCCCCACCATTCCAGATGGGAGTGAAAGTTGAAAACCCGCATCGCGGTCCCGAATTGAGCCCAGCGATGTTGGCCGGCGAACAGAACCGGCGCGCAAACCAAAATGAAAATCAGCCCGATGCTCGCTCGCAGGAGGAGCAGACCGGTCTCGCTATATTTGCCAAGAAATTTTAACACGGCGGCGATGCTGGATCAGCATCTGCCGTAAATCAACTCGCGATGAAAATCACCAAGGCAGTTTTGCTCGCCGCCGGGCGCGGCACACGAATGCGTGATCTAACGGCCGATGTGCCCAAGCCAATGATCAAAGTGCGCGGCAAACCGATTCTCTTGCACATTGTTGAAGGACTGCAGAGCGCGGGCATCAAAGATTTTTTGATCATTATCGGTTATCACGGCGAGATCGTTCGAGAGTACTTTGGCGACGGCACCTGCTTCGGCCTACGGGTTACTTACGCAACTCAAATCGTGCAGGACGGGACAGGACGCGTCGTGGAGCTGGCGCATGAGTTCTCTGGAAACGATCCATTCATCCTTCATTACGCCGATATTTTAATCGGCCCGCAGAATTATAAATGCCTCGGCACCTTAGCGCCGGAAACGGAAGCGATAGTAATTGTGAAGGGAAATGAAGATGTGAGCAAGGGCGGTGCGGTCTTCGTCAATGAGAGAATGGAAGTCACTGACGTCCGCGAGAAGTCAAAACCAGGCGAACCAACCAGTAAATGGTACAACGCAGGCGTTTACTGCTTTCGGCCCAGCATTTTTCAATTCACCGCGAAACTGCAGCCGTCCCCGCGGGGTGAATACGAGTTAACCGACGCAATTCGAGCACTGGCGAAATCAGGTAAGACGGTGCAGGCACTCGAGCTCGAAGGCGAATGGGCTGATGTGCGCGATCCGGAAATTCTAGCGCAGTTGAACGCCCCGAAATTGTAGGCGACCGCCAGCGCCAATTCCTCCGGCAAGCGATGCGATCGACCCCACAAAGCCAGCTGCCGATGGCCAGCTACTCGCAAAGCAAAGATGCTTTGGGGACGTTTACATTTTCCGCAGCAGGGCTTGGAAGCGCGGATCGCCGCGTATTGCATCCAGGGCCGAATCGTTCTCCAGCCATTCGCGCTGTCCAAACCCGTTCCGTACCGCTTTGTCTAAGTGATCAATCGCGGCTTGCCTGCTCAGCCTGCCCGCCGTGGACGGCGAATGCTTTCGGAGTCCCCAGCGGCAGATCTGAGTGAGAAAGATCCTGCCGCCAAGACGGCGGCAGCCACAATGTGCAGCAGCTACGATGCGCCAGAGACTACAGCTCAACGGGTTCGCCGTTCTCGACTTCCTCGCCAATCTCCTCCTCAAACTCGCGCCGCCACCGCTTCGAAACCCACGGCCGCAAGAATCCATAAAGTAGATAACCAAGAAACAAAACTGCCGGCATCCATTCGTAGTTTAGGACGGTAAAGAGCAGAACGAGGCTGATGATGAGAAAACGCGGCAGGGATCGCGTCGTCCGCCAAGTAATGGCTTTGAAACTTGGATAGCTCAATCGTGTGAACATCATGACAGATAGAAAAAGTAGGAGCGGCGGCAGCACCCATTTCCATCGCCCGATCTCGTGCTCCTTTTCTCCAAACCACCACAGCATAAAAAGCGTGATCGATGCGATCAGGCCCGCCGCCGCTGGGATCGGAAAGCCGGTAAACTCCTTTGAATTCGTGGTCGCTCCGTTTGCTGCCATGGTATTGAAACGCGCGAGCCGCAATGCACCGCAAACCAGATATACAAAAGCGACTAACCACCCAACGCGTGGAAAATCAATCAGCACGATCCGATAGACCATCAAGGCAGGCGCCACGCCAAACGACACGATATCCGCCAGAGAATCGAACTCGCGACCAAACGAACTGTCTTGCCCACCCAGGCGCGCCAATCGACCATCGAGCACATCAAAAACGCAGGCGCCGAGAATAAACCAGACTGCAGCGTGGAATAAGTCGGCGGCGGCGTCCGGGCTGGACCATTGAAGCAAAGCGCCCTGCACAATTTTTAGGGTCGCGCCGAATCCGCAGAAGAGATTGCCCGCCGTCATCAAGTTGGGCAGGAGATAAATTTTCGGATTTGGATCGCTCATTCCGGCAAGTGTGCGATCACGCTGGCGCCGCCCTTCACGCGATCACCGACTTTCACCAACACCTTGGCGCTGAGTGGCAAATATACTTCGGTCCGCGAGCCAAATCGAATCATACCGAAACGCTCTCCACGCTTGAGTTCATCGCCCACTTTCGACCAGGCGACGATACGCCGGGCAATTGCGCCGGTGAGTTGACGGACAACGATAGTCCCGCGTGGATTCTGGAATGCCCAAGTCATCGCTTCGTTTTTTTCGGAGCACTCGACGCGACGGGCATCCAAACACAATCCTTTGCGATGTTGGCGAAAGGTGATGCGCCCGGCAATGGGAGCGCGGTTCGTGTGGACATCAAATATCGAGAGAAAAACACCGATCCGTTTCGTGCGTGATTTTAACACCTCCGGCTCTTCGGCCTCGCCCACATCGGCAACCGTGCCATCGGCAGCCGCAACGACAGCGTTTTCATCAGCGGGATCGGGTCGGCTGGGATCGCGGAAGAATGCAAACGTGTAGCCGACTAAGATCGCAAGGATCATCGTAAGCCATCCTGAAAAAAAGCTGCTTACAATTGCCAAACCAAACAAAACGGCGAAGATCCAGCGCCCCTCATAAAGCGTTTGCAGACGCATAAAGTGCCGCCATTTTCCCGTTCGCCGGTAGCCAGGTCAAGTGGCACTAAGACGGTTCTTGGTGAATGGCCATTTGCCACAACAGGCTGCGGTTTTTCGACCCCGGCAGCCGATATCTAGCGTATCAGTCCGGGAAAATAACCGATAAATTTGTTGGCTAAACCATCATTTTTGAATACGTTTCAACTCTGTGGTCGCGCGACCATCTTCTATGCCTAAAACCGATGACGAATTGCCGGCGAAATTTTCGTCGTCTGATCGAATAACCGGCGTCAATACGGCGCAAAAATATGACGCTGCGCAAATCGATAAACTCGAAGGCCTTGAAGCTGTTCGAAAACGACCCGGCATGTACATCGGCGATCCGGATGAACGTGGTCTGCACCACATGGTGTTTGAGGTGCTCGACAACTCGATCGACGAACATCTCGCCGGTTTCTGCTCGAAAATAGATGTTACCATCCATGTTGATGGCTCGGTCTCGGTCCGGGACAATGGCCGCGGCATCCCGGTCGATATTCATCCGAAATGGAAGATGCCGGCGGTGGAGCTGGTGCTGACAAACTTGCATGCCGGCGGAAAATTTGGACAGGGCGCATACAAATATTCCGGAGGCTTGCATGGGGTCGGCGCAAAATGCGTAAACGCCTTAAGTGATTGGTTCAAAGTCGAAGTCACGCGCGAGGGCAAGGTTTATCACATGGCCTTCGAGCGGGGCAAAACCACTCAGAAGCTCGCCATCATCGGCGAGGTCAAAAACAAAAAGAACACAGGAACCCTCGTCACCTTTCTGCCCGATCCGACGATTTTCACCATCACCACTGAATTCAAATTCGAGCGCTTGGCCACACGACTGCGGGAGTTGGCGTTTTTAAATCCGGGACTGGAAATTGTGCTCGTTGATGAACGCTCGGCCGCGGCGAAAAAGGAGCTGTTTTATTACAAACATGGAATCGAGGAGTTTGTTCGGCAATTGGGCGAGAACAAGCAGGTGATTCATCCCAAGCCGATCATCATCTTACGACAACGAGACGAAGTTTTTATCGATTGCGTCCTCCAGTATAACGACAGCTACAATGATCAGATTTTACCCTTCGCGAACTCGATTCCGAATCCTGACGGCGGCACGCACCTGACCGGATTTCGGACTGCCCTGACCCGGGCCATCAATCAATATGCGCGCTCGAACGCTCTGGTTAAAGAAAAGGATCCATCGATTTCGGGTGACGACGTGCGCGAGGGTCTGGTCTGCGTCTTAAGCATTAAACTGCCGAACCCCAGATTCGAATCCCAGACCAAGGTCAAGCTGGTCAACACCGAGATCGATGGCGTGGTGAACTCGGTCGTTTACGACGGATTAATGACCTACCTCGATCAAAATCCGCCGATCGCGCGCCGCATTTTTGAAAAAGTTTTGACGGCGGCTCGGGCCCGGGAAGCGGCGCGCAAAGCGCGAGAGACCATTCGTAAGGGCGCGCTGACTGGAGGCGGACTTCCAGGTAAACTGGCGGATTGCAGCGAACGCGATCCGGAGTTGACCGAGCTTTACATCGTCGAGGGCGACTCCGCAGGGGGTTCGGCTAAGCAAGGCCGTGATCGGCGATATCAAGCGATCCTCCCTATTCGGGGCAAGCTGATCAACGTCGAAAAAGCGCGGATCGATCAATTCTTAAAGAACAACGAAATTCAATCGATGATCACTGCCATCGGCACTGGAATCGGCAAGCCGAAGGAGGATGGCAACGGTAAGGAGGAAGGAAATTTTGATATCGCGAAGCTGCGCTACGGCCGAATCATTATTATGACCGATGCCGATGTCGACGGCTCGCACATTCGCACTCTGCTGCTCACCTTTTTCTTCCGGCAGATGACGGAGCTGGTGCGGGCGGGCCGGATCTACATTGCGCAACCGCCCCTTTATCAAATCAAACGCAAAAAGCGCGAAGAGTACGTCGATGACGACGTGCAATTGAATAAAATTCTAATTTCCCTCGGCGCCGAAGATGTGCGCTTGAAAAATCTGGCCGATAACAAGGAAGTGACGGCCGCACAGTTAAAAGACATTCTCGAGTCGCTCGGAAGACTGGCGAAGTTAAGCGAAGCAATCCGGCGGCACGGCGGTGATTTCGAAAGCTTCCTGGCGGAGCGCGCCAAGAAATCCGGCAAGCTTCCGAACTATCTGGTGAAGGTTCGCGAGGGCAATGAGGAGGCCGTTCATTATTTTCATGACGAAAACGCGGTCCGCGAATTTCATGAGGAGAATCTCGATCTTAATTTATTCGACACCGAGATGGGACAGGAACTATTGCCGCTGACGAGCGGACCGGTGAAAACGAACGGTGCTACCCGTCGTCGCGGCAAATTGGTCGAACTGCATGAATCAACTACGATCCAGAAGTTAATCGCGGAACTGGCCCGAAAAGGTTTGAAAGTCGATCACTATGCTGCCAGCGATCGCCCGATTTTTGAATTGATTGAAGGCGAAGGAGACCGTGCTGTTTCGCATCCGCTCTTTTCTATTCCGGAGATTTTACAAAAGATTTTGGAGATCGGTCGCCGCGGTGTGCAGATCAAGCGTTTTAAGGGCCTGGGCGAAATGAACGCGAAAGAACTCTTCGAGACCACCATGAACCCGGAAAAGCGCAAGCTGCTCAAGGTCGACCTCAATGAAGATAACGCGGTTGATGCCGACAAAATGTTCACAATTCTCATGGGCGACATTGTCGAACCGCGCCGGCAATTCATTGAAGACAACGCCCTCAATGTCCGCAACCTCGACGTTTGATTATAATGGCCGGTCTGTTGCGCAACCTCCGGCATCCTCGGCGTTGTTACGTTGTCTGCGCCGTGGCCAGATCCGGCAGTAATCTGCTCACCGATGCTCTGCGCGAAACCGGTCGCGCAGGTCAGCCAAAGCAATTTTTTTCGGAGCTCTTTCAATCAGGTTACGGAGCCAAATACGGCCTCGATCCGGCGAGGGATTATGCCAGTTATGTTCGCGGTATCATTGATGCCACCTCGACGTCGAACGGTTTGTTCGGGTTTAAGCTCATGGGTTGGTCGCTGGAAGCCTTCCTGGCAAGCCTGCGCGGAACGCGACAATTTGCCAGCGCCGATTCGACCGATTTGGAAGTGCTCCGTTCCGCATTTCCACGGCTGCAATTCATCCGAATCATCCGTCGCGATAAGCTGCGCCAGGCAATCTCGAAGGCGCGTGCCATGCAAACCGGCGTGTGGAAATTGGCCGACGGAAAAAATGCCGTTGGTGAAGCGCACTTCGATCGGGACCTGATTAACCAATGCTTGCGCGAAGGCGAGATCGAACAAGCTGTCTGGGACCGCTTCTTTGAGAATTTCCCTGCTGCTCCTCTGACGATTGAGTACGAGCAACTCAGCCGCTACTACGAACGGACTGTGCGAAGTGTTCTTAATTTTCTCGGTATTGCGCTTCAACGCGGATCTAAAATCGGTGAGCCGATTACCCTGAAACAAAGCGACACGATTTCGGATGAGTGGGAACGGTGCTACCGAATCGCAGCTTCAGCAACTGTTGCCGTGGCCTAATTCATGTACAACGCCAACGAAAAAGTAGAACCGATCAACGTCGCGGAAGAAGTCTCGCGCTCCTTCCTCGACTACTCAATGTCGGTTATTATCTCGCGCGCCCTGCCGGATGCGCGCGATGGCCTCAAGCCATCACAGCGGCGCATCCTTTACGCGATGCACGATCTTTCCTTGTTTCCCGGTCGGCAGCATCGCAAATGCGCGAAAATTTGCGGTGATACCAGTGGTAATTATCACCCACACGGCGAAGCCGTGATTTACCCTACCCTCGTCCATATGGCCCAGCCATGGGCGATGCGCGAACGGCTTATCGACGGGCAGGGCAACTTCGGTTCAGTCGAAGGCGATCCGCCGGCGGCGATGCGTTACACCGAGGCCCGCATGACGCATCTCGGCGCCGCCCTCATGACCGACATGGAGAAGGACACGGTCGATTTCGTTCCCAACTATGACGAAACCCGCACCGAACCGACCGTTTTTCCGAGCGCGTTTCCGAATCTTCTGGTCAACGGCGGAACTGGCATCGCGGTGGGCATGGCGACGAACATTCCGCCGCACAATCTGGGCGAAGTGATCGACGGAATTTGCGCTCAAATCGACGATCCCGAAATCACGCTCGAAGGGCTGATGGAGCATGTGAAGGGGCCGGATTTCCCGACCGGTTGTGCAATTCTTGGTGTTACCGGGATTCGCCAGTACCTCGGGACCGGCCGCGGCAGCATGAAGGTGCGCGGCAAAGCAGGCGTCGAGGAGCTGAAGGGAAATCGAGAGCAGATCGTGATCACCGAAATTCCCTACAACGTGAATCGCGCCACTCTGGTGGAGCGCATCGCCGAGTTGGTGAATGACAAGGTCCTCTCCGACATTACCGCGATTCGCGACGAGTCGGACGAAAACACGCGCGTGGTCATCGAGCTGAAACGGGACGCCAATCCCAAGGTCATTATCAACAACCTTTATAAGCACACGGCGATGGAATCGTCCTTCGCGGTGACGATGCTCGCGATTGATCATGGCCGGCCCAAGCTCCTTTCCCTAAGGGAAGCGAATGCCGCTTACATCGAACATCGGCGTGAAGTTGTGTTGCGACGGACCCGCTTTGAATTACGCAAAGCGGAAGAACGCGCGGAGACGCTCGAAGGTTACCTCATCGCGCTCGCAAATTTAGATGAGTTCCTCCGGATTATTCGCGGATCGAATAACCGGGAGGAAGCGCGCGTGAAACTGCTCGCGTTTGAGTTTACACGACGCCAAGTCGAATCGATTGGAATTCTGATCCGTGCTGAAGCGCGCCTGACTGAAGGTCGTTACGCATTCAGCGAACACCAGGCCAACCAGATTCTCGATCTCCGGTTATATCAATTAACAGGACTTGAGCGCGATAAAGTCGTCAATGAATACAAAGGACTTCTCGAAACGATCAAAGATTTGCGCGATATCCTCGCAAAAGAGCAGCGCGTCTTCACCATCATCAAACGCGAACTGCGGGAGATCCGCGATAAATACGCCTCGCCGCGGTTGACCCAGCTCGTGCCCGATGAAGGCGACATCGCGATGGAAGATCTCATTGCGAACGAAGGGTGCATCATCAGTATCACCCACGGCGGGTTTATCAAAAGAACCGCCGTCAGCGCCTTCCGTGCGCAACGACGCGGCGGTAAAGGGGTCATTGGCATGTCCACGCGCGAAGGCGCAACGCAAGAAGATGAAGGCGATTTCGTGGAACATCTTTTCGCCGCGACCACACACGACTACTTGATGTTCTTCACTGAATCCGGTCGCGCTTACGTGGAAAAGGTTTACGAAATTCCCGAGATGGGTCGCGCGGCAAAAGGCCGGTCCATCGTGAACATTCTCGAGTTGCGTAGTGACGAAAAAATCGCCGCCACCATTCGCATTCAATCAAAGCGAATCGGCACCGGTGCAAACGCCGTCGATAAAACGTGGGACGAAAATTTGCACATCGTTTTCGTCACACGTTCGGGCATCGTCAAAAAGTCCAATCTGTCAGACTACCAGAATGTGCGGAAAGGCGGCATCATCGCCATCCAAATTGAACCGGATGATTGCCTGATCGACGCCAAATTGACCGGCGGGAACGATGAACTCGTTCTGATCACCAGGGGCGGCATGAGTCTTCGTTTTCACGAAGAGCAGTTGCGTGACCAAGGCCGAAATACGGTCGGTGTTTGGGGGATCCGGCCGGCTAAAGGCGATCACGTGGTCGCAATCGCGGTGGTGAATCCGAATGCCATGTTGCTCGTTACCGGCGAGAACGGCATTGGTAAACGCACGCCGTTTGATGACTATCGCAAGCAGTCGCGCGGGGGCAAAGGCATCATCACCATGAAAACCGGGGATCGAACTGGTAATGTCGTGGGCGCTCTAAGTGTGACCGACAAAGACGAACTCATGCTGATCACGACCAAAGGCCAGATGGTACGCACGCGGGTGAAAGAAATCCGCGAGACCGGCCGTAATGCCATGGGAGTAAAATTGCTGACTTTGCGAGAAGGCGAAAAACTGCAAGCCATCGCCCCTGTGGTCAGCCAAGCCGAAGAAGCCGAAGCAGAAGTCGAAGCGCCGGTCGGATAAGAAAAGAGCGCGCGCCACGGAAGCGCGCGCTCCTCGCAGCAAACCCGAGCAATTAGTAGCCGCCGGTATGCGTGGTCGTCGTCTGTGTCGCCGTTGACGGCCGGGCGACCGTTGTTGTCTCGTGTGTGGTAGTGGTGGCCGTCGTTGGCGGGGGCGTTTCGACCGTGGTGCAGGAGGTTAAGGCAGCCATCACCGCAGCCGGAATCAGAAGAATAAGTGTTTTCATAGTTGAATGGCTTTGCTGACAATTCGGCGCAAGTGCCCCGGCCAGATGTATTTCTCGCGAAAAAATTCTGCTGTTATGGAATTGGGACCTCGCGTCCGAGTTCGTTTGACGCGTAAATTCCGTCAATCATTTCCATCAATTCAAATGCCTGCTCGGCATCGTTTATGGCGGGGCTTTCACCGCGGACGGCATGGGCAAAATTCTGAAGCTGCATCTCAAAACTGTTATCAGAATAGCGCGGCTCGAGCGGCACCGTCACCAGTTTCCCGTTTTGGTCTTCGAACAGAGTAAGCGGTTTGACTCGTAGCGTTCCTTTCGTTCCAAAGAGCACGGCGTTGTTCGACTCCCGCCCGACCCACTCGGGCCCTACCGGAGTGTCGTCGGTCAGATTCGCCGCCCAGCTCGTTTCCAACTCGACAAAGGTGTCGTTGGCAAAGCGGATGAACGCGTGCGCTTCATCCTCCACATCAAAAATTGGTACGCTGACAAAGTGCGCGAAATTACGGAAGACCTTCGCGGTAATCGACGTCGGCCGAGGTGTTCCCATCAGATACCAGGCAGTGTCGAGGGCATGCACGCCAATATCGATCAAGGCGCCGCCGCCAGAACATTTCTTATCCGTAAACCAGGAGCCGATGCCACTTGGAATTCCGCGGGACCGCACCCAGGTCGCTCGCGCACGATAAATTCGGCCAAGTCTTCCTTCGCTGATAATCTCGCGCGCCGTGCGAATCGCGGGCGTAAATCGAAATTGCCTACCGAAGAAATAGATTAGGTTCCGTTTTGCGGCTTCATCCCGCAGCACTTTCATTTCAGCGGCGTTCATGGTAGGCGGCTTTTCGCAAAGGACGTGCTTGCCTTCTTCCAAGGCGGTGAGCGATGCCGGGAAATGCAAAAAGTTCGGCAAGCAAACGATCGCTGCCTCCAACTCGGGATCGTGCAATAAATCGTGCAGACGGTCGGGATCGTTATCTGCGCAGGAATGGAGCCGAGTATTTGGGAGCGCAGTGATGGCCTTTGCATGCTGCTGCCCCGGCCAGCCCACGCCAATAATGCCGATATTGAGCTGCTTCATTCCCCAATTCGGCCGCGCTGCCGCTTTAATTCCGAGCGCTTGCGTTTCGATTCCAAAATGCGTGCTTTCAACTTGGCCGGCCTTGGCGATTTTCGGCGGCGCTCACGTTCCCGTAACGCGCGCTTAGCCGTACGCTCGGCATTTCGCTTTTTTTCGATCGCCTCAATCAACCGCCTCCGGGCAACGCGGCGGTTCATGCTTTGCGAGCGCGCGTCCTGCACCGTTACGCTAATTCCGCTTGGCCGATGCAACAGCGTGACCGCAGTAGAGACTTTATTCACATGCTGCCCGCCGGGACCGGAAGCGCGGGCGAAAGATTCGATCAGATCGCCCGGATCGATTCCTGCGGATCGCATCCGCTCGTCCATGGTGTCGGGTGACATCCCTTGCAGCCTTGCGACACGCGACATGTTGTCAATGGTGCCGGTGCAGCCGCGACTTGTGTTCGCGTCCCGGTTCCGATTCGATTAGCCACCATGGCAATTAAAACTCGTCAGTGGAGCCTCATCTTTTCGATTCAGATTAGCACTCTCTCATTTGTCATCATCTCACAGACGGGTAACTCGCAAACGTCATCCCCTACTCCCCAGCCGATCGCAGCGCCAAGTCCTTCAGCCCCGCCCGCTGATTATGATCTGCGTTGGGGCGCGAAGATTCCAATGCGGAATAAGGTGGAGTTAAACGCGACGCTCTACCTGCCCAAATCGAAGCAGCCTTCCTCGCCGCCACGAACTCCGGTCATTTTTACCCTGACGCCGTACATCTCTGACAGCTACCACGCGCGCGCAGCCTATTTTGCATCTCATGGTTACGCATTTGCACTCGTTGACGTCCGCGGGCGTGGAAATTCCGGTGGCGAATTTGAACCCTTTGCCAATGAAGCACGCGACGGACATGACGTGGTCGAATGGTTCGCCACGCAACCCTATTGCGACGGTAAAGTCACGATGTGGGGCGGCTCTTACGCCGGATTCGATCAATGGACAACGGCAAAGGAGTTACCGCCACATCTGACAACGATCGTGCCGGTGGCGAGTGCCCATCCCGGTCTCGATTTTCCTTCTACCAACAACGTTGGCATTTCCTACGATGTGCAGTGGTTCACGCTGACCAGCGGCCACGCCGGTCAAGAACACTTGTTTGCGGATTCAAAATTTTGGCGTGCTAAATTTTTGGACGCTTACCGCCAACACATCCCGTTCAAAGCGCTCGACAGTTTTATTGGAAATCCATCGGTGAATTTTCAACGGGTTGTTAACCACCCAATGATGGACGCCTATTACGAGGCCATGGTGCCAACGCGAGAGCAGTTCGCGAAAATAACG
>WNGO01002408.1_pt1 | contig 15213 bp, 11 predicted proteins | sample 5400511 | NCBI WGS metagenome assembly WNGO01 (sample SAMN13153380, study PRJNA577476) | soil metagenome | isolation source: 20 cm soil or saprolite under Garry oak tree replicate 2 | place: USA:California | collected 2016-06-15 | reverse complement strand
TACACGAAGTTGCCTTCGCTCGATTCGAACAGAAAGTTCAGCTCGGCGCGCAGCTCCATCGAGCGCCGCGCGATATTCAGCAGCTCCTCGGGCTTCGCCGGCAACGAGGCGATTTCCGCTTCGAGACTTTTCAGCGCGTTTATGAGTGCGTCGTACGCCTCTCGGTTCTGCTCGACGAATCCAGCACGTTGCGTCTGGTCGAACGGGAAGCGGCCTTCGCGCGCCGGGAACGCCTCAAAGAAGCTTTTGGCGCGCTCACGCATCCGGGCGATGTGTTTTAACAGGCCCGAGCCTCCGGTTCGCGTCACGCGCACGGCCACCTCGGCGTCGCGTCCCAGCTCATCGAAGCGATAGTTCGAAATCTGGCGGCCGAAATACTCGCTGGCTACGTCTTCGATCTCGTGCGCTTCATCGAACACCACCGCGCCGTACTCCGGCAATACGCTGCCAAAATCGTCCTGCTTCAACGCCAGATCGGCGAAGAATAGATGGTGATTCACGATGATCAGGTCAGCGTCGGCGGCGCGCTGGTGCATCGCGGTGATGAAACAGCGATTGAATTCGGGGCATTTCGATCCGGAGCAGGCGTCGCGCCGCGCGTCCAGCCGGTGCCATAGATCCGAATCGTCGGGCAAAAAATTCAGTTGCGCGCGGTCGCCTGTGTCCGTCACTTTTTCCCAATCTCGGATTTGATGGAACCAATCGAGCTCGTCCAGGCCCTTCAGCATCGGCTGGTCGGCCATCCGGTGCACTTTTTCACGGCACAGGAAATTGCCGCGGCCCTTCATCACAGCGACTTTCAGCTTCGGCGCGAAATGCTTCTGCAGAAACGGGATGTCTTTCTCGAATAGCTGCTCCTGCAAGGATTTTGTCGCCGTCGAAATCACCACGGTGCGTCCGCTGCGGATCGCGGGGATCAAATAGGCCAGAGTCTTGCCCGTGCCCGTTCCGGCCTCGACGATGGCGTGGCGTTTCTGGCGAAACGCGGCTTCCACCATCTCCGCCATCTCAAGCTGCGACGGCCGGTGCTCGTAGCCTTCAGGCATGCACTTTTCGAGCGCTCCGCCGGGACCGAAAATCTCGGCGATTGTGGGTTCCTTCAATCCGGTCTGCACAGAATCGGGCTTCGTCAATTGGGCCTGCGATGGTGCGGGCCCTAATTTTACGCTGAAGGCTCCGGCCCTCGCGGGGGCGTGAAGCCCGCCAGAAACCGGTGCGGCGGCCGTTTCCTTCGTTTCGTTCTCGACACGTTTGCGCATGAGGAGTGGGTGAGAAGTCTCGAAAACCGCGAACCGATAAAATACCACACACCGGCGGCGCGCGCCCCTTTGCTATACTCCCGCCGATGGCTAAAGCCGCTGCCGCGAAAACACTTTTCCTGGTCGATGCGATGAACACGATTTTCCGCGCGTTCTTTGCGCCGATGTCGAGGCTGAATAGTCCGCAAGGCATCCCGACGAAGGTTCCCTACTTGTTCTCCAACATGTTGCGTAAATTGATGAAGGAACATTCGCCGGATTATCTCGCGGTCGTTTTCGACACGCGCGAGCCGACGTTCCGCGACAAGCTGTTCGACAAGTACAAGGCGCAGCGCCCGCCGATGCCCGAGGACCTCGCCGTTCAATTGCCCTACGTGCGGCGTATGTGCGAGGCCATGCGGCTTCCGATCCTGGAGTTTGACGGCTTCGAGGCCGACGACGTGATGGGCGCGCTGGCCAGGCAGGGAGAGAAAGCGGGACTCGAAGTGAGACTTGTCACCGGCGACAAGGACATGATGCAACTGGTCGGCGGGAAGGTGCGCGTGCTGCGGCCAGGCGCGGGGCCGAACAAGACCGATTTGATCGTGGATGAATCGAAAGTAGAAGAACTGATGGGCGTGCCGCCGGAAAAAGTCGCCGACGTGATGGCGCTGATGGGCGATTCGATCGACAACATTCCCGGCGCGAAAGGAATCGGCGAAAAAGGCGCGCGCGAACTGATCAAGCGTTTCGGATCGGCGGAATCGGCGCTCAAGCATGCCGCCGAGGTCGAAGGCAAGCGCTACCGCGAGGCACTCGAAAACAGCCGCGAGGCTGTGCTGCTCTCCAAGCAGCTCGCCATCATCGACACAGCCGCGCCGGTGAAGCTCGTGCTCAACGATCTCGCGATCCGCGAACCCGACGTCGAAGCGCTCCGCGCGCTGTACTCGGAATTGGGTTTCACGTCGCTGCTGCGCGATCTTCCCGCCGCGACCACGGCGGGCGCCGCCGCAAGCGATTCCGCGGCGCTGGAGTCGCCCGCCGCGCTCAAGAAATATTTGAAGTCGCTTCCGCGCGCTACGGAAGTGGCGCTCTGGCTCTCGCTCGCTCCCGGCGAGCGCGAGTCCGAAGGTTTCGGCACGCGCGTCGCGGGAATTGAAATTTCGCCCCGGGTTGGCGTTGTGCGAACCGTATGGCTTGACGAGAAGGGCGAGATGCTCGCCGCGCTGGGCGAATTTCTGCGCGATCCCGCGCGAGCGAAAATCGTCCACGATCCGAAACTTTTCGAGCTGCTTGCCGGACCCGTGGCCGGAGTGCGCCACGCGACGATGCTCTATTCTTATTTGTTGCGGCCTACCACATCGAAACACAATCTTGCCGACGTCGTGCTGCGGCACGAGAACGTCACGCTCTCCGGCGCGCCCGGCGAACAGGCCGACCACCTGCAACGCCTCGCTCCGGTGCTGCGTAGGGAGGTGGAAGCGCAGGGCCTTGCGAAGCTCTATGAAACGATCGACCTGCCGCTCGCGCCGGTGCTCGCCTCCATGGAGCGCCACGGTGTGCGCGTCGACCGCGAAGCTCTGGCCGCGATGTCCGCGACGATGGAGCGCGAAATCCGCGCGCTCGAAAAAACCATTTGGAGACTTGCCGGATCGGAATTCAACATCAATTCGCCGCAGCAGCTTGCCGAAATCCTGTTCGACAAGATGAATCTTGGGCTGGGGGGAAGACGCCGCTCGAAGCCCCGCTCGACTGCCGCGGAAGTGCTCGAAGAATTGGCGCTCACGCACGAGTTGCCGCGCAAGGTCCTCGAATATCGCGAAATCAGCAAACTGAAATCCACCTACGTGGATGCGCTGCCCCGGCTGATTCACGCCGACACGGGCCGATTGCATACCAGCTTCAGCCAGACCGGAACGGCAACGGGACGGCTGAGTTCTTCGGATCCCAATCTGCAAAATATTCCTGTGCGCACGGAGCTGGGACGCCAGATCCGCGCTGAATTCGTCGCGAGCACCGGCAACACCCTGCTTTCGGCTGACTACTCTCAGATCGAACTGCGCATCCTCGCGCATTTTTCCCAGGATGGGGTGCTGGTCGACGCGTTCCGCACTGGGCAGGACATTCACTCGCGCACGGCTCAGGAAGTTTTCGGCGTGGGCCCGATGGCCCAGAACGCCGAGCATCGCCGCGCGGCCAAGGCCATTAATTTCGGCATCATTTACGGACAAACGCCATTCGGACTCGCGGCGCAGCTCGGCATCGACCAGAAAGAGGCCGCGCGTTTTATCACCGCGTATTTCGCGCGCTATCGCGGAGTGAAGGAGTACCTCGACCGGTCGCTCGCCGAAGCGCGCAAGACAAGCGTCACGCGAACGCTGTTCGGGCGCATACGGCCCGTCCCGGAAGTTACCTCGCCGCAACCCAACCTGAGAAACTTCGCCGAGCGCACGGCGCTCAACACGCCGCTGCAGGGCACCGCGGCCGACCTGATCAAAATCGCCATGATTGCCATCGACCGCCAACTCGCGGATGGAGGTCTTCAAGCGAAAATGATCCTCCAGGTCCACGACGAACTCCTCTTCGAAGCGCCACACGCGGAAATGGACCGCCTGCGCAAACTGGTCCGCCCGGCTATGGAAAACGTATATGCGCTCACCGTACCACTCGTCGTGGATATGAAGGCCGGACCGAACTGGCGCGACATGAAGTAGCGGGTGTTAGGGTGCAGGTGTTTGGTTGCAGGTTGTAGGTGTTGGGTTACAGTTCGGAGGCGTTAGGCTGCCAATAACGCTATCAGCTGAGAAGCTGGGTTCTTCTCCATGCTACTCTGTGCCTCCGTGCCTCTGTGGCTACCGGGAGGGTTTTCCATGAAACATGCTTCGGGATTTCTTGCGATCGTCAATGACGCAAAAACTCGGGTGAAGGAAATGGACTTTCGCGAAGTGAAGCGGCGAATCGATGCCGGCGAGAAGCTCACGCTGGTGGACGTTCGCGAAGACAACGAATGGGCACGCGGCCACCTCCCAGGCGCGGTTCATCTGGGAAAAGGCGTCATCGAGCGGGACATCGAACAGGCCGTACCCGACCAGTCCGCACCATTGGTCCTGTACTGCGGAGGCGGCTTCCGGTCGGCATTGGCCGCGGATAACTTGCAGAAAATGGGCTACACGAACTGCATTTCGATGGACGGCGGTTGGCGCGCCTGGACCGAGGCAGGATTTCCCACCGAAAAGCCATAATGAGTTATTTGCGCCACGGGCTTGCGCGTTTCGCAGACTACCATTATCTTCTAATAAGGACTAAACGGAACATTTTGAATCTGCTGGGGCGTGGTCCAACCGGTAGGACACCGCACTGTTAATGCGGATGGTGTAGGTTCGAATCCTACCGCCCCAGCCAATCCCCTAACAGTGCAGCCCCAAAGCTAACAGTACAGGGGAAGCTGGAACCCGCATCTCTAGCGGGGCACACAACAGGCCAACCACCACATGGAGACAACAATCTCCATGTCTCCCTCCACAACAAAGGGCCACAAGCCCGCCGCGCCGTTGTCTCCACAATGTCTCCACAAACCAGTGGGCTTGACAGCAACGCGAACCTAAAAGGAGAAAGAATCAATGCGGATGGTGTAGGTTCGAATCCTACCGCCCCAGCCAAATTTTCCGGCTCCGAACGGGGTGGCATTCCCCGGATCACTCCGTCGAAATTTGAAATCTGCCCGCCCCCCAAGAGCGGCATATCGTTTGGCGTGCCAGTGCGCTGCACGCTAATTCCTCAGCGGCTTGCCGGTTTTGAGCGTATGAGCGATACGCTCCTGCGTTTTGCGTTCGCCGCAGAGGGAGACGAAGGCTTCGCGCTCCAGGTCGAGGACGTACTGCTCGCTGACGAGTTGCGCTGAGGTGAGCGCGCCGCCGGACAGCACGTGAGCGAGCTTGCGGGCGACTAATGCATCGTATTCCGATATATATTCGCCGCGCAGCATCATGTGGACGGCGAGCTTCGCTGCGGCGCTGAACTCCTCGCCCAGTACGCGGATGGACGGCTCGGTGGGAGCGGGCGCGGTCTGGCGCCACTCGGCGCGGACCAGGCCGAGAGCGGTTTGCTTCGCATCAGCGACGAGGCGATCGATGTTCATCGCCACCAGGTCGGCGCGGCGGAGATAGCCCAGCTCGCGCGCTTCTTCGCCGCTGGTGGAAACCTTGGCCATGGCGATGTTCTCGAACACGGGCTTCAGAGCGTGGTACAGGTCGAGGTTTTCTTCGCCTTCGGCGCGCTCGTTGGCGCGGATCATCATTTCCTTGGTGCCACCGCCGCCGGGGATCAATCCGACTCCGGTTTCGACGAGTCCCATGTAGGCTTCTGCCGCGGCGTGGATGCGCGTCCCGTGCAGCGCGATTTCGCAGCCGCCACCCAGCGCGAGGCCCTGCGGCGCAACGACGACAGGCTTCGGGGCGTGCTTGATGGCGAGCGTGACGTTCTGAAATTGCCGCACCATGAGGTGCAGGTCGTCCCATTCCTGTTCTTGCGCGGTCATCAGGATGAGCATCAGATTCGCGCCGGCGGAAAAATTCACGGCCTGGTTGGCGATCACCATGGCATCGAAATCCGTGCGCAGGCGCGTGAGACCTTTGGTGATGATGGCGAGGAGGTCGCCGCCGATCGCGTTCATTTTGGCGTGAAATTCGCAGCAAACCACGCCATCGCCCAAATCGATCAGGCTCGCGCCTGAATTTTTCTCAATTTCTTTCGCGCGCTCCTTGAGCGACTTCAAGATAATGATTCCTTCGGGCTGCGGCACGGGCTTGTAGGCTTTGCTCGCAAGATCGAAGTAAGACGTCTCGCCCTGCGCGGACTGATAGAACGACCTTTTTCCTGATGCGAAAAGCTCCGTGACCAGCGGCGGCAGCGGTTTGCCCTCATTTTCAAGCTGCTTGGCCATGGATTCCGCGCCAATCGCGTCCCAGGTCTCGAATGGGCCGAGTTCCCAACCGAAGCCCCAGCGCATCGCGCGGTCCACGTCCACAATCGAATCTGAAATTTCCGGAACGCGGCGCGCGGCGTAGAGGCACATTTCGGAGATCACGCCCCAGATAAATTTCTGCGCTTTATCACCCTCTTTTCCCGCCAAAATCGGCCCCACCAACAGGCGCAGCCTCTCGCGAGTGTCTTCAACGGCTTTGCCCGCTTCGATGGAAGCGAATCGCGCCTTCTGTTGCGGGCGATAGTCCATTTTGGCGGGATCGAGCGTGAGGATTTCGGATTCTCCGCCGGCTTTCTTCACGCGTTGGTAGAAGCCGCGGCCTGTCTTGTCGCCGAGCCATCCGCGGCGGGCCAATTCCTCGATCAAGGGCGGCACGCGATAGAATTCTCGCGACTCGTCGCCCGGAATGTTGTCGTAAATATTGCGCACGACGTGCAGGAGGACGTCGATGCCCACAATGTCCGCGGTGCGGAACGTCGCGGACTTCGGCCAGCCGAGCGCGGGTCCGGTGCAGGCGTCCACCTCCTCGAACGTCATGCCGAGTTCGCCCATCCGGCGGAGTGCATTCAGCATCGAGTAGGTGCCGATGCGGTTGGCGATAAAATTCGGTGTATCCTTGGCGACGACGACGCCTTTCCCGAGCTTGTGGTCGCAGAACTCGGTGAGGGTTTCGATGACCTCGGGCCGCGTTACAGGCCCGGGAATGATTTCGACCAGCTTGAGGTAGCGTGGCGGATTGAAGAAGTGCGTGCCGGCCCAGTGCTGCTGCCATTCTTCGGGCAGGCCCTCGGCGATGCTGCGGACCGGCAGGCCCGAGGTATTCGTGGAGACAATGGCGCCGGGTTTTCGCACCTGCGCGACGCGCGCGAGCAATGCGCGCTTGATCTCGAGATTTTCCGCGACGACCTCGATGATCCAGTCCGCTTCGGCGCAGAGCTTCAGATCGTCGTCGAAATTGCCCGTGACGATGCGATTTTCGAGCCCGCGTGTGAAAAATGCCGCGGGCCTGGATTTTGCGGCGGCAGCGAGGCCCGCGCGGACAATGCGGTTCCGGACTTCAACGTTGGCGACGGTCAGCCCGCGTTTTTTTTCCTCGGCGTTGGGCTCCGGAGGAACCATGTCGAGCAGCGCGCACCAGACGCCGGCGTTGGCGACATGCGCGGCGATCCGAGCGCCCATGGTGCCGGCTCCGAGGACCACGATTTTTTCGATCGCACGTTTCATAGTGTCTGAACTAGTTTCCAGTGGGCTTCAGTAGCACAGGCTCTCCTGCCTATGCAGTCCCATTGTAGAGTACTTGATGAGGCGCATAGCCAGCCCCTTAATGGGGCTCGTGGTAAAAGAGTGGCTGTGCGACCGCCAAGGTAGCCCACTACCCTAACATGGGCAGATGGAGACGCCCGTGCAGGTTACAGAAGCGACAATTCGGGGTCAACCGGAAACACCGAACATCATAAGTTTAAGATAATGTTCTCTTATACCCTAGATGAGCACGGATCAGAAAAAGAAGGTCAAGAACTGGCTACATAACGCCGTCGAGCGGGTTCGCGAGTTCGCCTACACGGAGCCGCACGCCGCCGCACCCACGCGCCAGCCGCTGGTCGGAGTTGCGCTGGGGGGCGGATTCGCCCGAGGAATCGCGCACCTGGGTGTGCTTCGTGTGCTGGAAGAGGAACACATTCCGGTCAGTTTCATTGCCGGGACAAGCGCCGGAGCGATGCTCGCTATCGCGTACGCGAGCGGCCACCCCATTCATGAAATCGTGGAGCAGGCAAGAGCCACGCGATTCAAGGATTTCGGCAATTGGAAGCTTTCCTGGCTGGGCCTTGCCTCCAATCAAAAGCTCGCGCACTATCCGCGCAAATTTCTTGGCGTGAGCACATTTGAAGAATTGCGGATCCCCCTGGCGATCGCCGCAACCGACCTGAGCACCGGCGAGCCTATCTATTTCACCAGCGGACCCCTAGGACCTGCACTCCGCGCCTCCTGCGCGTATCCTGGGATGTTTGTGCCAGTTGAATTTGAGGGCCGCACGCTGGTGGATGGCTTCCTGGCCGCTCCCGTACCGGTGGATGCTTTGCGCAACATGGGCGCCGACGTGGTCATCGCCGTGTTCCTCGAGGCGGCTAACAATCGGAAGCCCGCGAGCATCGTGGATGTGATCGGCCTTTCCTTCGCAATTTTGCAACGCCACGCGGATTTGGAATGGCGGCGCACGGCCGATATCATCATTGAGCCGATTGTGAAAGATTTCCTGTGGGACGATTTCGAGAAGACGTCGGAGCTCATCGCCGCGGGCGAAGCGGCGGCGCGGGCCGCCTTGCCGGACATTCGCGCGGCGCTCTTGCCGGGCTTCCGGCACGAGCACCGGCTCCCCGCCGAGAGCCTTCCGAAGTAACTTCAGGAGCGAAGTAAAGCGGCAGGAGAAAGGATGGCGCCCGGGTCCTGCGTGGTGAATTGTTTCCTGGGCTCGGTGCTTCCTGTTCCGCGCATCAGGCCGGATGGATTTCCACTTGCACAGGCTGGCCGTTGCCCTTGCCGCGTTTGGTCAGCCACGCGGAGAGTGCCTCTGCCAGGCGCTCCGGCTCGACGCGAAAGCCAGCCTCGAGCACGCCCTCTCCTGTCGGTAGCGTGTCGTCGAACTCGGCCGAGCCCGTGAAATTGCGCATGGCGAAACCATCGAGCCATTCGAGCGGGCAGGGCCGGCGTTCGCCGCCGACAATGATTTCGATTTTCAATTTGCGGGCGTACATCGGCCACGAAGTATAACATTCGTAAGTCTGTGATCTGGATCCCTACTGCTGTTGCGTTCGCGGTACATTTTTATTCGCCACGATCTTGCGTTCGCCGAATGCGTGTCTTAGACTTTAGCCTCCGGCGCTTATTTGCTGCCTGACGCGTTTTGAAGGGAGTTTCATTCCCTGCGTTCCCCCGCCAGCATGCCGCGATAGTGCCTTTTGGAGGTTTTGTGTCTACGCCCCTGGAGCAATGGGTGGAGTCGGTCGCCCGCATGACCCGCCCCGATCAGACTGTCTGGTGTGACGGGTCCGAGGAAGAGAACACCCGCATCCAGCAGCAGTTGGTTCGCGAGGGCCATACACTGGCGTTGAACGCGAAAACCTATCCGAATTGTTTCCTTCACCGGAGCGACCCGACCGACGTGGCGCGCACGGAAAAAATCACCTTCATCTGCTCGCGGGAAAAAGAAAACGCCGGTCCGACCAACAACTGGATGCCTCCGGCCGAAGCGAAAGAAAAGCTGGGCGGTTTGTTCACGGGTTCGATGAAGGGCCGGACGATGTACGTCATCCCTTATATCCTGGGGCCCGCGGCGTCGCCACAAAGCCGCATTGGAGTCGAACTCACCGACAGCGCGTACGTTGTCGCCAGCGTGCGAGTGATGGCGCGCATGGGCAAAATTGCGCTGGACCGGCTCGGCAACTCCTCGGATTTCGTTCCGGGACTTCATTCCCTGGGCGACCTGAATCCGGACCGGCGCTACGTCGTCCATTTTCCCGAAGAAAAATTGATCTGGAGCATTGGCTCGGGCTACGGCGGCAACGCATTGCTCGGGAAAAAATGTTTCGCGCTGCGGATCGCGAGCTGGATGGCGCGCGAACAAGGCTGGATGGCCGAACACATGCTCATCCTGGGTCTGGAATCACCGGATGGGAAAGTGACTTACATGGCCGCGGCATTCCCGAGCGCGTGTGGAAAGACGAACTTGGCCATGATGGTTTCGGCGCTCGAACACCAAGGCTATCGCGTGTGGACCGTCGGCGACGACATCGCGTGGATGCAACCCGGCCCGGACGGCACTCTGCATGCGATTAATCCCGAGGCAGGGTTCTTCGGCGTCGCCCCCGGAACGAATGAGAAGACCAACCCCAATGTGATGGCCGCGCTTCGAAAAAATACGATTTTCACGAACACAGCCCTGACTTCGCGGAACGAGCCGTGGTGGGAGGGGATGAATGACAATGGGCCCACCGGCGTGATCGATTGGCAAGGCCGCGCGTGGACGGGTTCGAACGGCCCCGCGGCACAAGCGAATTCGCGTTACACGGTGCCGGCGAATCAGGCGCCTTCGATTTCTCCGCGCTGGGAGGATCCAGCGGGAGTCCCGATTTCCGCGTTCCTCTTTGGCGGCCGCCGCGCGCGTCTGGCGCCGCTGGTGTACGAAGCGATGAACTGGCAGCACGGCGTTTACGTCGGCGCAACCATGGCATCGGAGACGACTGCGGCCACGACCGGAGCGGTGGGCGTTACGCGCCGCGATCCCATGGCCATGCTGCCCTTCTGCGGCTATAACATGGCCGATTATTTCCGCCATTGGCTCGAGATGGGAAAGCGCATTGCCCACCCGCCGAAAATCTTCCACGTAAACTGGTTCCGCAAGGGCGCCGACGGAAAATTCCTCTGGCCGGGATACGGCGAAAATGTTCGCGTCTTGAAGTGGATCGTCGAGCGTATTGAAGGCAAGGCGGCAGCCACGGAAACGCCGATCGGCTTTGTGCCCACATCCAATGCGCTCACTCTCGATGGCCTGGATGTCTCCCGCACCACCATGGACGATCTTCTGCGCGTCGATTCCGCCGATTGGACCAAGGAACACGCTGATACCGACAGTTTCTTCCAGAAATTCGGCAGCCGCCTTCCCGACGAGATTCGCGATGAGCACAACCGCCTGGGTCAGCGCCTCGACCGTGTTGCGGTAGCCCCGAAGTAGTCAGCCCGCACTCCGCCGGATTTTGCGGCCGCGGACCAAGCTTGTAGCGGCATGCCGTACCCCTACAGAATGGACTGTATATCGGCGTCGATGGAGACGTGGGTGTGGTCGAAGCCGTTGATCGTGTAGGCAGTGCCAGTAGCGCGGCTGAAATGAAAATAGCGGCTGATGTGGTAGTCCTCGTCAAATGCGGCGAAAACCCGCTCGGTCTGGGCGCGGTCGAGGCCAAAATCAGCGAGCGCAGCGGGGCGTCCGTGCCCGCCCGCAAGGGCCAGATATTTTTCGACGACTTCGCGAAGGTTCATCGCTTCAGATCCATACGTATGCGCCCGAACCGCTATAGGGCGCGTTGACATAGAACAGATTCGCCTCGTCTATTTTGCCAAGGGCCGCGCGCAATTTCGCGGCTCCATGTTTCGCGCAATACATCGCCCCGGGCGACTCCTCGATGCGCTCGGTCTGGTCCAGGCTCGAGACTTCGCGCCGGGAAATCCACAGCCAGGTTGCCGGACCGCCGCATTCACCGCACGCGCCGCGGAAAGTTTCAATGCGCTTTTCTATGGCCGCCGCGACTTCCGGACGCAAACCTGCCGCCGCGAAGTCTTCGCGGCCGACAAAAAAGTATTGCGTAAAACTCTCTCCGTCAGGCTCAAACGCAACCACGCGCCCGGGATGAGCGGCCAACTCCGGCTCCAGGAGCGTCCCCAGGCAATCGAGGCAGAGAGACACTTCCGGCCTTGCGGGATCCCTGCGCGGCGAAGCTTTGCCGCGAAGATAGAGGGTATCGGGGATGAAGGTCGCCATCCACGCATGCGCGTTTTCGAGGTGGTAGCCGCGCCAACCAGTTGCGTGACCGCGGGCGGAACGAAATTCCCGGATAGGCCTGGTCGAGTGCGAGGCGCACCATAACGCGCCGATGGTATCAGATTGCGCCGCAGCACTCGACGAAATCCGTTATCATCCACCGCTGTTGCGCTATCATTGTTGGCTCGCGGCGACCAAAGTTCTGGCGCGCTCCACGCTTCACTTGGAACCCTTCGCTTTCATCTCCGCGGGGGGAAAGGGTTCAGGGTAAACGTTCAGCAGGAGAGTAGAGCCCGCACGACTGCTTCGTGGCCGCGAGACTTGGTAGCCATTATTCGAACCTGAGGAGGCTTCATGCCCATCGCCGTAGGACAACGCGCTCCGGACTTCACGCTCAAGGACCAGAGCCAGAAGGAAATCAAGCTGTCCGATTTTGCAGGGAAGCGCAATGTGGTCCTGATTTTTTATCCGCTCGATTTCAGCCCCATCTGCACGAACGAGCACGCCTGCTTCGTCAACGACATGAAGCAATTCGAAAAGCTCGACGCGCAAGTGCTCGGCCTCAGCGTGGACAGCGTCTGGGCGCACAAGGCCTTCGCCGAAAAGATGGGGATCACCTACCCGCTGCTTGCGGACTTCCACCCGAAGGGCGCTGTGGCGGACAAATTCGGGATGTACCTATCCGAAAAGGGAATTACCGGCAGAGCGATCGCAATCATCGACAAGGCCGGAAAGATCGCCTGGTTCAAAAACTACGATATTCCCGTGGTGCCGGACATGAAAGAAGTCGGGCAGGCGCTAGCCGGTGTGAAATAAGACTGTATTTCGGCGAAGGGAATTCAAGAAGTACGAAGGAAAGAGGGCGCGGCGGCGGTTCCACATTGCACAACGGAGCGCCGCGTCTCTTTTTCTTGGTGATTATCTCACTTGTCTTTTGAAGCGGGCGGATTGGCCGCCGCAGCATCCTTGGTGAGCTTGCGGATGTAATTTACCAGTTGCCAACGTTCTTTATCGGATAGTTCGTCTTTCCACGACGGCATGGGGCCCCGCCCCTCGCCCATCTTCCAGAAAAGAGATCCGTCGGTCTCTTCACTCATCAATTTTGCGTCGGTGAAGTTCGCAGGCTTTTTCTTAATAATCTTCCCAGTTTCGCCGTCTCCCTTGCCCGTTTCGCCATGGCAAGGCGCGCAATTCTCGTGGAAGAGCTGCGCTCCAGCAGCCAGAGTATCGGGATTGATGGGGACCGGATTCTTTACCTGCCTTGCGTCTTCCGGCGCCACCCACGGCTTGTCGTCGTCCGCAGCCGCAACCCGGCCCACAAAGGCTGACGCGGCCAGAACCGCCAAAATTCCCAAAGCGCCCGCCAACCACTGGGGATTTGCCTTCCTCCATCGAATCATTCCACTTGCTCCCTATAGAGAATATGCGAGCGCCAAATAGTGCCACAAGACAGGGTAATTTTCATCTGCAAAACACTTGCTACGTAGGATGCTGCCCCTCTGGGCGAAGATGTCGAATTTAGGCTAAGAAGTCAACAAGGCGGCAAGACTGGTGATAATACTATGCAATTGAAAGGCTTAGAGCCCGCTACAGATGGAGGCGTAGTGCGGAACCAAGTCAGTTCTTTCCGCCGAAGATGAGCCAGAGCAGGACCGCGTTGAGCACGATGATGGCAGCAGCCATCGTCCAGCCGACAACCGCGGTCATTCGACCATTCGTGAATTCGCCCATCTTGCTGCGGTCGCCGGTGAATTGAATCAGCGGCACAACGGCGAACGGCAATTGGAAGCTCAGGACCACCTGGCTCAAGATGAGGAGTGAGGTGACATGGCCTTCGCCCATAATTCCGATCACCAACGCAGCCGGGATGATCGCGAGGGACCGCGTGATCAGCCTTCGCAGCCACGGCTTCAGCCGCAAGTCTAGGAACCCCTCCATGACGATCTGGCCGGCCAGTGTCCCGGTGAGAGTGGAGTTCTGGCCGGAGCACAGGAGCGCAGCGGCAAAGAGCGTGCTCGCCAGACTCGCACCCAACACCGGAGTCAAGAGTTGATAGGCCTGGCTGATGTCAGCCACGGTCGTCATGCCGCGTTGATGAAACGCCGCCGCGCCCAGGACGAGGATGGCTGCGTTGACGTTGATGAAAAGAGAAAAACCAAGGGCCAGCGTGGAATCGAGTGTGGCGAAGCGGATGGCCTCGCGTTTTCCTTGCGCGCTTTCCTTGAATGCGCGGGTTTGCACCAGGCTGGAATGAAGATACAAATTGTGCGGCATCACCGTGGCTCCAAGGATGCCGATTGCGAGATAGAGCATTTCGCGGTTCCGCAGGATTTCCGCGACCGGGAGAAACCCGCGCGCCGCTTCGATCCAGAGCGGGCGCGCAAAAAAGATTTCGTAGGCGAAGCACCCGGCGATGGTCATGATCAGCGTAATCACCAGCGTCTCCAGCACGCGGAATCCGCGGCCCTGCAGCCCCAGCACCAGCAGCACGTCCAGACCCGTCAGCAACACGCCGGCAAGGAGCGGCAATCCGAAAAGCAATTTCAGGGCGATAGCGGACCCAAGGACTTCCGCGAGGTCGCAAGCGGCGATGGCGATTTCGCATAGTACCCAGAGAGCGATTCCCGCGCGGCGGGAGTAATGCTCGCGGCATACCTGCGCAAGATCGCGGCCCGTGGCGATCCCGAGCTTGGCGGAAAGCGCTTGGAGAAAGATGGCCATCAGGCTCGAAGTAAGCACGGCGCTCAGCAGGGTGTAGCCAAACTGCGAGCCGCCGCCCAGGTCGGTCGCCCAATTCCCCGGATCCATGTATCCGACAGCAACCAGGTAGCCCGGCCCCGCAAAGGCGAGCATTTTCCGGAAGAAAGAAGCACCAGGCAAAATGGGGATGGTGCGGTGCGACTCGGGAAGCGAGGGAGAACGGACGGGTTGTCGTATGGCGGCTGGAGGCGCGGAATGCAATTGGTCTGGACCGTCGCCGCCTGGAAGGGAACTGGGCGGCGCGGCTGGAGTGGGTGGACCGGACATCGTTAACTTCGATAAACTCCCAAAATAAACTAGCATTAACCTATCACGGAGTCAATCGGCTTGTGGCCACAGCGCACGGAAGGAACAACGGCCGTCCAGGAAGGCCTCACTGCGACAGAAACTCAGGCCGAGTTCCTGATGCGGGGGCTTCAAAGATTGTGGTAGTGTCACGAGGGGAAAGCGGAGGGAGTCATGGCGCAAGCTGGCAGCGAGCAAGTGCAGGTCCAAATCAAGGCCGATGAAAAAGAACTGGTCGGACAATTCTGCAATCTGGTGATGTTCCATCACAATCCGGAAGAATTCACGCTGCACTTCATCTATGTGTTTCCCAATGTGCCGCAGGGCAAGCTGCTTTCCAGCGTGATCGTGAGCCCGGCGCACGCCAAACGCATTTTGAAGGCGCTCGCGGAAAATATCAGCCGGTATGAAGC
>WNGO01005246.1_pt1 | contig 15225 bp, 11 predicted proteins | sample 5400511 | NCBI WGS metagenome assembly WNGO01 (sample SAMN13153380, study PRJNA577476) | soil metagenome | isolation source: 20 cm soil or saprolite under Garry oak tree replicate 2 | place: USA:California | collected 2016-06-15 | reverse complement strand
TATCGATGCGGGATCCGCCTTCATGATTTAGCCGCTTACATCCGACTTGAGGAGAACACCCCGCAACCAACCGGGCATTCACCGCACAAAGTTCGCGTAACTGGCTTGGTGATGTGGGATGATGCACACGGCAGCCGTGGCGAGGTCGGCCCCACAATTGCGAAGTTCGACGCGCAAAGACTTGCCAGGCCATGGCGATGCACGGCCTGGGAACTTCACCCAATCTGGGAAGTAGTCGATCTAGGAACGAGGTAAGCGCCCAAGCGCAAAACGCCCAACTGTTCTTACCAAAGTTGCGACGGCAATCGGGCTTATTCGCCTCCTTTAGCGGCTCGATCCCCTTCCTTGACCGCCTCCGCTTCGCTCATGTACTTGCCTTTTTTAGTCGTTCCGTAAAACCGGGAACCCTCCTTGTGATAAACATGGGTCTCGGTATTGACCCATACCAAGCCATGCCCTCCGCCAGGAGCCGGGGTCGCATTGGTCGCGGCCTTCGTCGCGCTTGTTGAAGCTGGGCTAGTCTTCCGACCGCGCTGCTTGGCAGGTGATGCTGATGCCGTGCTTTCGGCCGCCGGGGATGGACTGATCTCTGCTTTCTTGTGCGCGCGATGTTTAGCCGGCGAAGGCGACTCACTAGGTGAGCCGCTGGGTGTCGGAGATTGAGCGTTGATCGCGCACATACCGGCGAGGCCGACAATGGAGATAAGAGTAAGAATTTTAGAAGCCATAAACCCCAGCCTAGAGAGGAGCCGCAAACTTAGGAAGAAGAATTTGGAGCCAGGTTACTGAGAAGGGAGGAAGGTTAGAAGGTTACAACGTTAAAACAGTGCAAGCAGGAGGCATTCGGAACGCGGAGCCAATTTCATTGCGGAACGCGGGTGACTTTGCTGTGAGAAGATAAGCGCGAATCCGGTACGGCCTGCGAAATTCCGGCGCACAATGAAACTGCTCGAGACACTGCCGCCATTTGATCGAAAATCAGGAAATCTCAATGTGGTCATCGACACGCCAAAAGGAAGTCGTAATAAATTCGCGTTCGATTTCGACCGCCGTGCTTACGTTCTGAAGACGGTGCTTGCCAAAGGCCTGAGATTCCCATTCGACTTCGGTTCGATTCCTGGAACCGTGGCTGACGATGGAGATCCGCTTGATGCGCTGGTCTTAATGGACGAGCCGGCGTTCACCGGTTGTCTGGTCGAGACGCGCCTTATTGGGGTGATTGAGGCGGAGCAAACGAAAGATGGAAAGAAGGAGCGAAATGACAGACTCGTCGCCGTGGCAGCGGAGTCGCCCACGCACGGCAAAATAGAATCAATCAATGATCTCGATGAGACATTGGTGAAAGAAATTGAGCATTTTTTTGTGTTCTACAATCGGGAGCGGGGCAAAGAATTTAAGCCGCTAGGCCGATTCGGGCCGAAACGCGCCACGCGCCTGGTGCGCAAGCATGCGCGAAAGAAAAAATAGAAGACCAGGAACAGTCAGAAATTCGCACAAGGCGAATTGCGAGGTCGCAAGGATAATTTCGGCTGCGTCTATTTGCAACCGGCGACGCGCAAAACTTTTTTGACACCGAGCGTTCCGGGGCGGACGGAATGGGATGTTTGCGACAAAAAGTTATGCCACCCACGGTGCTGGGGATGCACTCAAGGATTCTCATTCGACCTTTGTGAAATGCAGGCGATGCTCGACCTTTGTGGGAAAGCGGGAGCGCGGGCGACATCGAGATGACGCGAGGGATCAGATCAACAGTACTTTCGACCAAATGTTGAAGAGCGACGCGAAGTATCGATTTGTCATTGATGTAGGCACGCTAAAGTAAGGGGATCAAAACACGCGACAGAGTTCAGAAGAGGAGGCAAGTGAAGGGAGTGAGATCAAGATCATCAAAGGTGAATCGACGGCGCCCATATAAAGAATTCAAAAACATCCGAGTGTTGCCGAGCGGCTACCAAGTGGCGGTAACGCGAAATAAGACCGAGTTCAGCAAACATTTTGCCGGACATTCCAAGAACAGTTTGCGGGCAGCAATGCAATATCGGGATCATCTCCTTCGTGAGCTGCCAAATAAACGAAAGAAAGACATTCCACGCCGTTTGCTCACGGCGTTGCGACTGACCAAGCCGGTGGTCGGTGTATTCCGTTATCCAGAAAGACATTTTTACCAGGTTTCCTATCGCGATGGAGCCGGGAATTTGCGTAGCCGCACCTTCAGTTGGTTTAGCCGCGGTGAAGAAATCGATGCCTATGCCGCGGCAGTGGCTTTCCGAAAAAAAACGGCACGAGGCTAAGCGCGGAAGGAGTTGCGGAATGTGGAACAAGGAACCGGAGACCGGAAACTAGAAGGCGGACCCTCTTGGTTGGCTTCGTGAATTCCTGATCGATTTCTTTGCAGAAGCCGGAACTCGGAACTCCAAAATCCGAAATCAGAAGCCACCCTCCTTGGATTTCTTGGTTCCTAATTTGATAACGCGCCACGTTACCGTGGCGCTTTGCTTATGAAACGAACGTCGGTGTTTATTCTTTTTGTCAGTCTCGCCATCATCGCGTTCGGGAAAAACGAGCGCGCTTTCCGCTACCCCGATGCGCGCAAAAGCGACCAAGTTGATAATTATCACGGGACTAAAGTCGCCGACCCGTATCGCTGGCTCGAAGATCCGGATTCGCCGGAATCGCGCGCGTGGATTGAAGCGGAAAACAAGATCACGTTCGATTTCTTAGGCAAGATCCCGCAACGGGACGTAATCAAAAAACGAATTACAGAGCTGTGGGACTACGAAAAATTTGGTGTCCCATTTAAACAAAAGGAGCGCTATTTCATTTCACGTAACTCCGGGTTGCAAAACCAGAGCGTCCTTTACGTGGCAAGCGATCTGAAGGAAAAGCCACGCGAGCTCCTCGATCCAAACGCGCTGGCAAAGGATGGCACGATTGCGCTAGGTGGGCTGGCTATTTCCGATGACGCAAAGTTGATGGCCTATGGATTGGCGACATCGGGTTCAGATTGGCAGACGTGGAAAGTACGCGAGATCGACACGGGCAAGGACCGTGGGGACGAACTGAAATGGGTGAAGTTTTCCAGCGCGTCCTGGACAAAGGACGGCTCTGGTTTTTTTTACAGCCGCTATGATCAGCCCGACGAAAAGAACCAGCTCCGATCCCAGGTCTACAATCAGAAATTGTTCTTTCACAAAATCGGTAGCGCGCAATCGGCGGACACGCTCGTTTACGAGCGTCCGGACCAGAAGGAATGGCTCTTCGACGGCGAGGTTACGGATGACGGCCATTATCTTATCATTACCGTCAGCAAAGGTACCGATCCACACAATCGCATCTTTTATGAAGATCTTGGTGCGCCAGGTGCAAAGGTCATCGAGTTGCTGCCGAAGGGCGATGCTGCCTGGCACTTCATCGATAATGAAGGGGCGGTTTTCTTTTTCGTGACCGATCTCGGGGCTCCGCTCGGGCGCATCGTGGCGGTTGATACTTCAAAGCCATTACCAGTAAGTCCACGAGAAATAGTCCCGCAATCGGCTGACAAGCTGGAAAGCGTGACTCTAGTCGGAGATCGTTTCATTGCCAATTACCTGCATGACGCTCATAGCCTGGTGAAGCTGTTCAAGATAGGTGGGATAGCCAACGGCGAGGTCGCGTTGCCGGGTCTCGGATCGGCTTCTGGCTTTGCCGGAAAGCGCCACGATCGCGAGACCTTCTACTCGTTTACCAGCTACACCATGCCAACGGCTATTTTTCGTTATGACTTCGACAAGCAGGCAAGTGAGCCGCTTTACAAACCGCAACTGAAATTCAATCCGAACGATTATACGACTGAACAGGTTTTTTACCAGAGCGCCGATGGCACCCGGGTGCCAATGTTTCTTTCCTACAAAAAAGGAATGCAGCGCGATGGCCAAAACGCGACCTATCTCTATGGCTATGGCGGGTTCGATATCTCGATGACGCCATCATTTAATCCGGCGTTGCTCGATTGGATGGAGATGGGCGGCATTTACGCGGTGGCGAACCTGCGTGGTGGAGGTGAGTACGGCGAGCGGTGGCATGAGGCTGGCGAAAAACACGTCAAGCAAAACGTGTTTGATGACTTCATCGCTGCTGCGGAATTTCTGATCGCCCACAAGTACACGAGCACACCAAGGCTTAGCATCGGCGGTGGAAGTAATGGCGGATTGCTCGTCGGCGCGTGCATGACCCAGCGTCCTGATCTTTTTGGCGCGGCGGTCCCCTCAGTTGGAGTGATGGATATGTTGCGGTTCCAAAAATTCACAATCGGCTGGGCTTGGGCGAGCGATTACAGCAGCTCCGATGATCCGAATGATTTTCCATTCATCTATGCTTATTCGCCGCTGCACCACATTACGCTGGGCTGCTGTTATCCGCCGACGTTGATCACTACCGCCGACCATGACGACCGGGTAGTGCCGGCCCACAGTTTTAAGTTCGCCGCCACACTCCAAGCCGCTCAAGGGTGCGATAAGCCGGTCCTGATCCGGATCGAGACAAAAGCTGGACATGGCGCGGGTAAACCGACCACGAAGATTATTGACGAAATCGGTGATCGCTGGGCGTTTCTGGTGAAAACGCTCGGGATGCGGATCGACGGCAAGAGATAATTCGAGGAGATCGACGAAGTGACACAGCCTTCCCGGGCTGTGAACTCAGATCAAAGGAACCAGAGGCTGGAAGCCTGTGCCACGGTGGCAGGTGGCCCGGCCACCAGAGATTGCGAGTTCGGAGCAAAAAAGCGACAGGCTGAAAGCCTATCGCTCCATTCGCAACCATCCCATCGCGATCTGCCGTGCGATTTTCGAATGAAGTATGGCGGCCAATCGGGCAGCAAGGTTGACGTTCGGGGCGATTATTCCGCTTTTTAAACAGACGTTTAATGAGTGGCTTGAAGACAAAGCCCCTCAACTCGGGGCGGCGCTCGCCTACTACACCGTGTTCTCGCTCGCGCCGCTGATTCTGCTATTGCTCGCGATCGTCGGAGTCTTGTTCCGCAACGATCCATCCGGCGCGTGGACGCGGATCACTGAACAGATGGGATATTTTCTCGACCAGAGCGCGCTCGATGTGGTGCAGCAAATTGCCCAAAAAGCTGCGCAGCCGAACCGAAGCGCGGTCGCCACCATCATTGGCATCGCGCTGGCATTGTTCGGCGCTAGCGGAGTGTTCGGGCAATTACAGGACGCCCTTAATACGGTGTGGGGAGTGAAAGCAAAACCTGGTCTTGGTCTTCGGGGATTTCTTCGTGCGCGATTTTTGTCCTTCGCCATGGTGGGAGGCATTTGCTTCTTGCTGCTGGTGTCTCTTGTTATTGAAGGTTTGCTCAAAGGGTTTAGCCATTACGTGCAGACCCATCTGCCAGGGGGTATCTCGCTGGCCATCTCTATTTACCTGATCTTCGATGCCTTCATCGTGGTCCTCGTTTTCGCGATGATTTTCAAATTTCTGCCCGATGTAAAATTACGCTGGAGCAACGTTTGGGTCGGATCGGTTTTGACGGCGATTTTATTTGCTATCGGGAAATGGGCACTCGGGTTGTATCTCGGGAGCGGAGCGGCTGGATCCGCTTACGGGGCGGCGAGCTCACTCATTACGTTGTTGCTTTGGATTTATTATTCGTCACAAATTTTGCTGTTCGGGGCAGAGTTCACGCAGGTATACACGCGAAAATTCGGTGGGCCGGTCGAGCCTGACGATTACGCTGTTTGTGTTGAACGAACGGAAATCGAACAACCGCAAAAGACCTGACGCGATAAGGTGGGGTTGAGGACTGAAGCGGGCGGTTCGGTGAACCGCCCCTACCCAAAAAATTTTGTACGAACCGAGGCGTGATTGATTCCGAAAAGCTTTCGCGCGTTGACGTCAACTGCCCAAACACCTTGGTCCAGTACGCACACAAAAGTTATGCTCTTGTGAAAAGCAGCCAATAGTCAGAAATTCCTCGACTTCGCTCGGAATGACAGGAAAGGCCTCACGCTCTTTGTCATGTCGAGCGCAGCCGAGACATCTCTGACTCCCCCGGAGGATTTGGCGCGCGCCTTGGTGTTCTATTGATACAGCCTTTCGGCTGAGAACCGGGGAAACTAACGCCGCCGCTCGCGGGCGGTGATCCATTCACGCATTCTTCCAACCATTACCGTTGCCGTCGCGCGCGAGGGCGAACTCAGGAGCGGGAGCGACTTCTTCTGGAATCGGTTCTTCTTCAGTCTCGGCCAGAGATTTTTCGCGATGTTCTTTAGCAATCAGCATGTAGAGCGACGGCACAATGAACAATGTGAAGATTGTTCCGATGGTCATGCCGCCCACGAGCACGAGACCGATCGAATTTCGCGCCGCCGCGCCCGCGCCAGTTACGAGGGTCAACGGAAAATGGCCAGCCACTGTCGCGACGGTTGTCATCATAATCGGACGCAAACGAATCCGGGCCGCTTGCGCGACCGCAGCCAGCTTCTCCATACCCTGCCGTTGTAATTCGTTAGCAAATTGAACGATCAGAATTCCGTTTTTCGAAATCAGGCCGACGAGCGTGACCAGGCCGACCTGCGAGTAGATATTGAGCGAGGTCGTCCAACCGTCGGTGAAGAATTTTCCGAACGGCATTTTCAGAAACATGAAGATGACCGCGCCGAAAAGTGCGAGCGGAACTGACCCGAAGAGAATGATGAACGGGTCGCGGAAACTGTTGAATTGCGCGGCCAGGACGAGAAAGATCAATAGGATTGCGAGCGTGAACGCCGGCAAAAACTTGTCTCCCTCAGTGCGGAGCTGCCGTGATTCGCCGGTGTAATCAAGCACGTAGCCTTTCGGTAAAATCTTACTTGCCTCGTCTTCGAGAAATTTTAGAGCGGAGTCGAGCGACCTGGTTGGGACTCCACTAATCGTCACGGCGTTGAGCTGCTGCATGCGATTGAGAGAACGGGCTACGGTCTTGGGCCGGATGGTTGCCACCGTGCTCAGCGGCACCAGCTGGTTGTTCGGGCCGGTGATGTAAATGCTTTCCAGTTGCTCGGGATTGAGGCGATCGATGCGTTTGATTTGCGGAATCACCTTATAACTGCGCCCTTCAATGTTAAATCGATTAACAAAGTTCCCGCCGATACTGGCAGAAAGATCAGACCCGACTTGTTGCATGTCGAGACCGAGCGACGCTACTTTCTCGTGATCAAAAACAATCTGCGCCTGCGGTTGATCGATCTTGGTATCGATATCTGAAAATCGGAACATTCCGGCAGCCATCGCCTTCTGTTGAATCTGCTTGGCGAATTCAAGAATCCGCTCCGGATCGGCAGTGGAAGCTATGACAAGACTGACGGGAAAGTTGTCGCCGCCAGGAAGAGCGGACGGCATCACGGGAAACATTTGGATACCAGGAATTGCCCCAAGCTTCTGCTGCATGAGCGGCAGATAAGCCGCCGTCGGAGTTTTGCGAATGCCCCACGGCTTCAACACCATACCGCCGAACCCTTGGTCGGGAAAAGTGATCTGAAAAGTGAAACGGGTGTCTGGAACGTCCTGGAAAATCTTTCCGGCGGCGTCAGCGTAGCGGATCGTATCGTCGATGGTTGCATTCGCCGGGGCGGTAATGATTCCGAAAATAACTCCTTGGTCTTCAACCGGTGCCAGTTCCTTTGAGGCAAAGCTCGGTATCAGGACAAACATCACGAGAGCAAGAGCGGTAATGGCTCCCCACACGACGTAGACTGCGGGCCGTGCCGCCAATGTGCGATCGAGATGATTTCCGTACCAATCGCGGAATCGATCAAACGTCCGATTAACGAAGCCGCTAAACCCGTGATCGGCGTGTCCGGCGCGCAGTAAATGGGCCGACATCATCGGGGACAGAACGAGTGCGACCACGCCGGAAATGGTGACGGCACCAGCGAGGGTAAGCGCAAATTCGCGGAAGAGCGCGCCGGTCAACCCACCCTGGAGCGCGATCGGAGTATAAACGGCGGCCAGCGTAATCGTCATCGCGATGATCGGGCCGATCAATTCGCGCGCACCCACTAGTGCAGCGTTCATGCGCGACATGCCTTCGCGCATGTGGCGTTCGACATTTTCCACCACGACGATCGCGTCGTCGACCACCAATCCAACCGAGAGAACGATTGCGAGCAGGGTAAGCAGATTCAGCGTGAAGCCGAAAACCTGCATGAGAAACAAGGCGCCGATAAGCGAGATTGGAATCGCAACCACCGGCACGATGACGGATCGGAAAGATAATCTTCCGCGCCGAGCACGACATGGGCGATATCGCTTAAGCGAATCAGATTTCCTTTGTCCTCCTTTACGACGAGCTGCTTGAAATCATCGGCTGTGTGCAGATCGGTGTTGGCAGTGAGATTCACCTGGAGCAGCGAACCTTTTGTATTGCCGACCGCCGCCAGGAAATTGTTGCGCGCAAGAGCGCTCCGCACCTGGGCCGGACTAATATTTAATGCCGCCATTCGATCCGGTTTCATCCAGATGCGCATTGCGAAAATGCGTCCGCCCAAAATATCCGCCTTCTGGACGCCGCCGACCGCGGTCAGTCGCGGTTGCACGAGTCGCACGAGATAATCAGTTACCTCGTTCGGTTCGAGAATGTTTGAGGTGAAACTCAAATAGGCCGAGGCAAACTGCGAATCGGCCGCCTGGATAGTGATAACCGGGATCTCCGCTTCCGGTGGAAGGTCTCGCCGGATCGCGTCCACTCTCGAGCTGATATCGGACAGCGCCTTGTTCGCATCGTAATTCAACTTCAGGCGCGCCGTGATATTCGAGCTGCCTTGCGTGCTTTGCGACTGGATGTAATCAATTCCATCCGCGGCGGCGATCGCTCGTTCCAGTGGCGTCGTGATAAATCCGCGCACCAGTTCGGCATCGGCCCCGACGTAAACCGTATTCACGGTGATCGCGGCGATGTCGCTGCGCGGATACTGCCTAACGTTGAGGGTCTTCATCGCCTGCAATCCGGCAATCAGGATCACGAAGCTGACCACCATCGCCAACACCGGGCGTCGAATGAAAAGATCGGTAAACGATTTCATCTTATCGCCGTCGCGTTACCAATTTACCTGTAGCCGCCCCGCAGATCGCTGTACTCGCCCCGCTCTGTCGGGGCGCATCCGGCACGGCGACAGAGCGCCGTGGCTACAGCTCGATCTGCTGCCCGAGATTTTTAAATAAGAATTCATTATCAAGTGGGGTTACGAATCGACCGGAGTTGGATTCACCTCCGGTTTCGGTGCGAGATCATTGTTGATCGTCACGGCCATTCCGTTACGCAACTTGAAAACACCGGCTCCGACCACCGTTTCGCCGGTCTTCAGGCCTTGCGTGATGGAGACAAAATCCCCGCGTGCTTCACCCACCCGCACGAATTGCTGACGGATCACCTGCGATTCTTTGCCGGTTTTTTCATCCTTCTTTTTCTCGATCACGTAAACTGAATCGCCATAAGGCGCGTAGGAAATAGCCGAACCCGGAATGACGAGCGTCTTATGTTTCTCCGGCAGCACCACGTCGATCTTGGCAAACATTCCGGGTCGCAACACATGATCCGGATTTTGCAAAGTCGCTTGCAGCATCACATTTCGGGTTGAGACATCGACCATCGAATTCACCGCGGTCAACTTTCCATTGAAAACACGACCCGGCACCGCGTCTGTCGTGACGCGAATTTCAAGACCGGCCGACAACTTTGCGAAATGCTGCTGCGGCAGCGCGAAATCGGCGAAGACCGGATCGAGCGATTGCAGCGGAACCACTGGCTGACCAGAGTTGATCATCTGACCAACGTTCACCTGCCGAATCCCGAGCTGCCCATCAAACGGCGCCACAATCGTCTTCTTCCGAATGTTGGACCGCATTTGGTCAACCACGGCAGTCAGTCTTCGGAACTTTGATTCGGCGGCGTCGAGTTCAGAACTTGAAACTACCTTTTTGGTGGCAAGACCGCGAGTTCGCTCCAAGTCCGCGCGCGATAGTTCTACTTCTGCTTCCGCCGATCGCAAAAGTGCTTCCTCCTGCGAAGCGTCTAATTTGACGAGCAGATCCCCCTTCTTTGCCACAGCACCGTTTTGAAATCCGATTTCGCCGACCGTGCCGCCGAGCTCGGTCGACACGACAGCACCTTGAACGGCACTGACGCTTCCGACAGCAGAAAGCGTCGGCGCCCAATCTTCCTCCTTAACCACAGAGCTCGTGACGGTAGCCACCGGCATCGGCGGTTTGGTCGAGACCATTTTGGCAATCTGCAACGCTTTGACACCGGCTAGTAGAACGAACAATCCTACGACGGCCAAAATCGCCAGGATCACTGTCTTTCGTGTCGATTTCACTTTTGTCTTTGTCTCGATATGTGCCACATCATGCATAAATCGACTCGCTCTCCTTCCTGAATAAGAGCCGCCACAAGCTCCGGACCAGCTCGATTTGTCGCTCACGCCGTTCCGCGTCCGATGTCCCTGGCGCGTCCACTGCGTCCCGCATCAACAGTCCGCGCGAGGCCGCAAATATCAGCTCGGCCATTTGCCGTGGATTCATTTCATGACGCACAGCGCGCATCTCAGGGGATTGCGCGATCAACTCGGTCACGCCGTCGATGAGCGAATCCAACACGTCACGAACGAGCCGCGCCATGCCTGGGTTTCGCGAGCCTTCTGCAAAAAGATCAACCACAAAAGCGCACTCGATCTGCCGTTCGTCGGAACAACAATGGGCGGTGAAAAAAAGTTCGAGCGCCTCGAGCAATGATGGGGCCTGACGTGCGCGGTCGAGCAGCTCCTGGATCTCCTCCTTGTGTGCATCGGCCATTGCCGAAATGACAGCATCCTTGTTTTCGAAATATCGATAAATGAGGCCGACGCTGATTCCGGCCTCCCCGCTAATATCATGCATGCTGGTCTGGTGAAAGCCGTGTTTGGCAAAGCAGACCATGGCGGCGCGCATGATTTGCTCGCGTCGATCGGGGGTAGAATCTGAGCTGCGGAAAGAGGCCATGGGGCGGGATGGAGGGGTAATTGAATGAACGTTCATTCATTTGTCAAATTTATCACGCAATCCCACCCCCCTCTTTCCTCGCAACCGGGTCCGCCTTGACGCATCCCGCCTCCGATGGCCTGCTCATTAATAGATGCGCCAAAAAGTGGAAATGTTCCGGCCTCTTGCCTCCCGCACCCTGAGGAATTTTCCGCCAGATCAGCGCTACTTAGTCGGCGTCTCGGGCGGTCGCGACTCCGTCGCACTCCTGCATTGGCTAACCTCCCTCGGCTACCGAAAACTCATTGTCTGCCACCTTGATCACGAGCTGCGAGGGCGCGCGTCGCAGGCGGATGCACATTTTGTAGCGTCGATCGCGGCAAAGTTGGGCCTGAACTGCGAAATCGGCAGGACTAACGTGCGCGGACTGGCCGCGAAATCGAAACTATCGATCGAAACCGCTGCAAGAGCCGCTCGATTCGCCTTTTTTGTTCGGGTTGCCCGACAAAAGCGATGCCGGACCATTTTCCTCGGCCACCACGCGGACGACCTTGTCGAAACTGCTCTCCTAAATTTGCTTCGAGGCGCAAGTCCGGCCGGCGTCGCTGCCATGCGGAACGAATCGATTCATCGCATTGGAAAAACCGATCTTACCATTGTGCGACCGTTACTCGGGGTATGGCGGCGGGAAATCGACTGCTACATCAGACTGAATGATCTAACCTTCCGCGAGGATGCCAGCAACGCGGGGTTTGGTCCGACGCGAAATCGGATTCGGCATCGTGTGTTGCCGTACATCGAAAAGCAGCTCGGACGAGATGTGCGCAAAGCCATTTGGCGCTCAACACAGATTTGGGCCGAGGAGGAAGCCGTGCTCGAGTCCTTGGTCTCAGTCCAGCTCGTTGATTCTGACCTGGAAGTCGTTTCAGTACGTAAAATCCCAATCGCGCTACAGCGTCGCGCCATTATCAATTGGCTGCGCGCACGTGGAATTGCAAATGTCGGATTTGAGGTGGTCGAGGGTGTTCGCAGCTTGCTCGACCCGGAGCACAGCCTCGCAAAAGTGAATCTGCCGCGCGGCCGTTACGCTCGGCGAAGGGCGAAGAAGATCTTTATTGAATAGTGCGCGATGCGGCGGTCTCCGACTGCCGTCGAACTAGATGCGACGCTCAGCGAGCGCCGCTAGAGAACGAGAAGGAGCTGGCGAATGTCAGTCAATATTTGCGAGCTGCTTCGCTTTCGCTCAGGATGACACTGAATGAGTTCCCCAGTCCGTGTTCGCTTCGCACCGTCTCCCACCGGCTACCTCCACATCGGCGGGGCGCGCACCGCGCTTTTCAATTGGCTCTTCGCGCGACATTACGGCGGCACCTTTGTCCTTCGTGTTGAAGACACGGACCAATCGCGCAACACCGAGGAAGCGGCAGCTGCGATTTATGAGGGGCTGCGCTGGCTCGAGCTGCAATGGGACGAAGGCCCGCATGTGGGGGGTGACTTTGGGCCGTATTTTCAAAGCCAACGAAATGACATCTACGAGCGTCACCTCAAGAAGTTGCAGAACGCCGACCATATTTTTGAAGACAAAGGGGCGCTGCGTTTTCGCTCACCGCGTGAACACGTGATCGTTGATGATCTCGTTGCCGGAAAAATCGATTTCGATCTGTCGAACGAACAAACCCACCCGGACATGACTATCCGTCGCCCCGACGGCTCGTGGATTTTCCATTTCGTCAACGTGGTGGACGACATGGAAATGAAGATTTCACACGTTATTCGGGGTGAGGATCATCTCTCGAACACGCCGAAACACATTGAACTCTATCGCGCGCTCGGGGCCGAGCCACCGCAGTTCGCGCACATTCCGCTCATTCTTAACCGCGACGGGTCGAAAATGAGCAAGCGTGACCAGGGCGCCAGCGTGGATTATTATATTAAGAGGGGGTATCTGCCGGAGGCGGTGCGCAATTATCTTTGCCTGCTGGGATGGTCGCCAAAGGACAACCGCGAAAAGATCGACATTGACGACATCGTCCGGATTTTCGATCTCAACAACCTCGTGCGTAGTCACGCGACATTCGATCCGGACAAATTGCATTGGCTAAACGGCGAATACGCGCACGAGTTAAGCGATTCCGAATTCTACGATCGCGCCGTCGCAACATTGCGCTCGGCCGGTATAAACATCGACAAGTATTCGACGGAATATGTGCGGGCAGCCTTGCAAACGTGCAAGGGCAAGATCAATACGTTCGACGAGCTACCGGCCTACTGCGGTTTCTACTTTACAGACGACCTCAGTTACAATCCCGATGGCGTCGCGAAACATTTCACGCCCGAGAATAAGTCGCGCCTGGAAGCGGTACGCGATGCGCTCGGCCAGATCGACAATTTTACCGCCAATGAAATCGAAACCATCATGAAAGCCACGGCGGCAAAACTCGGTGTTAAAGTTGGTGCAATCGTGCACCCAAGTCGACTCGCAGTAACTGGCAGCAACGCGGGTCCGAGTTTGTACCATCTTCTTGAGGTGCTCGGAAAAAAGAAGGTGCTTACGCGTATTGATCGCGCGTTATCGACGTTTTAATGGAAAGACGAATTCGGAGTCTTCCCAAGATTCAAGGACGAGGCGGAGCCCGTCCCTCCAGCCTCGCCCAGGTGTCTTTCAAGGTAATGGTGCGATTCCATACCTGCCGGTCAGGTGTTGAGTCGGGATCGCGCGCAAAATAGCCGAGCCGCTCGAATTGATAACGGGGATCGGATCGCGCGTTTTTCAATGACGGCTCGCATTTCGCGTTTACGGTCTCGAGCGAGTCGGGGTTAATAAATGACTTAAAATCGCCTCCAGCATCCGGTTCCGGTACGGTGAATAGTCGATCATACAGTCGCACCTCGGCATCAAAAGCGTGCCCTGCGCTGACCCAGTGAATTGTCCCTTTTACTTTGCGGTTTGCCGTCGCTCCGCCCGACTTACTCTCCATGTCGATCGTACACCGAAGCTCCGTTACTTTGCCGGCGGCGTCTTTGATCATCTCCTCGCATTTAATAATGTAAGCGTATTTCAACCGCACTTCGCCGCCCGGTCTGAGCCTGAAATATTTCGGCGGAGGCGTTTCCATGAAATCGGCGCTATCGATGAATAGCTCACGGCTGAACGGTAGCTTGCGTGTTCCTGAGTTCGGATCTTCAGGATTATTAATCGCCTCGAGCTCCTCCACCTGATCTTTCGGATAATTCGTCAGGACAACTTTGATCGGCCTCAGCGCAACGAGTCGCCGCTCGGCCGAGCGATTAAATTCTTCGCGTATCGCATGCTCGAGCAAACCCATCTCATTCAAGCTCGGATATTTCGTCACGCCGATGTTGTTGGCGAAGGAGCGGAGCACATTCGCCGTCAGGCCGCGTCGCCGCAGTCCTGCAATTGTTATCATGCGCGGATCATCCCACCCGTTAACAAAACCGTCCTCGACCAACTGGATTAACTTCCGTTTGCTCATCACCGTGTATGTGAGATTGAGCCGCGCGAATTCGATCTGCCGCGGTCGCGGGAAAGGGAGCTCGAGCGCTTCGAGAATCCATTCATAAAGCGGGCGATGTACTTCGAACTCGAGGGTGCACAAGGAATGCGTAATACCTTCGATATAATCACTCAGTGTGTGCGCCCAATCGTACATCGGGTAGATGCACCATTTGCTGCCGGTGTGATGATGCGACGCGTGCCGAATGCGATAGAGCACTGGATCGCGGAGCCAGATGTTCGGCGCCTGCATGTCAATCTTGGCACGCAAAGTCCGGCTATTGTCCGGAAACTCGCCCGCCTTCATCCGACCTAACAAATCCAGATTTTCCTCAACAGGACGATTCCGGAACGGACTTTCCTTGCCGATGCGCCGATATTCGTCCGTTTGTTCCGGCGTCATATCGTCGACATATGCCTTTGCATTTCGGGTAAGATCGACAGCGTAATCGTAAAGCTTGTCGAAATAATCCGAAGCATAGAGCGGCGTGCCTCCGAGATGTTTGTCCGCCCAGCCGTCGATAAGCCACCGGACATCCGCTATGATTGAATCGACATATTCTGTCTCTTCTTTCGTCGGATTGGTATCGTCCATGCGGATATTGCAAACACCGCCGAACTCGCGGGCGATGCCGAAGTTTAGACAGATCGACTTCGCGTGTCCGATGTGCAGATAACCATTCGGTTCCGGCGGAAAGCGTGTCACGATCTGCCGGTATTTCCCA
>WNGO01006064.1_pt1 | contig 15234 bp, 14 predicted proteins | sample 5400511 | NCBI WGS metagenome assembly WNGO01 (sample SAMN13153380, study PRJNA577476) | soil metagenome | isolation source: 20 cm soil or saprolite under Garry oak tree replicate 2 | place: USA:California | collected 2016-06-15 | reverse complement strand
AGACATAAACCTTGTGAAAAGGAGCGGCATACGTGCTCCCGTTGGGCTTGGCCGCGGTTGCCAAGCGCTTGACTACTGCCATCGAATGCAGATCGACAATACCGATCTTCTCTTCGCCCCAATCGGATGTGTAAACCTTACGCGTTTCAGGAACGAATTCGAGGCCAGTGATACCGGGAACGCCGGGAATCGCTTTGACCACCTTGTTTGTCTTCATGTCGATCACGTACAGAATCCCTGGACCCAAATGAGCCGAAAGCAGAAATTGATCCTCATCGTCTGTGGTCAGATAGTCGAAGCGCTGGCCTTTGGGACCGGGGAGATCAATCGTCGCAATCTGCTTGAGGGTTTGGCCGGGCAAAGAGGCCGCCAAGACCAGAATTGCGACAAGAGACCTTCGCACGGTGCTCATCGCCGTGTCCGAAAGTGCGACCCGCGAATGATCATGTCCAGCCATTAATCTGCCTCTTCCGGTGGCCGGATCGCCGCGAACTCCCTGTACAGCACAAGGTCATAGGCGATTTTGAGCGTCCCGGCAATGAGGAACGGAATATCAATCAGCGCAGGACGAGAGAACAGGAAGCCAGCAAAAATAGGGCTGATCGCGGCTCCTGCTGTCCTCGCTACGCCTGTGATTCCACCGGCCGCCGAGCGTTCTTCAGGCCGGACTACGGCCATCGTATAGGACTGTCTGGTCGGCACGTCCATATGGCTGATGCTGAATCGGACAAGCAGCACCAGCACCGCGAGACTGAGGTTCGGCATAAGCGGCACAAGAATGAGCAAAACATTCGACGGCAAATGCGTCACCACCATCGTCCGCACGAGCCCGATACGCGTCGCCAAGCGCGATGCGAGCAGCGCCGAGATTCCCGCCAACACATTGGCCCAGAAGAAAATGAGGCCGAGCTTCAACGGAGGAACCCCGAATCGCAGATAGAACCAATATGCGGCAAAGCTTTGCACTACAAAACCACCACCGAAGGAGTCGAGGGCGAACAAGCTCGATAACTTCAAAACAATCGAGCGGGAACGACCAACACCGAGAAAATCCCTTGCGGATACTCCACTGGCTGGCGTCGCAGACATATCGGCTTCCGCGGAGGACGACAAGCGTGTGAATAAGAACGCCAGCGCCACTCCAAGGGCGGCGTAGAGAAGGACTACTACACGGTAGCTGTCGGAAGTAGAGAGGGATGCCTTCTGCACAACCCCCGCAGCTGCGCCGCCGCAGAAGGCGCCGAGAGCCGTTGCAAGCGAACCTGCCAGCGTGTACCACGCGAATACTTCCGTGCGGCTGCGGGCAGGAACCACGTGGGACAGGGCGGCTTGTTCGATCGAAAGGAACGGCCCGACTTCGTGACCGCTCGGACTGATCACGCCGATGGTCCCCGCGACGATCAAGAAGAGAAGATTCTTTGTTGATGCGAATGCGACGCCCGCGCCGGCCATGAGAATGGCTCCGACGATCAGCATGCGCCGCCGTCCAATTCGGTCGGCTTGAGTCGTGAGCAGAAGAGAAATCGCCATGTCGCCAGCGAGCGTCAGCGTCAGCAGCACTCCCACCTGGGCTTCGCTTAGGCCAAGACTGACCAGATAGAAGACCAGGATGACCGACAGCGCGCCGTACGCGAAGAGCCGCGTAAACCGGGAAACGAACAGGAGTACACCATCCCTCGGCAACGTGCGGAGCGAAGCCGGTATAAGATCCCTTATCGACAGCGAACTCGCCAACGGAAGCCTTCTTCCTCTCCTCCCAAGTCGCGCACAGCAATTAGCGATCTCCAACTGCCTCGTAGACGACCATCCGCGCGACCGGCTTGCCATCCACTTCCTGTTCCGGTGTGTATAGCCGATGCGTTTTCTGGTCCACGGCTACCGTGTGTACCGCGTGCTGGACTCGAAAGTCTTCGAGCTTGCGGTAATGATCCGCGTCGTCCTCATGAAAAACGGAGATGGCACCGCTGTAGCACGCGACGTAGATGCGCTGAAGCCCAGGATCGAACTTGATGACATCCGGTCCGCCTGCCAGCGGCAGAAACGCAATGGGGACGTTCTTGTCCAGATCGAAGACGGTCATCAGTTCGTTTCCCTCACAGGAAAGGAACGCGCGGTGGTGCTCCGAGTCAAGCGCCATGCCGTGATTTCCCTTGCATTTCCCGACCGGGTACCGGCCTACAACTTCGTCGGTCGCGGGATCAATGACAGCAAAAATGTTCTGGTCCTGGAGTCTCGTCTTTGTTTACATCGACGATTGCTTCGGCTTTCCCTCGCTCATCCGAAACGTACAGTTTGTGAAAGGGAGCAGCGTAAGCACTCCCGTCCGGCTTCGATTCTGTTTTCAGTTTCTTGATGACCTTCATCTGCTTGAGGTCCACCACGCCAATCGTGTTGTCATGGGCGTTCGAGGTATAGAACTTCTTCAGTTCCGGAACGTACTCGACACCTTCGGCTCCGGGCGTATCCGTAACAGTTGCGACCACCCTGTTTGTGGCTAGGTCGATCACGTATGTCTGATCGGCGGCGAGATGCGCGGAGATCAGATAGTGGTCGTCCGTATCAATCGTGAGATAGTCGAACCGTTTCCCGACCGGACCAGGCAGATCGAACTCTGCTATTTTCTTGAGAGTAGGGCCGCTCGATTGAACGGCCCCCGCGGGCGCGAGCATCGGAGCGAGTGTTAGAGCCACGACCACGGCACCGCCCAGCTTTAAGTGTGTTCTGGTCATTTCCATTTCCTACTTGATAGCGATGTGGCTCAGGGCGGCCTTGATTCCCGCCGCAACGGACGCCGTATTGTCATTAGCCCAGAAGTGCATAAAGAAAAGGCGAGGCTGCTCCGTAAGCATGTGACTGTGCAGCGCCGTTACGGAAATATGGTGTACCTCCAACGCTGAAATGACCGGATTGACCTCCTCAGCTGTCAGTACAAAATCGCCGGTCGTAGCGACTTTGCCGGCCTCCGTCTCCTGAAAATTGATCGACTCCGCTACCCCTTGTGGCGAAGCGAGTGTCATATTGCCCTCCGTAATGGCCTCAGAACGCGCCAAGCCAAAGGAAAGCACGCCACCTCTGAGAGTGCCCTGCCGCCCGATCGTGTCGTTCACGGTCTTGACCCATTCTGGAGGAGTGGCGGGCTCAGGTGCCGGCGCCGCGGGTTTCTCAAGAGGTGTCTTTGAAACCGCGAGAGCGGCACGCAAAGAACCCGCAATCTGAGGCGCGCTACCGTGCCCCATGTAATGCATGTACATCACGTGCGGCGTCTCACCGAGTAGGTGATTGTGTACAGCAGTGATTTCGAAACCAGCGGAGCGCAGCTTCTCCATGACCGGATTGACTTCGGAGTCGAGCAGCACTAGGTCTCCCATCACCGTGGCGTTCTCGTCCGTTCCCGAAAAAGCGGCCCACGATCCCAAAGCTAAGCCCGCTTTAACTGACACTCCTTGTACGCTCACATGCAAGTCAGTCCGAGGGAAACCCACTCTATAGACTTCTCCGGCCTTCTGGCCTGAACGGCCGAGAGCCTGGTCAATGGCCGAAGTGTTGAGCCCTTGGCTTCTCGCGGCGAGCGGAACAAACAGAACACCCGCGAGAACCAAACAACGTACTCCTCCAATCATGACTGCCTCCATTTAGAAATAGCGAGATTCAAATACGCGGCTGGTAAGGTCATTTCAACGGGCGCTGCTGCTCGGCTGCCGCCACTTGCGCGTTCACTCGTGTACCTGGGCGCAGTTCATCGGTTCCCCGCACAGCGACTTCATCTCCTTCATGCACGTCACCAAAAACCTCGGTCAGCTTTCCATCCACTTCCCCAGTGCTGACGTTGACCCATTCTGAATTGCCATTGCGAATGCGAACAACAAAAGTGGCTTCCGTCGTTCGCGCGACTGCCGAAGTCGGGACAAAAAGCGTTGGCTCAGTGCGACGAACCGGCCAAAGGACTTCGGGAAACATCCCGGAACTCAAACGCCCGTCCGAATTGTTGACGTCTAGTTCGACCGGCATGGTCCGCGTTTTCACGTCCACGGAATGAGCAACACGGGCAATCGTTCCCGCGAATTTCTGACTGGGGAACGCAGGGACGCTGAACTCAACCTTGCTTCCGACGTCGATGCCCGTCGCATATTTCTCTGGGACAGAAACAACGAGCCGGAGCCTGGCGGTCTTTTCGACCCGTAGCATTGGCATGCCCGCTCCCGAGCTACTTGTTGCAGGCCCCACGAGAGATCCCGGATGTACGTTCCGTTCCGTCACAATGCCGTCGAGAGGAGCCCGCACTTGGAGGTACCCTTCGATTTCTATGACCGACTTTAGTGCCGATTTCGCCGCTTCCGCGCTCTCGCGGAGCGCTTGGAGTCGCGCACGGTCTGCTTCGGCGCCCTTCTGGGCGATCTCCAAATCATTTCCAGCAACTACTCCGGGGGTAGCAGAGGCGCTCTTCAAGCGTTCGTAGGTGCTCTGGTTGGAGGCGAGCTTGGCTTCCGCCTCAGCACGCTGCGCCTCGGCGGCCTGGAGTTTGGACTGTGCTTCAGCTCGCTGTGCCGCGACTTCTGGCGCAACTAGCCGGGCCATCAGCTGTCCAGCCTTCACGCGCGACCCGCGATCCACGCTGATCGAATCAACATAGGCCGTTACTTTTGGAAAAACGGCCACAGCCTCGTATGCCTGAAGTTCTCCTGGTAACCGCGTCGCTATGGACAGCTTCTTTGACGTAACCTTAGCCACTTCGACGGTTGGTGTAGGCGACGCCGTTCCCTGAGCACTGGTGCTGGAGCCCGAATTCGTGCCGCAAGAAGCGCAAAAGCTGAGTGTCGTACAAAGGATTAGAATCAACGGAATCCGGGCTTGCGTCATGCCGCTCCTCCGGGCAGTGGGTTTGAATTTCTCGCGAAGGCACTAGCGGGATCATCGGGATCAAGCGATGGCGACTTGACGCTGGCGCGTTCTTGCACCAAGGAAAACACAAGCGGAACAACGAGAAGTGTAGCAGCTGTAGCAAACAACAAGCCTCCAATGACCGCACGCCCAAGAGGAGCCGTCTGCTGACTTCCCTCCCCGATGCCCAGAGCCATGGGAACCATTCCAGCAATCATCGCCATGCTGGTCATCAAAATGGGTCTCATACGCGTTCTCGCTCCATGAATCGCAGCAGCAGTGGAGGTATTTCCTTGCCGACGATATTCCTCCGCAAATGTGACCAACAAAATCGCGTTCGCCACGGCGACGCCGATGGCCATAATTGCTCCCATGAACGACTGAATGTTTAGACTCGTGCGAGTAACCAGCAGAACGAAAAGCACTCCACAGATGACCGCAGGGATGGCCGACAGCACCACAAACGCGAGCCTGAGTGATTGGAAGTTCGCCGCCAGCAGCAGGTAGATCACAAGAACCGCAAGCAGCAACCCGACGGCAAGGTTGGTCAACGTCTGCTTCATTGGACCGATTTGCCCTCGGACAGCGACCTTCACTCCGCGAGGCGTAGACCCTGCGCGACTAATCGCGGCGTCCAGCTCGCTCGAAACACGGCCCAGATCTTCTCCCGAAACATTCGCCGTGAGCGTCACCATTCTCTGTCCGTTCAGCCGATGATACTCGCCAATGACAGTTCCGTAGCCAACTTGGGCCACGTCTCCCATTAGCGGATGCTCAGCAGCTCCTTGCGTCACCGGGATATGTTCTACGTCTTGAATCGAGGTCACATCGGATTGAGGAACCTGGACCTGCACTTGATATGCGACTCCCGACTTTGGATCAGCCCAATAGTTCGGCGCGACGAAACGGCTAGAGGACGTGGCCGCAAGGAATGATCGCCCAACACTCCCGGTTGTAACCCCCAGTTGTCCGGCGCGTTCCCGGTCTACGGTGATGTCTATGCTCGGATAATCGAGAGGTTCGTCATACTGAAGGTCGCGGAGCGCGCGAATCTTGGCTACTTCCGTGCGAACCTTCGCGGCAAAGGCTCGATTGGCACCGAGGTCAGGCCCGGTCACATTGATTTCCACGGGCGTCGGAGCCCCGAAGTTCATGATCTGCGTCACGATGTCTCCAGCTTCAAAAGAAAACTGGCAGCCCGGAAATTTGTCAGGCAAGAGCTTCCGCAACCGTTCCTCGAATTCGTCCATGCGAATGTTGGAGTCCGGCTTCAAGGCCACACGCAATACCGCCTCATGCTGACCGCTAGTCCAAAGGTAGATCGTGTTAATGGGATAGTTCGGAGGTGGCGCGCCAACGTAGCTCAATGTCACACCGACATTGCCGGGACCGGCCGCTTCCTGAATGGAGTGGAGCACACCAAGCGTGAGTCTTTCCGTGGTTTCCACACGTGTCCCGATGGGCGCTCGGAACCGCAACAATAGCTGACCGGAGGAGACCCGCGGGAAGATCTCTCTTCCGAGATACGGGCCGAGTAGGACAACCACCAAAATTGAAGCGAGAACGTAGGCCGAGACCGTAAGTCCCCGTATTGCTGTGAGCCGGTTCAGAACGCGGCCGAGCGTGTTCCGCACTCGGTGGAGCACCGAAGGCGCATCCTCTGCTTCCGGTGCATGCTCGCGCAGAATCCACGTTGACAGCACGGGCACAAGAGAACTCGACAACAAGTAAGAGGCGGCCATCGCAAAACCGACCGCCAGTGAAAGCGGCACGAAGAGCGCGCGCGAGACTCCTGTCATGAAGAACGAAGGAACAAACACCGCGAGAATGCAGAGCATGGCCAGCAGCCGCGGAATCTGCACTTCCTTGCTTGCATCCAAAACGGCTATCGCTCTTCCGCGTCCTTGTCCGAGGTGACTGTGAATGTTCTCCATCACCACCGTCGATTCGTCGACGAGAATCCCGACAGCCAGTGCCAAGCCGCCCAGGGTCATTATGTTGATGGTGTGACCCGCGCCCCACAGGGCTACCACGGCTGTTAGCAGCGCGAATGGAATCGTAGTGACAACGATGAACGCGCTCCTCCAGTCGCGAAGGAAGAGCAACACCATCACGCCCGTCAAGATCGCGCCTAAGAGTCCTTCCTTCACGACAGATAGCAGAGAGTTCCGAACGTAGGGGGATTGGTCGAATTCATAATCGATCTTGATGTCTTCTGGAACGACGGACTGGAATTGCGCGAGGCTAGCATTGACCGCATTGACTACACTCAACGTCGAAGCATCGGCGCGCTTCGTCACGGGAATATAAACCGTGCGGCGTCCATTCACTTCGGCATAGCCAGTGATGATGTCGCTCGAATCCTCTATCGTCCCGACGTCTCTCAAAAAGACTGTCGGTCCGGCTCCCGTGCGGATCGGAAGATTTTGCAAGTCTTTGATATTCGATACGACCGCTCACGACAATCGTTCGCGCCGCCCCTCCGAATGGAGGAGGAGCGGAGACTCCGGGCAGAGTTGCGAAAAGTGGGCGCACGCGGTTTAGCGCCAGGTCTTGGATCTCGGCGACGCTCTTCGTTGTGCTCGAAAAAACCAAGTAGCCGACCGGGACGCTCCCCGCGTCAAAGCGCATGATAAATGGCGCGACCGTTCCAGGAGGCATAAACGCACGCGCCCGGTCCACGTATCCCACGGTTTGCGCCATGGCCTGGCTCATGTCCGTGCCTGGATGAAACGTCAGTTTCAACAATCCCACGTTTTGGATGGACTTTGATTCCACTGACTCAATCCCCGTGATGTAGAGGAAGTGATACTCGTAGTAGTAAACGAGATAGCCTTCCATCTGCGCTGGCGACATCCCCCCGTATGGCTGTGCTACGTAAATCACCGGCAGATTCAGGTTTGGGAAAATATCAATCGGCATGCGCGTGAGGGCGAGAACCGAGCACAAAGCGACGCCAATTACGATGACGACGATGGAGATTGGATTGCGCAGTGCAGCGCGAAGAAGCCACATGGCTATGGCGCTCCTTGTGTTTTGTCATGGAGTGACTGCAGGAAAGGCGCTAGGTCGCCTTGGGCGGCGGCAACTGAAGCGAGATTCTGCCAAACAGCCAGCCGCGCCAGAGCGTCGTCAATCTCCGCTTGCACGAGAAAACTTTGCGCGTCGGAAACGTCAACGAGAGTCGCGAGCCCGGCTTGATAACGAGCGCGCTCCTGGGTTTCCGTTGTACGCGCAGCTTCGAGTTCGAGAGGCGTGTTTTCTGCGACTTTTCTGGCGCCATCGAGTGAGGCTTGCGCTTTGTGTAGTTGTCCTGTCAGGTCTTGCAACGCCTGGTCGTAGCGCGCCTTCTCTGCGCGTTCGTTCGCCGCTTCCACAGCCTTTTTAGACTTGATTGAAAAGATGTCGAATACTGGGAATGTCACCATCAGCCCGGCTGCCCAGTTCGCGCGATCCGGCCCCAAACCCTCCGTACCTCCGAGAAAATTGCCCGTCGGGTCAACACCACTTCCACGTCCCATGACCACCGATTGCAGATACAGCTTCGGGTAATACGAGCGATCGAGCGCGTGGACGAGCGACTGCGACTCTTGGACGCGCGCGCGCTGAACTTCCGCAGCTGGATTCGCGGAGATAGCGGTTGGTGGTGGAGCAGCCGCGGGTGGCGTGCCCAGCAAAGTGCTTTCCCGAACCTCCACTGCCACATCGGCAATGCCGAGAATATCCGCGAGTTGCGCGCGGCTTGTTGCTTCCTGCTGCTGCGCCCTCGCAAGATTAACTCGCGCGCGGGCAAGCTCCGCATCCGCCCTGGATCCGTCTGCACCCGCACGAAGTTGATTGTCAACAAGGACGTGCACGGACTTCGTGAAGGTTTCTCGGCGCTCGACATCCGCCTCGGCGGCACGGACGGTCTTTTCCGCCGCCAGGAGCGCTAGGTACGCGTTCACCGTGGCAATGCCGACATCCAGCCGTGTCAGGGACGTTTCCACCGACGCGCGGTTTTGAACTGCGCGCGCCGCGTCCACCCTCGCCCCGCGATACCCGAAGTCGACTGGCTCCCAGGAAAACAACAATCCACCCGCGCTCCCCCAGGCGCTGCGGTTCGACGTCGCCAGAGGGACCGGCCCGGTAATCGGTGCAATTACGGAGTTCGGTAGGGTGAGCCCGGTAATATTGTTGTCCGTGGCTCTATTCGACTGCCACAGAACATCGGTCCGAGGCAGGTAGCTCGTTCGCGCTACAGTTACACCGGCCTCCGCCGAGCGGAGACGTTCGAGCGAAACGCGCACTGCCGGGTAGTTCTTAAGCGCAAAATCCACCGCTTCTTCGAGCGTAAACACTCTTGTCTTTTGCTGGTCCGATTGCGCTGATGCGGGCACGCTCGCGGCCAGCATCAAAATCACGCTTATCCCCGTTTTCCAATACGCCCGATGATTTGCAAACACGTCCATCTGCTCCCTCAATTCACTTCTGTGGTGCGTGGTAGAGCCCTTCGATGAGTTCTATCCCGCGCTCCAGCAGTTTGTCGTCCGAGATTCTTTGACGCGCCCAGCCTTTCAATATCTGATCCACGCCGTAACCCTCCTTGCGGCCAAACCGGTCATCCGCGAGATCTGCGTCGTGAATCATTTGCCCGATCACAGCAACCTTCGGGTCGCGGACGTGAAACTGTTTTGTGAGGGTTTCAAACGTGCAGTCATCGCCGCGATGTCCGAACCCTTCTTCATGAAACATGTCGAATGGCACGCCGCTAGCCGGCACACGGTCCTCCGGTGCAAAAGCAAACCGTGCTTTGGGGTCGATAAAGTTTCGGATCAGCCAAGCAGACGCACAGCGATCGACTCCCGGCCTTGGTCTAGTGACCCAGAGCCTGCCCTTGTAGTCCTTCGTGTTGACCTTGCTGATGGGGGCGGCGGACGCTGGCCCGCGCAATGAGGCCGCGTGCTCTAGTAACTCCTTGACGCGCACTTGCAGGGGACTGTTGAAGAAGTCGACCTCGACAATCTCTTGAAAGCGATTTCGCAACCGGCCGAGACGCCCACTAGTCTTTCCTTCCACACCTTTCGATGAAAATGCTTGAAGCTCCCGAATCAATTCCTGATATTCCCGCGTGCGCGCTTCCGAGAAGCGGCCGATCAGTTGAGCCTTTGAGAGGTTGTCGATCGATTCGACGTGAACCACGGATGCGTCGCCTCCGTATTTCCGAATCGCTGTCGCGAGCCACTGAAATCTCTCTTCATTGTTGGGATTGTTAGGGAGTAGGTAGCCCGAATTTCCGAGCGGCACGGTTCCGTACCGCTGCAACTTTCGCCAAATCTCTACTCTTTGGCTGGCCCGCTTTGTGGGCAGGGTGAAGGTCAGCAGCAGCCATCCATCCATCCGTCCGTTACGTACGGTCATTTCGATTTGATGTTATGTCTATAACTAAGGTTACGTCAAGACGGCGAAGTGCGTTGGGACGGGACGCTGGGACATAAATCAGAAGGAGCAACCTCGATGGCGCTATTGGATTGAGGAGGTGGGTGCCCTTCCCTGGCCTACGATCATTAGTCTCTCGCGGAGCGCATGCTCCTGAGCGGCGAGCGGTAGGAACTGTTCATGCCAGAACTGGGCGCGTTCCGCGTCGGGGAGGCTGGCCATTGCACGGACCACAGAACTTTCTCGTTTCGTGATGTCGTTGATTTGACGGACGAGGGCGATGATCTCCGACATCTTGTCCCACGTCTCCGGGTGATGTTTTCCGCGCAGTCGCTGAATATCGAGTAGTCCTCGATGGCTATCGCGCTCCCGAGCGTAGCTGTAGAGATCGCTGAATTTCTTCAATTTCTCGTCGTATTCTTTTTGGAGAGGCTCGATTTGCGCGAACGCAGCGATGTAATCGGTCGTTGTCGTCAGGTCCACATCCTTGATGGCAGTGATCCGAGCTCCTAAGCGTAATAGGTCGGACTGCGTACGTTCGATGTCGGAGGTTAGCCTCCGATCGGTGCGGTCCTGAATCGCCAGAGCGATCGTAACGGTGACGGCCGCCGCCAGCACGGCAGCGCCGGTCAGGACTGCGTACCTTGGGATCGCCCAGTATTTTCGCCCGTCTGGCATCTGGCCACTCAATAGGATGTCTCACTCGATTCTAACCTTCCTGCGCGCGGCCTCGTACTGCCCACTGGACCGCAGCCTGTCCACCCAAAGATTTTGCAAGATTATTCGTTTACATTTTCCGTTTTTGGGCCTCTGAGCATATAGGGGAGTTTTTAGCAGACCATCCCCGTAGGTTGGGTGGAGCCGTCCGACTTCGGTCAGCCACTCTGCCTGATTGCATGCCGCTCGATAGCTCCACGCTATATCAAGAGCTAGACAGGCTGCAATTCGAGCACACAGTTCACCTGTACCTCTGATCTGAGCCAGATTAAGAGCAATTACCCATTTCCGGAAACACGAGGCCACTAATAAACAACGCAACTGTAAATCCGATGCCTGCCAAAATACCTACGCCAGCTATCCCAGACCAGGTCAGGCTGTCAGCCATATCAGCAATTTTCGAGCGCACAGCTAGAAAAGAGAATAAGACGATTCAATAACACTTTTCCGAGTATCAGACCCAGAAATACACCCAGCGCAATCGGACTCGAAATCGCCAGATTCAGTTGCGCCGCGGATAGGGCCACTCCTGCGCTCGCCAAGGCAAACAAGGGAAGAACCTGGAAACACACCCAGGGGTGGATGCCTGGGTGGATGCCCCTCTCTAGTCGCTCTGCAATGGAATCCGTGGCCCGCACTAGCAGGTCCAATTCTGCCAGCGTGGCCTCCGCAGATGATTTATCATTGCTCAAGATCTGACTCCGAAAGTTTTTCAGGAGAGGCTGGGCGTTATCAGCCAACTGTTCCGGGGGGCTTTTTGGCCTGAGGGGCGCGACAAGTCCAAGAATCACTCCCGCTATCGTTGCGTGTACTCCAGAAAGCACGAGAGATGGCTGCCCTGGCTGCGAATTTGAAGCAATCCGAAAAAGCCCTGCGCCAATCGGAGCAGCGCTACGGGCTGCTCTTCGACCGCAATCTTGCCGGTCTTTTCCACAGCACACTCGACGGACGCATCTTGGATTGCAACGAATCTTTCGCCCGCGAAGCAACCTCGCAGATAAGATTGTCATCGCGAAGCCAAAGAGCTTCGAGGAGCGCAGCGAGCTTGGTCAAATCTGTGTGGTCAAACTCGGAATCAAATTCCCGGCAGTGGTAGTCACATTTGACAACGCCACCGAGCGAGCCTACACGCGCTGGCCCGACCGGCTCTACGTGATTGACCGCGATGGCCGCGTGGTGTACAAGTCGCGCCCAGGGCCTTTCGGCTTTCAGCCGCAGGGTGTCGCAGAGACTCTGCAGAGACTGATTCCCGAGAAACACTGAGTGAAATCCGAACAGGAGGTAGAAACATGAAATTCGTCGGTCTCATTTTAAAGGGATTGCTTTTCGTTCTGCTGACAGCAGCGGTTTTGCTGAAGGCAGCGGACGCGCCAACGGTCACTGTGAAGGGTTACGTCTTGGACTCCGCCTGCGCGTTCACAAAAGGCCTCAGCAAGCCCATCAGTAAACAATGCGCGACATCCTGCGCGAACACTGGGTCACCGCTCGTCATTCTCGCTGACGATGGAACCATTTACTGGCCGATTGCTGACACCATGCCGTCGAGTGGTCAGAACCCAAAGCTTCTGCCATTTGCTGGAGGCAAAGTGACGGCAACCGGTAAGGTTTATCAGCGAGGTGGGTCCAAGGCTATCGTGATTGAGAAGATCGAAGCTCAAGCGGCCCAGAAATAGAGTTCAGGATAACTTGTCTCAGTTTCGGGGCTCACTCCAAGACCATTTACGTGATGCGCCGTAAGGCTCCGTGTGATTCGTGGTGTCTGGACGGCATACCTCGAGAGGGAGCCCGGTCGCCATGGCCGGGGGCCTAGTACTTTATCGGTAGGCGGACTTCAAGTCGCTGTCAAGTTTTCTCAGATTCTTCAGTCTCGTCGCCAGGTGCGGTAGATAACTCTCTGGATTCTTCTGCGCCAGCTCGCGATCGATCTTCGGCGCTTCCTCGTATTCCTTCCGGGCTTCCTCCATCCGGCTCTGCTGGCTGTGAAGCTTCCTCAGGTTGTTCCGCGTCATCGCCCCGTCCGGTAGCTAGGTCCATGGCTTCTTCTGCGCCAGCTTGCGATCGATCCTCGGCGCTTCCTCGTATTCCTTCCGGGCTTCCTCCATCCGGCTCTGCTGGCTGTGAAGCATCCTCAGGTTGTTCCGCGTCATCGCCCCGTCCGGTAGCTAGGTCCATGGCTTCTTCTGCGCCAGCTTGCGATCGATCCCCGGCGCTTCCTCGTATTCCTTCCGGGCTTCCTCCATCGGGCTCTGCTGGCTGTGAAGCTTCCTCAGGTTGTTCCGCGTCAGGTAGATCGTCCGAGTGAATGAGAATTGATCCATCCAATTCAGTGTCGCCAGCAAGATATTTCCGCCGTACCTCCTGCTCGATGTGCTGGCGGTTCGCTCTGAATACCTTGAGTTTGTCCTTGCCGTCTCCATGGAAATGATCGTCCAGGGCTTCCCTGCTGATGGCGCACCGCACCCACGTTTCGCCATCTCGTCCGTAGAAAAAGACCATGTCACGCCCAAGATCAAAACTCTCCTTGGGCGCAGGAAATTTCAGGTCATGCCGCTCCAGGCGCCATTGCACGCGGCGGACGATAAAGGTGGTGAACGGATGGATGTCCATCTCGATGCTGGCGCGGTCCAGCGCGCTCAGATAAGACTTGCGATCCACGATGCGAATCACTGTCCAAGGATAGCCGCCCGATGCCAGCATAGCGTTCATGAGGAAGCGTGCCATGCGGCCGTTCCCGTCCGAGTACGGGTGGACATAACCGAAAAGCCAGTGTCCTAACACCGCGCGCACCGAAGGCTCGGGTTCTTTTTCCAGAAGATCGAAGAACGCCGGCATGGCCTCGCGGACCGCCTCCCACCTTGGCGGAACGTAGCGCGACCCGCGCAGATACACCGGTATGTTCCTGTATCCGGCCAAGGATCCCGGTTCAAGCAAGCCGGCGGTAACGCAGGGCTGGAACATTTCGCGATACCAGTCGTTGTGCGCAGCGCGCGCGAGCGCGCTGGGGTTCTCGCCGGCGATCACTTTCTCTACTTCTTTTTTCACGAGCTGGAAAGCTTGCCAGTATCCGCGCGCCGCGAGGGCGTCGCGATTTCTGCGATCACCAGCATCATGCTCCGGGTCCCAGCCGCCCTGCCGGACTTTCTCAACCAGGGCCGGCGTGACCGAGTAGCCTTCGATGGACAACGAGTGGTAGGCATCGGTCCGATAGATTTCGTCGACGAAGCGAAGATACGCTTCCTTGTCTGTCGGAAGTCCCGGCGCTTTTGGGAACGTCGCCAGCACCTTGCCACGCATCGATTCCCAAAGCATCTCGATGCGGCCCACGATCGGAGCGGCGGGACGGCTCGGCTTGTGGAATATCTGTCCGGCTTCAAATGGACTGCTCTCGCGCACATCGTATCCGGCGCCCTTCATCGCGCGGAGAATCTCGTCCGCGAGTTCGCCGCGACCGGTTTGGCGGAAGGCTTTGGCAAGATAACCGGCTTTCGCGGAATGACCGCCGTTCAGCAGAAGCCGCAGCAGGTCCGAGGCGTCAGCAAGGCTGGCCATCACCACTTGCGCCTCGAGGGGATAGAGCTGAAAAAATGATTCCGGCACACGTACCAACGACGCCGCCGGCGTAAACAGACGCAATCCGTCCCTCACCATGAGGGCCGCGCCAGGGGGCATCTCCGCCACTTTCAGATCGTAAAGCGTTGTGCCGAAGAGAAGCTTGATATCGTTATTCGTGGCTTTGGGACTGTGGACAACTAATTGGTCCGGGATCACCGTTCTCTCGCCGTGCAAAAAGAGGGACTGCTCGGGCGACAGGTGCCATTGAGCGGCAAAGCGCTCGTCCGAGTAGCGTGCGCAGAATTCCCAGAACGAGGCATGCCAAGGGGTACTCTCGCCGGCCTGTGCGTCGGGGCTGGAAGAAATCAGCCAACCCTTCATGACTTCTTGCAGGAAACCGTTCTCTACCAGGCGTTCGCGGTGGACTCGGCTCAGGTCGTCGGAACGGAACACACGTCGGTTGTCTTCCTGGATGGCCTTGAGCACGTCAAGGGATTCAGCTAGTTTTTCGTTTGGCGAAGGCATGAAGCCTCCCACCCCAAATCAGTCGTTACAAGTGTATTCTGAAGAGTAAACGCAAGTATAAGATGCTGCATGATTACAAGTCAATTGTGCCGCATAAATGCAAGTATATAGCTTTCACGGGCTCAGGCTTTCTGAACGAAGACT
>WNGO01001463.1_pt1 | contig 15239 bp, 15 predicted proteins | sample 5400511 | NCBI WGS metagenome assembly WNGO01 (sample SAMN13153380, study PRJNA577476) | soil metagenome | isolation source: 20 cm soil or saprolite under Garry oak tree replicate 2 | place: USA:California | collected 2016-06-15 | reverse complement strand
CGACTCGCCGTGGGGGCTCGCGCTCGCGCCTGCCGATTTCGGGGACGTGAGCGGCGACCTGCTCGTGGGGAACTTCGGCGACGGCCATATCAACGCGTTCGACCTTCATCGCCGCCACGGCAAGGTGAATCGGCAGGGCCAGCTCGAAGCCGCCGACGGCCGGCCGATCGTGATCGATGGCCTGTGGGCACTCGCCTTCGGTAACGGCGCGACCGCCGGCCCGACGAACGTTCTCTTTTTCACGGCCGGTCCGTTCGGTGAGGCGCACGGCCTGTTCGGCAAGCTCGTGGTGTCAGCGGCCGGCCAATCGAGAGGGGAGTAGTGAAAGGCGTTTCGCGCCAAGCCACGCCGCCGTCACGAGCACGCCGAGCGGGATCACGATGCCGAGCCCGCGGATGCAGGCCGCGACCAGGGCCACGAAGTTCCGCCACGCTTGCTTGAATGCTTCGCCGATGACGCTCGATCCCGCGTGCCCCACGACCGGGACGGGCTCGTGGACGGAGATGGTGAGGGTGCTGAGCGCCGCGTGAGCGCGGAGGTAGCGCAGTCGTCCTTCGGTGCGCTCGATCTCCTCGCGCACCCGTGCCAGCTGCTGCTCGACCTCGAGGACGTCCTTCAGCTTGCCGGTGCCTCTCGCCAGCAAATCGATGAGTCGCGACTCGAGCCGCCGGGAGTTCTCCATGCGGGCGGTGACGTCCGTGAACTCCTCCCCCACGTCCTCGGCGATGACGTTCACCGATTCGAGCTTCCCGATCGGGGCGAGCCCGTTGAGCCCGTCCTCGAACCGTTCGGCCGGGATCTTGACCTCGAGGCTCGCCGACCGCAGGTCGCTGCGGCCGGTCTGCATGACCGTGTTGGCGACGTATCCGCCGACCCGTGTGGCGAGCAGGCGCACTTGCGCGACTGCCCGCTCGAGCGAGTCGACTTCGATCGTGGCTTGGCCGGTGCGAATCACCATGCTTGCCGCAATGCTGGCGCGCGGAAACGCCACTGCGGTCGCGGCCCGCTGGTGGGCTGCCATCGGCGCGGCCAGACTGGTCGGGACTCCTCCCTCAACTCCCGTTCCTGAGTACTCCTTCGGATCGAAACGATCCTCGCGCACGGCGTCCGCCGCGCGCTGCGGCGTCGCGGTGCAACCCACGAGGGTGAGGGCCGCGATGAGTAACGCGTTGGCAATCGGTCGCATACCGGCTCCTGATCAGGGGATTGCCTGTAAGAGACGTCGCCGACCTTAGGCCATGCACACCGGATCGTGAGAAGGCCCTTATTGCGGCATGAGGATTCGGTTACAGGACTCGGAGCGCGGGCCGTAACCTCTTCCTTGCCGCGAAGGCTCTTGCGGTGGCCTTGCTGCCGTTTCTCGTGCTCGTCAAAGTGGCCGTGTACCTCTATTCGCGACGCTGCGGCACGTGGGTACCGGAGACCACCTGCACGTCGAGCTCCCCGTGAGATAGGTTGTCCCCCATGCCGTTCACGCGCGACGACATCCGTGAGTCGGTGGAACGCGCCGGCGATGAGCATTGGGATGCGCTGCGTCACCACCACGAGGATGCCTACCCCAACCCCAAGCCCACGCCCGGCGATGTGTGCAGGGCAGAAGCCGAGCGGTTGAACCAGCTGGGGCTGGGGGATGCGAAGGACTTCGAGCTGCTCGAGACGCGCGTGGAACGGGTGGAGGGGGGGACCGAGGTTCGCCTGACGCACGTGTTGAAATACAAGCCGCTCGGCGTTCGGCTGCTCACGGAGCCGTTCCAGGACTACAAGTAGGCCGCCTACTTCTCGAACATCAGCTCCTTCGCGCGCTGGGTGGCCTTCACCACCGCCTTGATCAGGGTGACCCGCAGCTTGCCCTCTTCGAGCTCGAGGATGCCATCGATGGTGCAGCCCGCCGGCGTGGTCACGGTATCCTTGAGCAGGGCGGGGTGATCGCCGGTGTCGAGCTGCATCTTCGCGGCGCCGAGCAGCGTTTGCGCGGAGAGAACGGTGGCGATGTCGCGCGGCAGCCCGACCTTGACGCCCGCTTCCGCGAGTGACTCGAGGATGATGTAGACGAAGGCGGGACCGCTCGCCGAGAGACCGGTCACGGCATCCATGTGCTTCTCGTCCACCACCACCGTCCGGCCCACCGTGTCGAACAGCCGCCGGGCGGTGTCGAGATGCGCCTCCGTCGCGTGCTTCCCTCTGCAGATGCCGGTCATGCCCGCGCCCACCTGGCTCGGGGTGTTGGGCATGGCCCGGATTACCGGAGTCGGTGTCGCGAGGAGATTCTCGATGAAGCCCGTCGGGACGGAGGCGGCGACCGAGATCACGAGCTGCGCCGGGGTCACGTCCGCGCGGATCTCCTCGAGCAGCTCCCGAACGTTCTGTGGCTTGACGGCGATGATGATCACGTCCACCCCCCGCGCCGCCGCCCGATTGTCCGTTCCTACCGGAATGGCGCGCTCCTTTCCAAGCGCCTGCGCCCGCTCCGGGTGCCGTACGGTGGCAACGGCGTTCCCCGGGGGGAGGCCCGCCTTGAGCAACCCCTGCAGCAGGATGTTCCCGATCTTTCCGAGCCCCAGTACCGCCACACGCTGTTGTTTCATCGCAGGTACTCCTCGAGCAGGGTCGCGGCGTCGGTCTTTTCGTCCCGATACTTCACGATTACCGGCGCGTAGAGGGAAAGCCCCCAGCGCGCGGCGGCCGCCCCCGGTGCACTGCGCGCGCCCGGGACGACGACGGCGCCTACCGGGATCTCGAGCGGCCGATCCCCGTCGCGGCGGTACACCTGATCGCGCACCAGGTCGTAGACGGGCGTCGATCCCGTCAGGATGGTTCCGGGCGCGAGGACGGCGCGCCGGCGCACGATCGTGCCCTCGTACACTCCACACCCGCCGCCCACCAGCGTCTCATCCTCGATGATCACCGGCAGCGCCGCGACGGGCTCGAGCACCCCTCCGATCTGGGCCGCGGCGGAGAGGTGCACCCGCTTGCCGATCTGGGCGCACGAGCCGACGAGCGCATGGCTGTCGATCATGGTGCCCTCGTCCACGTACGCGCCCACGTTCACGTACATCGGCGGCATGCAGACGACGCCCGGGGCCACGTAGGCGCCGTCGCGGATGCTCGATCCCCCGGGGACGATGCGCACGCCGTCCGCGAGCGTCGTGGGCCGTACCGGGTACGTGTCCTTGTCGAAGAACTTGAGGGTCGGATGCGACGACATGTCGGTGAGGACGCCCATGCGGAACCCGAGGAGGATCCCCTGCTTGACCCACGTGTTGACGCACCACGCGCCGTCCCGCCCACGCTCGGCGGCACGGATCTCACCGCGCGTGAGCGCGGCCCGAAACTCGGCGAACAGCGCGCGCTCGGGCTGGCCATAGTGCTCGCCCTTCTGGGAAGCGAGCGCCTCGACGCGTTCACGCAGCGACATGCGCTGCACCCGGGGACAGTCCGAGCGCTCCCAGCACCACGCGCAAGCGGGCCCGGGTCTGCTCCTGCACGGGGACGAGCGGGAGCCGAAACCGCTCTTCCAGGAGTCCCATCAGCGCGAGCGCGGCCTTGACGGGTCCGGGGTTCGACTCGATGAAGTTCGCTTCCATCAACGGGAGCATGCGGTAGTGCAGCTCGCGGGCCGAGGCCCACTCGCCGGAGAGCGCGCGTTCCGTGAGCTGCACCATCAGATCGGGCGCTTCGTTCGACACGACGGACACGATCCCGTCGGCGCCCAGCGCGATCAGCGGCAGGGTTAGGCAATCGTCCCCCGAGAGCACGCGGAATCCCGGCGGCCGGTCACGCAGGATGGCCATGATCTGGGCCAGGTCGCCAGAAGCTTCCTTCACGGCGACGACATTCGCCGTCTCGCGCGCCAGGGCCAGGGCCGTCGCGGCGGCGATGTTCGACGCGGTGCGACCGGGAACGTTGTATAGGACCACCGGAACGTCCCTCATGGCTTCGGCGACGGCCCTGAAGTGCGCCTGGAGCCCCGCCTGCGTGGGCTTGTTGTAGTACGGGGCCACGACGAGCAACGCGTCGGCGCCGGCGGCGCGAGCCGCGCGGGCCCGCTCGATCGTAGCGGCCGTGGCGTTGCTCCCCACGCCCGCGAGCACCCGGGCCCGGCCGCGTGCCGTCTCCACGGTCAGCGCGATGACGCGCTCGTGCTCGGCGGGGGTCAGGGTCGCGGCTTCCCCGGTGGTTCCGCAGGGGACGAGCAGTCGGACCCCACCCGAGATCTGCCGCTCGACCAGCGCACGAAACCGCGCTTCGTGCACCTCGCCCGCGGCGTTGAACGGGGTGACGAGGGCCGTGCCGCAGCCGCGCAGCCACTCCAGATGATGGGTCATCGGACCTTCCTTTCCTTCTCCGGCTCGAGCGCCAGCATGTCGTCCAGCACGTCGGCAAAGGCATACATACCCCGCCGCCCCGCGATCCAGCGTGCGGCCAGCAGGGCGCCGGCGGCGCAGCCCGCGCGGGACCGGGCGGTGTGAACCAACAGGATCTGATCGGCGGCGGAATCGAACGCGACGCGATGCGTTCCTGGGATGTGACCGGCGCGCGTGCTCGCGATCGGCACCCTCGGGCCTTCCTCCCCCCGTCCGAGTCCGCGGGACAGGATGGCCTGGAGCGCCAGCGCCGTGCCCGAAGGCGCGTCGCGCTTGCGGGCGTGGTGTGCCTCTTCGATGAACGGATCGTATCCGGCCACCCCGCCGAACAGCTCCGCAGCTCGCGAGACGATGCGGTAGAACAGGTTCACCCCGATTGAGAAGTTGGCCCCGTACACGAGCGCGCCGCCGCCTCCGTCCACGATCGTTCGGACTCGAGCCTCGTCACCTTGCCAGGCGGTCGTGCCTTCGACCAACGGGACCCCCGCGGCAGCGGCAGCTTCCACGTGGGCTGGCACGGCGCCGGGCACGGAGAAGTCGATCGCCACCGCGTGGCCGGGCAAGAGTCGCACGGCGTCGCCGACGTTGGCGGACGTGAAAATGACCCCTATCTCGTGGCCCGCGGCGCGGGCGCTCTCCTCGAGCACCCGTCCCATCGTCCCGTGACCGAACAGGGCGATCTTCACGCCTCGGCCTTCCGCACTGCCAGCGCGTGCACCAGACGTACGTAGGTGTCGACCCCCTGGAGGAGCTCGCTCTCGGAGATCCGCTCGTGTGCGCTGTGCGCGTCCAGGATCGACCCGGGCCCGAGCAGCAGGGGAGTGCCCCAGTTGGTGAGGTGCGGGATGTCGGTGGTGAACCGGACCACGCAGGTCTCGAACCCGGGGACCGTCGCGAGCCGCAACGGAGGCACCGCGGTGAGGTAGTCGATCCGGGCCCGGTCCCGGACCGCACGCTCGAGCAGGGCTTGCACCGGCGCGGCCTCGGTCACGAGCCGGATTTGCAGGTCGGCGCGGGCGTCTGCGGCGACGACATTTGGCCGCGCTCCGCCGGCGATGACACCGATGTTGACCGTCGTCTCCCCGAACATTGGGTCGTTCGGCCAAGTAGCGTGACGCACGTCCACCAGCACGTCCAGGAGCGCATCGATCGCCGAGCGCCCGTGCTCGGGATAGGCCGAGTGCGCGGGGAGCCCGGCGGTGCACAATGTGAGGCGCAGCGATCCTTTGCAGCCGGTTGCGAGCCGGTTATCGGTCGGCTCGCCGTCGATGAGCCAGCGGCATTCCCCCGCCAGGGGGTGCGCGTTCGCTGCCCGCGCGCCCACACTTCCCATTTCCTCGTCCACGACGAACAACAGTCCGATCCCGTCCACCCCCTCGGCGCGGAGCCGCTCGGCGGCGCCGATCTGCGCCGCCATGATCCCCTTGGCGTCGCAGGCGCCGCGGCCATACAGGACGCCGTCCGCGATGCGCGCGGGCATGTGCGGCGGTACGGTGTCGAGGTGGGTGGAGAAGACGATCCGCGGTGGCCGATCCGTGGTGGCGAGCACATTGGGTCGCCCCGGCGCGGCGTCGAACAGCTCCACGTGATACCCCAGGTCGGTGAGGTACGATGCCACGAACCGTGCGACCTGAGCCTCTTCGCCCGACACCGAGGGGACGTCCACCAGATCACAGGCCAGCGAAACGAGGTCGGTCACGGTGCCCCCGTGGCGGCGGCCGCGTCCAGATCCGCCGGCTCCCGTTCGAAGAGCGCCTCGTGCAGCCGTAGCACCGCTTCGTGCACTCGGCCTTCTTCCACGACGAAGGTGAGGTTGACGCGGGAGGCGCCCTGGGAAATGAGCGAGACGTTGATGTCCGAGATGGTCGCGAACACCCGCGCCGCGATCCCCGGCGTGGTGCGAAGACCTTCGCCGATTACGCAGACGATCGCCCGGCCCGACTCGACGACTACGGTGCCCAGCGGCTCCAGCTCGGCGACGATGTCGGGGAGCGACCGCGCGTCGTCCACGGTGAGCGACACGCTCACCTCCGACGTGGTGACCACGTCCACCACCGTCTGGTGCCGCTCGAATACCTCGAACAGCCCGCGCAAGAAGCCGTAGGCGCCGAGCATACGGGTGGAGCTGATCTGCAGCACCGTGATGCCGGACTTGTGCGCGATCGCCTTCACGGCCCCGGCCCGTAACTCCCCTCGAGCCGTCACCATGGTCCCCGGGTGCGCCGGCGCCTTCGAGTTGCAGATCCGCACGGGGATGTCGCGCTCCATCGCCGGCCGGATCGTCTTGGGGTGCAGGACCTTGGCGCCAAAATAGGCGAGCTCGGCGGCCTCGGCATAGGAGAGGCTGGGGATTGTCCCGGCGCCCGGCACGACGCGCGGGTCGGCGGTCAGCACTCCGCTCACGTCGGTCCAGATCTGAATTTCCCGAGCTCCGAGGGCCGCGCCCACCAAGGCCGCACTGTAGTCCGAGCCGCCCCGGCCGAGCGTGGTCGTCACGCCTTCGAGAGTCGCTCCGATGTAGCCCCCCAGTACGGGGACCAGGCGGCGGTCGAGCAGGGGGGCGAGCTCGGCTCGGGTCCGCTGCTCCGTGTCTGGAAGGATGGGAGTGGCCCGGCCATGTGTCCCGTCGGTGATGAGACAGTGGCGCGCGTCCACGTAGCGCGCCGGCACGTCGGCGGCCTGAAGCACGGCGGTCAGAAGCGCCGCCGAGAGGCGCTCGCCGTAGGCGGCGATCTCGTCGCGTAGCGCCGGCCGGCGTTCGGGCTCCCCCGCGACCCGCCCGAGCAGGTCTGCGATCTCCGCGCGCGTGCGCTCGAGCACGGTGCGGATTCCCCGGGCGTTTTCTGGACGGGCCAACCGCCCGGCGATCTCGGCATGTCGCTCGAGCAGGGCATCGAGCTGCGGGCGCGTTCGCTCTACGTCCCCGCTCGCCGCGGCCTCGGCGGCGGCGAGCAGCGCATCGGTCACGCCGGCGAGCGCCGATACGACTACGACGGGGCGAGTGGAGCGATGCGCGCGGTGGACCACCGCGGCTACCCGCTGCAGCGCCGCGGCGTCCGCTACGGATGTGCCGCCGAACTTGAGGACCGTCGACTCACTCACAGACTCACCTCTGAAGACCTCTTCCGCGTCGGGCAAACGCCGCGCCGCGCTCTACCGTTGATGCAATCGATTGTGGGGAAGCTGACCGACGAACGACTATCGCGGCGAGATACACGCCCGCTTTCGGCCGGCCGGCTGGGGCCGGCCGCCGTGCAGGCGGGGGGGACAGACTCCGGAAGGCAGGTTCGTGTGAAGGAGCATGCTCGAGCGCGAAAGCTGCCCGCGGGCCGCGGGCGCTGTCAAGCGGAACGGGACGTCGCGACCGGGAGCCTTACGGTAATCCCGGTGTATGCGAAAATATGCAGACTGTGCACGATTCTTGCGACATCACGACACACTACCCGAATGGGTAGTAGCGCACTGTAAGCCAATCTGTGCAGTTTTTGCACGAATGCTGTAGCATCAGTGCATCGTGTGAACCCTCACTGGGAGATCGTATGAGACGCTCGGTCGGTATTGCCTTGCTGCTGACTCTGGCGTGGCCGCTGGTTCTGGCCGGGCAGGGAGTGGCAGCGACGGACTCGCTCGCCAAGGCCGCGAGCGCCGCCTCCGCGGCGAACACGGTGGCGATCAACTTCGTGTGGACGCTGGTGGCCGGGTTTCTCGTGATGTTCATGCAGGCGGGTTTCGCAATGGTCGAGACCGGGTTTACACGTGCCAAGAACGCCGCGCACACGATCACCATGAACTTCATGGTCTACGGCATCGCGATGATCGCTTACTGGGCGATCGGTTTCGCGCTCCAGGCTGGTGGCGTGGGAGCCCTGGGTACCCTGGGCGGATACGACAAGCTGGCCAATGAGGTCTCCCTCACGATCGCAGGCAAGGAGTGGGGTCTGTTCGGTGGGACCGGGTTCTTTCTCACGGGGGTGGCGTACACCGCGCCGGTGTTCGCGTACTTCCTGTTCCAGATGGTCTTCATGGATACCGCGGCCACGATCCCGACCGGGGCGCTGGCGGAGCGGTGGAAGTTCTCGGCGTTCGTCGTGTTCAGCGTCTTCGTCGGCGCATTTATCTACCCGATCTACGCCAACTGGACCTGGGGCGGGGGGTGGCTCGCGATGCTCGGCAAGAACCTCGGGCTGGGGCATGGGCACGTGGATTTCGCCGGGTCCTCCGTCGTGCACATGACGGGCGGTGTGATGGCCTTCGTCACGGCGGCGCTGCTGGGTCCGCGTCGTGGCAAGTACAACGCCGACGGCAGCGTCAATGCGATCCCCGGTCACAACATCCCGATGGCGCTGATCGGAACGTTCATTCTCGCCTTCGGGTGGTTCGGGTTCAACGCCGGCTCGACGCTGGCGGGTTCAGACCTGCGCATCGGGGTCATCGCGACGAATACGATGCTGGCTGGGGCGGCGGGTGGGATCACATCGATGCTGTACATCTGGTTCAAGTACGGCAAGCCCGATCCCTCGATGATGGCAAACGGGACACTCGCTGGGTTGGTGGCTATCACGGCGCCGTGCGCGTTCGTGACCGCGCCGTCGGCGGTGCTGATCGGCGGCATAGCCGGGGTGTTGGTCTGCGTCGCGGTGTTTTTCATCGATGGCAAGCTGCGCATCGATGACCCCGTCGGCGCGATCTCGGTGCACGGGGTGAACGGGCTGTGGGGCATCCTGTCGCTCGGGCTGCTGGCCGACGGCACGTACGGGGACGGGTGGAACGGCGTGAACGGGGCCGTGCGGGGGCTGTTCTACGGCGACGCGAGTCAGTTCGCGGCCCAGCTGGTCGGCGGCGCCGCCAACATCGTGGGAGTGGGCGCTATGGCGTTCGTAGCCTACAAGGTCACCGCGTTCGTCGTCGGTGGTCATCGCGTGGCGCCCGAGGTCGAAGAGCTCGGGCTCGACCTGCCGGAGATGGGTGCGCTGGCCTATCCCGACTCGCCGGAAGTCGCCTCAGCGGTGATCCTCAGCGAGACGGCCTCCCGCGGCGTCGGACACCTCGAGCCCGAGCCGGAGGCGGTCTGATGAAGCTCATCACTGCTGTCGTCCGCCCCGAGCGGCTGCCACAGGTCAAGGCCGCGCTGTTCCGCGCCGGCGTCACCGGCATCACGATCAGCCGCGTGAGCGGCCACGGCGGCGAAATCGAGCTGCTGGAGCACTACCGCGGCCGCACCGTGGTGCTCGAATTCCGTGAAAAGGTCCGGCTCGAAATGGCCGTGTCGGAGCCGTTTGTGGAGCCGACCATCAAGGCGATTGTGTCGTCGGCGCGCACCGGTCAGGTGGGCGACGGCAAGATCTTTGTGCAGCCCCTGGAGCGCGTGATCCGGATCAGGACGGGCGAGGTGGATACGGCCGCGGTCACCGCCGTGACGGCGGACGTCGTACAGCGTCAGGCCCTGAAGGAGGCCACGGTATGAGAGTGCAAGGAAGCAGTGTAGCGCTCGCTGCCCTCGTAGGCGTCTGGCTCGCCACCCCAGGGATGCTGCGCGCCCAGAGCGGCGCGTCGGCCCCGGTCGATTCGGCGGCCAAAAAGCCCGATCCACCTCCGCCTCCGGTGAACCATCTGGAGACGACCTTGGCGGGCTTCAAACTCACCGGCTATGCGGCCGGTTCGTACGCCTACTCAGGCAGGAGCAGCGGCGACACGGCCATCGTCGGGCGGCTGTACGACCGGCTGCAGAACCGCTTCATGCTCAACGCTCTCGCGGTCGTGCTCGACAAGCCTTACGACCCGGCGAAGTTCAGCGCGGGGTTCCATACGGAGCTCCTGGTGGGGCAGGACGCCACGGTGATCCAGTCGGGAGGCTTCAACCTCGGGTCTCAGGCTGACCTCCCGCATTTGTATGTCACCTTGAACGTCCCGACCGCCAGCGGGAACGGGCTGCAGTTCAAGGTGGGGCGCATCCCCACGCTGATGGGCCTGGAGGTGATCGAGACCGTGGCCAACCCCAACTGGTCGGAGGGGAACCAGTTCATCTACGTTGAGAACTTCACCGGGACCGGCGTGAGCGTCGAAACCAAGTTCAACGACCATGTCGACGCTCAGTTCCGGGTCATCAACGGGTGGGATCAGGTCTCCGATAACAACACGCGCAAGTCGCTCATGGGACGGATCGGCATCTACCCGGATGGGTCGACGTCCCTCGGCATTGTCGGGTTCTGGGGGCCCGAAGAAGCGAACGACAACACCGCGAACCGCTACGGCATCGAGGGTCTACTGTGGCGCAAGCTCGGCAAGGCGGCGGTGTGGATCCAAGGCGACTACGGACAGGAGCAGGCTAATGCGGCGCTGCCGGAACCGACGCAGGACGCGAAGTGGTGGGCCCTCGGTGGCTGGCTCACATATGACTTCAGCTCGGCCCTCGGTCTCGCGTTGCGGGGCGACTACGTCAATGACGAGAACGGCGCCCGCAGCACCGTCAACGGAGTGGGGGTCGGGTTCCCCGCGAACTTGGGACAGAAGTTCGGCAGCGGCACGGCGACGCTGAACATCAAGGCGTGGCCGAGTGCCGTGGTGCGGCCCGAGCTGCGGTACGACCGGTCCACGCTGGGGGCGTTCAACGGGAAGAAGGACCAGGTCACCGTGGCTTTGGCGGTCGCGTATCTCTATTGAGTCGCGGGGGCTGGCTGGGCTCCCGGCGCGACCGTGGTTGGCGTCTGGTTGCGGAAGAACCGGTACAAGAGCCAGATGTCGAGCATGGCCACGGCGGCCAGGACGGAGAACGCCGCGTCCGTTTCGATGACGTGTAGCTGTCGCAATAGTGTCGAGATGCCGAAGCTCACGACCCAGGCGTCGAAGCTCATGCAGACGCGTCTGAAGGTCTCGGGTCGCACGTGGCGTATGACCCGCACGCCCAGCGGGATCCCGACGACGAGGCTCGGGAGGATGTAGGGCAGCAGGCCGGCGCTCTCGCTGGAAAACATCCCGGCGAAGTAATACGCCACCGCCGTGAACGTCGACTCCGCGAGCCGCACGAGTCCGAGCCCGGCTCGGAAGTCCTGTTTCGTGAAGCCCTGGTTGCTCAACATCACGGCGAGGGGCGGGCCGGAGATCGTTGTGACGGAGTACAGTACGCCCAGGCCGCCTCCGAAGACCAGCCCGACGCGGCGCTCATCCCTGATGGGCCGGCGAAACCCGGCTGCCTGCAAGAGAATCAGCGGCAGCAGCACGATGAAAGTCGCGAGCTTGAGCCAGGCAGGCTGCACTCGGTGCACCAGAGAGGTTCCCAGGACGACGCCCGGCGCCAGGCCGACGATCATCGGCACGACTCGACGCCAGACGTGGGGAACGCTCGCCCGATTGACCCAGAGGACGTAGGCGTTCAAGACGACCTCGACCCACACGAGCGCCGGGTTGAGCACGCGATTCGCGTAGAAGAGCAGGGCCACTGGCACGGTAATCGAGGAGAATCCGTAGCCGAGCGCACCGTTGACGGTACCGGCGACGAGGGTGATAAGGATCAGGACCAGCGCGCTTGAAGTCGCATCCATCATTGTTCGTCGTGTCGTTGGGGTGAAATGGTACAAACAAAAAACCCGGTCCACGCTGGGGTGGCCGGGCCTGGGAGCGGCTCAGAAGGCGAGGAGGCTTAGCGAGTCCTCATGTCGTCACTGGGTGCGCCGTGGTGTCCGTCCAACCCCGCGGGTGGGGGGGCGGCTACAACAACAGACGAGACAACACATCGGCGTCGTGCGCATGGTGAAGGTGCAACCTAGAGCGCGCGTCGTGGGGTGTCAACGGTGACCTCGCACCTCATCCCTGCTGCCGGAGCGGAGTGTGTGAGCGCGCCGATGGATATGAGCGTCGCGCCGGCCTCGGCGTAGGCGCGAGCGGTCTGCGGCGTAATACCGCCGGAGGCCTGGATGGTGATGCCCGGACCGGCCCGACGCGCCCACACACGGATGCGCTCCGGCGATTGGTTGTCGGCGAGAATGTGGGTCACACCGGCGGCGAGCGCCGCTTCGAGCTGCTGGTCGTTCTCGACTTCGACGGCGATCGGAACGCCCGGTGGGACTTCCCGGAGCGCGTCGGTGAGCGCGCTCCGCCGGGCGCCGAGCAGCGCCCAGTGATTGTCCTTCCACAGGACGGCGTCGGCGAGGGAGGCGCGGTTGTCGATTCCGCCCCCCACCCGGACCGCGTATTGCTCGAGCGCCCGCAGGCCGGGGGTGGTCTTCCGCGTATGTGTGATTCTCGCCGGCGTTCCCGCCACCGCGTCCACGGCCCGCCGGGTCAGGGTCGCCACTCCGGAGAGCCGCTGCAAGAAGTTGAGCGCCACCCGCTCGCCCGCGAGCACGGCTCGCCCGCTCGCCCGCAGCGTAGCGAACGCCTTCTCCGGCGCGGTCCAATCGCCTTCCGCGGTGTGGCACTCGAAGCACGCCTGTGGGTCAAGCTCGTGGAAGATCAGCTTGGCGATCGGGAGCCCGGCGACCACGAAGCGATCTTCTGCGACGAAGCGGGCAGTGGCCGGGGCGTGCGCGGCGGGACCGAGCAGCCTGGTGGTCACGTCTTCACCGGCGTGATCCTCGGCCAGCGCCCGGCGCACCTCCTCCAGGCCCAAGGCGTCAGCCAATAGCCAGCATCCGTTCGATGGCCCGCCGGGCCCGGACTGCGATTCCCTCGGGCACGGTGACTTCGTATTTCTCGTCGCGGAGCGAGTCGCGCAGCTTCTCGAGGGTGATCATCTTCATGTAGCGACACTCCGCCGACTCGGCCGCCGCCAGGAACTGCTTTTCCGGGTTCGCCCGGCGTAGCCGATGCAGCACGCCCGTCTCGGTAGCGACCACGAACTTCCGGGCGTCCGAGTAGCGCGCACGGCGCATCATCTGCTCGGTTGAGACGATCGTCGTCCGCCCTGCCGCGACGTCGCCGTCGGACTCGGCGTAGTACATGGCGCTCGTCACGCAGCCGCACTCCGGGTGGACGAGGAATTCAGCATCGGGGTGCCGCTGTCGCTGCGCCGCGAGCACGTCCGGCGTCAGCGCGGCGTGCACGTGACACTCGCCCATCCACACGTCCAGGTTGCGCCCGGTCACCCGCCGCAGATAGCTGCCGAGGAAGAAGTCCGGGACGAACAGCACCGGCACGTCGGGCGGGAGAGCGCGAACCACGGCGACGGCGTTCCCCGAGGTGCAGCAGTAGTCCGCCTCGGCCTTGACGGCCGCGCTGCAGTTCACGTACGCCACCACGAGACCGTCGGAGTGCTCGGCCCGCCACGCCAGCACGTCCTCCGGCTGGATGGTGGCGGCGAGCGAGCAGCCGGCCTCGGGATCGGGGATGAGGACCCGCTTATCGGGATTGGCGATGGCGGCCGTCTCGGCCATGAACTGCACGCCACAGATCACCAGCAGGGGCGCGTCGAGCTCGGTCGCCCGGCGCGCCATCTGGAGCGAATCGGCCACGACGTCGGCCAGATCCTGGATCGGGGGAATCTGGTAGTTGTGCGCCAGGATCGCCGCGTGCCGCTTCGCCTTGAGCGCCTGGATTTCCGAGACCAGGTCCGTGGCCACCGTCATATCCCCTATGATGCCCGGCGAATCGGAATCCGCACGCGGGTCTTCTCCCACTCGAGGACCAGCTCGGTCGTGTTGCCTGCGGCCGGCGCGAACTTGAGCGTGAGCGTCTCGACGGGCGCGCCGAGGGACTCCGGGGTCACCGTGCCGGCGCCGACATCCTTCGCGCGTACGTCGTTGTCGATCGGAACGCCCCAGCGCTGAACGCCGCGGTTGACGACGATCTGCCATTTCGATGCACCCGGAATCGCATACAGGGTGTACGTCCCCGGCTCCACCCGCACCCCGGCGATTTCGGCGGCGAAGGCGACCTGGATGCTCGTGGCCTCGTTAGCGCCGAGCCGCCACGGCTGGTCGAGCGGGACCAGGCCGCCCACGACCTTGCGGCCGCGCGCCGCCGGCCGGCTGTAGCACAGTTTCATCGTGCCCGCGCCGATTTGCACGGCGATCGAATCGAGCGGACTGGCCCGCTCGGCCAGCTTGTCCGCCGGTCCACGGATCCAGCAGGTGAACGGGGCCGCCTGTCTGCTGCCTGCTTGGGCCTGAGCCAACGCCAGAGCCGCGATCAGCAAAATGCTCTGCATATCCTCACTCCGGACATTTGTTCGGACAGAAAAGATACCCTGCGGATGCGCAACGTGCCCTGTGCTGTCCTACCCCCCGGCTCGTTCCTCATTTCCACTCTGAAGAGTGGGCCCAGTGAAACATTGCGCTTGAAGCACAGGGCTTTTCAGGGCCGCAGCCGTCGCTCCGCCGCTCGCGCGTGGGCCTCGAGTCCTTCCGCGCGGCCGAGCCAGATTGCGTCTTCGATGAGCGGCCGGGCGGCGGTGGTGTCGTCGATGTGCAGCCAGGTCCGCACGCGCAGGAAGGTGTAGACCGAGAGCCCGCCGGTTGCGCGCGCCGTCCCGCCGGTCGGCAGGACGTGATTCGGTCCCGCGCCGTAATCACCCAGCACCTCCGCGGCTCCCGCGCCCAGGAACAGCGCGCCGTAGTGGGCGAGCCGAGGCGCGACCGCGTCGGCGTTCCGCAGCTCGAGCTGCAGATGCTCGGGCGCGATGGCGTCGCACACGGCGATCGCTTCGTCCAGGCTCGCCACGACGATCACGCCGCCGTTCGCCAGCGCCGCCCGCGCTGTCTCGGCCGTGGGCAGGTCGCCGAGCTGGCTGGCAAGCTCCTCCTCCACGCGATCGGGAAGGCCGGGATCGAGGGTCACGAGGACTGGCACGGCGTCGGGATCGTGCTCGGCCTGCGCGAGCAGGTCGGCCGCGACGCTCCCCGGATCGGCGGTGTCGTCCGCGAATACAGTCAGCTCGGACGG
>WNGO01001461.1_pt1 | contig 15249 bp, 25 predicted proteins | sample 5400511 | NCBI WGS metagenome assembly WNGO01 (sample SAMN13153380, study PRJNA577476) | soil metagenome | isolation source: 20 cm soil or saprolite under Garry oak tree replicate 2 | place: USA:California | collected 2016-06-15 | reverse complement strand
CCGTTGTCTTGTACAACTCCGCAACCGTCTGCACGGGCATGTACATCTTCGCACCGACGCGCTGCGCCTCGGCCTCCTGGCTGCGATTGAACGCATCCACGTCTGCCTGGCTCCACTTGCTGTGGTCCGAGCTGGCGCAATTCTCCGTCGCGGCGATTGGCTCCGCGTATTCCTGCTGCGGCGTCTTGCGATTCCGCACCGTCATCTGGATTACCTCACCGCTCTCGTCGCCCATGTTCGTGCCGACGCTGTTCACGGCTGCGAACTCGCGGATCGCGAAGCTCGGCTGCACATTCTCGGCGACGTCATGCTCCACCAGCTTCGCGACCTGCTCCGCCACGGCGTTCACGGCATCGACCGCTGCTTGCACCGACACCTGCTTCGGCTTTGCATTCTTCGCTGCCTTCGCCGCCTTCGTCACCGAGACCGGCGCGATTCCGCCCGGCCACCGCTCTGCCATCAGTTCCGACCTGTTCATATGCGTTGCTCCTTCTCCGTTGATGTTCATTGTTGTTTTGCGTTCAGCGCGGCCCTGACTTCCGCCGTCGCGTTCGGTGCTACGATCACCGACCCCGGTTCCATCGGGTCGTTCTCGCTCGCGGCCGCGATTGCCCGCGTCGTCAGCTCCTCCGCTTCGCACCGCCTGTGCGTCGTGCAGCACATGCAGAGGCAACCATCCACAGCGTGGCCCGTATGCGCCCCCGGATCGGCGATCGGTGGCGGCGCTGGCTCCAGCGTGTGAGGCTCCAGCAGCACCGGATGTGGCTCGACGACCTCCGCGACCGGCTCGGGCGGGATCGGCTTTGGCCACCTGCGCTCCGCCTCCCGCGTGTACAGCATCCCCAGCAGAGGCACGTCACCAACCCGCTTTCTCGCCGCACGGAACTGCGCATCCGTCATCGCCGGCAGCTCCGCAGCCACCGCCGCCGCGATTTCATCCCACATCGCGAGCAACTTGTCGTCAGTGAAGTCGGGGTCGCGCAAGTAGCCGAAGAACGGATCAACCCGCTCGCGCTCGGCACGCTCCCGCTCCCGCTGTGCTTCGCCCGACAGCTCGCGCTCGTACGACTCCAGCAACTCCTCATCGCCCAGCTTCGCCAGCTCGGGATCGGACTTGCCCGAACCCAGCTCCGTCGCCAGCTTGCGAGCCCGCCGCTTCTTGTCGGTCACAGTGCCCTCCCCTTCTGCGCCGCTTCCAGTTCAGCGAGCCGCTGCTCTAGTTCGTCGGCTTCGTACGCCTGCCGCCACTCTCGCAGCGCCGCGAGCGCCGTCCTGCCCTGATCTGCTGGTAGTTCTCCCGCCGCTATTGCGATGACGAGCTTCGCACTGATTCTCTTTGCATCGGCTGCTGTCTCCAGAGATCCGACATCAATGCCCCGCCTGCGCTTCGCATTGCTCTTGAGATTGCCGAGTGTCCCAGCAACCGATCTGTCTAAACCCCGCGCGGGATCGTGAGCGAAACAGAAGCCGCTCGGCAGCAGAAGCGCCGAACCCGTGCTGCACTCTGAGCCATCCTGATTCGTGCCCAGGCACCGCTTCTCGTCCGTCACCGTCGCCGCCTCTCTCATCGAGCGACCCTTCCGTTTCGACGTTCACCGGCTCGGCTGTGTGGCGCGGACCGAAGCCGACCGCGTGGGAGTCCACGCCCAACGTGTTCCGCCACAGCTCTGGGCTCGTCGTTCTCTAGCCCAGCGTGGGAGACTAGCGGCGACTGTCTCTTGTGATCTGCTACTGTCACAACAAGTTCGGAGTACCGAGTATGACGTCCGCTAGCGGCTTGTGCTCCCGCAGCGCGGTCGCCCGGCGTGCCGCCACCGCCACCGATCTGCGCTACCACGTCGGCGAAGCGTGGATCCGACGTTTGACGCCCTAACGCAGATTGCTCGGACCCTTGCGGCGACGCACGACGCCCAGACGCATATTGGTGCTCTGCAGTGTTGACTGACTGACTGCCGAGCCTGTTGTCCGAGAAGGGTGCCCAAGCGTGCCACTCTGTTGCCTTGGGAGTCTGGGGCGGTTGCTCTTGACGCTCTGCTTGATGCTGTCGTTGACCATCCTGAGGAACTTCCTTCTGACGTTCCGAACCGCCGCAATTCCGACAGCCGCGACATTCCAAGCAGACGCCGCTCGAATGCTGCGTGGGCCGAAAGCAAGCTGGGCAATAAGCTTCGTAGATCATCGACGCTCCGGTTACTTCTTCGCCACGTTGAGGCCCTTGACGATCTGCGCCCGGATGATGCGGGACATGGTCGTGTTGCTCTCCTGGGCCGCGTGCTGGATTGCCAGATGTTCCAGCGGGGTCACCTTCACCGTCACCACCCGGCTTGCCAACTCCTTCTGGGTCTTCGTTGCTTCGCTCATTTCCATTCTCCGTTCGGGTTGACCGACTCCACTGCCGATGCCCTCAAGACCGGATCGCGCTGCACGTATTCTGATTCGAGCACGCGGATCAGCGTCGGGCTCTCCATGACGACGTCCAGATGCAGCGTCCCGCCGTCGAGCGGGCCGTCCACGAACTCGACCAGCATCTGCTGGCTCCGCGCCAGGTCGCGCTTCGATCGCTTGGTACTCTTCATCCCGCGTTCTCCTTCGCCCGAAGGGCTTGCGATTGGCGACGCTGCTCGTCGTCGAGTTGACTCTCGAACCGCTGATACCACTGTTCGTTGTCCCAGACTCCGAGAGTCTTGCGCTCCGGTGTCGGTACGGCCTTGGTCTCGGCCAAGATTTGTTCTTGTTCCTTCACTGGCGTTTTTCCTCGTGCCGTTTCTTGAGCTGAAGGGTCAAGTGCATGGTCTGAAGTAATGCAAGGTCTTGATTGGTCACTTTTGGTCCACACGTTCTCGCCACCAATGGTCACATTTGGTCCACAACCAATGGTCACATTTGGTCCACACGCAAAGCGGCCGTTAGCGCCGCGCGGACGCACGCCACGATGCCACGTCCGGCTTGGCTTCAGCCACTTCAGCTTGCCGAACTCCATGGGAACAACGAAGCCGTGCCCGACGAACTGGTAGCCGTTGCGATTCCACCGACCGCTCGGCGTCCGCAGTGGGATCACCACGATGACCCCTCGTATCCTGAGCTGCCGAATGTGACGAGAGATGGCCAGACGAGACCGACCGGACTCCGTCGCCATGTCGCCGATCTCCGGCGCGCAGTTGAATCCGGTCTTGTGATCGGCGTGCCGAACCAGCGTGTTGAACGTGTCCTTGGCGCCATTCGTTAGATCCGAGCGCGCGCGCACGGCGGTCTGGTACTCCGCGAAACTGATTGTCTTGCTCCAGCTGGTCTGCTGCTTCATGATCCCACCCCTCGACGTAGTGAGAAAGCAAACGGCCCCCAACGCTCGGTCCGACCCACGTGTGTCTGGGTGGACTTTCGCGTCGGGCGCCGCTGGCAATCGCTTGCGCGAGGCTCTCGGATGCCCGACTACAGAACCATAATACAAGTTATTTCGGTGTCCAGTGGAAACGGGCCAGTGCGCTGGAGCACTGACCCGTCATCAGTCGGTGTCGAGTCCGACTGTCCACTGACATTAAGCTGCCTAGAAACAGCCTAACTCGCGCAACTTAAATCGGCGAGTCGGTTGAGTCCAACGGTTGCCGGGCGTCAACCATCCTGCATTCTGCGCAGCTCGGCCGCCGCTTCGGCTTCGGTCAGTCCCAGCCCGCAGCGCTCCACGATGTCGTGACGTCCCAAGCGTCGCAGCTCTTCCGTCGCGCCCTGCAGATCGAGCTTGAGTCCACAGTTCACCGCGGCGTGCATTATCAACGCCCGTCCAGGAACGCCGATCGAATCGTATGGTTTGTTGCCTGCGGCCTCGTTGACCTCGCGCACGATTGCCCGCAATTCGCGGTTCAGGTACTCCATGGCCGCTAGAATCTTTCGCGGTGGGGCATCGACGACCGTGCCTCGTGGATCCGGCTGCAGCAGCGCCATCGCGACGACGAAGTACACTTGCTCCGCCTCTTGCCACGGGTGGTGCAGCGCGAGCAGAAGCCATGCATCTCGATGGCGAACCTCCACGCTGCCGGATGCAGTAGCGGCCGCGATCTTCATTGCCTGCCTATTGATCTTTTTCATGCTGAAGAGGTACCAACGGCGCTGCTTATCGGAGTCACGTCGCGGACGCGTACGCCATCAGACCGCGATCTGGAGACAGACCGCCGTGCACGATCGCTTCCCACCGACGGTCGAGATCGTAGAGTAGCAGATCCACCCTATTCACCAGATCGGCAACGTCGGCTCCGTGATGTTGCTGCGCTGCAGCTAGCCGATTGCGTGCGTCGACGAGCAATCCCTCCACCCAGTCCAGCAGATTCAGCCGATCTACGGCGCGCGGATTGTCGCCCAGGTCCCACGTGTCCCAGTGCAACTCACCGAGCGGATGCTCGTCGCGATCTGGCAGTGGTAGTGGGATCAGGAAGGCATAATTGACGATCTGATGCCATGATTCGTACGTCTTGAAAGCTGCCTGCGCCTTTTCCCTTGTCGGGTACCGCTCGGCGAAGGTCATCCGCCGCGATACTTCGGTGCGGAAGGCTTCTACGCTGCTGCAACTGTGACACGCGTGTAACAATTCCTCAATGCGCCCGTTCGGCAGTCGCTTCGCAGCGCCACGTTCCGCGAGCAACATGTGCCCGAACTCCCACCGCGCCATCAATGCGTCGAGATCGTTCGTGTGGATCCGCGCCTCGAGCTGCGCGTACTGCTTTATCGTCGCCATCAGTCTCTCCAGAAAACGAAAGCAGCTCCCGAGCGCGAGACTCGGGAGCCGGTTGGTTGATAAATGCCCTACTGAATCAACTGAGCGAGCACTGCATCGACGACTTGTTGCACGCGACCGGCGTATGTCAGGCGACCGCGCTGCGTATCGAAGTACGCCTGCGCCGCCATCTGCAGTTCTTCGCGCGCCGTGAATCGCAGTTCGTCGCGCAGGTTATCAAGTTCGACCTGCGGCTCCTGCTGCTGCATCTGTTGCGTAACCATGCGTTCCCCCAAAATGAGAAGGACCCCGACACGGATGCATTCCGCATCGACTCGGTAGGCGCCGAGATGTTTGAGGGATTGTGCTGCACGGTGAGTCATAACGTCACCGATCCAACGATCCTAATATGCGTGGGTCGGCGAGTCAAGTAAAGGGCGGGATCGCAGATCATCAGGCAAATAAAAAGCCGCCCGATCTCGCAATGAGACCGAGCGGCTTGTTTGTACATGTGTACAAAAACTTCTTATGCAGCGCGCTTACGTCCTGGCGGCAAGCGGAACGTCACCAACGTTGTCTTACTTTGTTTTACCTGGAGGATCTGGCTACCGCTATTCGGCGCTTGCCGCATAGTGATGGTTCCGACCCGCTGTTTCTTGTCGAGCGTGATCCCCTCGACCCAATGACTCAACAATTCGCGGGCGACTGGTGCGGCGACCTTCTTGATCAGCGCCGGGAAGTCGTTCGCCATCTTCATCAGCCGGTCTCGTTCTGCCTTCTTGTCCGTGCGCGACGGCTTGACCTTCGCGGCTTCCAGCTCGCGGCCGATCGCGTGGATCTGGGTCTTGATGCCCGCCAACGTCTCACGTGCATCGTCGTCCGAGAGCAAGCCATCCGCAATCTTCTCCACGACCACATGGCGCTTGGCTTCGAGCCGCTGCAGCTCCTGCCCGAGCTGGGCATCCCGGCCCTTGCCATCATCGGATCCCAGTCGCTCGTCGAGCAGCTTCGCCAGCGCGCCAGACTTCACCAGCTGCTTGACATGCTCGGAGACGCGGCCGATCACCTCGCCCTCCAGCCAGCGTTGGTTGATGGTGAGGATCGGCTTACTGCACGTGGGCTCGTCAGCGACGGCGTTCCGGCACCGATACGAGCGCGTCTTGCCGGGATCGTCGCGATCTGGCTTTCCACCGCCGCCGCCCACGATCGGCCCGTCGCAGGCCGCGCACTGGATCAGTCCCGACAAGATGTACGGTTCCTTCGACCCCGACCATCTGCGCGGCTTCGCTCTATCCATCAGCCGTCGCCGCGCAGTCTCGAAGGTGCGGCGCTCCACGATGACGGGGTGGGCATCTTGCACGACGATCCAGTAATTCTCCGGCACGTGGTTTCTCGCAAAGCGAATCGGTTTCCCCTTCTCGTCGCGGACTTCGCGTGGCTTGAAAACGATCCGGCCCGTGTACGTCTCGTTGCCCAGAAGCGACCGCACCGCCGACGACGTCCACCTGCCGCATGGTGCTTTCCGCTTTTCGAAGCGCCACGTGTGTGACGGATATTGATCGAACGGACCGGGCACCTTGTCCTTATGCAACTCCGCCGCGATGACCTGGAGCGTTGCACCCGCATTGAACCGAGAGAAGATCCGCCGGACCGTGGAGACGTCGCGCTCCGAACCCTTCACTAACTTGCGACGGTCGCCATCAACCTCCGCGAGCGCATATCCAAAAGGTGCCCTCCCTTGCCAAAAACCTTGCGCTGCAACTCGCGGCATATTGTCGACAATCTTCGCGCGCAGCTGCTTCCGATACTCCGACGATGCGATGTCCTGTCCGGCGGAGACGAAGAGATTCGCGGCATCGTTGCCGGTGTCGGGCGCATCTCCAATGGCTACGTCCCAGCCGAACCGATGGAGCTGCTCGCGGAACATCTGGGCCACGCCGGGCCGCTCAAATCTTCCCCATCTGCTCGTATCGTAGACCACGATCAGCCCACGCGTGCCAGGTGGCAGACGGTGCGCCTGACATGCGACCATGAGCCGATCGAGACGTTCGAGATGCGCACCGGACTCGTGATCTTCGACGGTGTGATCCACCGTGTAGCCACGCTCGACAGCCAACGTGCGACAGCGGGCGAGCTGAGTCTCTGGGCTGACCTTGGTTTCACCGGCTTGTCGTTCCGTTGAGACACGAACGTACGCGATGCACTTCGCTCCGGCTGGGAAGCGGAGCGGATCATCACGACGAGATAGCCGCAAGGCTTGCGTCATTGCTCCTCCTTCTTGGTTGATGGGTCAGTGCAGTCCACCTTCGACCTGAATCCCCACGCGACCGCCTGCTCGTCGGCCTCTCGCTCTTGCTCCTGCGCGTTTCCGAAACTGTGATCGCACCATGCGTGCGCGATCTCATGTGCGACGATGTCCTGTGCCCACCGACTTCGCATGTGAGTGAAGTCGAGAATGATCAGACAGTTGGGTGTCCAGTCTAGGGCGTGTAGTGCGAGCATCATGCTGATGTGCTTCGAGTGCGACGCTACGAACATGCAATTCTCGTTGACGAATCGTGCGACTTCCGCAGGCAGTTGCGTGAAGGTTCTCTTGATCACCTTCAGCGCAGCCTTGTTCTCTACGCCGTAGAGTATTTTCGTCCTAGGTTTGATTTTCATCGGTCTCGCGCCTCCATGCGCGAAGGTGAGCGGGCGGGCAGGGTGATGGAGGCACCCCACCCGGCTCCTTTCGGATCACGACCCTTAAGAGTCGCCCCGCTTGTTCGTTGTCTTGTTGGTTGGTTGTTCCGAGTCTCGCCCGACGTCGATCAACACTTCCGCGAGACGGCGCAGGAAAGCGTCGACGTCCACCGGCCGCTCGGCATCCATCACGTCGAACCGCCACGGCTGCCTGCTCCGTGGGGTCCGAATAGCGGTGCCATTTTGGCGGCGAGATGCGCTCACATACTAGAGGTACCAATCAGCGAGCTTACTGACCGAGATCGTTCCGAGATCGTTGCTGCTGAATGGTTTAGAGCCCTGCCATAATGACTTGCTGCGCAGCTATTTTTCGGCCCGAAACGGACGCATCGGGAGTCGAACCCGCAGCGCCGTGTGCGGTTTGTGTCGCTGGCAAAAAGGTGGGACCAGCTCTTCAAGCGCCGCACGGCTCCGTCGTTCGTTCCTTCTAGAGGGAACTAGCCGCACCGGTGGCGAATGCGTCCGGAACGTTTCTACGAATCGTGTTCCTCTTCGGCCGATAGGACCTTGATGCCCGCTGCCCGCAGGAGCTCAAGAACGTCGTGGTGCACCGACGTGGTGGCCTCGTAGCCGATGTCGGCTTCAGGATCATCAGCGCGGCCACCAGTATCGGTGAGTTTGGCGCCGCAGCGTTTGATGCAATCCACGGCGAGCGCCATCGTGGGCATCGCGGCATCGGGTCCCGGCGTCCAGTACTCCTGCTCGGACACCGCGAAGGCGATCCACCAGTGCCTGCGGTCGTCGGTCGTCATCGGTGACGTCCTTTCTGAGCGGCTCGCCAGTACCATGCGCGCCCGGAAGAGCTGGCGCCCCTCCACATCGAGAGAACGCCAGCCGGGTGGATGAGAACTACGCGGCACGAACAGGACGCCGCCTGGAGCGGACGAACGGTGTGTCGCCTTTCCGCGCGGTCGTTTCACATGCGTTGGCTTGGCCGAACGTCCTGATACGGATGTCGACTTTCCTGGCCGTCTTGGTCGCCTTCGTCCTATGCTTCTTGACGGTGCGCCGCGTCTTTTGGTGGCCAGCACTGATGGCTACGCGGCGGCGCATGCGAGCGAGCCGTAAAGCCGGTGCGGGTCTCTTCAGCGGGTAAGCGCCTGGCTGTGCAACGCCCTGGAGATCGAACAACCTGATCTGGTCGAAGGTCGTGCGCGGCGTCTGGTATCTGATTGCCTCCGGACCGCGTACGAGATACGAGAAGCCATTACCGATCAACCCACCGTCATAGCCCATCGCCTCTGCGCCCTTCTCGACGGCACAGTTGGCGAGATCGCCAGGTTTCGCGTCCTTGATGTTCTTCGGAGTCACCACGATTTCCACATCGGCCGTGGCGTCGGTGATGGTCTGTACCTGGGGGAACTGCTCCAACAACTTCTTGCCTGCGGCCGAATGGTCTCGCAGCTCCTGCTGGTTCGCAGCCCGTCGTCTCGATGCGTGCGTCTCTGGCTTGGACATGTTCGTTCCTTTTCCATAGGGTTAGAAAACACTGCTATCGCGATCTGCCGTATTCTTACGGCTGATCAGCGGACCTACGCCTAAATGGCCCGTCGATCTGCCGTATTCTTACGGCTGATCTAAAGAGAGAGGTACCATGCGGGCTGCTTAGTGAAACAGCGGGCTGGCCCTGTACAAGCGGCCAGCTCCGGTTGGTGGTTTAGTCCATCAGTTCGATGTTGTGGTGAGGATGATCGTGGCAGAGTAGTGTCCGCCTCCAAGCGGGCTGCCGTTGGAGACGTTCGCGGAAACCAGATCAGCCGCGCCGTTGCCCTTGGGGACACCCAATTGAATTACAACATGTCCCCCGGGACAGATATCGTTGGACAATCCCGACGCCGGATTGAAAACGGTGCCGTTGCAATTCACGAACGCCGATGACGCACCATACGTCAGCGGGATAGGGAGACCTGCGGCCGACGGATTCGTGAGTGCTGCCGGCAGGGTAAAGGTGAAGTTCAGAGACGCGTTGGGATCCGCATCGCATTCCCACTGCGCAAATGAACTGGCAGAAGTGGACACCGATCCATCAGTCCGGTGCACCGTGCCGAACGAAATACCCGCATCGTTCACGCACGACAGGAAAGGTGCCAGCGTGAGCGTCACTGGCGCGTTCACGTTCTGCGACGTCTGCGCATTGGCAAGCGTGGCGAACGACACCAGCGCCACGAGCGCGATGAGGATGAAGCGTGTGAATCGAGACATTGCACTGCCTCCCTAAGGAATTGATGGTGGTGAAAATGGAGACGCCGGAAGGGGCCCCCACGAAATGCGCGCGCTGGTTCTACCGGCGGCACGCGCGACCTGTAGGTCTCCGCCACGACCCTGGATGGTGATCACGTACACGTTGCGGGTGGATGCGAATACTTTGATCGGGCCCAGCATGACGAGCCCGTCTGCTCCGAGTGCTCTTCCCTGCTGCCAGGTCGGCGAGACCCAGATCGGACCTGCGGCGATCCGTGCGCTGACCATCGCGGGTTGCCTATCGCCGCCAGCATAGGCCAGGAACAACAGCGGCGACGGCGCAGTGGTGACGGCCCACATGCTGCCCAGCTCTGACGAGTGCCGTCCCTGCACTGCGAACCGCCCGCGCCAGTTATATCCGATGTCCGTTGCGTAGTGCGACCGCTCGTCGCCCGCGATGGCAAAGAAGGGCCCGCTCTGGATTGGGATAGGCACGGATCCGCGAGCACTTGTCTGGTGCTGCTCGTAGAACTTCCGCGTGGCTGGTAAGACGTGCAGATCGTCCCAGACGGCGACCTGGTTCATCTCGCGCGACCATCGCACCGTGATCGTGGGGTACGCCGTCCGCAACTGGCCGACGGAGACCCACGCCGTCGGTGATGTCACGCCGAGTAGATCGTGCAGTGCTGAACTGGGCAGCAGCAGCGTGCTGTCCGATTCTATTGCCTCCACGACCATCCGTGCTGACGTGGAAACGCTGAGCAGCTCCACCAGCACTGTGTCTCTCGGCGACAAGAGACCGAGAGCCAGCAGCAGCGCGTTCACGGTCCCGCCTGCACGCGCGTGATGATCCGCGAGGCTAGAACTATCCGCATGGTCGCTTGCTGCTTCGCCTCCGCGACCGGCATGAAGAGAGTCGCCAGCCTGAGCGCCGCTCCCGGCTTGATCGGCTCTTGTAGTCGGAGTCGGACGATCTGGCTAACGCCGGGATCCAGCGTGAATGCTGATGGTGAGATGCGCGCTGGCACGGAGTCGGTGAGCGTGGAGTCTCGGAACAACGTGACCGAGACTCTGAGCGGCGCTTTGGTAGGATTCTGCACGCGCATCTCGGCGTCGCGACCATGCAGTTGGAGGACGGCATCTACCTGCAGGCCGAATACCGAGCGGACTCCTATGAATGCAAAAACCCAGACGATCAAGCCGAGCAGCAGCGCCGCTTTCAACATCCACGGCGTGCGCTCGGCCTCGACGGGCAGCGGTGCGATCCACAACTGCCCACGTGAAATGCGAATGCGGCGGGTCATCGGATCACCCTCCGCCCGAGCGCGAGTACGGCTTCCGTGGCGAGGTATCCGACGGCGCGCATTCCGATGTCGGCGAGCGGCGCGTGCCACGACTTCGTTCTATTGAGGTCCACCATCACTTCGTAGCCGACGCTGATGCCCTGCGCGACGACGAAGCGTGGGAGTGGCTGGCGCCAGCCCCGCGCAACGACGGGCGTCCGCAGCGCGACGTTCAACACGACGCCCGCGAGTGGTTCGTTACCGCCTAGCGCGTAGGCTTGCGCCTCGACGGCCGAACAAACGCCGAAGGTCAGTAGTAAAAAAAGGGCGATGCAAGTCATGCGAAACCTCCGAGTGGATTGTTGTTGGAACTACGAGTTGGGACTACGCGGCGCGGGACTGCTGTTCGGACTTCGCACCATGCTTCGCGCTTTTCTTGCTGCCCTTCGCGTGGAGCGCATCGAACGCGGATCTGAGAGTCTTGAACTTGGACAACTTCTGGACGATCTCGCGCACGCGACCCCACTGCTTGCGCGGGAATGCCTTCCGCACGAAACCCCAAGCATGGTCGTACGTGTCGGCGTGACGGACGAGCTTCTCAAAGATTGCGGGCGCCTGCTGCTTCGAGATCGTAGGCATCGCGACTGCTTTGGAAACCTTTTTCATACTGCCTCCTGATGGTGTGGAAGTGGACTACTCGTGATCTTCGGCGTGGTCGATCTGCTGATCTGTCCAGGTGAACCGCCCCGGCTCGCGCGGGCAGTGACAGGTGCCGCGTGGAACGCCCCGGATGGTCGGCGCGAGAATTGTGCCCTTGCACCGCACGCAAACGGAGCGCCCGTCCAGCTCCGGCAGTAATGACAGCGCGGCTTCCGTCCGCGACTGAATCGCGGCGAGAGTCGCAAGTGGTACGAGAACGTTCGGCTCAGAACCGACAATGACGATCTCGGCGACGTCCATGCAGCACCGCACCACCATCATCACGTTCCGAAGGTGATCGTCGGCGGTTTCGGGCGGCACCACCGGATCGACCGCGTGCCCCATGCAGCGGGTTGCCCGACCGGCGGTGACGTCGGGGCATAGCTTGTTGCTGCCGTGATGAATCGTGATCGCGGGCCGCGAGTCTGTTCTGCGGCGGTGATATTGCGGATGCATGGTGACTCCCCTTTGTAGTGTGAAGTTGCGCGATACTGCGAAGTGATTTGTTTCGCAAAGCGTGATGGCAAAAAGAGAGGCGACCTACTCGGTGATGGTGTCCTCGATCTTGTCGCGGAATGTGAACAGGCACGCGCGGCAGAACTTCGTGACGAAAGTCTGGTACCCGTTCGGACTAATGCGCACGTCCCAGAGCTTCGTGCCGGTCGGCTTGTAGTCGTTCCGACCAGCCAGTGTGTGAACGGCCACGTAATTCTGCACGCCGCAACAATTGCAGCTTGCGATCTCCTCTTTGGTATCCACGATCTCGAGGTTCGGAACGTTTAGGCCCATGATCGTCGTGCGGGTCATCGTTGTCTCCTTGTAGTTGGATAAGGGCGGGTCAGCTGATCACCAACACGCGCGGCGCTTTGTCGTCCTCGTCGTCCATATCCTCCGGACGCTCGCGGTCGTGGTTCGGCACCGCCCAGCCCGAGTGTGAGTAGGCAGATTCGTGGAGCGGCTCCTCTTCGACGGTGCCATCGAATCCAAACACTTGCTGCGTATGCCCGATGTCGCCGTAGTCACACGCGAATACCACCGGCATGTCCTGATCTTCATCTTCGAGTACCGCGATTAGTTCGCGGACCGTGAGCGTGCGGAGTGCACCGCGCCAGCCCTTCGTGGTGTTGGCGACCTTCATGTTGACTCCTTGTGGATGGGATTGGATCTGCGAGACTAGCGGATGTGATCGTGACCGAACTGCGGGAGCGTGAACATCTTGTCCATCAACTTCACGCTGCGTTCCTCTTGCTGCTGCTTCGCCGTGGACCCGATGCCCTGCGGCACCGCCTGCTGCGCCTGCCGCCGCACCATCGCGGCGAAGTGCATCCGGTTGAAGGTTTTCGGCCACTGCGCGCGAAAGAAGTCCGCGAACGCTTGGACCGTGATGCTGTTCTCGGCGTCTTCGATCTCCTCGCGTGCGAGATTCGCGGCGAGATACTCAACCGCCCACCGTTCCTGTTCGTCGCGCGTCATGGACGTCCGCTTCATACTGCCTCCGTGTGTAATTTGGATTCGGCCTCATCAGCGCCGGTCGCTCCGGCGGACCAGCACGCTCCGACGTGCTGGTTTCGGCAATTGCAGCGGGAGTCTGTCACGCTCCCTCGCGTTGCGATCCGGTGGCGTTCCCCCACGAGTTGGTCTGGCCCCACGCGGACGTCGCGTGGTCGTGAACCGGGAACCGACCCCAAGCGCCGACGCCAGAGACCCGTCAGGGTCTCCCGCGCGCCGACGGCACCATCTCAGGCTGCGACCGGGGTCACTCCATCGTCTCCAGGATGCTGGCGCGCTGCGTAGGCGCGCGCTCACGTTGCTCGCGGCGCCTGGGCCCGTAGGCTAGGCAGCGCGGCGAGTCGTGGATGCTGGCTGATGAAGTTCGGATCGTTGCGGACCGGAGTGCTGTGAGATCGCGACCTGGCTTCTGACGGCTGGGGTCTCTCTCCGGGGGTTCGGGGGCCGGTACTGCGCCGCCTCCCTGACTGCACTGCTTTCTACTTCTCTTTCAAACGGCTTTACTGATTGGGAAATATTCATCACGGACGGGGTGCCGACCAGTAGGAACTTCTGTCACAGCAACGACTTACGCGCGGGAGTGGTGGGTGGTGAGTCTGGCAGCGCTGAGGCTCGTTCTTTATAGAGAGATGAACGTTGCACAGGCGGCCGGATCTGCGACGCCGCCTACGAGCTTTCAGTTGTACGCCTACAATTTGCGCATCGCTGTAGGAGCTGTTTCTAGGGACGTTTTCGGACAGGTAGAGGAGAGACTAGGGGGCTCGCATTTGACGCCATCGTTCAGCGGTCCTAGACGATCTGGCGTTTTCGTTTGTGCTCAAATCGAACCACTTGAATTTGCGTTTTCGGACACAGCCAACCCACGCGCAGCGCGCTTCTGACACTTGGCCGAACAGAACTGTCGTGGACGACCATCATCACGCTGCCGAATTGCATCGCCGCACTGTTCGCACTTCACACGCGATGCAACTGCCACCGCGCCGAGCGGCTCCAGCGGGCGCAGGTGCTGCGGGATCCAGTCGAGACTCACAGCCATCAACTTCCCGCCGCAGCGCGGACACGGCGGCAGTTGCGTGAGCACCGTACTCGCCGCGAACGCGCGAGTGCAGCCTGACGAACCATCAGCGCCGCAGGCCACCGGGATCGAGCTGACGTTCGAAAACTTGCTCCTGGCATCGGACCATGGCAGCACGCTCTCGTCGAATGGAAAGAGTACGTCCGGCGGCAACAGACCGCTCTCGCTCTCGTCTTGAATGTTGTCCATGCTATTCGGCCGACTCCATGCAAAACTTGCATGTAGGATTCGTAATGCCACGCTGGACGTGATGTCGCACGTGGCCGCTCTTTTGGCCCGACCGGCGCAGCGCCACACGACCCCGTGGTGACAGGGCCCGCTCTTGAAGTTCGTCGCCGGGAAACTCGTACGTTCCTAGTAACTCCCTGACGAACGATGTGAGGAGAGCAACCAGACGGACATACTCCGTCGAGTTGGGATCCGCCGACTCGAGACGGTGCAGGAACTGCTCCAATACCGCAGCGTCCTTTGCTGCGAGCGAAACGACGCGGGTCCCTCTTCCGCGCCCTTTACTCATTGGTATCTCGCCAGCTTCTGCCGCGCGGGTTTCGCCGCCCGCTTCCGCGCCCTCGCGGACTTGAGCCGCCTGCGCGTGGATGGCTTCACGTAGTGTCGGTGGTCGCGGTGATCGACCATGATGCCAGCTTTCTGCACGCCCTTGCGAAAACGCTTAAGCGCGTGTTCCAGCGATTCTTTGTCCTGCACGACGACGTGCGGCATTCAGCTATCCGTCGGCTGCGAGGGAAGAGGCCGGGTGGGACGCTCCACCATGTGGCATCCCCTTGCGCCTTGCTTAAGGGACCCGGCCTCAACCGCCGAGAGATAGGTGGGCCGTGCCCGCTCGGGAGCAACGCCCGATCTGCCCCACGGTGTCGAACGCCGTCCTCTGCGGACCCCGGCCACCCTTATGCTCATGCGCCCGATCGCGGAGTCGGACCGACTCGGTTCCCGCGAGCGGCCTCGATGCGCGCGGCCTCGTTCGCAAGTACGTCGGACTGCTCCCGCGCCTGCGATGCTCTGCGCGTTGCATTGCCATCACGCTCGGCGATGATCTC
>WNGO01001460.1_pt1 | contig 15259 bp, 14 predicted proteins | sample 5400511 | NCBI WGS metagenome assembly WNGO01 (sample SAMN13153380, study PRJNA577476) | soil metagenome | isolation source: 20 cm soil or saprolite under Garry oak tree replicate 2 | place: USA:California | collected 2016-06-15 | reverse complement strand
CTCCGCGCAAGGTACAGCCGACAGGCGGCCTCGTCGCTAAAGAGCTTTCTAAACTCGTGCAATGACCGAGGATACTCCGGGCGCATCGCACCCGACACTATCCCTAGGGGCCTGTGGAGTCAACCGGATAAGCGGAAGTTGGCTTATCTGGACACTTCTTGATACTGAGAGCAGATCAGCAGAAATTCATTTCTTCCCCGTCCTCTCCATGAACACCTCTTTTGCTGCCTGCATTCCGTTAATCGTAGCAGGAAACCCAGCATATAGAGCCATTTGGAGGATGACTTCGATGACTTCTTCTTGAGAGCAACCCACATTGAGGGCGGCGTGGATGTGCGCTCGAAGTTGCGGAGCCGCAGTGCCTAGCGCCGTAAGGGCCGCGATGGTGGCAATTTCCCGGGACTTGAGGTCCAGCCCAGGCCGGCAGTGGATGTCTCCGAATCCGAACTCAACCACGAAGCGACTGAGGTCGGGCGCAACCTCTCCTAGGGCGGCGACCAGCATCTGTGCGCGTTCCCCATAGACTTCCCTCAGCTTCGCCAAGCCTCGCTCATACCGGTCAGTGTTGTCCATGCTCCGGACTCTCCTTTAGCCCCAGGTGTCAGTTTAGAGCCAAAGTTCGGCTGGGGTCGACCCGAACCGCAGTGCGGGCCCTCCGCGCCGTCCCGGCTAGTCCAACTAGAGGCAGGTGATAACTGAGGAGAATTAGACTCTAGGTCAACGCGATTGCCGATTCGATTTTGCATACCTTCTCGGCCCGAGCGCACCTCTGTGGCTACCCGATTGGTGACACGCATTGCAGAAACAGGCCTTTATCCGCCACGCTCGTGTTTCACTTATAAGAAGTGGAGCTAGGATCACTTCTTAAAGATGCCGTTGTGCAGAAATGAGGTTTCATGAAGTCTATAAATACTGATGAAGCCTCGAATGCCGCAGGGGTCAGCGGATTCGATTCCAAAATCGAGATTGCACCTGACGAACATATTGATATTGGCTGGAAATCACTCGTCTGGCTAACCTTCGCTGCAATGGTGGGCCTGACTGCTTCTGTCACACTGGAGCATCTGCTTTTCCCGCATCTGACCTCATGGGAGTACCGTGCGCTAACCATTTCTGCCGGGACATTCGCTGTAATCTGCTGCGGTTACTATTTAACGCGCAAACTTGAAAGGCTGTTTTCCGCACACATTCAAACAGAAAAAAAGCTCGCCTTCGAGCGCAATCTACTGAGAACTGTGGTTGACAATATTCCCGACAGTATTTTTGCAAAGGATTCCGAAGGGCGGTATCTACTGGCGAACAAGGCGTTCGCCAAACTCCACGGACTCGAATCACCCGAACCCTTACTGGGGAAATCCGCTTTCGATCTGTTTCCGAAGGAGCGTGCGGCTGCGTTGCACGCTGCTGATCTTGAGGTCATGAGAGCCGCGAAGTTTTTTGAAGGCGAGCGGTCGGCGGTCAATGCCGAAGGAAATGTGCGGTGGATTCTCATGTCCAAGGTTCCTTTGACCAACCAACATAACGAAATCGTTGGAATTGTGGGAGTCAATAGAGATATCACGCAGGGCAAACGCTCGGAAGCAGAGTTACGACAAGCCAAAGAGGCTGCGGAAGCGGCGAATCGCGCGAAGAGCGAGTTTCTGGCCAACATGAGCCACGAGATTCGGACACCGATGAATGGGATCATCGGGATGACGGACCTGGCTCTTGAAACTGAACTCACTCCGGAGCAGCAGGAATATTTGAGCATGGTCAAGACCTCTGCGGACTCCTTATTGACTGTGATCAACGATATTCTGGACTTCTCTAAGATGGAAGCAGGGAAACTCGAGCTCGACCGCTCAGCATTTAATTTGCACGAAAGCCTGGAGGAAACGGTCAGGGCTTTTGGCGTCAGGGCAGGAGAGAAGGGTCTGGAACTTGTTTGTGATATCAGGCCCGACGTGGCTCAGACGGTCGTGGGTGATCCCGCGCGCCTGCGGCAGGTCGTTGTGAACCTGCTGGGTAATGCCATTAAGTTTACGGACCGGGGCGAGGTGGTGCTACATGTGGAAATGAAGGAAGCACAAGATCGCCACGTCCTATTGCACTTTGCAATTCGAGACACAGGTATTGGCATCGCGGAGGATAAGCGGCAGCTGATCTTCCAGGCATTCGCCCAGGCTGACAGTTCCCCAAGTCGGAATTATGGTGGGACAGGTCTGGGTCTCACAATTTCGTCACGGCTCGTGGAAATGATGGGAGGACGAATCTGGTTAGAGAGCATGCCTGGCCAGGGGAGCACGTTTCATTTCACCGTAACTTTCGAATTGCCACATGCGCAAATGGAAAGACGCGAACGCAAACAGGAAGTCGTTCTTGCCGATATTCCCGTTCTGGTTGTCGATGACAATCCGACGAACCGCCGTATCTTGGAGGCAACGCTTCTTCAATGGGGAATGAAACCGACCCTCGCGGAAGGTGGCTTGCCGGCGCTGGCTGCATTGAGACGAGCGAAGGAGGCAGGGAATGAGACTCTGCTTCTCCTGCTGGATGCCCAGATGCCTGGAATGGATGGATTTTCACTCATGGAGAAAATCAGGCAAGATCCGGAAATGCCAACCGCCGCTGTCATGATGCTCACCTCCGGTGGCCAACGGGGAGATGCCGCGCGCTGCCGGGAATTAGGTATTTCAGCGTATCTAACCAAGCCGGTGCGTCAATGGGAACTGCGGGAAGCAATTCTGAGCGTGCTGGGCATGGACCAGCAGAAAATCGAAAGTGCGAAGTTGTTGACGCGGCATACTCTCCGCCAAACACGAAGACGTCTTCAGGTGCTGCTGGCGGAAGACAACGCGATTAATCGAACACTGGTGGTGCGGTTACTTTCGAAGCGGGGTCATAGCGTTGTCGTAGCCTCGAACGGCAAACAAGCAGTCTCAGCGCTTGAGACGCAAACCTTTGACGTGGTCTTGATGGACATTCAAATGCCCGAGATGGATGGTTTCGAAGCGACAGCCGCGATTCGGCAGAAGGAGAAGGCTATTGGCGCGCACATTCCTATCATCGCACTGACCGCTCACGCGATGAAAGGTGACCGGGAGCGTTGCGTGGCGGGCGGGATGGATGGGTATGTCTCCAAGCCGGTGCAGGCGGAAGAGCTGATTCAAGCCGTCGAGGGTCTGGATGGCAACTCACGTGCGACCAGCAAAACCAGCGACCTCACAAACGAGGTTGTGGATCGAGAAGTAGCGTTGGCAAGAGTAGAGGGCGACGAAGGTCTCCTCGCCGATCTAGCGAAGCTGTTCTGCGAGGAAAGCCCAAAGTTGCTTTCGGCAGTTCGGGACGCGGTCGCAAAAAGAGATACTGCGGCTCTAAAACGTGCCGCCCATTCGTTGAAAGGCTCCATGTCTACTTTCGCAGCCCGGGATGCCACGGAGGCGGCATTAAGATTGGAGGAGCTTGCGAGTGGAGGAGAGCTAGTGGATGCGGAGGGCGCCTACAGGCTACTGGCAACTCAAGTCGATAGGTTGAAGCAGGCATTGGAGAGCCTAGGTAGCGGGAGCAGGAGATTTCAGGAGATCAATTCATTGCGCGGCGACACCTAGAGATATCGATCAAGAGAGACATCTTGAAAGTTTTGGTTGCTGATGACAGTCCAATATCTCGCCACCTCTTGCAGGTGTCTTTGTGTTCCTCGGGCTACGAAACCCACCTAGTCGCTGACGGTCCCGAGGCTCTACAAATGCTCGAACAGGAGGATGGTCCAAAGTTGGCGATATTGGATTGGATGATGCCCAACCTGGACGGCGTGGAAGTCTGCCGGGCCATCAAGATGCGTGCGGCAGAACCATATGTGTATATCATTTTGCTTACCGCGAAAGGGCGCCAAGAGGAAATTAACGAGGGACTAGAAGCGGGCGCCGACGACTACATCACCAAGCCTTTTGATCTCCAGGAACTGAAAGCTCGTCTCCGTGTTGGCAAGCGTATCCTCGAACTCCATGAGCAACTTGCCTCTCAAGCCAGACACGATTCCCTCACGAGTCTTCTCAATCGCTCAGCTATCCTCGAAGTCCTTCAAAAAGAATTGATACGGTCAATGCGGGAGAAGACTCCCGTAGCAGCCATCATGACGGATCTCGATCATTTCAAGGACGTGAATGACACGTACGGGCACCTTGCGGGCGACGCTGTACTTCGAGAAGCGGCCCGAAGGCTGAGCGCATCGCTCCGGGCGTCCGACGCTGTTGGGCGTTATGGCGGAGAGGAGTTTCTGATCGTTGCTCCCAGCTGTGGTGCAGCCGGAGGCGCTGACCTAGCCGAGAGACTCCGTGAATCCATCTGCGGGGTACCTATCGACGCATATGGTCGTACCATTGTTGTAACGATGAGTTTTGGAGTTGCCGCGACATGCGAACTCAAACAGGTTAACCAGCTCTTGCACATGGCGGACGAAGCTCTCTATGCAGCCAAAAAAGCGGGGAGAAACAGGGTTGAAGTGAACTCCTAATTTGGAGGCTACATGTTACAAACCCGCGATCGAGTTTTCAGATCGTTGCGAACTAGGAGCGTATTTCTCCGAAAAAGTTGAAGAGTGACTTCATTGAAAACTTTGAGTTTCATGGAATGATCGGCGGGGCGAGGGTTTATAGCCAGGCATTCTTACTTACTTATGAAGCCTCTTTAGCATTCCCTTTCCCTCCGCTTCGGTCAGTACTCCTTTTCGCATAAGCGCAATAACGAGCTCATTTAGAACGTAAGTTTGCTCTCCCTGCGAGTCGGTGTTGCCGCCACTCTGTCGTTCTTCTTGTAGCACATTCGGTTTAGCCGATGATTTACCACTGAGTTCATCCATCCAGTCTTGATAAATCCGAAACTGGTCTTTTTCAGCGGAAGTAAAGGCAACCCCCATCCCCATGCCAACCTGGGAAAAGACCACCTTTGCATTCGCTTCGAAGGATGTATTCTCCCTAGTTAGTCGTATCCGGATGATTGTTCCTTCAGGAAAAGGGCTGAGTGTGTCCACATAGCAGCCACTTAGGCTCACATCAGAGGATCGCCCACTAATCTGCGTATTAGACTGAGGTTCGAGAGCCTCAACAGTTGCTGTCAGCGGAAAGCGCGCATGTCGCCGGTGCTCGACGGAAGACGGCTCAGTAGGGCCGACATGTTCATTTTCGGTGAGAAGTGACACGCCTAAGCCCTCTTGGCACAAGTCATGGAACCGAGTTCCAAAACAGATTACTCACTGTATATTTTTGGTCTCTCATATAGTCTGTTCTAATGGCAGGCGGCAGGCAATATGGATTTTCACATATATGCCTAACATACAATGAGCAATACCATTGTCCTGTTAAGATTTAGCGCTCGGGCAAGCGTTTGGAGTGGTGCAGGCCCGGGTCCCGCGTCTTGCAGGGGCGGGAAAGCGGGCACACCGAGCAATATCGACGCACCTTGCGCGCGGGAAACGCAAGATCAAGCAAACTGGCGCGCCGCGAGCGCCCCTGGGCGCATCTCCCTCAGGTGTGGCCGGGATTGCTCAGGCGAACTTGGAAAGAAGTCTCTGCCAAATGGGAAAATCAGGTTACCTGCTCTGGCCCAAGTAAATGGTTTCGTTAGGAAGAGCTCATATCCTCGCGAGCAGTGGCATAGAGCGCCAACTCCACCCGGGTGGAGACACCGAGCTTGTCATAAATATTGCTCAGGTAGTTCCGAATCGTATGTTCGGTAACGCCCACCTTCTGACTGAGCTCGCGCGTGCTCATGCCCTCCGCCAGAAGGTGCACGACTTCCGCTTCGCGTGGCGTAAGAAGACGCATGCCGCCACCGGCCTTGACTACTCGGAGTGGTTTGAGCTGCGTGAGGAACCCGAGGAGAAAGACGAGATCCTGGTTGCTGGCCCAGATTTGCCCGCCATGCACCGTTCGAATGCACTTGGACAACAACTTGAGCGCGGAAATGCGGTAGAAGATACCTCTTGCACCGCCTCGAAAGGCGTCGATGACCAGTTCACGGTCGCAAACAGGAATCATCATGATCGCCGCTGTTTTCGGACAATTCATCGGCAGGCTTTGCAAGACGCGGTAGCCCGTCATCTGCCCATCTATTAGATGGGTATTAATCAGAGCAATATCGGGTTGGCGTTTTTCCAGTTCTCGGATTGCCTCGACAGAGTCATTCGAAACACCGACGACACTGATGTCTTGCCTTCCGCGCGCCAGCTCAACTGCCAGCAGGTGAGCGCTCATGAGGTCAGCATCGGCGATGACGACACTCACTCTCCCATTGGAAAGCTCTGATAACTGGTTCATTATTTACCTATCATGTTAAAACACATTTGTTAGAATATACAAAACGGTACTAGGACTGCAAGGACTATTAGTACTTTTATTACGACTCAAGTCTGGGACTGGAACGACCTGGAAATCAGGCTATAGTCCCTTTCGGCCAAAGAGCATGCGTTCGCATGAACGGCGAGTTTCTCATTCTCATTTAGCAGGACGATTGTCTTGCCACGGGGTAACCTTACCCTTAAACGTATAGTACATCAAGCATTAGCTCATTTTTGAATCTATCATCTCGACCCAATGCGGACACCTTGCTTCTTGTGATGATTTCCTGAAGCAGCTACTGTGCGCTGGAAGCTCAAAGGAAAGATATCCCATGCAATCCAAAACAATAAGTTTCACTCAGGCACCGGGTGCCCCGATGGAAATGAGAAGAGAAATGCGTTATAGGCTCGATGCTTCGGCCCTATTTTCTTGGGAGAGCGCACAGCATACGCGCCTGCAGGGGGAAGGAGTCATTCGGGATATTAGCGTGTTCGGTGCATTCATTGTGACTCCCACGTGTCCCCCTATTGATGTTCCGATCCAAGTGGAGGTCGTTCTCCCATCTCTGACTGGACGAAAGCCAGTCATTCGAGTCAGCGGAGCGGCGCGCGTATTGCGAGTCGATCACAGTTCGAAAGGGGAAGGGGAGAACGGATTCGCTATTGTGAGTGAGAACTTTTCTCGTTGGAACATGTCAGCAAATCAAAGTGAATCCGTGTCCGACTGTTCTGAAAATGCCGAGGTATTGGGCAGGAATGGCAATCGCTGATTTCGCGGCGCGCCCCCTGGCCTCAGCCTGGTTTCTGCAAGATTCGCATATTCATAGCATTCGCATCGAACTGAGCGGAATGGAAGTGGAAGAACCCTCGGGGAAATTGCGGAGCGGAAACGCAGCCATGGACGGAGTGCTGCTGATCGTTGCGGCGTCCAATGACTGCGGCGAGGCGATTTGCACCAACCTTCCGTGTAAGTCACAGGGCGAAGCTGCATGCCGTTGATGAGGAATAAACAGGAAGCTCAAACTCCCATCGACATGCGCCACTGGCATGTACTTTACACACGGCATCAACATGAAAAACCGGTTGCCAGGATCCTTTCGAGCAAAGGTCATGAAGTGTTTCTCCCACTCTATGCCGTCACCCACCGGTGGCAAGACCGAACCAAGCGACTCTGTTTGCCGCTGTTTCCCTGTTATGTCTTCATCCGGGGTGGGATGGACTCCCAACTCCAAGTCACCAGTACGCCTGGAGTATTTACCATCGTGGGATGGGCAGGCCACCCTGCGACAGTTCCCGACAGACAGATCGAAGGAATACGGCAAATGGTCGAGAGCACTTTTCGCATCGAGCCTTATCCCTATTTGACGTCCGGGGACAGGGTGAGGATTCGGTCGGGGACGTTGCAGGGCCTGGAAGGAATTCTCGTTCGAGAAAAGAATCTAATCAAGTTGATCATTTCCCTGGAAATGCTCGGTAGATCCGTTGCCGTTGAAATCGACATTTCTTGCCTTGAGAGGCTAGGACCCGCTCCCGTTCCCGTGGTTTCCCTTCGGCCCTCGACCGGAATCTGAGCAAGCATTTAACTGAACCCTTTGATTTTCCTACGCGGATGAGTTCACGATTGTTTCAACACGACTTCACTTCCCAAGCGGGAACAAGAACGCACGGAAGACTGCGGAGTATGGGCTGGCTTGACAGCGCGGCTCGCGTAAGTCTGATAAGTTGTGTTTGGTTGTGCCTCTCCCTGGTTTTCTCCCAAGCGGTGGCCGATCGGTACTCGCGCCAACAAACTCCCGAAGGATTTCGAAAAGCAATTCGTTGGGAGCCTTGGAATCCTGACCATTACGCCGGACTCGCGCGAGCTCTCGAAAGGCCGCTGAAAGAGGGCGATCTGCGGGAGGTCGTAAGGTTGTACGAGAAAGCAGTTCAGCTTACTCCGCACAATGCCAACTATTGGGCCAGGCTAGGCCAAGCCTACGAGTGGGCTGGACGCCTGGAGGATGCACAAAACGCTCACGAGCAGGCCATGTTCTTGTCTCCCTCTTCACCAACGCTGAATTGGACGATTGGCAACTTCTACCTCCGTGAGGGAAAAACGAAGCTGGCTCTGCATGCGTTCCAAAGGACTGTCCTCGGGGATCCGGAGATGGGGGGCCCCGCGTTCGATCTGGCATGGCGCGCGACCGGGGACGGCGAGCTGATTGCACGTGAGATGATTCCAGCCGATGCGGATATTTATTTCGAGTATCTCAACTATTTAGTAGGCACTGAACGCCAAGACGAAGCGGAAAAGGTATGGGATCGAGTCGTCGAGTTAGGCCTTCATTTTGAACCGACGCAAGCATTTCCATATCTTGACGCTTTGATTCAGCATCGCCGGATCGACCCGCTTACGGCCGCTTGGTCTGCCCTGAGGAAGAAGAACCCTTCCATTTCCGGCGGGCTCCACGCTTCACTTGGAGGGTTCAGCGTACCAGTTGAGCCCGCGCCCGAGATGCGGGAAGGGGCGCTGGATGCCAATCTGGTCACCAACGGCGATTTCGAGAGCGAAATTCTCAATGGAGGTCTCGATTGGCGTATCAATCCAGCGCCTGGGGTAATCATCGGCATGGATAACTCGATCTTTCGTGACGGGACTCATTCGCTGCAGATTCGATTTGAGGGCACGCAGAACCTCTCGGATGCGCTGGTTTTCCAGTACGTACCCGTAAGGCCAAATACTTCCTACCGGTTTGCCGCCTTCATGCGCGCGCAAGGAATTACCACGGACAGCGGGCCTCGGTTTCAAATTCGCGATGCCGATGATCCGGCCAAACTCTTTCTTCAATCCGGCGATGTGGTGGGCGATTCTACATGGGTTCGGCGGCAACTGGATTTCATCTCCGGACCTAGCACACGTCTTCTCGAAATTCGCGTAGTCCGGCTGGCAAGCAGCAAATTTGACAATCGGATTGCCGGCACCGCTTGGGCCGATCAGGTCGAGATGAAGGCGATCGAATCGGCAGCCGCAACGAATTTGGCAAGAGGCGAGGTTCACACAGCTGCGCGATGATTCACTGTCGGGCGCAGGCCCTACTTTTATGCTGAACGCCCCGGCCCGGGCCGGGGCGTGGAGCCCGCCTTAAGTTGGATGGAGGGTGAGATGTACACAAGAAGGTGGGCGGTAATTACTCTGGTCGTTCTGCTTTCCGCCGCAGTTGATGCAAAGCCTGTTCCTATTGGGACGGTCTCCAGTTGCAAGGCAGCTACAATTCACGGGACCAACCTGGTGCCCGGCACAACCATTTTTAGCGGAGACACGATTCATGTAGGAGCCCAAGGCAGCGTTTGGATCGCGGTAGAGGGCGGAGGTCAAGTGCAAGTGTCTGAGAACAGCACGGTGGTCCTGACGAAGTCACCCGATTCGATCCGAGTGACGGGTGATCGCGGACAGGCGCAGACGAATAGCAAGGGAGTCGTCATCAACAGCGTCTCCCTAGGAGACATCCGGTCCCAGGTGGCCCCAAAGTGGATCTGGACAAGCACAAGGACTCGGACCGGGATAAGGACCGGAATAAGGACCGGGATTGCGAAGTCAGCAAGGATTCAAGAAGAATTAGACCCTGCAGAGACGACATCGATTAACCGAGACTAGAACAGCTCAATCGCACTCCAAACCGCCATACCTTGAAGAGCAAGAATCTGCTGATCACAATTGCGAAGTGGAGATTGATGTGAGCAGCATGGACTTACACTTTCCACCCTGGTTTCCAGAAACCCGAGCCATCCGCGTGTCAGCGCAAATTGCCATTCGAGTCCGGGCTCTACGCGCCGTCGCCATAGCGCTGGCTTTGGCGCGTCGGCGACTTGAAGCTCGCCGAAACAATGTCGAAGAGAGATCGAGACCAGTTCCGGCCGAGGCGCGCAATTCAATTCCGAGGACAACGCCGGGGGAAATGTCTTTCAACCTCGATTTCCTTCGGTCGGCGGCAGTCCTGCTTGTAGTGGGTTTCCATTTCGCCAAACTCTTCAACTGGCAGTTCGGCAGGCTGAGAGTGACGGACATCGGACTCCTGGGTGTCATGTTGTTTTTCGTTCATACAACATTGGTTCTAATGTTTTCGTTGGAACGGCAGCGAGCGAGATCGACCGCGCCACTGTTTTTTCCCTTCATGGTTCGGCGGTGCTTCCGCATCTATCCGCTGGCGATCCTGGTGGTCACTTTCGTCTACCTGTTCCGAATCCCTTCGGATCTGCAATTCGGAAGGTTCGATTTGCTTCATCAGAATTCCGGCAATCTCATGGCGAACCTGCTGCTAATTCAAAATGTGACCCTGCAGAAGGCGAATCCCGGTCCACTTTGGAGCCTGCCTCTGGAAATTCAAATGTATCTGGTGTTGCCGGCCCTTTTTCTTTTTGCGTCCCGGTCGAAATCGTCGTGGGGCGTGATTGTGTTTTGGTGGTCGGCCGTGGCGATGTGGTATTTGGCCGGGTTTTCCACGGGAATGCTGCCCTTGAGCGAGGGCGGGATCCGATCGCCGGTGGAAGCGCTCCTGAAATTTACCCGGTTTGTGCCTTGTTTTCTTCCCGGCGTTGTCGCCTACAAACTCTGGCGCCGGCCCCGGGTGCTACCCGGTTATTTGTGGCCCGTATTTCTGCTGCTCTGCTGGGCGGCGTTCGTACTGTTCTCCGGAAACGAGCCCATCCAGACCGGATGGTTCATTTGCTTTGGCATCGCATTGGGAGCATGCCTATTCCGGGAGTTGCGTGAAAATTTCCTTGCGCGGCTGGTCCGAAGGATAGCCCGATACTCCTACGGGATTTATTTGCTGCACTACTTTGCGATGTGGCTTGGGTTTGTAGTCTGCAGAAGTTTAAACGCCGCGCTGCAAATCGCGATTTTTACGGCAACAATCGTAACCCTGCCAGTAATTCTCTATCACTGCGTTGAAGCGCCCTTCATCGCGGCGGGCGTCAAATTTTCGGAAAGACTCAAGCCGCTGCCGATACTCACGCAAGCCAGGGGGCACGCCGACAAGGAGGCAGCCCGGATTTGTTCTTGAGAGGCGGATTTCCGTGGGAATGAATCATGCAAATGAAACGCCCTGCAAGGTGCAAGTGTTCTTAAGCATAGCATTGCTCTCTGTCACGGGGGGCATGCGAGCGCAAGATCTCCCCACAGGGAAGCAGCCCTCATCGTTTCGGGGGGAAACCACGCAGGAGTTTAATCGGCGGCTAGAAGAGTCACGCAGGACGCTTTCACTCGCATTGCCGGAGCCCACGGAAGATGAATCCCGCATAGGCCCTGACGACCTGCTCCAAATCACCGTTTTTGAAGCACCCGACCTGAACCGTACTTTGCGTGTCTCTGCCAATGGAGAAATTTCTCTTCAACTGTTGGGGCCGGTAAAAGCGGGAGGGCTAACTCCCCGGCAACTCGAATTGGTTTTGCAGGAATTGCTGCGCCGGACGTACATGAAAGATCCCCGCGTTGGGGTTTTTGTTCAAGAGTTGCAGAGCCATCCCGTCTCGGTCGTGGGCGCGGTGAAGAGACCTGGGGTCTTCCAAATTCGGGGCACGAAGACCGTGCTCGAACTTCTTTCGATGGCTGAGGGGCTGGCCGACGATGCGGGCGACACAGTCCTAGTGATGCGCGGCGCGAGTACCACGGGGTCGATCAGCAGGGACAACGCAGAACCAGAATCGCAAAAAGGCGGACAAGTTTCGACGACGCCTGACGATGCAGCGCTCGCCAGTGGACCCTCGGCCCCCACCAAACAAGAACGCGCAAGTGAAATCGTGGAGGTCAATCTCAAAAGCTTGCTGGAATCTGATGATCCAGCCTTCAATATTCCTGTTCACCCCGGTGACATTGTGAAAGTTACTCGCGCTGGGATCGTATACGTCGTCGGCGAGGTCAAGAAACCGGGCGGTTTCGTTTTGAGGAGCAACGAGAACATCACGGTCCTGCAGGCGCTTGCGCTCGCGGAAGGCCTGACTCGAACCTCCTTGAAAAGCCAGGCGCGTATCATCCGCACGGATCAAAGCACGAACAAACGCACCGAAATACCAGTCGATCTTGGGAAAATCCTCGCCAGCAAAGCTTCCGACCCTCTACTTCAGCCAAAAGACATTATTTTCGTTCCCGACAGTTCAGCCAAGAGCGCATTTTACCGTGGCGCGGAAGCCGTTGTTTCAACCGCGACGGGCGTGGCCGTTTACAGGTGGTGAAAGATGCCTCCAGACAACACCGACAATAATAACAAGATAGAAGTCTTCAAGCCCGGCGAACCCCTGCTGGAACGGCGCCGCACTCCCCATGCACCGGCCCGCATCGTCGAAATTGAAAAGGCCCCCGATCTCCTGGCCTACTGGAAGGTGATCCGAAAGCGGCGGTGGACTGTCTTGACTGCCTTCACCATATTATTCGCAGTTGTCCTGGTCGAGACGCTCAAACAGAAACCGGTTTACCGCGCGAAAGCGCTGCTTGAAATTGACAAGGAAAACCCCAGCCTCGTAACTCCACAGGAACTCTTTCAGCTCGACGAGGTCACAGACACCTATTTGGAAACGGAGTACAAGGTTCTCAGCAGCGATGATTTGGCGGAGCGCGTGATCAATCAGCTACGCCTCGATCAAGTCGCGGAATTTCGTCCTCAGAAACGTTTATGGCCTTGGATCGTCAACAAGGAGCCGGCGGCGCCAAGCCTTCCCGCCGAAGTGGGTGTGACCGGAGGCGACCCTTCGATCCGTGAAAGCGTATTGGCGGGCTTCGAAAATCGTTTGAACATCAAGCCATTCAGGCGCAGCCGCGCGGTGGAGATCAGTTTTACCTCGTAGAACCCAATTCTTGCGGCAAGCGTGGTGAACAAGCTTACTTCCAACTATATTGATAAGAATCTGGAAGCGCGGTGGGATGCCACGCAAAAGGCCTCCGAGTGGCTCTCGCAGCAGATGCTGGATCTGAAAGCCAAGCTTGAAAAATCGCAAGACGAACTCCAGAAATATGCGGCTGACAATGACCTCCTTTTTCTGGAGACCGACAAGGGAAATTCCGAAAATGTAGTAAATCAGAGTCTTAGGGAACTCCAGGAAGAATTGACTAAGACACAAGCTGCGCGGTACGAAAAGGAATCTCTCCACCGTCTCGTCCTATCGAGCGACTACGGGTCATTGCCCGGCGTGTTCGATAACAAACTCTTGCAGGACCTCAGCGTGCGGTTGGCGGAACTCCAGCGCGAGCGCGCCCAGTTGGCCGCCACGTTCACCGAGGGTTATCCCAAGGTCCAACAAGTCCAGAGCCAGGTCGTGGAAATTCAGTCTGCCCTCGAGCGGGAACGCAAGCGTGCCGCGCAACGAATCAGCAATGATTACTTCGCCGCGGTCAGACGGGAATCCCTGGTCCAGCGGGCCTTCGCAGACAAGCAGAAACAGGCCAACCTCATCGCTGAAAAATCTGTGCAGTACGGAATTCTGAGCCGCGAGGTCGAAACCAACAAGAGCATCTACGACGGTCTGTTGCAACGCCTGAAGGAGGCCGGTGTCTCAGCCGGCCTGAAGGCGAGCAATATTAGAATCGTGGACCCGGCGATGCCGCCCTTCAAGCCGGTTTCACCGAAGCTCCCCTTGAATCTGGGAGTGGCAGCGATCCTGGGACTGGGGCTTGGCGTGAGCGCGGCTTTCATTCAAGAGCACTTAGACCAAACGATTGAGAATGCCGATGACGTGGACCGCTACTTGCGGCTGCCTGGTCTGGCGTTCATCCCTTCGCTTCAGTCATTGAATGGCCATTCCGTCACAAGCCATACCCGCACGGATGGAGGCTTAACGCTGGGCTTGACCAGCGCACCAATCCTGCCGAATGAAACCTGGGCGCATAGTCTCCCTCGAACCGATCTGGCGTCTCGAAAAAATGGCGATTTGTCGGAGGCTTTCCGCGGGCTCCGAACGTCCGTGGTGCTTTCGAGCGGCGGCCGTTCAGCCAGTTCCATCCTGGTGACCAGCGCGCAGTCCGGAGAGGGGAAAACGACAATCTCCGTGAACCTGGCCATATCTCTGGCGCAGCTTGGCCGGCGAGTGCTGCTCATCGACGCCGATATGCGGCGTCCAACCCTGCAGAAATACTTCCCTCAAAGTGGGTCGCAATTGGGCAGCTATCTGGCGGGTGAGGGATCTTGGCAAGACATGACGTATCAGACGGCGGTTCGCGGTCTTTTCGTGCTGCTTTGCGGACCTCTTCCGGCGAATCCCGCTGAGCTGCTTTCCTCGGACCGCATGCGTGCCCTGCTGCAAGAAGCGGCAACAGAATATAATTTTGTCATACTTGATTCTCCCCCTCTACTGAATGTAGCCGACGCCCGGATTTTGGCCAGCGCCGTGGACACTACAATCCTTGTCGTCAAGGGCGGGGACACACCCAGGCAGGTGGTCCAGTACGCCGAATCGCAGGCGCGCGCCGCGGGCGCAAATCTCATGGGCGTGGTTCTGAACAACCTCAATTTCCATTCGAATGGCGATTCGTACTACGCCTATGGCTACTACAGCGCCAACGGTGATCGGGAATAGTGTGGGCGATTGCGCCCACAGAGCCTAGTGGCTCTAACGTGGGTCGAGATTACTCCTCGCGGCGAATATTTCTTACACACCATGAATCGCATTTTTGAAATCGGCCTAATTGGTGGACTCATTCTAGCAGCCTTCGCATTTGGCGGCACCGAAACAGCTTACTTTTCCATCGTCCAAATCACGTTGTTGGGCCTCGGCGTTCTTCTCCTGGCGGCTTACAACTCGGTGTTCGTGCGCGATGCGAGACCCCCGGTTGCGATCCCATTCTTGTTGGTGGCGTTCGTCCTCGTGCAATGGGTTCATCTCCCGGGCTCAAGGAATTCGCTGGACGCCGCATCGTTCAGCGGCATCAGCATCGCGCCTTACCAGACCCTGTCCCAGTTGCTCGCCCTGGTCACGTAT
>WNGO01001459.1_pt1 | contig 15262 bp, 17 predicted proteins | sample 5400511 | NCBI WGS metagenome assembly WNGO01 (sample SAMN13153380, study PRJNA577476) | soil metagenome | isolation source: 20 cm soil or saprolite under Garry oak tree replicate 2 | place: USA:California | collected 2016-06-15 | reverse complement strand
CACCGTCCCGAGCCGCTGGCTCGGCAGCATGTATTCCGCCGTCAGCGAGGCGCCGGCGCGGCCCCTTCCCCCGGCTTCGCCGGGTACTTCCCCATGAAATGGGGAAGAGTTTCCCTAGAAGACTTGCGACTGCCTCTCGGCTTGCTGCTCGCGCCGTCCGCGGTGTCGCCGCATCCAGCGGCGGATCATCACGCTTCGCCGGTCGTCACCGCCGCGTCCGCCGCCGCCGGCGTTGAACCGCTTGGTCACGCCGCCCAGCTTGGCGCCCCAGGTGACGAACTTCTTGAAGCGCTCCTCGGCTTCCTGGGCGATGCCGATCCGGCTGCCGCGCGTCTCCTCCCGGAAGCGGGCGATCCGGCCCGCGGCCGCGCCCTCCTTCTCCTCGGGCGAGGAGCCGACGTTGATCTCCGGCAGGTTGCCGATGACCACAATCTGGTCGTCCTCGACGGCGACCTCTACCCCCGTGAACCAGCCGTCCGGGAGCCTTCCGGCAAACCAACCCTTGATCGAACCGAGCTCTTTCTCATCCATGCATTACATGATTACACTGTAATAAATGAGAAGTCAAGTGGAGTTCCGTAAGCTCACCAACGCATGGGAATGACGCCGCCGGGCTCGCACGGGCCCGTGATCTGGTGGGGAGGCTGGAATCGGGGCCGGCGCAAGCCCGAAAGCGGCCCCGCCAACAGCGGACTCACCGGCGACCCGACCATCGAACCGCCTCAGCTGCCCGAGGGCCCCAAGGACCTGCGCGGCCGTTGGGAAAGCCTGAAGCAGTCGGTGGTCGGCACCACCGCGGCGCTCCCGCAGGTGCTGCGCCTGGTGTGGGAGGCGAGCCGCCCGACCACCATCGGCCTCTTCGCCACCACCGCCATCGCCGGCATCATCCCCACGATCTCGGTTGGGATCACCCTGATGCTTACCAACGCCGTCGTGGCCGGCATCAGCATCAATGCGTTCCACGTGCCGGACCGAGTCGCGTTCGCCACGTTGGGCGTGCCATGGCTGCCGGGCCCGACCCTGACCGCGGTGCAGATGATCGTCTTGCTCGCCGCCCTGCAGTTCGCCGTCTTTGTCATCAGCGCGCTGCTGAACACATTGCGCAACATCACGCAGCAGCTCCTGCAGAACTCGGTCTCCATGCGCATCCAGCTGATGGTCATGGAGAAGGCCGCGTCGCTGGACCTTCCGTTCTATGAGGACCCGGCTTCCTACGACCTGCTGAGGCGTGCGCAGAACGACTCCATCAACCGGCCTGTGCTGATGATCGCGACGGCGTTCGGCCTGCTGCAGACCATCCTCACCCTGGGCACGATGATCGTCCTGCTGTTCGGGGTCAGCTGGATCCTCGGGATCGTGGTCCTCATCTCTCCGATCCCTGCCTTCATCGCCGACACCCGATACGGATGGCGCGGCTACAACATCGCGCGCTGGGGTTCGCGTCTCCTGCGCCGGATGACCTACATGGTCAACCTGGTCACGACCGATTCGTTCGCCAAGGAAGTCAAGCTCTTCGGCCTCGGCCAGTACTTCATTGAGCGCTACCGTCTCATCGCGAGCGCCTTCTACGAGAGCCAGAGGTCCCAGATGGTTCGTCGCTACATGACCGGATTCGCGCTGGGCAACATCAGCACGATCGTGACGTCGTTCACCTATCTCTACATCGCGCTGCAGGCCATCGCAGGCCACCTTTCAATCGGAGCCCTGACCGCCTACACGCAGGCCGCGGTGTCGGTGCAGAACTCGATCCAGAGCATCCTCAGCGGCTTTTCGGGCATGTACGAGCACAACCTCTACCTCAACAACCTCGTCGAGCTGATGGCGAAGCAGCCGTCGATGCCGGTCCCCGCGGAGCCGAAGCCTGTACCGGTACCGCTGCGCGGCGAGATCCGTTTTGAGAACGTCACCTTCGCCTACCCGGGGGCGGAAAACCCGGCGCTCACCGAGGTCTCGTTCACGATCAAGGCGGGGGAGACGCTGGCGGTCGTGGGTCGCAACGGCGCCGGCAAGACGACGCTGTTCAAGCTCATCTGCCGCCTCTACGACCCGATCGAGGGGCGCATCCTCATCGACGGCGTCGACATCCGCGACTTCGAGCCAACCGAGCTGAGGCGACAGATCGGCGCGATGTTCCAGGACTACGTCGATTACCAGGCGACGGCCTCGGAGAACATCGGGTTGGGCAACGTGCCCGAGATCAGCGATCGCGAAGCCATCGTCAGCGCGAGCAAGCAGGCAGGCTCCGATGAGCTGATCGCCGCGTTGCCCGACGGTTACGACACAGCGCTGGGCAAATGGTTCGACGCGGGCGTGAACCTGTCCGGTGGCGAGTGGCAGAAGGTTGCCCTGGCCCGCGCCTTCATGCGAGAGGACGCCAAGATCCTGCTCCTCGACGAGCCCACGTCAGCCCTGGATGCCCAGGCCGAGTACGACCTTTTCGAGCGGCTGCGCTCGCTGACGCACGGGCGGACGGCGGTCTATATCTCGCACCGCTTCTCCACGGTTCGCCGCGCGGACAGGATCGTCTTCCTCGAGCACGGGCGCCTGGTCGAGGAAGGCACCCACGAAGAATTGATGCGTTTGGGCGGCCGCTATGCGAGGCTCTTCCGCATGCAGGCCGCGGCCTACACGGGCGAAGACATCGAAGAGCTTGTCGGGGACGTCGGCTAACCGCAGCCTGCTGACCGGCGCCCTCCTGGGCGTCGCCACTTTCGCCATCTACATGATCGGCTCCAACCGATCGTTCGGCTACGACGCGGCGGCCACGTTCGCGAACTTCATCGCGACACCGTCGCTCCTGGACGCATTCGCTGTCCGCTCCGTGATCCCGACGATTCCGGTGACGCAGGTCGCGGGCAACGACCACGTGCTTGTCTCGCTCCTGAGTCACGTGATCTATTCCGCGACGGGCTCGCGCAACGAGGTGGTTTACCGCCTGCTGCCGGCACTCGCGGCCGGAGCGACCGTGGGGTTGTCGACCGGCGTTCTCGTGCGCCGTTTCGGCTTGCTCGCGGGGCTGTGCGCCGGCCTGTACATCGCGACGGATCCGCTGTTCGTCGACAACAGCCGGGACGTGCGCGGCTACAGCCTCGCCGCGCTTGGCTCGGTGGCGGGAACGGTGCTGCTCGCCGGCCCGCGGACCCGCTGGAGATTGGTCGGATACGCGGTCGTCATGGGCCTCGCGATCGCCGCCCACCTCTTTGCCGCGCTGGTCCTGCTGTGCCACCTGGCCTGGATCCTTACGCGCCGCTCGCGCGCCGAACTGGTGGCGCTGGCGCCCGCCTGGATCGGGGCCGCGCTCATCGGTGTGGCGGCGAACGCGAGCGTTCTGGTCACCGAGCTTGTCCGGCACGGACTTCCGCCCCCGCTTTTCTCTCCCACGTTTCCGCGCGACCTGGTCCTGTTCCTGCTGGGGGCGCCGGTGCTGCTGCCGGTCGGCCTGTGGCTCGCCGTGGTGCTGCTGGGCCTATGGGGGGTGCGCCGGGAGGCGTGGTTGTGGGCGACTGTCGGGGTGCTGGTGGTCGTGTTGGGATTGCTCTGGCTCGCCCTCCAGCCGTCGTTTCTCTACCCGCGGTTCTTCGTTTTCCTGGTCCCGGCGCTCGGCTACCTGATGGCGGCGGCCGTCGCCCGTTGGTGGGTGCTGGCACCGGTCGTCGTGCTGGGTGCGGCGGCTGCCGTCGTGGGCCAGGCCACGGACTACAACCGGGATCCCCTGGCGCTGCCGCAGGCCGCGGCGGCGGTGGAGAGGATCCACTCGTCGGGCGGGCGGGCCTGCGTGATCCACAGCGATGAGCAGGTCCTGGCCGCCTACACGACCAAGTTCACCGTGGTCACGCGGCCGGAGCAGCTGGCAGATTGCGACGCGGTGGTGGTGGTCAGCTGGGGGGTCGACCTTGGGTTGCGGGACGAAGCCGCGAGGGAATTCCCGAAGTTGACGACCCTGGACGCGTACTACCCCGCGGTGGTGCTAGTGCGCTGAGTGGGCGCTGCAGGCGTGGAGGCCCTGCGGCGTCATCTGGAGGACCCGGACGGCGCGGCCCCGCATGCGGTCGCAGCGCCAGCAGAAGACGACAGCGTCGATCCCCCAGGGAAGAATCCCGCCAAGCAGCACCTCGCGCTCCTTTTGGTGAAGCGCCCAACAGATGAAGAAGTGCATCAAGCCGCCGACGACTGTATCGAGAATTCGCCGACAAAACAAAGGAAATGCGGTAAAGAACTTGTGAAAGACCCTCAGGAGGGGGTGATTTGATCGATTTTCGCCGCCAGGATGAAGTCGTTCTCGGTCAGGCCGTTGGCCGCGTGAGTCCACAGCTCCGCCTTCAGCGACCCGTAGCTGAGGTAAAGATCGGGGTGGTGGCCCTCTGCCTCCGCGATGGGGGCGATGGCGTCGACCAGCTCGACGCCCGGAAGGAAGCCCTTGAACCTGAAGGTCTTGGTCAGCTCGAGGTGGTCACCGGTGTCGATCACCTCCCAACCCGACAGCTGCCCGAGCAACGTGTCAACGGCTTCGCGCGGTAGGGTCGGCGTCCCCGGCTTGCACACCACGCAATGGCGGTCGGCGAGCGGGGCGGACATCGGGTGACATCGTACGGGTGGTGGGTAAAATGATTGCTCCCACGGGCGGCTAGCTCAGTGGGAGAGCGCTTGCTTCACACGCAAGAGGTCATTGGTTCAAACCCAATGCCGCCCACCAATCGCGGCCCCGTCGTCTAGTGGCCTAGGACGCAGCCCTCTCAAGGCTGAGATCGCGGGTTCGAATCCCGCCGGGGCTACTCCCACGATATTGCTCGAGGATCTCCACAAGGGCGGCGTGGAGTGGTCGGATCTTGCCGCCGACGACCCGGCCGGCCTCGATGTCGATCTCGTCGAAGAAGTAGGCGAGGAGGCCTCGCTTCGCCGCTGGCGTGGCTTGGTCCCAGGTGTCGACAAGGTTCGTCGGCCACGCTCGCGGCGCCTGCGCCGCCTGCGCGCGCTCGAGCTCGGCGACGGCCTCGGCCTTGAGTGCGCGGTAGTCGGCGAGGCGGGCGCGATACGTCGCCTCGTCGATATCGCCCCACTCGAAGCGCTGGCCGAGCCGGTCGATCGACTCGTCTATCCTCGCGCTGCTCCGGCGCGGCTTCTCCCGCTTTGGCGCCGCTGCGAAGGTGACTTTGATATCAGCCTCGTCCTCGATCCACTCCATGAGGCCGCGCACCAAGACGCGCAGGTGGTCGTCGCGGACGCCGCGTCGCCTCGAATCGCGCCGGGGCTACCTGGCCGGCACCCCGGTGCCCGGCAAACCAGGCCGGGCACCGGGGACTCGTGAAAAGCGTGCCTCCCTACGGAGCGCAGGCGGGTGGGTCGTCCTCGATCCGGAACACGGGCGGATCTGTGCGCGGCGCGATCTGCATCACGTACTCCGTCGCGCCGGTCGCACTCGTAACCTGAAGCGGGTCGTCGCCGCCCTCAACAAAGACCGCACCGTCCGGAAGGCCAGGACCGTAGGTCACTGAGTTGCAGCTCGAATCCATGACCGTCACCGAGCCGGACTGCACGGTAACGATGATCACGCCCGGGTGGTGGTGCCATCCGGAGTAAGCGCCGGAAGACCACACGAGCGTCTGGACGCGGACGATTGTCGGATCCTTCGTCTCGAACTTAACCCGGTCGCTGTTGATGTGGACGGTCTTGCTGAACTGGGCCGTGACGTAGGTCGTCGTCGACACTCCCGAGCCTGTCGTGGCGAGAGCCACCGTCGCTCCCGTTCCGAGGACTAGGAGTCCGATTGTCGCGAGAGCCCAGGTCTTCTTCGGCCGTAGTGCGGACAACATCTTTGCCTCCTCCCTTGAAAATCGAGCTTGCCCTAGCGCATCCTGGCACCCCACGGACACGTCGTCAACGGAAAACCTCACCGATGCGGGGCCATGCAGCAGCCGCCGGGCAAGTTGGTGAATAAGACCGAGCGACTTCCAGCGTCGTGATCCCGAGCGCGACGTAATAGTTACTGGGCCACAGGTCGGAAGGCGCCACGGACTCATCGCGCGGTGCGACCCTCGGGCCACGACGACTCAGCCGCGAGGTCACTGATCCGGCAACGCAGAAACGGTGTAGCAGTTCTGGCCTCGAATCCCGCCGGGGCTACCAATCCCTCGGCTTGCATTTATCAGCCAATGCGCACACTGGCTGCTGCCCACGGCGGTCAACGCTCGTCGTCGGCCGCTGTGAGGTTCACCAGCATGTGAGACCAACGGGTGTAGTACGCCGTCAGGCTGCCGGATCGGTGAAGGAGGTCCGCCAATGCGGGCGGCAATCTGACCTGACGCCCGGCCACACGCACCAGAAACTTGCTCTCGCTGTCGCCCTCGCGAAGGATCACCGCCTGTCCGGTCTCGCTGACAACCGCGCCGGTCCGCAGGTCGGCCACGATGAGGTACAGCGCCCACAGGGCGGCCGGAGCCGCGAGGGTGGCGAGGAGACCCGGTACGGCCATCCATCGCGTTTCGGCGACCAAGACAAACCACCAGGCGACGGCCGCCAACACCGTCATGCTCAGCCAGCCCAGGACGGCGCCGGTCGCGCGGGCACTCAACTGGAAACGTTGCCCTCCGCTGATCCTTCCTGCCCGATTCGTCTCGAGGGCCCCATGGTTGAGCGCCATACGTTGCCGGTCGAGCATCCTCCTGGCAATTTCCTTTGTGTTCTAGAAGAGATTGATCCGTAACAAACGCCAGCCGAAGCCAGGTGGGTCGAGCGATCCCGAGGTGATAAGCGGCACGTCCGCCTGCTGATCCCCGAGGACGAGATGCACGTTGCCCGCGGGGGTTCTGCCCGCTACCGGCCTGTCGATGACGAGTGTCGGGGCGTCAAGCCGCTGTCGCAGGACCATGCCGGGCCACTCGACCAGGGTCACACCGTCAGTCGCCACGAGGTCCGAACGGCTTCCCCACGCCGTCTCATAAATGCCCACAACATCGTTGCGCTTGATGACCTGGCGCACGGTCACCGCGTCCTTCATGGCAGCGAGGAGCGACTCCGCCTCGTGGAAGGCCGCGTCCAGCGTCGGTTGTCCCATGACGCAGCCGTAGAGCGTCACGACGGTGCCGTCGACCGTGGTGTTGGCCGCGAAAAGGAAGTTGGCGCCGAAATTCAATCCCGACCCGGTCTTGATCCCGACGATCCCGCTCTGGCCCAGAACCGAGTTGACGTTGTAGAGCGTGCCGGCCACGGGCAGCGTGGTCTGCGGCAGGTTGACGATCTGGGCGAGCACCTCTTGCTGCATGGCGGCCATCCCCATGGCAAGCAGTTCGGTGGGAGTGCTCACGGTCTGAATCGAGACGCCGGCGGGGTCCGCGAACACGGTGTGTGTCAGGTGCAGCGCCGCGGCGCGCTGATTCATCTTGGCGACGAATGCCGTCACGGAGCCGGCGTCCCAGCGGGCGAGGGTTTCCGCGATGTTGTTGCCGGACGGAATGAGCAGAGCCTCGAGGGCCTGGAACTCGCTCAGCTGCTCACCCACCACGACAGGAACGACCGACTGCTGGTCGGCCAGATCAGCCTGGTAGGTCGCCACATCCTGGTCGGTGATCACGAGGGTCGGCCCCGCGACGCCCCTGGCGAGGGGCTTGTCGGCGAGCACGACCATCGCCGTCATCACCTTGGCGACGCTCGCCGCGGGTGCGGCAGACACGTCGCCTGAGGAACCGATCAGGCCGAGTCCCGAAGCGCCGACCGCCGCGGAGCCGACACCGGGCCACGGCAGGCTGGGCGGCGTGCCTGGAATTGCGGATTGGACAGGAGTCGAAGTCGTCGCCGCCACGTCGGGGATCGGCCGCAGGTAGTTGATCGTGCCGGCCACCACGAGCACCACCGCAAGCGGGAGTCCGAGTCTCCGGAGCCGCCTCGCCCGCGCCGGCGACGAAACGACCCACGGACGCCCCGCGGAAGCGGACGATGCCGGCCTCGGTCTCCGCACGGTTCTGCGGGAGGCCGAAGGTGCCGCGCGGACTTCTACCGTCAGCCGGAAGCGAGCCAATTCCGCTTATCTTGTACCCGAGTTGGGAGACCGATAGTTGCCCGCTGACGACGATTTCTACCGCGTGCTCCAGGTCGATCCGTCAGCCGACCCTGACGTGATCGAAGCGGCCTACAAGCGCCTTGCTCGCAAGTACCACCCTGATCACAACGGGGGCGACATTCGCGCCGAGGAGCGCATGAAGCGCATCAACGAGGCGTTTCGGGTGCTCGGCAGAGCTGACCTTCGTGCCGATTACGACGCGCGGAGCGGCGCTCGCCTGCCAGAGCTGGAGATCCTTCCCGCCGAAGTCGTGCTCCGAGCGTTCGATCCGAGCGCGCGTGAGATCAACTTCTCAGTACGCCTCAGCCAGGTGGGCGGCCCTCCGTTCGATCCCTCGATCCATCGCATCGATCTCACGCTGGCGCCGCCGTGGCATCTGGCCGACGTTCACTGGCACTGGAGCCGCGACAGCCTCCCCGCCGACGTCGATTTCACGCTCGCCTTCGGGGACGGCGTCCTCGAGCCGGGCACCACGCTTACGGGGAACATCGACCTCACCGTGACCGCAAGGTAGAAGTCGTGAGCAAGATCGTTCCCAATCCGTCGAGCTCGGACAGGCCGTTGGCGACCGGAGCAAAAGTCGTGCGTATGGAGGTCGGCCAGGACTCGGCCAAAGCTCGCGCCGACCTGGTCTTCGTCATCGACACGACCGGCAGCATGAACGACAAGATCGACGGCCTGATCGAAAGCTGCCAGTCCTTCGTCGACAGGCTGGCGACACGGCGCATCGATTGGGTGGCCGCGGTCGTGGGATTCGGCGATCTCACCGTCGAAGGCGACCGGATCGTGGCGACCCCCTTCAGCTCCAGCGCCGAGCGGGTCAAATCTCTGCTTCGCGGACTGCCGCGCTATTCCGGCGGAGGCAACGAGGGAGAATCGTCCCTCGAGGCCTTGTCGGCAGCGCTCGCCCAGCCTGGGTACCGCGCAGATGCGATGAAGGTTGTCGTCCTGATCACCGATGAACCTGCGTTGCAGCGCAAGCTGCAGCCAGCGACGATTACCGGACGCTTGCGGGAGGCGGGCGCGATGACTTTTGTGCTGTCGCCGAACATCAAGTACTTCCGCTCCATGGCCGCGGATACCGGGGGCCAGTGGTGGAACGTCGAGACCGGAGGCGACTTTGCTCAGATCCTCGCTGTCTTCGACAAGATCGCGACCAAGGTCGCCGCGACGGTGGCCGCGGTGCACAAGCTCGCGGGGGGAAGCGTCAAGGAGTACCTGAGCCTTCCCCCGTCGCAGAGAGAGGAATAGCGCCCGGCCCGGCAAAGGCCGCTACCGCCGACAGCAACAGTTGCGGGGTCTCGATCTGGGGCACGTGACCGGTTCCGTTCAGAAGCTGGAATCGCGCGGTCGGTATCGCGGCGGTGTAGTCGCGGCCGTAGTCAGGGTCGACGATCCGATCGCTTTCGCCCCACAGCACGAGGACCGGCACCGCGATCGCGCTGAGACGCCCGCGTAACGTCGGATCGACCATCGACGGCGTTCCGCCGTAAACCGCGAGCGCGGCTCGGTTGCCGGCCATGGCTGCCTGCTGAGCCGGCGCCATCCGGGAAACGTCGATGCGGAACGAATCCGGGTCGTGATAGCTGAGCTCCGCGACCTGGTCCATGGTGAGGGAGAAGAAGTCCGCGACCGGATGGCCTGCGACCTCGATCCCGACGGCGTCGACAAGGACGACGCGCGTGACTCTCGGCGACCCACGCAGCGCTATCTCGGCAGCGATCCAGCCACCGATCGAATTTCCAATCACGGTGACATCGGTCAGCTCGAGCTGGTCGAGCAGCGCGACATAAAGCGCGGCCAGCCCGCGAATGCTGTCCAGCGCATCGGGCCGGGGCGTGCCGCCGAAACCGGGATGGGTTGGCGCGATGACCCGGACCTGCTCGGTTTCGGCGAGCAGGTCGGCGAATCCGCTGACAGAGAGGGGTCCGGCGCCGCCGTGGAGGATCACGAACGGACGCCCCGCACCACGCTCCGTAAAAGTCAGAGCGACATCGCCGATTCGCTCGACAGTCAGAGATCGCGTCGTCGTGGTGGTCGCGATGGTCATGCGAGCTCTCCTTTATCTATGTGTTCTACGCCCAGCTGCCTATTGACATGGCTGTGCAAGCGAGCAATATCTGATTGGGGCAACGAGTCCCGCATGCCTTAGGGCAACGCTCATTGTGGAGGTGGGATTCCATGGCAGATTCGCTGTACGACCGCCTCGGTGGAATCGACGCGATCACGGCCGTTGTCGGCAGCTTCCGCGATCGGGTGGCCGGGGACGATCGGATCAACCTGAAGTTTGCGAGGACGGATCTGGCTCGACTGACCAAGATGCTCATCGACCAGGTCTGTGAGGCCACCGGTGGACCCTGTCAATACGCCGGCCGGAGCATGAAACAGGCTCACGCGTCCATGGGCGTCACGAACGGCGAGTTCGACGCTCTGGTTGAAGACCTGGTCGCGACGCTGAACCAGTTCAAGGTCGGAAAGGCCGAGCAGGACGAGCTTTTGGGACTGCTGGGGCCGATGAGATCGGACATTGTGGAGGTCACCTCCAAGGAGGTCGGCACGGCACTGCCCGACGCTTTCCAGGCGGCGCCGGCAATGCGCACCTAGGAGTTCTGCCGTGATCAAGACCAGGTTCACCGAGCTGATGGGGATCGACCACCCCATCGTGCTGGCGGGGATGAGCGGCCAAACCTCGCCCGAGCTGGTGGCAGCCGTCACAAACGCCGGAGGCCTTGGCATCCGCGGCATCAGCGACAAAACCGCCGACCTCATTCCCGAAGCTGTCGCGGCGGTCCGGCGCCTGACCAAAGGCCCCTTCGGCCTGAACCAACTCTTGGCGTTTGCCGAAGACGACGAGATCCGCGCCGCTCTCGACGCCCAGCCGGCCGTCTATTCCACCGCATGGCCGCGTGACAATCAGGATCTGAAAGCGATCTTCGATTCGGCTCATGGCCTCGGCGTGAAGGTCATGCACATGGTGCCCACCGCCGCCGACGCCGTCAAAGCCGCGGCGGCCGGTGCCGACGTGATCGTGGCCCAGGGCACCGATGGGGGCGGCCACATCGGCCTGATAGGGACGGTCGCCATCGTGCCTCAGGTGGTGAAGGCCGTATCGCCGGTCCCGGTGCTGGCCGCCGGCGGGATCAGCGACGGCCACGGCCTGGCCGCGATGCTGGCGCTCGGGGCGGACGGCGTGTTGCTCGGTACTCGTTTCCTGGCCACTCCGGAGGCCGGGCTTGCCGATCCCTTCAAGAAGGCGATCCTCGACAGCGACGGCACCGACACGGTCGTCACCGACGTCGGCGACATCCTGATGGGAGGCGACTGGCCAGGCGCCTATGCGCGCGTCGCGCGCAACCGGATTATCGAGCGCTGGCTGGGCCGTCCAGGGGACGTCCGACAGCATCGGGAGCAGCTTCTGGAGAAGATGTTCGAGGCTCGGAAGAGAGGCGACGTCCAAGAGTCGATCCTTTACTGGGGCCAGGGAGCGGGTCTGATCGATGAGATCACGCCCGCGGCCAAAGTCGTGACCGACATTGTCGAAGAGGCCGAAACGATCTTGACCGAGCGCCTGCCGGCGCTGGTCGCGCGCAAGGCTGCTACGCGCTGATCTCGAGCATCTCCGCTTTGGTCGGCGGGTCGGCCCCCGCGCGTGCGCACGTCAGCGATGCGGCGAGGCATGCGTATGCAAGAGCCGCCTTCAGGTCCTCTGGCTCGAGGGACAGGTCCGGTCGGATGGCGCCGTGGTCGTAGAGCCAGGCAAGCAGGGCCGCGCCGAACGCGTCGCCGGCGCCGATGGTGTCCACGACATCCACCGGAGGAGCCGGCACGTGGACCTTGAGATCGCGATGGCCGGCGAACGCGCCGCCGGCGCCGAGCGTGACGACGGCCAGCCTCACGCCTGAGCCGAGGATCTGGCCGACCGCTGCCTTGTAGTCACCATCGGGGTAGAGCCATGCGAGATCGGTATTGCTCGCCTTGACGATGGTGCTTTCCGAAACCAGGGTCAGCATGCGGTCGCGGTACTCGGCCTCGTCGACGATGCCAACCCGGATGTTGGGGTCGAGCATGATGAGGCGCCCTTCTCGCTCGCGCCTTACCAGCTCGACCACGGTTGAAGCCATCGGCTCGAGCACGAGTCCCAGCGTGCCGACGTGCAGCGCGTTGACCTCAGGCGGCAGCTGGAGCGGGAGCATCTCGAGGGTGAGGTTGGGCGCCGACGTCCCCTGGATCAGGAACTGGTATTCCGCGAACCCTTCGCTGCCCACGTCAGCAAGGGCGATCGTCGTGGGCTCGGCTCCGATGGTCGCCATCTCGAGGCTCGCGCCGTCCGCGACAAGAAGGTCCGCCAGCTCGCGGCCGAACTTGTCCCGCGACAGATGGCCGAGAAAGGCGGTCGGCACGCCCAGGCGGGCGAGGGCGCGCGCGGTGTTGAACGGACCGCCCCCAGGAGCGGCGCGCTGCGTTCCGTCGCCGTTGTAGATCATGTCGATCAGGGCTTCGCCGCAGACGACGATCACGGCGCCCCACCCCGACCCTCTCCACCAGGTGGGACGGGTCGTATCTCTCCTGAGCCACGCGTGATCAATCGGGTCCGCACCGTGTGCACTTGCGACGGAGACCGGTCTCCATCCAGACGTCGAAAAAGTACCGCGGCCGCCGTGCGGCCGATCGCGGCCGGGTCCTGAGCGATGACAGTGATCCCCGGCTCGAGGAGGTCCGCCAGCAGGAAGTCGTCGAAGCCCACCAGAGCCACCCGCCGGTGCAGGTCCAGGGCACGCAGCGCCCGAAAGGCTCCGATGGTGACGAGGTTCTGGCCGGCGATGATCGCGGTCGGGCGCTGCGGCCTGGCAAGGACTTCCCGCGCGGCTGCTTCGGCCTTCTCGATTCCGCGCAGGTCGAGCCGCACCAAAGCCGCGTCGACGCCGATGCCCTGCTCGGCAAGCTCTTCGACATAACCCTGGTGGCGCTCGGCTGCGGTGGCGATGGAGTGCATATCGCCTAGATACGCGATCCACCGGTGACCCTGCTCGACCAGGTGCCGGACCGCACCGCGGATGCCTTCGCGGTTGTCGGTCACGACCGCGTCGGCGTCCAGAAATGAGGGCGGCCGGTCCACGAACACGACCGGCGTGCCGGCACTGCGGTCCGCGTGCAGGTAGCTGTGGTCGTGGCTGGAAGGCTGGATGATCAGTCCGTCGACACGACGGGAGGCGAAGGCAGACACCAGCTGGCGTTCGCGGTCTTCGTCCTCGTCCGAGCTTCCGGCAAGGACAAGCACCCGTCGCGCGACCGCCACGTCCTCGATCGCCCTGTGGAGCGTCGAGGCGAATGGGTTGGCGACGTCCTCGAGAACAACTCCGATCGTGAGGCTGCGGCCATCGGACCGGCGCAGGCTGCTGGCGGTCAGGTCGTGCCGGTAGCCCAGGCGGTCGCGGGCCGCCATCACGCGCTTCGCCAGCCGGGGAGTGACGCCGGTTTCGCCGTTGACCACGCGGGAGACGGTCTTCAGGCTGACCTTGGCGAGCGCGGCGACGTCGCGCATGGTGGCTCGAGATCGGGCGACAGGTGCCTTGGACAACGTTCGTCTCCTGAAATCGGCTCGAGGGGCCGCGCCGCGGCGCTCCAAATTCTCTTGTTGCAGTCTAAACCGATCTGTGTTATTACTGACAACGTTGTCTTTCTGACAACGTTGTCATTGCTTCGTGCCCGCCTGGGCCAAGGTTGTTCAAAAGGGGTGACCGCATGAGTGACAGAAGGCTCCGTTCCCCGGTTACGCGCACACGATGGCGAGCCCTCGCCATGACGGGCATCGGCTTGATCGTGGCGCTGGCCGGCGCCGCCTGCTCCGGCGCGGGAGGCACAGGAGGCAGCGGCGGCTCGAAGACGATCACCCTCGCCGCCGTCGACAACCCGCAGATGGCGGACCTGAAGAACCTCGTCTCGGACTTCCAGACCAAGCACTCCGATATCACGGTGAAGATCGTGACCTTGCCCGAAGACCAGCTCCGCCAGCAGGTCACGCAGGACGTGGCCGCGAACAGCGGACGCTACGACCTGTTCACGATCGGAACCTACGAGGTGCCCCTGTGGGCCAAGAAGGGATGGATCGAGAACCTGAGCCCTTACATCGCCAAGGACTCGGCGTACGACTCAAACGACCTGATCCCCGGTATCCGTGGCGCCCTCAGCTATAAGGACAACCTCTACGCGGTGCCGTTCTACGGCGAGTCGTCGATGCTGATGTACCGTAAGGACATGCTCTCGGCGAAGGGCATCACGTTGTCCGACCACCCGACGTGGGACCAGGTCGCGGCCGCCGCCAAGGCGGTCCATACATCCAGCGTTTCCGGCATCTGCTTGCGCGGTCTACCGGGCTGGGGCGAGCAGCTGGCTCCGCTGGACACGGTCGTCAACACGTATGGCGGGCGCTGGTTCGACGAGAAGTGGAACGCGCAGCTCAACCAGCCCGAATTCAAGGCCGCCGTCAACTTCTACATCAACCTCATCAAGACGGCCGGCGAGCCAGGCGCCGGCAACGCCGGGTTCACCGAGTGCCTGAACGCGTACAACAGCGGCAAGGTCGCGATGTGGTACGACGCCACCGTGGCCGCGAGCAACTTCACGGGCGCGGCCGCCGCCAACTCCGGCTATGCATTCGCTCCCCACGTGGTCAAGGATTGGTCGGGCTGGCTGTGGGCGTGGTCTCTCGGGATGCCCTCCAGCAGCAAGAAGAAGGACGCCGCCTGGACCTTCGCCGACTGGGCGACCAACAAGGATTACATCAAGCTCGTGGGCCAGAAGCTCGGCTGGGCGCACGTGCCTCCCGGAACACGAACCTCGACCTACTCGATCCCCGAGTACCAGCAGGCGGCCGGCGCTTTCGCGCAGGTCACACTCGACTCGATCGCTCATGCCGACGTAACGCACCCCACCGTGCAGCCGGTGCCTTACGTAGGCGTCCAGTACGTCGACATCGACGAGTTCCAGCAGCTGGGTGACCAGGTTTCGCAGGAGTTCGCCAAGGTGATCGCCGGCGGACAGACGGTGGATCAGGCGATTGCGAAGGCGCAGTCGCTCGCGACCGCCGTCGGCAAGAAATACCAGACATAGCAACGCTGGTCGGGTCGGCAAACAGGGGCAGGGGCGGAGGCGTGCGGGCGACCGCCGCTTCCGCCCTCGGCCGGGAGGCGTGGGCGCGCCGGCTGCCCT
>WNGO01013189.1_pt1 | contig 15266 bp, 13 predicted proteins | sample 5400511 | NCBI WGS metagenome assembly WNGO01 (sample SAMN13153380, study PRJNA577476) | soil metagenome | isolation source: 20 cm soil or saprolite under Garry oak tree replicate 2 | place: USA:California | collected 2016-06-15 | reverse complement strand
TCAAGCGTGTATATACACGTTTAATTTATCGTCGCTGGATCGATCTCCTAGGTTCGATTTCATGCATCGTAAGCGGCTTACGATCTTTGAAGATCAAAGGCAAAACTACGAGCGTGTTGAATCCACAGAGCATGCTCACTGCATCACTATGCTTTACCGCATGAGCAGCAGCAATGGCCGAAACGCATAATGCCGACCGGAAGCTTGCGAATTTAGATGAACCTTTCCTGATCTGGCAACCAGGTAGGTGACACAATTCGCCGAACACTGAAAAACTAAAAAGCTGAAATCGCTGATTTGTTCACAACATCGGCAGCGGCTCTTTTGATTTGGGCGGCGGAAAAGCGCGGTCGATTTCGGCCAGATCTTCTTTTGCTAGTTCGATCTCGAGTTTAGCGTCGCGTTGTTCAACAGACCTCGGCCGTGGCCGACGGGCGAATAAGCCATGATCGGGATTGGCGATGTTTGAGGTTCGCCACGGCGAATCCGTCCAGAGGCGGATTTGAGGTTTGATGTTTGAAGTAACGGCAGAAGATCCAGTTCGATTCCGCGGTTTTCCAGATTGTAGAGAACCTGATTGGCTGCACAGGCGGAACCGTCTTCGATGTCGAGTAATTCTTCCATATCATCGATGTCGAAGTTTGACACGCCCCAGCGCCGAATCTTTCCCACGGACCGAAGTTTTTCGAATGCTTCCACCGTCTGCGCAAGAGGCACGTCACCGCGCCAGTGCAACAGGTAAAGATCGACAGCGTCGATGCGGAGGCGCTTGAGACTACGTTCGCATGCTTTTGGCAATTCCGTGCGCGACGCGTTGTGCGGATACACTTTAGTGACGACAAACACGCGATCGCGTTGACCTGCGATCGCATCGGCTACCACTTTTTCCGAGCCGCCTTCGCCGTACATCTCCGCTGTATCGATCAAAGTCATCCCGAGATCGATGCCCAGGCGCAAGGCCGCGACTTCATCCGCGTGCGCGTTTTTGTCCTCGCCCATGCGCCAGGTGCCTTGACCCAGGGCCGGAACCTGTTTGCCATCGGACAATTCGACTGTTTTCATTTGGATAGTGACGAGTGAGACGTGACCAGTGACAAGCCGGAACGCAAGTGATCGTAAGCCAACGTTGATTCGCCATCTCCCGATTGCTCTCCGCTGCTTACAATCGCGGCTAACAGCCGGGCGGTGAGATCGTTGGTATGACTTCGCGTTTATTGCGCCGATAGACACGAAAGTCTTCGTCAACCGTGATGATGCTGTGTTTCGGGTGGAGCTCACTCATTCGGATGAGACAGAGGTCGGCGAGGTCCGGTTTTCGATCCTTGTAACGTTTTGCCAGAGCGGCCAATTGCGGCAGGTGTTCGTTACAGTCAAACGCGAGGCGGATCAGTTCTTCGGAAATCATTTCCAGGACAAGGCCGACATCGGCTAAGTGAAAAGCAGTTTCAGCCAAGACGGCTTCACATGTTAGAAGCGGCTCGGTGAAGTGATCAGCAACGTCCAAGGCCCAGGCGTGATGCACGTCGCGGGCATTGGCAAAAGCGACGAGAAGGCCGGTATCGGCGATTGCTTTCATGTTTTGGAAAAACCTTTGCGAGTGGAAAGGTCTCGTGCGCCGTGCACTGCGCCAGCCAGCCGCATAAATTTCTTTGCTCCCTTATCGCTGCGACGAACACGTTCCAGTTGTTCGCGGACAATTTGTCCCTGCGACATTCCAGTACGAGCAGCCTTTTCCTGGAGCCAAACCGCGAGAGATCTTTGAACACGAATAGTGATTGTGTTACGCATTTGTCAATATTGTATTCGACCATTGCACTGTCAACCAAATACAACAAGAAGCCTGCGATCTTTCGCGACGTAGGCGGCTTGTGATGCAGCATTGACTGATAAACTTACCGAATTGGATTTCGGCTGGTGTCGGTGGCCTGTGATCGGACAGCTGAGCAAATGCGATAGCGATCGGCGTCATGGCGCTCGGCCAGGTCACACGAGCGTATGAAAAATGGAGAAGCTGATGACAACGGTCTGGACGAGAAAGAAGATGGCGTAGAACTGATGATAGCGCTCGTTTCGTGTGATCGCGGCCATCGTTAGGCCGGCGAAATAAAGCAAGCCACTGACAAAGTATTGCGGCCCTAATCCAAGAAAATGCGGGATGCCTTTGAGCAGCGAGTCAACGACATCGACCGGCGTAAACAGAGCGAACAGGATGAAGAAGGCGCGATGGTTCGCGTAATAATGCGTCTTGTAGTCAATGGCAAGATCGACATCGCCTTCCCGTGGAAAAAGTAAGAGTGACGCCAGATACAAGACGGTTGGCGAGATCAGGACGAAGACGAAGAGGAAAAATGTCCACGGCTGCTGGTTGCGCCAGCGGTAGAAAATCCACCACGCCACTACGAGATAAAGGAACAGGTTAACGATCCAAATGACGTGTACCCAATAAATATGCCGGCGTGGGCCCGCCTGCAGCATTTCGCCGACGCCGGCGAGCACGCGCGTCATGCCCAAGGCGAGAATGATTGAGATAAGAACGGAGAGATACTCGAATGCATTCATCGGCTAAGAAATGTTTGATGTTTGATGTGCGATGTTTGATGTAAGCATGAATCTGCGAGAGAACTCAAAATGAAATCTCATTATGATGTAGTCATTCTCGGCGCGGGCCACCCGCCTTCGCCGAGGCTTCGGCGTGGCGAGCAACGGCAGGTAATGCCAGAGTCAGTTCTCTGAATGAAGCCGCGATATGACGTCGTAATCCTGGGGGCTGGCCATAATGGGCTGGTGGCGGCAAGTTACCTTGGCCGTGCCGGCTTGAGCGTGCTGCTGGTGGAGAAGAACGATTACATCGGTGGGGCGACGACTTCGCAGAAAGTGTTCCCCGACTATGACGCGTGGTTGTCTCGCTATTCGTACCTCGTCAGTTTGTTTCCTGACAAAATCATACGCGATCTCGGATTGAACCTTGAGCTACGTCGACGCGCGACCGCGTCGTTCACACCATATTTAAAGTATGGTCGGAACGAAGGATTGCTCTTGAGCAACGTCTCCGAAGAGATGAGCCGCCAGTCGATGTTCGAGCTGACCGGCAATCATACCGAGTATGAGCAGATGAAGAAGTTTTACAATCTCTCACGCGTTTTTGCCGAGCGCGTTTGGGACACGATGCTGGAGCCGCTCGTTGCGAAGGAAGAGTTTCGGCGCCGGTTCGATGTCGATGATGTTTCTCGTGAAGCGTGGCGCAGTCTGGTGGAAGAACCGCTCGGGCGCGCGATTGAACGTTATTTGCAAAACGATTGGGTGCGCGGCCTTGTTCTGACCGACGCGAAGATCGGCGTCCTAACGCATCCGTACGATCCCTCACTGGTGCAAAACCGGTGTTTCCTTTATCATCTTATCGGCAATAAAACAGGCGAATGGAAGGTGCCGGTCGGCGGCATGGGTGCCGTGGCGCGTGAACTGGAGCAAGCAGCGCGCAAAGCCGGCTCGGAAATGTTAACGAATGTCGAGCTTCGCGCGCTGGATCTGAACGGGACGAATCGGAGCGTGGAGTTCGACCTCGACGGAAAACGGCAAACGGTCGAAGCGCAATATCTTCTGGTAAACTTTGGCCGGAACGTGCTGGCGAAGTTTGTCAGAAAATTATATCAGCCTAATCCGGCGGACGAAGGTTCCGTTTTCAAGATCAACATGCTTCTGCGCCGGCTGCCGAAGTTAAAAGCGACTCATTACTCGTCAGCCGACGCGTTTTCCGGGACGTTCCATAGCGATGAAGGCTACGAGCAAATGAATGTCAGCTACCAGCAGGCGGTGCGGGGGCAGTTGCCAGACAAAATACCGTGCGAAGTCTATTGCCACACACTGACCGACGATAGCATTCTCACGCCGGAACTGCGAGAAAAGGGCTTCCACACGATGACGTTGTTTGGGCTCGATACGCCGTGGAGCTTGTTCGCGCGCGACAACAAGACGATGAAAATGCTCGCGGAGAAAAAATTCATCGAGAGCATGAATCAGTGGCTGGAGGAACCGCTGGAAGATTGTCTCGCCCTGGCGCGCGATGGCACTCTCTGTATTGAAAGCAAAAGCCCGGTCGACATCGAGGATGCGCTCGGGATGTATCATGGGAACATTTTTCAGGACGCGCCGACGTTCCCTTTTGCCGAGAAACAAGGACAGCTCGGCAAATGGGGTGTCGAAACCGAGTACGAAAATGTGTTTCTCTGCGGCTCAAGTGCGCGCCGGGGAGGCGCGGTCAGCGGCATCCCCGGTCACAACGCTGCAATGAAGGTGCTGGAAATAATGGGACAGTGAGGAGAGTTGAGAGTTGATGGTTGAGAGTCGAATCCCTAACGCTGTAAGTCCCGCTGATGTCGCGTCAATCGATGCGATTATCATGGCTGCTTATGATTCAATCTCCGGGCCGCCGGGCAAGCGCGATTGGAATCGGGTGCGCTCGTTATTCATTCCGGGGGCACGTCTAATCCCGACGGCGGAAAATGCCGGGGAGATAAGCCTCGGCGGACAGATCGCGCCGCACCTGCTGGATGTTGATGGCTTCATCGAGCGTATTCGCGATCATGTCGAGAAGAACGGATTCTTTGAGCGGGAGGTCGCGCGGCGGACCGAGCAATTTGGGAATATCGCGCATGTCTGGAGCACGTACGAATCGCGCCACAATGCGGACGATTCCGAACCGTTTATGCGCGGGATCAACAGCATTCAGTTGTTCTACGACGGCAGTCGTTGGTGGATGTTGACGATTTATTGGCAGCACGAAAGTACGGAGCAACCAATTCCGGAAAAATATTTCTAGGGTAGCAAACGAGGCCGACTCGCCGCGGCGATTATTGCGCAGTCTCAAAGCAATCGCCCCTCAACGGCTGTGGACGGCAAACGCGCGCACTTCGTTTGCGAATCTGCCGAGAATGATGGCATCGGATAGCGCGGCGCGCCTTGAGAAATCTGAGGGACCCTCCCATGGATTGCGCCGCACACCGAGGCGAGCAGCCTTGCGACAAAAATGCTCATACAACGACTTAACCCGGTCCACGCGCGAGTGCGTCCGCAGTTGCATCCAGCCGGCATAAATTACGAGCAGGACGGCGAGGACGACCAGGATTTCGGTGATGAGCAAGAACGGTCCACGGTTGGCGATTCCAACGGAGGCCAGCAATGATTCCTGCACGTCGGCGTCAAAACCAAGGATGCGAGTGTCCCACTCGTAATTGAGCGTCTCCCAAGTAAGCCGAAGGTTGGTGAATATTGCCGACCCGGTCAGCTGTGTTACGAACGCGCTTCGGCCAGTTTCCATTTCTCCGGAAGCGATGCGTCTCGCTAGAAACGTGTTGAGATCGAGACCCGCCCGTCCGGGCGCAACTACGCTGGTTGGATCCACTCGCGTCCATCCGCTATCCGGAAGCCAGACCTCGCACCAGGCATGGGTATCTGCCTGTCGCACGAGAAAGAATCGGCCTAGATCGTTGTACTCACCACCCAGATAGCCGACGACCACGCGCGCGGGAATTCCAGCCAGTCGCATGAGGGTGGCGAAACTGGCGGCGTAGTGTTCGCAAAAGCCAACTCGACGATGAAAGAGAAATTGGTCCAGATCGTTCTTCTTGTATTGGCCTGGAGATAATGAATAGCGAAACCCTTGCGTCCGGAAAAACTGGAGCGCGCTGTTTACTGTGGCGCGTGGATTCGAATTCTGGGCGACCCAGGATTGTGCCAACTCGCGCGCGGTCGGACTGATCGACGCCGGCAGCTCGAGCGCTTCCTTGCGTTCATGCGGCTGGAGTTCTTTTCCTGTAACCTCGGGAGATGAAATGACCTCATATCGGCGCGCTTTTCGAATCGACTGAACGCTCCATAGATAATCGCCACGCGCGAGCGTCGCACCAGGAGGGGCTTGAAATGGTCGATCGAGCGCGAACATCCAGTGCGCACGATGCGGCGCGATCGTAATCCACTGGCGCATCGTCTTGCCACTCGGGGATTGCCTGGCGGAGTGAGAGATTGATGCAGGAGCATACGGAGCTCTCCATTCCATACCTTCGCAATGCCACATGACTAGGCCGCGCCAATACATCGGGCCAGGTGGTCGCGTCTTGCCGTCAGGAAACTCCCCGCGGAAAGCAATCTCGGAAGAATTTGCAAGAGATGCAATGCTGCCTGGAGAAAGTCGATCGGAAAAACCGGAAGCCGCCGAACCAGCGCCGAGAATTTCAAATCGGAAGCCGGTATTTATTCGCGGAAACAAAAGGAACAGTAAGACGACCAGCGGCGCCGCCTGAGCAAGGAGTTTGCCAGTCGCACCGAGTGGCGGCCAGAGAGCGCCGGGTGACGATCCGCGATGAAACTGGATCAGTGCGACAAGCAGCAATGCGAACGCGGCCAGGAGACAAAGCGCGATCGCGAAATCCTGGGAAAGAAAAAATCCGCAAAGACAAAGCACCCACGCCATCATCACCATCACTTGGAACTCGCGCGCGGTGTGCGCTTCCAGAATCTTGAGCGACATGAGAACGACAAGAAGAGACACGCCAGGCTCGATGCCCTTGAGGGATCCATAGCTGGAGAAGATGGCGGCGAGTGTCACGGCCGCGAGAATCAGTTTCCAAGTTGTAGAGCGAAGCCGGTAGCCTTTTGGCTCCATCCAAAATTTCATTGCGAGGGTGATCAGAAAAAGACATGGGACCCAGGTTGCGAGAGAGCCGAACATTGGAGGTAGTGTGAAGAGCAATGCGGCGGCAAGCCAAAGCAGCGGCCGCCGTGGAATACTCGTATCTCTCCGTGTCTTCACTGAAATAGACTGAGTGCGCGCAGGCACTGGTGAAAATGCGATTGCCCAACTGCCGGCGGAATCTCATTGCCTGGCAGACGAAGACCGTAGGGACGCCGCGCGCGTTCGGCTTCGATCGCCCAAAGCGCGAGCTGCGACAGCCTGTCTTCCACGTCGGCAAGACGGAGGGCAGAAAAATCGAGGTACAGCGAGCCCTGCACGTCGGCTGTAAACTGTTTTGTCATGAGCGGTTGCCCGCGTGCTACGGCTTTCCAATCGATGTGACGTTGCGACTCGCCGGGCACGTAGGTACGGACTCCCGCAAAGTCATCGCCTTCTCCGAAGTCCGCTTGCAGCCGGCTATCGGGCGAACGGGCGCGACTCAAAGGAAGCTGCAGATCTCCGGCAGGTTTCGGATACACAACATAGGTTTGGGACGGCGCGAATTTCTTCAAAACGCGAATAAAACCGAGCGGATAAACACTTGTTAGGCACAATGTGCCTATCTTATGTTCGCCCCGCTGCCGTGCGGGAAATCGAAGCGTTACACGCGCGGCTTTGCCGGCCGGGATGTGGTCGATACGTGTGCGCTCTCGGCCGGGCCCCGACAGAGCCAGGGTAATTCCATGCCGCGTCGCACGTGACCCGTTAATGATCTCGACCGGCAGCGAAACTTCTCCGCCCGCAAACGCCGGCTTTACGGATTCGAGCGCTATCGTCACACCGGCGAGGTTGATCAGGGTGTGCGGAATTGAAACCAGAAAGACCGCAGTCAGTGCGAACAAGAGCAGGTAAACTGCCGCGCTATTTTGACTTGAGGCCGCGTACCACATCGCGGCTAGAACAAACAGCAAGCCGGCAAAACTTTTGGTCGGATAGACGAACGGGAATTTTTTCTTTTTCACGGGACCGGCACGCTGTGCAGAAGATTATCAGCGAGCGTGCGCCCACTTTGCCCGGGCTGCTCGATATCGTGCCCTAGTCGATGCGCCATGACTGGGATTCCCACAGCTTGAATATCTTCGGGCAAGACCATGTCGCGTCCGTTCATCAGCGCCCAGGCCTGGGATGCATGCAGGAAGGCCAGACCTGCGCGGGGCGACAAGCCGGTGTTGTGACGTTGCCGCGAGGCATCGAGCAAATCCTGTAGGTAATCGAGCAGCGCGGCCGAAGCGTGCACCTTCCTCACGTTATCTTGAATTTCGAGCAATGTTGGTGGACTAAACACCGGTTTTAATTCCTTAAGCATCTCGCGGCGATCCATCCCCAGAAGCATTGCGCGTTCGCTAGCTCGGTCTGGCACGCCCAGTTCGATCCGCATCAGAAAGCGGTCGAGCTGAGATTCGGGCAGCGGAAACGTACCGACTTGATGTTGCGGATTTTGCGTTGCGATCACAAAAAAGGGTTCGGGCAACTCATACGTCACGCCATCGATTGAGATGTGATGTTCCTCCATTGCTTCAAGCAGCGCGCTCTGCGTTTTGGCGGTCGCGCGATTTACCTCGTCGATCAGAACGACTTGCGAAAAGAGCGGGCCGCGGTGAAACACGAAGCGCTGCTCTTCTCGATCAAAGATGGAATTACCGAGTATATCGGCCGGAAGCAGGTCACTCGTAAATTGGATGCGTTGGAAAGCCAGCGCGAGCGAACGCGCCAACGCTTGCGAGAGCGTTGTCTTGCCCACGCCGGGGATATCTTCAATCAAGAGGTGGCCGCGTGCGAGCAGACAGGCGACTGCGAGTTTTACCGCCTGATTCTTGCCTACGATAACTTCACAAATCTGCTTTGTGAATGCGTCGACGTGTTCCGTCACTCCCAAATGATCTGCGGGAACGATACGGTTCGCAAACGGGCATATGCGGAAAGTGGACCTAACAAGCCGGACTGTAGTGGCGCGTGTCCTCACGCGCAGATTCGGATTAGCGGGTGAGAACACACCACCTAGAGCCAACAATCTCGAAAATCTGGCTGAATCTGTGAACAGGTGCTACGCCATTGTGCATATGTGTTGCTTGCTTTTGTGGTCGCGCATAGCCAAAAAAGTAGGCGATGCGGATTTTTGTTCCTAAAGAAACGGCTCTGGGAGAAAAACGCGCGCCGGTTGTGCCAGAGACGGCAAAGAAATTGGTGGCGCTCGGCGCTGAAGTTGTGGTTGAGACTGGCATCGGCGCTTCAATCCATCGCAGCGACGCGGAATACGAGAGTGCTGCGGCTTCCGTGATTGGCGATCACATAGCCGGACTGCGCGATGCGGACATTGTGCTGCGATTGCGAACGCCGCCAATCGACGAAGTGGCACATCTCCGCGAAGGGTGCGTTCACATAAGTTATCTGGATCCGTTCAACGAGCCCGATCTGATCGAGCGGCTTGCGGCGGCGAAAGTGAGCGCGATCAGCATCGAGATGATTCCACGTCTAACCGTGACGCAGAAGATGGACGCACTTAGTTCGCAAGCGAATCTCGCCGGTTATCTCGCCGTGATTCTCGCCGCAGAAAAGCTTGATCGGATTTTTCCCATGATGATAACGCCGGCCGGCACGATCCAACCCGCACGGGTTTTTGTCATCGGTGTGGGTGTCGCAGGTTTGCAGGCGATCGCGACAGCGAAACGGCTCGGCGCGCGGGTGGAAGCGTTCGACACTCGCCCGGTAGTCGAAGAACAGGTGAGGTCGCTTGGGGCGCGATTCGTCAAGGTTGACCTCGGCGAAACGGGCCAAACCGAGCAGGGCTACGCCAAAGCGCTCACCGAAGAACAGCTGGCCGCTCAACGAGCGGTGATGGCGAAACATTGCGCGCTGGCGGGCGTGGTCATCACCACAGCGCAGGTTTTAGGCCGAAAGGCGCCCGTCATTGTGACAACCGAGATGGTGCGAGGGATGAGACCAGGCAGCGTCGTGGTCGATCTTGCAGTTGAGACAGGTGGAAACGTGGAGTGCGCAGAATTCGACAAGGTCGTAGAAGTGAACGGCGTTCGTGTCTTTGGCTACGCCAATATGCCTTCGCGCGCGGCCGTTCCTGCGAGCGAAATGTATTCGAACAACATCGGCAGTCTGGTCGAGCATCTTTGGAACAAAGAGAGCAACGGCATCGTTATTGATCTGGCGAACGAATTGCTCCGCGGCTGTCTCATCACGCATGCGGGCAGCGTCGTGAACGAAACAATCAAAATGCACCACCACTTATGATTGCCATCCTAATTTTCATTTTTGTCCTCGCTGCCTTCCTTGGGTTCGAGCTGATCTCGAAGGTCCCATCGCAGTTGCACACACCTTTGATGTCTGGTTCAAACGCAATTTCCGGGATCACCATCGTTGGAGCAATCGTGGCGGCGGGTGTGGCCGGCGGCGAGTTTGCCACAGCGCTTGGATTTCTCGCGGTGATTTTCGCGACGATCAACGTGGTCGGCGGCTATCTCGTGACCGACCGGATGCTAGCGGCAGTTGGATTCGTGATCGGCTCCGCAATTGGCGCGGTTTCGGCCTATCGAGTGAAGATGACGGCGATGCCGGAAATGGTCGCGATCTTCAACGGTTTTGGCGGCCTGGCGAGCCTGCTCGTTGGTTGGGACGAATATCACATGCATCGCGACGCCCCGACCTTTACGATCGTCTCGATCTACCTCGCCGTGTTAATCGGCGGCGTGACTTTTACAGGGAGCGTGTTGGCGTTTGCCAAGCTGGCCGAGCTTGTTGTGACCGGCAGGCCGGTAATGTTTCGCGGGCAACAAATCGTCAACGGGGTGCTTCTCGCAGCTGCCGTTTTGTTCGGCATCATCTTTATAATCCATCCGGAATCGCACTATGCCGTCTTAATTCTAGGCGTTGTCGTCTCGTTGATCCTTGGGATTTTTGCCGTCCTGCCAATCGGTGGCGCGGACATGCCGGTCGTCATTTGTTTGCTGAACAGTTACTCCGGCCTCGCTGCCACTGCTGCTGGTTTTGTCCTGGCCAACAACATGCTGATCGTGGCGGGCTCACTCGTTGGCGCGAGCGGGATTGTGCTTACGGAAATCATGTGCAAGGCGATGAATCGGTCGCTGGCGAATGTTCTCTTCAGCGGTTTTGGATCCGCTGCTGGTCTCGCCGCAGGTGCAGGTGCGAACGGCGAAGCGAAATCGCTCTCGCCGCACGACGCCTATTTCGCGCTGGAGGCGGCGCGCTCGGTCGTGATTGTACCGGGTTACGGAATGGCGGTTGCTCAGGCGCAGCATGCGGTGAAGCAACTGGGCGATCTTCTCGAAGTAAACGGCACCGAAGTGCGATACGCGATCCATCCAGTGGCCGGGCGAATGCCGGGACACATGAACGTGTTGCTCGCGGAAGCTGATGTTCCATACGATCAGCTCGTCGAAATGGATGCGATCAATCCTATGATGCCGACAGTTGATGTCGCTCTTGTAATTGGCGCGAACGACGTGGTTAACCCGGCTGCCCGCGAAGACAAATCGAGTCCAATTTACGGGATGCCGATCATTAACGTCGATCAAGCGCGCACGGTTTTTGTGCTCAAGCGTTCAATGGCATCCGGCTTTGCCGGCGTGGGGAATCCCCTCTTTTTCAACGAAAACACTCGCATGGTTTTCGGCGACGCGAAGCAGACACTGCAAGCGATGGTGAACGAGTTTAAGGCGACCTAGCTTCTTCAACGGCCTCTCTCGAGGTCTCCTGCGTTGCAGCCGTCGGTTGCGGAGCTGCGCCGCGCGCTCTCTCGCGCTCATTATCACGCTGGTATGGAGTGGGAGCAGGGGACTCGAAAATGGCTAGTGGGCTTGGGAGCGATACGTTTTTTTGGATGGCAGCGTTATCGGATGCGGATGCGTATCGCGATAATGTTTCACTGCCGAGCCAAGGATAAAAGCCGTCAGGATAAAAACGATTACGCGTTTTTCTTCTGGTGTGAGAACGAATTTCTGCATCACCCGAGCAGGTCCGCCATCAATTTTGTTGCTCATTCTTCCGGTGAGGCCGAATGCGAACGGACCGATATTTTTTCTTAATGTTGAAATCGTAGAAGCGCGCTTGTGATTCTGCCGACATTAAATCGCGATATACCGAAGAAGGGACATCGAGGTAACGGTAAATGGCGCCGTTGACGAATTCGATTTCGAGAATGTGACGGCGTTTGCTGTAACCCACCGCCGCGATGGCAGTTGACTGAACAGCGTGTCGCGGAATGTGGGAAACGATTTGTTTTGAATCATTGAGCTCGGCCGGATCGGCACCTGGGGCGGGAACGGCCGCGGCAGTGATTGCAGCGAGAACCACGATCCAAACACGTTGCATGGTCGCGTTTGTTATAGATTCGCGTCGAGTTGCCGTCGAGGGAAGTTCTTATTCTAAAGCAACGGCGCAGCCCGGCGATCGCGCTCTATATCATTGTCCGAGTGGCGTCGTAATGTCGGTACCGGGCGGCGGCGTAAATTTGAACGTCGATGGAGGAAGCGGCGCGCGTGTCTGATTGGAATAGCTGGTCACCATCCGATCGCCATTCGGCTGCAACATGTCGGTGCGTTCAGCCTGCAAGTTACTGTTGAGGCGCAGAGTCATTTTTTGAAAGACTCGTTTCATTGACGCCGTGCGAGGCGTCAGTTCCAGCTCGTATCCACTGTCGATCTTTGTCCCGGTGACGTGGAAGGTGTTTTCAACATTTTCGAGATTCAAGGCGGAATTAATCGCCGCAATAAGCGAATCGATCGGCGACCGCTTGCCCAAGGAATAACGTTCGGCCGATTTAAAATTGGGATAATAAATCCAGAGTTCGCGACCATCGCTTACGGTCAGACTGGGCGAATTACCCTTCACTTCGCGCCGGAACCTGTTCGGCGGCTGGAACCAAACCCTTCCCGAATTCAGAATCGGTTTGGTCATTAAACGCATAACCCTTTGTTCCTGAAAATCGGCCTGGGTAGTCCGGTTCTCACGAATTCGTGCAAGCAGATTTGTGAGATCGGTCGTTGAAAGCGGATCGGCATTGGCAAAACTCGTCAGCGAAATCAAACCGATCGCGATCGAAAAAATCCTGGGCATGAGATTCATCGGGGTTATGACACGTCAACCTTGTCTTCGCGGCCCAGCTTCGGTTCAGCCGCCGCCATTGCTGGCAGCGTAAAGAAAATCGTCGCCACCAAGCTCCAAAAGATGCCAATGGCACACGTAATACCAAGTCCACTGAGAGAAGGATTGCGCGCCAAGCCGAGAGAGCCGAAGCCGGCGACTGCCGTCAATCCCGCGAGCAGAACCGGCTTCACCACGCCTGCGACATCGTGCTAAATCTCCCGTGTTTTCTGCCAGCCGAGCACAACATAAATCCCATAATCCACGCCGATCGCGAGCACGAGACGGAACGACAGCACGTTGAGCATGTTTAAATCGATGTGCAGTAATTTCATCGAAGCAATCATCGCTCCGATCCCGAACGCGAGGGTGATGACCTGGATGAGCCACAGACGCCAGTCGCGATATAAGATTGCCAGCAGCGACACATCGAAAAACGCCATCAACGCGCTAATGATAAGGAGTTGTCGGTGCGACCATGGCAAGAGATCCGCGAGAGCGTAGCTCCAGCCCGTGAGGATCATCGGAATCCCGGCCACTGGCAGATTACGTCCCAAGTCTTCACACTGTGCGTGTGTGGAGAGGCGTTCATTCGTCGTGACGAATCCCATGGTGAGCAGGGGATCTTGTGCGAAGTATCGATCGACCAAAAACCACCAGCTTGATGATTTTGGCAATTGCGCGCGCCAGTTTGGCGGAGGCGTGCCTGGATCGACAACGTGTCGTAAATCATCGAGCAGGCTAAAGGCCGGTACGAATGAATCGCGGCTGAATCCTTCGGCATCGAGAGTTTCTTCAAGTGTCTCGCGCGTAGCTGGAAAATTGATCGCGCTCAACTGTTCTCGATTTGTTTGCATCGCGTTCGGCGAAAGGCAAAGCGCCGCTGGTGTGGAGAAGCTTTTGATTTTGCCAGCGGCTTGGAGTTCGCGCCAATGCGCGGCAATTTTCTGCCAGTCGTCGTGCAGCGCCTGTGGATTGCTCGCACGGACAATTGTCAGCACTGGTTCCCAGCGCATCGGCATTTTGTGCATGATCTTCTGAAGGGCAAGACTGGCGCGACTGTTTTTCGGCTCGAGTGAACGGGTGCTCGCCTCGAAGTGAAGCGGCGGAATTGGCGAAAAGCCGATCGCAGTCAACAGCAACAAGAGTGCAGTTGAAAAAATCAGCATCGGTGCGGGACGCCGCACAGTCCATCGGACATATTTTCTTACGATATCGAAGACCCAATCGTGGCGGAGTGGCGTTTGGCGTTCACCAATAAAAAGAAACAAAACCGAGCACATCAACAGGCCGGCAACGAAAATGCCGATTGCGATCAGCACCCCGAGTTGGGAGAAACCCATCGATCCGCTCAGGACAAGCGCGAGAAAACCGACCGCAGTTGTAAGCGCGCCAAAAAAAATCGCCTTGCCAAGCTTTGCAACCGACGTGGCGATGCCTTGGCGATGCGATTCTCCATCAGTGCGCGCCTGCTGATACCGTCCAAAGATGAGAATCGCGAAGTCAACGCCCAGACCAACCAGAATGGCGCAAAATCCCACGCTTACCATGCTGAGCCGTCCAAAAATGAGCAAGCCAAGTGTGAGCGCCAGCAAACAAGAGAGAAGAAGCGAAAATCCCATACCCAGCAACGGCAGCCATCGTCGAAAACCGACAAAGAAGATGCTGCCCACCAGCACAACTGAGCCGGCCAATGTCGCGAGGACGTCATTGCGCATGCTCAGTGAAATTTCCGACACGTACGCCGAACGCCCCGTCACGAGGACTTCCAACGGGCCGCCATCCCATCCCTCGTGCGCAGTTGCACGGAATGCATTTACGCGGCGCATCAATCGTTGGCATTCGAACGCGCTAATCGACGATTGGTTCGTCACCGCAAGGAAAACGCGCATCGTCCGGTCAGATGAGGTAAGCGGCTGCTCTTCTTCGATCGCGGTGCTTTCTGCAAAAGGCTTGAGCGCCGGTGCAATCAAGCCGAGCGGATCAAATGAGAGTTCGAACTCCGCCCGGGGGGAGCCCGCTTCGATCTGCTGGCGCAATCGATGGAGGCGATCGCGAATTTTCTGCGGTTCCAAGATCGACATGGTCTCGTTGAAGACGCTTGTTTCGAGATTCAGGAACAACGGCACCGCGATTGATTGCAGATCACGAATTCCATCCGGTGTGGCCATGGGCGAACCCGCTAGCACGCGCGTGCACCAGGGTTGCTGCCGCAATTTTTCAGCGAAAACCGGTGCGAATTCTTCAAGCTTATCAACGTCAGCCGGGCCGCAAAGAAGCGCGAAGGTAAGCTCGCGGGTCTGCTCAAACTCGCGATCGTAAATTTTCAATCCTTCAACCGACCGGAAACTGGCCGGCAAGATATTGAGTACATCAGAGTCAAGTCGCAGCGAAGTAACCAGGATGGTGATGCACGCGGCGGCGAGCA
>WNGO01002310.1_pt1 | contig 15268 bp, 11 predicted proteins | sample 5400511 | NCBI WGS metagenome assembly WNGO01 (sample SAMN13153380, study PRJNA577476) | soil metagenome | isolation source: 20 cm soil or saprolite under Garry oak tree replicate 2 | place: USA:California | collected 2016-06-15 | reverse complement strand
CAAAGTTCCTCGCGGAGGACCGCTGGTGATTCCATCTACGCCGACCAACGCAAGTTTCGTTACGCCACCCTGGAGGGTCGAAATTGTCGGATTGCCTGCCAACTGCAGATTCTGGAACTTAAAGACTGCGATATTATCGGCATTAATTCCCGTTTGGTCAGAACCATCAAATCCACTGAGGGTGTCGAACGGACGAGTGGCGTCGAAGAACCAGATCGAGCGCGTGCCATCCAGAGCCGTACTGCGATAGATGGTGCCGTAATTGGTTACGCCATCGGTCGTGATCGAGGGATCAGTCGTAATCTGGGTCGTGGATTTGACCAGGTATGGACTAGGTGAGCTGATCGTCTGCGGACGACCTACTTTGCTCGGCGTAGGGGTTGGAGTCGGCGTCGGAGGCGGTGTTGGTGTCGGCGTAGGGGTAGGCGTAGGCGTAGGGGTAGGCGTCGGCGTAGGGGTAGGCCTTGGCGTTGGGGTAGTAGGAGGCGGAGTTGGTGTCGGCTCCAGGAGCTCTGCGTGCGTCGGATCCAGTAACGCAACGTCCGTGCCGGCACCAAAAATGGCTAGGTTTGTCTCATAGACCTGGCCATTGGCTTTCTCCGCATCCTGGACGGCTTCGACTTGTGCGATGAGGGGTGCGCTTTCGAGCTTGGCGAAACCCTTAATCAACCGCGAAGTTTTCATGATCTTCTTCACATCGACATCGACCGGCCTCGGCAGATTCTTCGCCTCCGGCTTGGTGATTAACATTTGGCCGGCATGGACCAGAACAGACTCTCCCAGCCGATGGGGCAGGAATATTCGTCCGGTGCCCTCCAGGATGATGAACTTAATGTAGGAGTGCGGATGATACTCGAGCATCACGGTCGTGCCTGTGATCGCAGCGGTCACCGCTGCGGTATTGATTTTGGCCCCGCCCGCGTCTTTCGGCACGCGCAGAAGCATGACGCCGTCCTTGAGATCGAGATTTCGAGTGCCCTCGGTAAAGCTGAAAATGGTATTCGCACCCAGCCGCGCCAGAGTTGAGTCGGTAAAGGTCAACTCCGCGCGCGACTCGACTCCGGTCCTCACGGCGATGCCGTCGTGCACCTGATCACTCACGACGGCGGGTCGCGCCGCGGCGGCATTGGGAAGCAGCTTCACATCCTTTACGACTTGAGTGACGCGCGCTTCTTTTAGTTCTGCACCATTTACGGACGGAGCGATGGCAAGAACTAACGAAAGAAGACAGAGTTTTCCGCCGGCAACTAGTGCCGGGGACTGAGGAGAGGCCGTCATATATTAGAACTTCAGCGTGGCGGCAACACCCCCTCCGACATCGGCGACATTGTAATCAAATATGCTGTGATTTGATTGGTTCCACGAAAAAGTCGCGATTGCACTCAGTGTTAACCAAGAATTCGGACGATAGTTGCCGGTCAGAGCAAGAATCTCGTTAATATCGGTGCGATCTCCCTTGTAATAATCTTTTACTATAAAACGGCCGACTGCGTCGACCGAGAAAGAGCGGCTCAACTGCACGGCATATCCGGCATAGACCTCGAAATCGTTACGCCGCGGCGATTGCGGGCTCGAGGAGACGCTGATGTTGGCCAGCGCCCCAAGGTTAAGCTGCATCGCCTGGGCAAACTGGAACGGCATCTCCGCAATCGCGATCACGGAGTGATTTTGGAAAAATTCGTCGAACTCGTCGTTGGTGAGTCGATTAAAATCGTAGCGCAGCCGAAGAATGAGATTGTGGTATTGAGGGATATACCACACTACGCCGGCGATCGCGTCGAAGCTCGTGAAATTAAAGTCTGTCTGGCTATCGTAATAAAAAAGCTGTTGCACGACGATGAATTCACCGTAGAGCGTCTTGGCAATGCGAGGCTGGTAGGCCAGAGTCAGGGCTGGCGAGAACACTCCATCGCCAACCACCCCATTTTTCGTAAGCGCGACATTCGTGGTGTAAAGAAACGGCGCTGAGAGAGTGAAGGTAAAGGGCCGGTATTGTTCTTGTCGCTTAAGAATCGCTTGGACACCGAGGTCGGCGTCATTTTCGCTCGGTGCCGCATAACCGAGAGCCTGGTCAGGGAGGCTGGGGGCTCCGACTCGAGTTCCCGGTTCAATCCGCAGAATCTGCGATCGATCCACGGCTTGCGATGTCTGCGCGACGGCAGCCTTTGCAGCAAAAATCGTTGCGGTGGCCAGCAGGCCATAAGACAAGGCAGGTCGAAGCATCGAGAAAAGCGGGCGAGAGCCGCTCTTTGTCGATAACTTCAGCGGCTTCGTCAAGCCTATTGCGACCCGGTCTGGCCTTTGCAACCCAACAACTTGCGTTGCCAGGAAACGAGGAGCTGATTAGTCCGGGACCCATCCGCCGCAATCGCATCGATCGTCGCTCGGGGTGCGATAAAGGAGGGTTCAATGCCAAGTTCGTGCGCTGCCGCGTCGCGCCGTTTGCGCATCTCTTCCGCCGCCCGTTCCACTTCCTTGGTTGGTCGCTCACCACGCCGACCCCGTGCCTTTGGCCAGTCTTCTTCTGGCAAAGCCAGTGCCGTTTGGATCGCCGCTCGAAAGTCTCGCGTGCGCCGTTCTGAAAAGTGCCTGAAATGCAGCATCTTTCCGTTGACTGCCGTTTCCGCCGCTTGGATTAACTGCTCATTGCGTAAGATATGGAATGGTGGACGATCCACCCGCTGCGCTTCCGTTTCCCGCCACGTCCAAATCGATCGTAATACGGCTGCGGCCACTCCGCGCATAGCCCCGGAGCCACGAACGCGCCAGATTTCTTCGGCATTGCGCTCGCGGTCAATCGCTGCCGCTGAGATCGCGCGCTCGCAAGATTGAAAAAACCAACCTAGGCGGCCGCGTTCGTTCAACTGGTGCTCGAGCGTTTGTGCCAGGGGCAACAGGTAATGTGTGTCGTTGCGGGCGTAGCGCTCCATCTGTGACGAAAGTGGTCGCTGGGCCCAATTTGCCTTCTGGGAGCCCTTTGTCAGTTGGACGCCGAAGTATTTTTCGACCAGAGCAGCGTAACTGAACTCGCGCAAACCGAGCAGACGCGCCGCTATCATGGTGTCGAAAACGCGTGTCGGTTGGAAAGTCAGACCACGGCGCAGCATTCGCAGGTCGTAGTCGGCGCCGTGCAAAACAATCTCCTTTGTTGTAAGAACGGCGGCTAGCAAAGACAAATCAGTTCCGGCCAGGGGATCGATCAGGAAGTCGCCCTCGGGGACGCTCACTTGGACCAGGCAAAGCTTTTCTCGATAGCAGTGCAGGCTGTCTGCTTCAGTATCGACTGCGACTCGGGCGTTTCGTTCGATCAGCGGAATTAGTTCCGCCAGCTGCTTAACCGATGCGATCACCGCAGCCCTGCCAGAAGCAACTCGGCATTCGTTTTCGTTGCTTGGAGATTCGAAATCAAAATTTCCATTGCTTCGATTGGCGGAAGCGCGGCCATTGTTTTCCGCAACACGTGCACCCGCTCCAATTCATCTGGATGATAGAGTAGGTCCTCCCGGCGAGTGGCGGTTTGTAGCGGGTGAATCGCGGGATACATCCTTTTTTCCACCAACGCCCGGTCGAGATGCAACTCCATGTTTCCAGTGCCTTTGAACTCCTCGAAAATCACTTCGTCCATACGGCTGCCAGTATCGGTTAAAGCGGTGGCCAGGATGGTCAGGCTGCCGCCTTCTTCCACGTTGCGCGCTGCCCCGAAAAATCGCTTCGGTTTCATGAGCGCCTTGGCCTCGACACCCCCGGACATGATCCGGCCGCGCCCGGGTTGCAGATTGTTATAACCCCGGGCCAGTCGGGTAATGCTGTCGAGCAAAATGACCACGTCCTTTTTCAATTCCACCAGCCGTTTGGCGCGTTCCAGCACCAGTTCCGCGACCTGGATATGTCGTTGCGAGCTTTCGTCAAAGGTGGAGCTGTAGATTTGGCAATCCACCTCACGTTCCAAATCAGTCACCTCCTCAGGGCGTTCGTCTACTAGAAGGATAATCAGTTCAATCTCAGGATGATTCACTCGAATCGCCTTGGCGATTTCCTTGAGCAAAATCGTTTTGCCAACGCGCGGTGGCGATACGATTAAGCCGCGCTGTCCGCGACCCAGCGGCGCAAGCAAATCGACCGCACGCGCTTCCAGTGACTTGGTGGTGTCGTTCTCGAGCAAGATTCGCCCTTCCGGATAAAGCGGCGTCAGGTTCTCAAAATCTTTTTTTTCACTCCACTCGGCCACCGGCGCGCTTTCGATTGTCGTGATCTGATCGAGCATCACCGATTTCTCGCGCTCACGCGGCAGTCGCAATTTCCCTCCCACTTTCTGCCCAGGGCGCAGATGAAATTGTTGTAGCAGTGGGCGCGGCACCCCTGCGTCTTCCGGCACCGGCAAGAAGTTCAGTTCCGGCCACCGCAACAGCGTAAAGGAATCGCCGACCTGATCAATAAAGCCTTCGGCCGTAACCGTCGATCCGGCACTCAATGCTCCGCGCAACAAGTCGAGAATCTGGTAATGCCGGGTCCGCGCCGGATGCAAAAAAATATCAAATTGTTGCGCGAGTGCCGCCAGCTCTTCTGGCGAAAGCTTGTGCAACGCATTCAAGTCCACCGAGGCAGGCACATCCTTTTTCCGAGCCGGCGCCCCTTCATTCACTACCGCGGGTACGGTGGCGGACTCTGGGCCGGGATCATTTGCCTCGGTAAGAGGGACCGATTCGCTCATCGTTTCGTCCACAGATTGACCAACAGTCGCGCTTGATCGGCGAGTACGCTCTGGGGTCCGTTATTCCAAACGACGTGATCGGCTCTCTTGATTTTTTCCGGCAGTGGCATTTGCGCGCGGATCACAGTTTGTGACTCCGCTTCGGTCATTCCCGTTCGCCTCATCAATCGTTCCATCTGGATATCTTCTGAGCAAGCCACCACAATCACGCGATCACAAAGCGTGTCACCATCGGTCTCGTAAAGAAGTGGTATATCTGCAAAAAATAATTCAGTGGAATTCCGGTATCTTTCCGCTTCGCCGCTCCAACGCTGGCGAATTGGCGGATGAAGGATTTGTTCGAGATCGCGTCGTTTTTCCGGCGCGTCAAAAACTATCGCCCGGAGTGCCCCTCGATTCAACTCCCCATTTTTTTGAAACACGGCCGGACCAAACCGTGCTCGGATTTCTCCGAGTACCTTCTCGTCGGAGCGGGTCAGCTCGCGGGCCATTAAATCCGCATCAAAAAACCGCGCCTTAGGTATCAGTGCGCGGAGATAGTCTGCAAACGCGGTTTTACCGGTCGAAATCCCGCCGGTAATCCCAATCACACTCATGATTATTGAAACGCTGAACGTTGAATCGGACTTCTCAATGGTGCCTGATCAGCTGTTCTCGTGGTCAGATCCGCTCTTTGCCTGCCCCCTTTGGGCGGGCTCGCCAACACTTCAATTATTATCAGTAAGAATGCGAGTCTGTTTATTCCGCTCGCTCCGCAATTTCCACTTCCCATTTCTCTTCCAGTAGACGCGTCGTGATTACTTCAATGTCTAATTCTCACTCCTTTAGCCCGGAGAACGGAGTGCGGCTGCGTTACCGGTGTTGTAGTGTCCACTTGCCTACTCGCGAAGACTTTCGGAGTCCTCAGTGGATAGTGAATTTGATATGCGCTAGGGACAGAGCGCGCGCTACAGCATTTTGCGCACACCATCGCATCAGAGTTGAGCGTCCGCTGTCTCAGCGAAATTTGTCTCGCCTAGGCCATTACGGCACCCATGAGCGATCGCTGGCCCAAAAGAAGCAACAAATGTTGTCGGATCAGATCGAACCATGAGCGGGCCTGCGGCGCTGTCGCAAGCCCGGTCACAATCAAATCAAGCCGATCTACTGCTTAGAACGAGTGCAATAGTCTGATGATCTGTGGCGAATAAAACGCGATCGCGTCAATGACGGCCAAAAATATTGCGACCGCGACCAGCGCGCCAAATCGGCGAGCAGTCCAAAGTGACCCGATGAACGCAAACGGCAATTGAATCAGCCAGAACGGAAGCCACAGGCCCGCGTAAATGGCGATGCTAATGGCTTGGGCACTTCGTTCAACCGCAGATCCTTCTTGCAAATGCCTGCGCGTGTCCACGATCAGCCCCTTGAGAATTCCGCTAATCTGGGAGACCAAACCGATGGTAACGAAAAGAAAGGCAAAAATCCCGAGCACGGCCACGAGCACCGATAGTTGGATAACCTGCGGCAGATACGGAAATGGGAATGGCACCGCCTTGATCTGACGAGCGATCATGTGAATGGGACGCAGATAGGGATTGGACGGGATGCGCGGAACGGTTATTGGAGCGCTGCAATGCGGGCACTGCGTGTCCACCCCTCCGTCTTGTGAGCGCGCTTCCATCTGGCGATTGCATTCCACGCATTTGAACCGGATCGTGTTTTTGCGACGTGTATCCCGGGCGCGGGCAAGAGAATAGAGCCGGGGCGTTTCCTGGTCATTGCGGCCGATGCAGTCGGTCGGCTCGTACGAGGTAATATTATCGCGGAGTGAAGGAGAAGTGCTCATAGAAGCTAGACCATGGAGCACCTCGCGAGCCAGCGTCAGTGATTGATTGTGAGCCAGCACGAAAACGGTCCAGAAGGCAGCAACCAGTCTATATTTATGATATGTACAATAATAATTAGGTTGCTTTTCGCCCAAATCACCATCTTAGTACTCCGTTTGCTCTCACGTTCACTCCGCACCCCGCCCGGCTCTTTGTGCGGGTTACCACCCGAGCTACTCGCGTCGCCTTGCTACTTTCTCCCGGCCTTGGTGAAGCTCAGTCGATCACTTTAGTACTACAACTTCCACATCGCCTTCTTTTCGGAGCACGTTCACCCCTACGCCTTCGTCGCTTCTGGTGAGCGAGAGGTCAAGGCAGGCCTCTCCTACCTGCAGTCTTTGGATTGTCACCTGCCGCAGGAATTCCGGCAATACAGGCGCCGAGAGAACGAGTCTTTTCTCCACAGGCAGTACACGGAGTCCTAAGCATCCCTGAAGCAGAAGGAAAACGGCGCCCGCTGCCCACGCCTGCGGGGCACACGCAACGGGATATAACGTAGGCCCTTCTCCGGCACGTCGAATAAAGCCGCAGAAAAGTTCCGGGAGCCGGTGCAAGTCGAAAAAGAGGCTCGCATCAAAGATGCCCGTGAGAATCTTGACGGCCTCATTCATCAATCGATAGCGGCCAAAGCCGGCGGCGATCAACGCGTTATCGTGCGGCCAGATCGATCCATTGTGATACGACATCGGATTGTACCGTGCTTCCTCGGCAGCCACGGTCCGAACTCCCCATCCAGAGAACGACGTTTTGTGAGTAAGGGTTGCTGCTACTCGACGCGCCCGCTCCTTTTTCGCGATTCCGGCGAAAAGGCAATGACCAGCGTTCGACGTTCGGACGCAACACGGCTGTTTCCTGCCGTCCAAGGCCAGGGCATAGGTGGAGATCTCGTCACACCAGAAGGTCTCATTGAAACGTCGATACAGCGCCTGTGCCTGCCTTGAAAGCTCTTCCGCTCGAGCATTATCCCCCAGAACGCGAGCCAACCCGGCAGCCGCAAGCTTCGCAGCGTAGACGTAACCTTGCACCTCACATAGCGCAATTGGGCCTTCGGCAGGCTGCCCATCCGCGTGAAAAACGGAGTCGTGCGAATCCTTCCAGCCTTGATGGATTAAGCCATGCGGCGAGCGGCGGGCGTACTCTACGAATCCATCGCCATCCAAATCTCCGTAATGATCGATCCAATTGAGCGCCCGCTCCACATTCGGCCAGATCGACTGGGTGAATTCCAGATCGCCGCTACGCTCGTAATACGCCCCGGCAAGGCTAACGAATAGGGGCGTCGCATCAATCGAACCGTAGTAGCGGCCGAACGGAACCTCACCCAAAGCCGCCATCTCGCCTTTTCGGGTTTCGTGGAGCACTTTCCCTGGCTCAGCGTCTTGTTCTGCGTTTTCGGTATCGGCTTGCGTGGCCGCCAAATATCCGAGTACGCCTCGCGCAAGTGCGGGATTGCACCACAAGCACTCCAAGGCTGTGATAATCCCATCCCGTCCAAATGCAGTGCTGAACCAGGGAACGCCGGCATAGGGATAAGGGCCGTATGCCGTGTCCGTCCGCATCATGTGAAGGTCGGCGACAGATCGATTCAACCAATCGTTGAATTGCTCGTTTGAAGTGAAAATGTCGGTCTCCTCGGCTCGCGCCCCCCGGAGTGCATTGACCGCCTTAGTGACCGACTTGTCATAGAGCCGTGCGGCGTTGGCTGTGCCGTTTCTCACCACGATCTGCTTCCGGTTTTCGGCACCAGCATCCCTTTCACAGGTAATGGCACAACGGTAGATGGCCTCGCCCCGGCGCTCGAGCACTGCCTTGCACTGGGCCTCGGACTCGGTCAGCCGGCTAGGCGCCGGGTCGAACGCGATTCGCGTACGACGGATGCACCCATCCAATCCCTCATAGGCAAGCAACACTGTATCCCTGGTTACTTGCGAAGGGAGACGGCGCCCGCGCCGTGCGCGTTCCATACCGCGAACCTCGAAGATATCCTTAAAGTCGGCGTCGAATTCAATCAGGAGATCAAGTTCCGCTGGAAGCGGCCCATAGTTATGAACCCAAAACCGCTCGTACAAAGTCCCCTTCCATAGAACCTTCGATCGGAAGATATGTACGGTCCCTCGTGGAATAACTATCTTGTCGGTACGCAGGAAATCGGGATTCATTAGATCCACGGCCATGATCGCGTTGTCGTCCTTGATCGAAGAGCTTAGGAGCAATGGCCGATTCCCTTCTACCTCCAGGGTGAAGCGGGAGAGAAAGCGAGTGTCTTGATGATAAATGCCAAGCTCATCATCGCCGAATCTCTCGATATCGCCGACTCGGTCGAACACTGCGAACGTGTCGTCATGTTTCAACACCCGAATCTGGTCGTCGATGCGCGGTGACGTAGAGAGGATATAAAAATCGTCTCTGACGGAGATGACTTCCTGGGCCATTTTTTTTAAGCTGCCAGTGTGCTCTTCGATTTGCGCCAGATTATCCGCTCGTAGACTCGCACATAATCGCTCGCCATAGGGCTCGCTGTAAAGCGCTGGTCGAACACTTCTCGACAGCGTTTGCGGCTGAGCTCGGAGACCCGCTGGACCGCCTGAACCACATCGTCGAGTTCTTTAACAATGAAACCTGTGCGGCCCTGTTCCCTTACTTCCGGAACCGACCCGCTCTCGTAGACGATGACGGGCGTGCCGCACGCCATTGTCTCGATCATCACGAGCCCGAAAGGGTCCGGCCAGTCAATCGGGAAGAGCACCGCGTAGGCATTCCCCAGAAACTCTTCCTTCTCGCCATCACCGATCTCTCCGACGAACTCCACACGAGAGTCCCGCAGCAATGGCTGCACCACGCCATCGAAATAATCTTTATCAACCCAATCCATCTTTGCGGCAATCTTCAACGGCATGTTCACTCGCTTCGCGATCTCAATTGCGCGATCGCCTCGCTTCTCAGGCGAAATCCGCCACACGCAGGCGGCAATCAGCCGCGCTCGAGTTACCGAGTCACCGCTTGCGAAAAGCGTCACGTCGTGACCTTGTCGAACTAATTCCTCCGTCAGATAAGACACAATCCGCTCCGTTCCTCCATAGTATTTGGGAGGCACACTCTCGTAGAGGGGTGCTACCTGAGCGATTCGCATACTGCTCCAAATCGATCTGACGCGATTAAAATTGGCGACCAATCGCGAGCGTCAAGCGCGATCTGATCTCTCCATCTGATGAATTCTGACGCTTTCGAGCTCGAGCGACGCTAGTGTTCGCCTTGTTCTCGAGCGGAACTGTTCAGATCGGCTTTCGATACACGTGTTGCGTCTTCGTCCTAACGTATCCCAGCCGCTCGTAAAATGGATGCGATTCGGATCGGGTAATGTTACTGCGCACGGAAAGCTGCTCTAGACCGCGCTCGGCCGCCCAGCGTTCAACTCGTCCCACCAGTCCCCGGCCAATCCCTCTAGCTCGTTGATCCGCCGCTACCACCAGACCTATGATCTCGCACTGAAGCCCCGACTCCAATACGTATTGCTCCGAAGCGTGAACCCAACCCACCACGCCGGTTATTTCGGCAACCACAACGAGATGCTCCGAGCGGCTTAGTAAGTACTCCAGCCGAGCTGCCGCCGTTTTAGCCGTAATCGGGTACCCGAGAATGCCGCTCAACTCTGCGATCCGAACTGCGTCAGCAACAGTTGCCGAACGAATGGTTGCCAGGTCGTTCTCTCGGCTACTCGGCATTGATGACATAGGTGTAGCGCGTGTGGTTCTTCCTGTCTCAGGCTTCACTTCAGTTCACTCTTTGAAAATAGTTCAAGCATCTCTCGCTCTGAGGGAGGTTGCAGGACATTATTTGTCGCAAAGTCGTCAGCCTGGGGATAACTGGTATTTCTAATGCGTTCCGCAGCCTTCTTTAGGTTGTAGGAAGTATGCCGCAACTGAATATCGTCGGGCCCAAGTAATAGCCAATAGGCGCCCGGCTTCCCAAATGGCATTCCCACACTGCCGGCATTCACAACTCGAAGCTTTGCGATTGTTCGGTCGAATTGCATGTGGGTATGACCGCAAATGACCAGCCGAACGTTGAGTCCTTCAAAGATCGGCCCGAGAAGATCTTCAGAAGTAAAGCGGGTAAATACGTCCGTGTCCTTACGCGGCGTTGCATGGCAAAAGAGCACCTGGCCTATCCCTGGAATCTCAAGGCGAAGGGTTAGTGGCCAGCTCGCCAACAAGCGTTCATCTTCAGGAAGAAGCTGCTGCGCATTCCAGCGCGTGACCTCTCGAAACCGCTCCGGAACCGCGCTTGTCTCCTTGCCTGTCCTCGTTGCAACCACCTCACGGTCGCCATTGCCATGGATAAACTGCACTGGAATATCCAGTTCGAGCAAAGCCCCTAGTGTTTCGCGTGGCATGGGGCCGGGAACCACATCGCCTCCGACGATTACCCGATCGACGTGTGCGCTGTGAATATCGTCAAGGACCGACTCGAGTGCGGGAAGGTTTCCATGAATATCGTAGATTGCGGCCGTGCGCATAAGCGAGAACACTCTACCTAAAGCTGATCTTCATCGCAGTCGAACCGATTGCTACACGGGTCCTACGCGCCACGACATCACAGCACGCGGTTAGTCCATTCGCCAAACTGCTGGTCATGGTAATGACCGGCACAGCGTCCTAGTCACCACTCTGTCAGTCGTGCGGTAGCCCGTCTCCTAAAAACGCGACTACAGCTCACTTCTTATACAGCGGAACTTCTGGTAGTTCCGGTGGAACTACCTCTTCTTCATCGGAAAGGTTGACGGGCTCACCGGCGGGTGTCACCAAGTGTGCCGTCACGAAAATGACCAGGTTGCGCTTAATATGCTGGTCGACATTGGTGCGAAATAGTCGCCCGACGATCGGTATATCGCCGATAATGGGTGTGCGGTCCTCGGTCTTCTGCACGTCTTCGCGCATCAAACCGCCGAGCACTACTGTTGATCCATCATAAACGCTGACACTGGTCGTGACTTTGCGGGTACTAAAGATCGGCTGATTGATCACGTTCGGAGTGAGAAGAACACTGGGGGAACTCAGCAGCGTTGTTATTCCAGTCAGTGGGTTCATACTAGTCGTAGGAGCAACTGTTCCAAAAATCGGACTGCCATAGTTAATGAAGCCTTCAAATTCCACAACCTGAGGGACAAGGTTGAGATCAATGGTAACTCCGTCCGGTCCTACGACGGGTTCGACTTCCAGGGTGACGCCGGTGTTACGTGTTTCAAACTGGGTCGGAGTCGTCGGGGTCACGACGTTAACTTGAACCGTCCCGGTTCCGCCCGTTCCGCCACTGATCGTGGGGACCTGGGGCGGGGTAAATTGCGTCGGGTAACGGAATTCTCTGACGATTTCGATCACGGCGCGCTGCCCACTCTTGGTTGTGACCCGCGGAGCCGACAGGAGATCAACTCCTTTCTTCTGGTTCAGCGCACGAATGACGACTTGGAATTGAGGATCGGTGAAGACGCCGGCCAATCCGAAGATGCCGGGCGCGACAGCTGTTGCACCCATCGAGGGGAACAAAAGCGCGTCGATGGCGTTCGCGCTGATCGCGAAATCTGATCGCGAAATTGCCGCTGCGATTACCAGCCGTGACTGGATCTTGGCCGATAGGAACGCCGTTGGCGTTGAATGGAAAATTGGCTGGGTCGACGGGTGTTCCAGTACCCGCAGTGCCACCGGAACCGAACACTTTGTGACCTCCAATATTGAACGGGCCAAGCAACCAATCAAAGCCCAGTTCCTTTAGGTTGTTTTGCGTGATTTCGATGAATTTCGATTCGATCTCGACCTGTTTGGGTCCGGCGACGTTGGCCTGTTCCACCAGAGCATCGACTAGTTCAAGATTGTCCACAGTATTTCGGACGATCAAACGGCTGCTCTGCGGCAGAAAATGGGCACTTGCTCCGGGTGGAAAAGGGACGCCCTGGCTCTCGAGAAATTCACGCGCGCCCTCGCGATTCACCAGCAACTGCCCGCCAGTAGACTCTTGCGTGTCTTTCCCGGTACCGGCGGCGGCAGCGGCGCCAGCTCCCACGCGGGTTGCCGCCCGATTGAGCGCGCTCGCGCTGATGTTCACCGTGCTACTAATGAATCCCGGCGGGACGCGGTATTCTTTGGTGATCAGCTCATTGCTTTGTTCGCTGAGCGGAATAATTAAAACTGCGTAGGGCTCGACCTTTACTTTCAATCCTGCCTGGCTCGCGATATAGCGCAACGCTTCACCCAGCGGTATTTGGTTGAGCGTCAGAGTGATTCTCGCCTCGGCCGGATTGGCCGGAGCTAGTGATGGTGTTGCCGGGGTAACCGCTGGCGCGGGCGCCGGAGCGACAGCCGTCGCGGGAGGCGGCGCGCTTTCCCCCGGCGGCAGCGCGCCCGTCGGCGCCGGGGAAGCGAGCGCTTCTCCTGCCGTAGTTGTGCCGGTGACGGGCGTCGGCTCATTCGAGCGACCGATCGAGTGCAAGCGCAAGACGATATCGACACCGCGCCGCCCTTCCGGGCTCGGATCGTTGGCAGCCGCCTGCTGACGCACAAAATCGATGGCTTCGCGAATACTGGCGTCGCGAAATTCGACTCGTGGAATGATGATTGAGTTCAGCTTATTATTGATGCGGGCCGTGCCGGTCGCGTCCCGCTGCAACGCTTCAACCACCGGCCCGACGGCCTGTCCGTACTGACGGACCGGCTGTTCCCAACCATGCTCGAGCTGCCACATGGCACGGCCGCGCGTCTCGTTATAAGCCTCCTCACCATAGCGATATTTCGTGTTATCAATCCGCTCCTGCCCTCGGCGTGCCGCGGTGTTGTAGGGATCCAGTTTAAGCACCTGATCGTAACGTTTCATCGCCAGATCGTAGCGACCAGATTGATAGAAGCCTTCCGCTTCAGTTAGGAGCCGTTTGACTTCCTCGACCTTAGCGAGAAATTTTGGACCCATTGTTTTGTTGATGTAACCAGGGTCGCGTAAATGGGCGAGTAAGGTAGCCGCTTCCTTGCATCTCGGATTGTAACGATCGCTCAAAATTTCGGTCAGAATTGCCTCAGCTTCGGCGTATTTACCCTCAGCCATGCGTTGTTCCGCCAGTCTCACACCGCTTTCGCAGAACCCCTCCATGGCGCGTTCGTACGATCTCCCGGTTGCCTTCGAATCGGAGACGTAGGTCAACGCCAGGCGGAAATCCTCATGCGCTTGGGCGAACTCCTTCCGCCCTAATTCGCTCTGAGCGCGAGTGATTGCCTGGTCGCCGTGCGGTGCTTGCGATTGACGCCGTGCCACTTCGCGTTCAGCGATGGTTTGGACTGTTTGTGCGCGCGACAACGGCGCACCGATTATGAGTCCCAACAGAATCAGCCGGGACAAGGCGGAGAAGTGTTTCATGGGCTAACGGGTTAGGGCGCGAGCAGTCCGATTTCAATCGGCGCCTCGGGCTTTTGGCTGCTCGTGATCACCGCTTTGGTCGGCTGAACGTCGATCAGCTTATATTTGATATCCGTCTCTGGGGGCAATGAAAATTCCTGATCTTTTTTAACAACGAATTCCCGCCTTCCCTTCCAGGTATAGACCAACGTTACAACTGAGGCGGGCGAGGTTGCGACCTTCTCTTTTACCAGGGTGACTTGGTCAAAAGTATCGACGTTCTCCAGAGTTAACTCCGAGACATCGACGTTGGTGCCGTATTGGTTCCGCTCGAACTTCTCCTTGAACGTTGAAACGCGGTAAGGCGTGCCGGCAATCATGTCGCCTATTCTTACGAATTGAGTCGGTTCCTTCAGATCGATGGTGTTAATTCCAAAGGTGTGTTCCATTCTCGAAGCGAAAACGAACCGGAACGATTCCTGCGTAAATGACTTCAGCTTCAACTTTGTGACGTAATCCGGATGCGAGTTTCGATCCGTCGGATTGGTGTGCCCCTCCCACTCATCGAAATTGGTGAAACCATCGCCATCGGGATCCTGCTCGAGCACATCGCCATCCGCGATCGGTAAACCGAATTGCTCGAACCATTCGTTCGGCACTGGGGGATGCACTTCCGTCGTATGCAAAGTCGCCGGCTGGCCGTCAGCGCCGATGAAATGCTTCTCCGGAACGAATAACCCGGAACGCCCGCTATGTCCATTGTGGGGGCTGACGCAAATGCTGCGCTGTCGTTTCCACAGCCGTTGCTTTTCCCGGCGGCGTCGCCGGCAACTGTGGCGGCCGCGATAGTCTGGTCGCGAATTGTTCGCTGAAATGTATCGCCCGGTAACAAATCCAGACCCCGGAGAGCAATAGGATCGCGGTGGCGGCGCCGAGTGCGACGCGTTCGTAATTTTTCCGCACCCAGTCCATCAAGGTGTGAAGTCAACTATCTCGACCCGAGCCGAGACATCGATGTGTTCGTTCCCGACGATGAAATTCAAGGCGGCCGGAGGTGAAGCGGAACTGGTCGGGCTGGGCGGTGCGGTCGCTGTCGTATTGATCGCCGAATTCGAGGTCGCGTTTGCCGTCTCAGTCGCCCCGCGTTCCCGTGGCGGGCCTTTCTCTTTCTGATTTTTGACGTGCAATGAACGGATGATGAAGAATTGCTCGTCCGCTGCGGAGATTTCATTAATCACTTTGCGCGCGGCCCCTGGCGAGGCAGAGATGGCGAACTCAACAACATGTCGCTCGATCGCCGTCGGCGTGCTTC
>WNGO01001587.1_pt1 | contig 15278 bp, 15 predicted proteins | sample 5400511 | NCBI WGS metagenome assembly WNGO01 (sample SAMN13153380, study PRJNA577476) | soil metagenome | isolation source: 20 cm soil or saprolite under Garry oak tree replicate 2 | place: USA:California | collected 2016-06-15 | reverse complement strand
CTCCTGCTTCAGCTTGTCCGCCCCCGGCCGGTCACTCTTGTTGATCACGTACAGCTCGGCGATCTCCATGACTCCCGCTTTGAGCGTCTGGATGCCATCGCCTGACTCCGGCACGAGGACCAGCACGGTGGTCTCAGCCGTAGCGGCCACGTCGAGCTCCGTTTGGCCGACGCCGACGGTTTCGATGATTATGCGATCGAAACCAAATGCCTCGAGCACGTCGGTCACCTCCTCGGTGGTTGTGGCGAGGCCGCCCTGCGCGCCTCGGGTCGCCATCGAGCGAATGAACACGCCGGGATCGAGGCTCACCGATTCCATGCGAATGCGGTCGCCGAGGAGGGCGCCGCCCGTGAACGGGCTGGTGGGATCGACTGCGATCACGGCGACTTTGAGGCCGCGCTCGCGATAGGCGCGGACCAGTTGCTCGGTAAGCGTGCTCTTCCCTGCGCCGGGCGGGCCGGTGATGCCGATGCGCTGCGTGGCGCCCTTCCCGACCTTCTTGTACAGCCCCGCGAGCACCTGCTCGAAGCCGTCGCGCTGGTTCTCCACGAGGCTGATCGCGCGCGCGAGCGCCGTGGTATCGCCGCGCGTCAACCCGTCGAGCACCGCGTCGAGTCGCATAGGCTCTAAGGATAACGGCGGCGTGGCTGTCACAGGAGGGTTCCGCGCAGCATCACGGACGCCACGGTGAAGTAGATGACCAGTCCCGTGACGTCGACCAGCGTCGCCACGAAGGGCGCCGACGCGCTGGCCGGATCGAACCCGAGCCGCCGGAGGATGAAGGGCAACAGGGATCCCGCCATCGTGCCGAACGTGACCACGCCGATCAGGCTGCCGAAGACCGTGAGCGCGACGAGCAGGTAGTGCGCGCCGTAAATCCCGGTGATCGCGTGCCACAGGGTGATCCGGAGAAAGCCGATGGCGCCGAGCACCAGGCCGAGGACGAGGCCCGTCGCGACCTCCCGCCGGATGACGCGCCACCAATCGCGCAGATTCACTTCACCGAGCGCCATCGCGCGGATCACGAGCGTCGATGCCTGGGATCCGGAGTTGCCGCCGCTCGAGATGATGAGCGGGACGAACAGGGCCAGGATCACCGCCTTCGCGATCTCTTCCTGAAAGAACGCCATCGCCGTGGCGGTGAGCATCTCGCCGAGGAAGAGCGCGGCGAGCCAGCCCGCGCGCTTTCGGACCATGCGGCCGAACGCAACTTTCAGGTAAGGCGCGTTGAGCGCTTCCATGCCGCCGAATTTCAGGATGTCTTCGGTGGTCTCCGCTTCCACGACGTCGACGACGTCGTCGAAGGTGATCCGGCCGAGCAGCTTGCCATTGGCATCCACCACGGGCATGGCGGCGACGTTGTAGCGCGCCATGAGACGCGCGACATCCTCCTGATCCTCTTGCGGCTGTACCTGCACGACCGTCTGCTCCATCACGTCCCGCACGAGCCGCGTCGGGGCGGAGACGATGAGACGCGCGACGGGCACGACGCCGCGCAAGATCCCAGCCGTGTCAATCGCGTACACTTGGTAGAGCTGGCTTTCGTCCTCCGCGCACTGCTGCCGCAAGGCTTCGATGGCTTCGGCGACGGTGGCGTCTTCACGGACATTGACGACGTCGGTGGACATGAGACCGCCGGCCGAATCCTCCGGGTAGTTGAGCAGCCTCTCGACGTCGGCCCGGTCGGTGATCTCCTCGAGCACGGCCTGGCGGTCGCCGGCCGACAGCTCGGCTACCAGATCCGCCGCATCGTCCGTCGGCATTTCCTCCACCAGCTCGGCGGCGTAGTCGGGGCCGACGGCCAGGAGCAGGTCCTCCGGATGCTCGGCCGCTTCCATTTCCCCGAGCACGCTGGATGCCAGCTCGGTCGGGAGCTCGGAAATGACCCGGACTCGGGTTGCCTCGTCGAGGGCCGACAACACATCGGCCAGATCGGAAGGATGGACGTTGCGGGCGCGCGCGAGAAAGGCGTGGAGATCGTCCTGCTCGGCCAGCTCCTTCAGCTCGTCGAGCCTGAGGTCTGGTGCTTCGGGAATCGTCACGTGGACGCTCCACCAAGGGCGATCGTGCGTACCGGACCCGGACGCACCGCCACGCGTTCGACGCGGGTCGCGCTTGCTGCGAGGATGTCGAACTCGAGACCCTTGAACGTGAAGCGCTCGCCAGCCCGCGGAATCCGGCCCAGGGCTTCAATCAGCAATCCCGCGACCGTCTGCGCGCGGGTCCCACCCAGCTGAACGCCGAGCTGTGCTGCGAGCTCGCCCGCCAGGGCGCTGCCTTCGACCTCGACGACGCGCGTCACATTGGCGGACGCAGCCGAAGGCTCGAACAGCTCGCTGACGAGATCGTTGAGGAGATCCTCGAACGTGACGAGGCCCGCCGTCCCGCCGAACTCATCGAGCACGACCGCCAGATGGCGGCCGCCGCGTTGCATCTCGAGCATCAGATCGGCAGCCCGTATCGTGCCCGGCACGGAGATTGGCGGGCGAACCAGAATCGGATCCTCCGGTTGGCGGCCCAGCAGATCGAGCGTGTGGGCGACGCCCACAACCTCATCGAGCGAGCCGCGGTACACGGGGTAGCGACTGTAGCCCGACTGCTGGAGCACGTGCGCGGCCTCGGCGGTGAGAATCCCTTCCGGAAACGCGACGATGGCGGTGCGCGGCGTCATGAGCTCCCGGACGGGACGATCGGCAAACGCGAGCACGCCCGAGACAACCGCCATTTCGTCGGTCGTGGCCAGGGCGTCAGTGTCGGCGCTCGTCAGCAGCGCGGCGAGCGTGGTGCGAGTCGATCCCTCGCGGTGTGGAATGAACGGCGACAGGAGCGTGCCGAAGCGATCCAGGAGCGGCACCGCCCGTCCGACGAGCGGCCCCGCCCACCGCCGGCCGAGGACGCGCGGGACGAGATACGCCGCGCTGATGAAGAGCGGCACCCCGACGGTGATCGTGAAGATGCCGAGGAATGTGGGCGTCGTCGCCGCGAGCAGTGCCGGAACGGCGCCGGCGGCAAGCAGCACGCCGACCGTGGTGAGCATGTTGGCCGCCGCCAACGTCCGCCCGGGGTTTTGCAGCACGCTCACGGTCGCGGCGGAGCCGCGCAGCTTGTATGCCACCCAGCGCGTCAGCTCGTGCTGGCTGACCCTGGCCGCCGCGACACCGATGGCGGCCGACACACCGGCGAGAACGAGTCCCACCAGCAACACCGCGAGGGCGACGTTCATCGTTTCTCGAACGAGACCTGCGTAACGCGTCGCTGGTCAACGCGCTCGACCACGACGCGGAAGCCGTCGAGCGTCAGCTCGTCGCCGGGGCGCGGCACGCGTCCCAGCACCGAGTAGACCAGGCCACCGACCGTGGAGACCTCGGCGTGCGCAATGGTCGTCCCCAGCGCGGCGGACAGCTCATCGAGGCTGGCGCGGCCATCGACCCAAAAACGGCCGCCGTCCTGCCGGATCGCCGGCGTGCTCTCGGTGTCGTGCTCGTCGCGAATCTCGCCCACGATCTCTTCGAGAATGTCTTCGCGCGTGATGAGTCCCGACGTGCCGCCGAACTCGTCCACGACGATCGCGATGTGCGCCGGCGTGCCTTGAAAGTCGCGGAGCTGATTGTCGAGCGTCTTGGTTTCGGGGACGAAGGCCGCCGGCCGGACCAGGGTCTGCCAGCGCGTCCCCGGCTCGGCCAGCCCCATCGCGATGGGCACCATGTCCTTCCCGAACACCACGCCCGACAAGTTATCCGGCGAGCCGTCCACCACTGGCAGCCGTGTGTGCTGGCTCTGCCGGAACGCCTCGAGCACCTCCTCGGTGGACGCCGAGATATCGACGCCGCTCATGTCGAGGCGGGGAGTCATGACCTCATCGACGGTCGTGTCCGCGAGGGTGAAGACGCCGAGCAGCATGTCGCGCTGCGCAACGCCCAAATCGGGTTGCAGCGGGCGCGGCGTCTCGACGATCGAGTGGAGGCCGCGGTCGGCCCAGGCGAGCAGCCACAGCAACGGACCGAACGGCGCGAGGGTCCGCCGCGCGAGTGGGAGTGCCGACTCGGACAGCTCCGGTGCGATGCGCGCGACGCTGCGTGGTAGCGCGTCGCCTACGATGAAGAGCAGCAGCGTCCCGACGAGCAGCGTGGCCAGCGCCTCCCACCACGGCCGGGTCCACCAGGCGACCGCATTCGCGGTGGCGACCGCGCCCAGCACGAGCAGCGCCAGGCGTGCCACGTGCAGCGCGCGATGCAACGGCACGCGGCGCTCGGCGGCCATGGGCGGGGCATCGCCGAGGGTGTGCAACGCCTCGCCGACGGCAGCCTCCTCGGCCAGCGCCAGCAGGGCGGCCCAGACGCCGGCGCTGAGCGCGACGACCAGCCCGATGAGGCGCAGCGCGGCTTCAGTGATCATCGGCCGGAGGGGGGGGGGCAACGAGGCGTTTGACGTAGCGCTCCTGCAACTGCCACATCTCGGAGCGCGTACGCCGCGCGCTTTCAGGATGATCGTAGCCCAGGACGTGCAGCGCTCCATGGACGGCCAATCGGATCAGCTCTTCGTTCATTCGCACGCCATTTACGGCCGCGCGGGCCGCGGCAGCGGGACAGATGTATACGTCTCCAACCAGGCGGCCATCCGGCTGCGGCAGCGAATAGGCAATGACATCGGTGAGGCCACGCCGTCCGGTGGCGCGCCGGTTGAGGCGTCGCATCGCCGCGGGTGAGAGGAACGTGATCTCCACCCGCGAACCGGCGGGCGCGCGCTCCCACACCAGGACCCGCCGCGCGGCACGCATCAGCACGTCAGCGCGTCGTTCGCGCGGCTTCTGCAGGGGGCTGCCAGGCCGCACTGATGCCGCCGGTGGACTCCGGATAGTCGATCCGGTTGTGATACATCCCGCTCAAGACGATCAGGAAGGCGGACTTCACCTGCTCGATCTGCCGCAGGGTCAGCGGCGCCTCATCCAATTGGCCGGCATTCACCTTGGTACGGACGATATGATCGATCGCTTCCTCGATCTTCTGCGGCGTCAGGTCGTCCAGCACGCGGAGCGCAGCTTCGACCGAGTCGGCGATCATCGAGATCGCGGTTTCCATCGATCGGGGCTTGGGCCCGGGGTAGACGAAGTCCTCGGGATCCCGGACCTGGCCGCCATCCGCCTTCTTGGCCTTGTCGAGGAAATACGTAATCTCCGTTGTGCCGTGATGCTCCGGGATGAACGCGGCGACCGAGTCCGGCAGATCGGCGTCCGCCGCGAGCGCGAGGCCGTCCGTGACGTGCGCCTTGATGATCTGCGCCGACTGCAGCGGCTTCAGCCGGTCGTGCGGGTTGTTCCCCGGAATCTGGTTCTCGACGAAGTACAGCGGGTTCTTGACCTTGCCAATGTCGTGGTAGTAGCACCCCACGCGGCCGAGCAGGCCGTTGGCTCCGATCCGGTTGCACGCTGCTTCCACGAGGTTCGCCATCGCGACGCTGTGCGCGTAGGTCCCCGGCGCTTCGAGCGACAGGCGGCGCAGCAGCGGGCGGCTCGGATCGGACAGCTCGAGCAGGGTGAGATCGGTCGTGATGTGGGTGACCGATTCGGCGACGGGCAGCAGGAAAAAGGTGAGGCCGGCCGACACCAACCCGTTCAGCGCGCCCCAGAGCCCACGCAGGCCGATCTCTTGGATCGGCCAGCCGCTCGCGAGGCCCAACGCGAGAGCGCCGGTCAGGTATCCTGCGACGATGATCAGTACGGGCGCGTAGAAGTTGCTCCGGCTCCGCAGCGTCTTCACCGACAATGCGGCCGTGACCCCACCGACCACGCACAGGAATGTGGCGGGCACGTCGTGGAAGACGGGCTGCAGTCCGACCACCACGGCCAGAATCATCGCCGCAATCATCGAGACTCGGCCGTTGAACAGCACCGTCATCATCATGGCGAGGAACGGCATGAAGACCATTTCGGGATGCGCCGGATAGAATCGCGCGACGAATCCCGCCTGCACGAGCAGTACCGCGAACAACCCGCCGATCAGGGCCACCTGGCGCAGGTCGCTGTAGGTCTCGCGCCGGTAGAACAGCAGCAGCACCCAGAAAATCGCGAGGATCAGCGAGTCGCGGAGCAACGGGCCGAGGACGCCGCGGATGGAGTACGTCGTCGCCGCGCCGCGGCGGAGCAGCTCCTGATGCAGCGCCAGCAGGCGCTCGTGGGCTTCGTTCGTGACGACTTCATGCGGCGCGACGATCCGGTCTCCGGCGCGAACGATGTATTTGCTCGGATCGACGCTGCCGCGCAGCTCGTTGCGGCGGCGCTCGGTCTCGAGCTGTCGCGGGATCAGCGTGGAGCGGAAGAACTGGCGGACCAGTTTCAGATAGAGCACGTCGCCCACGCTCGAGCCGGCGTCCGGGTGCAGCTGCTTGGCGCGGCTCAGGTACTGCGCGAAGGTGAGGACCTGGTCACGCTGGACCGACGACTCGGTGGAGCCGCGGCGCACGATCAGCTCGCGCGACTGCTCGACCTGCAGAACGCCCGGCCCTGTGACGCCCTGCGCCAGGGTGCGGTCGAACAGCTTGACCAGGGATTGCTGGAGCGCCCGCCGCTTGCCGCCTTTGCCCAGGTACGCGGCTTCCTGGACCGTGAGCGGCACGCTGAAATCGCCGGCCGCTCCGATCACCGCCTGCGGACCCTGATCCACCGCGGCGTCGACCGCGGTAAAGAACCCGGCCATCGTCGTGGCGGCGCTGTCGTAGGCGTGCTGGCGAAACTCGTAGATCGGCTTCGCGGAAGCCGCGAGCTCTTCCGACTCGCGTTGCAGCTCGTCTTCCGACTTGTTCACCACGAAATTGAACGGCGCTACGATCTCCTGGTCGGCCTGCGCGCCCGGCTCGAGCAGCGGGGCGACGTCGGCCGAGCTCGAGGGGAAGGAGGCGTGCGCCACCAGCGCCAACGCCGGGACCCACACCCAGCGCGCGGCGTGATATCGCACCTGATCCCGCGTCGGGGGTTTCACCTCAACCCTGCGCGTCCTCGGCATAAGCGCGGATGATGTCGCGCACCAGCCGGTGGCGGACGACGTCGGCGTCACCGAGGTAGCAGAAGCCGATTCCCTCGATCCCGGGGAGGATCCGCTCGACCTGGAGCAGGCCCGAGTCCTCGCGGTTGGGGAGGTCGATCTGCGTCTTGTCGCCGGTGATCACGGCGCGCGAATTCACGCCCAAGCGCGTGAGGAACATCTTCATCTGCATCCCGGTGGCGTTCTGGGCCTCATCGAGAATCACGAACGCATCGTTCAGGGTGCGGCCGCGCATGTAGGCGAGCGGCGCGATCTCGATCGTGCGCGTCTCGAGCGCCTTTTGCACGCGCTCGCGCGGCATCATGTCCTCGAGCGCGTCGTAGAGCGGGCGGAGGTACGGATCGACTTTTTCCTGGAGATCCCCGGGGAGAAAGCCGAGGTTCTCCCCTGCCTCAACCGCGGGCCGCGCGAGGATGATGCGGCGCACCCGCTTGCGCGCGAGCGCATCGACGGCCGCCGCCACCGCGAGATAGGTCTTCCCGGTACCGGCCGGCCCGATCCCGATGACGATATCGTGCTCGGCGATCGACCGGAGATACTCGCGCTGCCCCGCCGTCTTGGGCTGAATGACGCGGCGCAGGCCCGGCAGGATGATCTTCACCGGGTCGGGCGGCGCGCCAGCCTTCCCGAGCTCGCCGTGCGCTTCGTCCGAGATGAGCCGCTCGACATCGTGCACGTCCAGCGTCTCGCCCATCCGCGCGAGGTCGATCAGCGCCTGCGCCACGGGACCGGCGCGCTCGATCGCGGCGGCGGGTCCGGCGAGGGACATGCTGTCGCCGCGCAGTGAGACCCGCACGCCCAAACGGCGCGCGAGCTCGAGCAGGTTGGCATCGTTCACGCCGGCCAACGCCAGCGGATCGACGCCTTCGACGGATAGCCGGTGGACGACGTCGTCACTCATGAGGAGGCACCACCTTTATATGAAGTGCGGCGAGATCCTCGGGCCGCGCCGGCGCGGGCGCGCCCTCGAACAGCGCGCGCGCCGCGGTCGTCTTGGGGAATGCGATCACGTCGCGCATCGAGGCCGCGCCGACGATCAGCATCACGGTACGGTCGAAGCCAATCGCGAAGCCGCCGTGCGGCGGGGCGCCCGCGGCGAGCGCGGTCAGCAGGAACCCAAAGCGCGCATCGATCTCGGCCGGCGAGAGTCCCAAGTGCCTGAAAACGGTGCGCTGTACCGCCGGATCGGTGATACGAATCGAACCGGAACCCAGCTCGTTCCCGTTGTAGACCGCGTCGTAGTGCAGCGCCCGGCACGCGAACGGCTCGCTGTCGAGTTTGCCGATATCGTCCGGATGCGGCGAAGTAAATGGATGATGCGCGAACACCGGCTTGCCGGTCTCCGGGTCGGGCTCGAACAACGGGAAGTCGACCACCCAGCAGAGCGCATGCGCGTTCTTGGGACGTGGCGCGAGTCGCCGAATCACCTCGCGACGCACCTTGTCGAGGGCGGGTGATGTGACGTGATCGGGTCCGACCGTCATCAGGGCGACGTCGCCATCGGCGACCCCGATCCCACCGAGGGCTTCGGCCGTGAAGTGCTTGCCGACTGAGCCCGAGAGCTGCTCTCCCTGCCGCTTTACCCAGGCGAGGCCGGGCGCGCCGTGCGTTTTTGCCGTCTCCGCGAGCTGGTCCACGTCTTTGCGGGACAGCGTGCCGCCACCGCGCACCGCAATGCCTCGCACGCGGGACCCGTTGCTCGCGCCCTGGAAGAACGGCACGCCGAGCGGCTGGACCTGTGCGGTCCAGTCGGTGATCGGAAAATCGAAGCGCAGATCGGGCTTATCGGTGCCGTACCGTTCCATCGATTCGCGCCACGTCAAGCGCGGGAATGGCCGCGCGATCGTGTGGCCCGCTTCGTCCCACAGCGCGACGAGCACGGTCTCGACAAAACCGATCACGTCCTCCTGCCCGACGAACGACGTCTCGATGTCGATCTGCGAGAACTCCGGCTGGCGATCGAACCGCAGGTCCTCGTCGCGGAAGCAGCGTGCGATCTGGAAGTACCGATCAAACCCCGACACCATCAGCAGCTGCTTGTAGATCTGCGGCGACTGTGGCAGCGCGTAGAACTCGCCCGGATGCACGCGCGACGGCACGAGGTAGTCTCGCGCCCCCTCGGGGGTGGGCTTGGTGAGATTCGGCGTTTCGATCTCGAGGAACTCGAGATCGCTCAGTGTGCGCCGGGCCCGCTGCAACAACCGGTGGCGCAGGATCAGGTTCGCCTGCAGCTCGGGACGCCGCAGATCGAGGTGCCGGTACTTGAGCCGCAGCTCCTCGGCGGGCAGCTCCTCGCCTTTGCCGCGCGCCACCGGAATGGCCGGCGTCTCGGCCGGGCCCACGACGCGCAGCGTTGCGGCGTGGACTTCCACGTCGCCGGTCGCAAGCTCGGCATTGCGCATCGCGGGGGGTCGCGCGACCACTTCGCCTTCGACCAGGATCACCGATTCGGTGCCGAGTTTCCGGGCGGTGGCGACGACATCGGGCGGCGTCCAGCCGGGACCGAAGGCGACTTGCACGAGTCCATCGCGATCGCGCAGGTCGATGAACACGATCCCGCCGAGGTCGCGACTCCTGTGCACCCACCCTCCCAGACTGACGCGCTGGCCCACGTGCTCTTTCCGCAACGCGCCCGCACGGTGAGTTCGAAGGCTCGTCCGACTGATGTCTATGCTATTCCTCCCCCCTCAGCCTCGAGGATGATCCGGTAGAACTCGTCCGCATCGCTCGCCGCGAGCAGCCGCGCGCGAATCGGCTCGCGCCGCACCAGCCGGGAGATGCGACTCAGCGCCTTCACGTGCGCACCCGCTTGTGACTCAGGGCCGGCGAGCAGGAAGAAGAGCCGGACCGGCTCACCGTCAACTGTTTCATAGGGCACGGGAGTGCGCGCCGTGCCGGCAACCGCGACGAGATTGGCGAGGGCTGGGGTCTTCCCGTGCGGAACTGCGACGCCGTAGCCAATGCCGGTTGGGAACTGCCGTTCCCGCTCCATCACTGCCTGCAGGACATCCGGCGCGGCTCCGTTCCCCCCTACCAGGAGCTCGACCAGTTCCCGCAGCACGCCCTCCTTATTCTGGGCGCGAAGAGGCACCCGAATACGGTCGGGAGTCAGCAGTTCAGAGAGCCGCAAAGGGTATGTCCAAGTGCCGTAACCGATTGAAGATAGTTGACTTGAGTTGACGGCGCCACAGTCGTGAGTAAACGTTCGGCATGCAACGCATTGGCGTGCTTTTTCTTGGGCTCCTGGGCCTCGCCGCCGCCCGGGCGGCGGCGCAGCAGGCCGCCGGCACGACGCTGTGGCGGGTCGCAGGCACAACCTTGGCGACACCTCCCGCCCTCGCCGTGGGCCCCGCCGCCGCGATCTGGAATCCTGCGCAGACCGAAGACAGCGTCCGAGCCCAAGTCGCCGTGGAGGCCATTCAGACGCCGTCCGCGGTCGATGCCACGGGATTGATCGCGACCGTTCGCGCGCGCGCCGGAAAGATCGGCCAGCTCGGGTTTCTGTACGGCCGCATCGGTCTGAGCGACATCACGCAGACCGTGGACAGTCCCGATCCCACGGGCAGTGTGGTGCCGGTGTACACATTCGTCGCCGGGGGAACGTGGTCGCGCCTGCTCGGTTCGACGAGCCTCGGTGCGACGCTCGCATTTCACGAAACACGCCTCGACGTGTCGAAGGTCGACCGCTGGACGATCGACATCGGTGCCAGCCACTCGTTCGCTGGAGATCGGCTGCGTGTGGCGGCTGCGACGCATTTCTTCTCGTCGCTCAAGACGGACGATCCAGCCCAGGACGTATACGCCGGCGTCGAAGGGCGAGTGTGGAGCGGCGCGATGGCGAAGAACCCCGTGGTGGTGCGCGCGCGGTACGGGATCTCCTTTGCCCACGGTTTTACGGCGGATCATCAGTTCGGGGCGGGCGTCGAATTCGCGAAGATCGTCGCGTTCGATCTGATGGGCGTGCGGGAAGGCAGCTATGGCCCGGCCAGCACGCGGGTGGTGGGGGGGCTGCGCATTGTGATCGGTAAATACCGCATCACTCTGGCCCGTGACGCCGGTGTCAACGACCTTGGCTCGGCGTACCGCGTCGGCGTAGACATCAAATTCCGATGACCGATCTGTTGAGTCTCACCCCCGATGCTGCCCGCGCGGCACTCGAGCAGTGGCTCGAGGAGCGCGGTGAGCCCGCGTATCGGCTGCGTCAGGTCGTACCGCGGTTGTGGCAGCGGCCGGTCCCAGGCTGGGCCGACGCGACGGATCTGCCCGCGCCGTTGCGCGCGGCCCTCGCTGAGGCATTTCCGCTCCGCCGCCTGCCGCTGCAGACGCACCAGGTGTCCAAGGATGGGACCGAGAAGTTTCTCTGGAGCCTGGAAGACGGTGAAGCGATCGAGTCCGTCCTCATTCCCGAAGGCAAGCGCCGCACGCTCTGCATTTCGTCGCAGGCGGGATGCGCCCTGGGATGCGTGTTTTGCGCGACGGGACGGATGGGCTTTCGCCGCAACCTCACCGCCGCCGAGATCGCGGGACAGGTGCGGGAGCTGCTGCTGCGCGATCCCGCGCTCAAGCCTACGAACGTCGTATTCATGGGAATGGGCGAGCCGCTCCTCAACTGGGAGGCGGTCGATACCACGCTCACGATCTTGAATCAACCGGAAGGCTTGGGCATCGGCGCGCGGCACATCACTCTGTCGACGGTGGGGATCCTTCCCAATCTCGCGAAATTCGCCAAGCGCAAAGAGCAGTTCCGGCTGGCCGTGTCGTTGCATGCCCCGGCCCCCGCGCTCCGTCGCGAGCTCATGCCGATCGAGAAGAAGTACGCGCTCCCCGAGCTGATGGAGGCGCTCAAACAGTTCCGCCGCCGCGTCACGCTGGAGTACGTGCTCATCGGCGGGAAAAACGATGCCATCGAGACCGCCGATCAGCTTGCAAACCTGGCCCAGCCGCTCGAGGCGCTCGTGAACCTCCTCCCGCTGCACCCCGGCGGCGCGCCTGATCTCACGCCGAGTCCCAAGGCGCAGATGCTGGCATTCGAGCGGCGGCTGAAGGCGCGGGGAGTGGAAGCGGTGCTGCGGCGAAGCCGCGGCCTGGACATCAGCGCGGCGTGCGGTCAGCTACGGGTGGAGGTCGAACGCAGGGCGCGCGGCCCCGACAAAGTCCGCTCCGAGGAGCACGCTCACATCGAGTAGCTTCGAGTTGTCGAGCTGTACCTCTACCCTACCCTTGCCCAGCGCATCTCGCACCCGCTCGCCAGCCTTTGACGTACCACGCCGCACGATGATGCGGGTTGAATCGAGCCCATTCTCGGAGGCGTTGCCGAAATAGACGACGTCGATGCCGGCCTGCCGTAACAGCCGCGTCGCGATGCGCGCGTCTCCGGCTTGGCCGCTCGCATTCAGTACTTCGACGGTAATGGCAGGTCCGCGATCGCCGGGAATGGGATGCGTCTTCGACGAACCGCCGCTGCAGGCGGATACGACCAGCAGCACGATCAGGGCTCTCATGGCCGTCTCACGAGGCAATTCCAAAAGGCCACCGTGTCCGGCGGTAGCGGCCAGCCGGAGCGCAGCACCCAGTCGATTCGACGCCGCACCACCTCACGCAAGACGTCGTCGCGCTGCGTCGGTACCGCGCGGGCGAGCCGCTCCCGCTCGGCGGGGGGATCGTGGTCGCGGCCGGGTTCGAGAAAATCGGCCAGGTACAGCATGCGCCCGACATCGTCCCAATCGGCCGATCCGACGGTGTGATAGCGGATCGCATTGAGCACACCCCGGTCCTGCTCGCCGCTGGCGGCGGCGCGATCGGCGGCTGCGGGTCCATGGGCGAACGGGTCCTTGAATGGCGCATCGCGCAGCGCATCGTGCAGCCACCCCGCGCGGAGCCAGCGATCCTGTTCCGCTTCATCGACGTGCATCGCATCAGCCCAACCTTCGAGGAGCGCCACGACGCGCTCGATGTGGGCACGCCGCTCGGGCGTGACTTGCGCCCACGGCGGCAAGCTCACGGCGTGACTCGCGGGTCCGCACCGACCCCCTCACCCAGCACGACATTGTCGATGAGGCGGGTCTTGCCGAGGCGCGCAGCCACGACGGCGACCGTTCGGGCCGTCACACGCGTGACTGCCTGGAGGTCTTCATCTATCAACGCACAGTACTCGGGGATCACGCCTGGTCCGTGCATCGTCTCGAGACCTACGCGCTGCAGCTTCACCGGGTCGGCTTCGCCGCCGCGCCACGCCTGCTCCAGCGCGCGCAGGGCGCGTGACAGCACCAGCGCCGAGCGCCGCTCGTCCGGATTCAGGTAGGTGTTGCGCGACGACAGGGCGAGGCCGTCCAGCTCGCGCACCGTGGGTGCGATCTCGAGGGTGACGGGAAAGTCGAGGTCCCGCACCAGCCGCCGCACCAACATCGCTTGCTGGAAGTCCTTCCGGCCGAACACGGCGACGTCCGGCTCGACGATGTGAAACAGCTTCGCTACCACGGTGAGGACGCCGGTGAAATGTCCCGGCCGCGCCATCCCCTCGAGCGTGTCGGCGATCGCGCCGGGGACCGCGCGCACGAGTGGTTCACCCGGGTACATCGCCGCCGCGTCGGGAACGAACAGGCAGTCCACGCCCCGCTCCTCGGCGAGTTTCCTGTCCCGCGGCAAATCACGCGGGTAGCGGCTGAGGTCCTCGTGGGGGCCGAACTGGAGTGGATTGACGAAGATGCTGACGACGACGCGTTGCGCCAGCTCGCGCGCCCGATCCACGAGACGGAGATGGCCCGCGTGGAGGAACCCCATGGTGGGAACGAAGCCGATCGTGTGGCGGTGAGAGCGCTCGGCGCGAGACCAGGAGCGCATCGCGGCGATGGAGGTGATTTCACGCATGGGGCGGCGTTAAAGGAAGCTTGGGATGGCCTCGCCCGGTAGGCCCGCGCAAAGCTAGGGCGCGATGACGCGCACGGAGTCTAGCGTGTGATTGCGCCAGAGACGGATGTCCGGCAGCCGAATGGTGTCGCGGTCCACGACGATCGAGAAACGCTGCTCGATGAAACCGATGCCGCGAACGCTGAGCGTCTGCTTGCCCCGCGGCACCGCCGGGAGCGCGAAACGACCCACGCTGTCTCCGAGCACAAACGCCGCGCCACTCGCGAGCTCCACGCGGGAGGGATACACGGGGTGCGTGCCTGCGCTATCGAGGACGCTACCGACGACCACAGCGCTCGCGGCTGACCCGTCATTCGGATAGCGACCGTGGATGGTGGCTTGCCAGCGACGATACACGTGGCTGGCGAGCTTGACTCCCACTTCGGCGTTGAGGCGCGTCACAAGGGAATCAAGAGCCGCAAAGGTGGTGCCGGGGTCCGGGATCTGGACAAAGTACTCCTTATCACCGGGGACACCGCCGATGATGGTCCCGCGGTAGCGCGCGAGCAGGTGTCTAACGGTCGAACCGTTCGTCGTGTCGTCGAAAATGATCGCGATAATGTTGCGGTAGAACAGTTCGCTCCACAGTCAGCATGGTGTCTGCGGGGAGATTCGGCAGCGTCGGCACCGGAGGCCGAGTCGTGTCTTGCGGAGCCGAGACAACCAGCAGGCTTCCATGATCCTGCACAATGAGGGGCGTGAGCAGTGAGGCCGCAGCTACACGTGGAAAGGACAGGAGCGTCGTGACCGCATTCGAGAGCGGTTCCAAGCGACGACGTGCGTTCAGGCGCACGTAGTAGAAGCCTTCGCCCGTTGGCATCGGTTGTCCGCCCACGACCTCGCCATGGACCGCGTCGATAGCCGTTTGGCGTTCAGTCTGCGTGGCATGGGGTGTAAAGCTCACGAGAATTATGTCAGCGTAGTATTGGTATGACGCGCCGGTATCACTGGCAAGATTCTTCGGCGCGCCTACCCAGGCGGGGACCGTGTCAGGCGCGGTTAGGGGTACCCGTGGCCGCTGCGCCGCGACGACAGAAACCACCGGACTGGGAACGGTCATCGCGAGAACGAGAACCACGACCACTAGAACTCGCGCTTCTTCATCTCCGAAAAGAAGTCGCGACGCTCGATGTCATCGTCCGAACTATCCGGCGGCAGCGTCGGGTCGTAGCGCTTGCGCGCCTTGGGCTTGGCCTTCGCGGCCTTCGCCATGTTCTTCTTGATCAGCTTTGCGAGCTTTTCGTCTTCCGTCTTGGACATCGCGCCCAACCCCCCGAGAAGGTACACTCCAAATTTAATATCATTTTCCGAAAGAATGTTCGGGTCCCGGATAGC